>Ga0209262_10000121_pt1 | contig 48562 bp, 40 predicted proteins | sample Lowcelwee11metaG_FD_187171 | JGI IMG/M metagenome (GOLD analysis project Ga0209262, IMG submission 187171) | Freshwater pond sediment microbial communities from the University of Edinburgh, under environmental carbon perturbations - Low... | ecosystem: Environmental > Aquatic > Freshwater >... | reverse complement strand
CACCATGCCCGCCCAGGCGGTGCGCAGGCCGTCGGCATCCGGGATGTTCAGGGCCACGCCGCCGGCCTCGCTCTTGTGCGCGATGTCGGGCGAGACCACCTTCAGCACCACCGGGTAGCCCTGCGCCTCGGCAAACGCCACCGCGGCATCGGCGTCGTTGAAGACGCCCTCGGGCACCTGGGGCACCCCGGCGTTGAGCAGGAACTCGTCCGCGTTGCGGCTGGGTGTCGCCGGTCGCGGATCGGCGGGGACCAGGCCAACGTTCGCCCCCTGCAAGGCATGTCCCAGCGCCGCGACGATGCGTTCGGGGGTGGGCAGGGCCAGCCCGCCCGCCTGCATCAGCCGTTGCCGGTCTTCCGGCGGCAGTGGGTCGGACGACGACAGGTACGACACCGCCACCCGCTTGCCCTTGGCATGGGCCTGGGCACTGAGTTTTTCGAGCCAGGGCAGCAGCGCGGTGTAGTCGTGTGCCAGGCGGGTCAGCACCAGCAGCAGCACGCCGATGCTCGGGTCGTTCAGCACCGCCTCCGCGCACAGCGCGTAGCCCTGTTCGTCGGTGAACAGCGCGGTGTCGACCGGGTTGGCCACGGTCATCTGCTCGGGCAGCACGCTGCGCAGCGTGGCCTGGGTCTGCTCGCTGAACGCCGGAATCTGCAGACCGGCCTGGGCGGCGGCGTCCGAAATCAGCACGCCCATGCCGCCCGACACCGTCAGCACGCCCAGGCCCTTGGCCTGCAGGCGCGAGGGGTCGCCGTAGCGGTCGAACAGCAGCGCGAGGTCCAGCAGATCGTCGAGGGAATCGACGTTGATCACACCAGCCTGGCGGGCCACGTCGCTCCAGACCTTCCAGGCACCGGCCAGCTTGCCGGTGTGGGACACCGCCGCCGCGCGCCCGAGCTGGGACTTGCCGGCCCGCAGCACGATCACGGCCTTGCCCGCCGCCCGGGCCCGGCGCCCGAGCTCCAGCAGGCGGCTGCCGTGCTTGAGACCCTCGACATACATCGCCACCATCTCGACCTCGGGGTCGTCCAGCGCGTGCTCCAGCAGGTCCAGCAGGCCCACATCGGCCTCGTTGCCGGTGGACACCCAGTAGGCCAGGCCGATGTCGAGGTCGTTGAAACTCTGCAGCATGGCGTTGCCCAGCGCGCCAGACTGGGTGAACAGGGCCACCTTGCCCGGGCGCGGCATGCGGTTGCGCAACTCGCTGGAGAAGGTGGCCGTGACGCCCTTGGCGGGGTGCAGCAGACCGACACAGTTGGGGCCGATCAGGCGGATGCCCTGGCGCTCGCAGATGTCGGTGAGCCGCTGCTGTTCTTCGGGCGCGCCGGCTTCGGCAAAGCCCCCCGCGATCGAAATCGCGCCGGCCACGCCGCGCGCGGCGCACTGCGCCAGCGCGTCGGCCACGCCGGCCGCCGGCAGCAGGATCAGCGCGAGGTCGATGTCCCGCGGCAGCTCGGACACGCTGGGCACACAGGGCACACCCTCGATGCTGGCGTGCTTGGGGTTGACCGGGTAGATGCGCCCCTGGTAGCCATAACGTTGCAGGTACTGCAGCGGGCGGGCGGCCAGTTTGGCCTGATCGGGCGAAGCGCCGATCAGGGCGATGCTGGTGGGGTTGATCAGTCGGGACAGCGAAGGCATGGGCATGGTGCTTCCAGGGTTCAGCGGCGCGGCAGTTCGGCGGTGGCCGATCCCTTGATCGTCACCTGCCCCAGCTGGTTCTCACCCCAGAGCTCGAAGTCCACCAGGGCCTGCTCGCCCTCCATGCGCTTGCCGACCACCTTGCCGAAGGTGTAGGTGCAGTCGCCGAAAATCACCGGCAGCTTCAGGCGCGCGCTGAGCTTGCGCACGAAGCCGCGGTCGCCGATCCAGTTGGTCACGCAGGTTGTGAGCATGCCGATGCGCTGCGGGCCGTTGTCGTAGGGGCCGGGCATGCCCAGGTCCTGCGTCGCCACCTTGGCGTCCTGGTGGCCGATGCTGGGGAGCACGGCGGCGCCGTAGTAACTCTTGTCGTAGTTGTTGGGCAGCTTCTCCGGGCTGTTCATGGCCCAGTCGCGGTATTTCCAGCGCAGCTTGGTCGATTTGTAGCCCGAGGTGCCCACGGCGCCGCAGTAGTAGGCGGTCATGTCCTGCTGGTTGAGCGGGCCGCGCACGGTGCCCGGCAACGCGGTGCCCACCTCGACATCGTCCCAGTAAAGGACCTCGGCGCCGCGGCGGTACTCGTTCAGCTGGCGGTCGACGATGACCGCGAGTTCGTCGGCGGTGTACACGTGCTTCTCGCGGGGCGCGTACTTCAGGCCGCCTTCGGCGCTCTGGCGCGCCACCCGGAAGGTGTGGGAGAGCACGCGGGTGAGCAGCGTGCCGCGCTGGTCGTGGTAACGCACGTCACCGGTCTGCACCAGCATGTTGGACACGGTCTTGCCGCTCAGCGGCTGCGCATCGACGTATTCGGCGCTGGCGGTGACCTCGTCGTCGCGCAGGATGGGCTGGTGAAACTCGGCGTCGATGCCCGAGTAGTACCACTGCACGTCGGGCAGGCCCGGCGCGACCACCGCGTCCCAGATGCCGAAGAAGAAGGTGGGCGGCGCGATGATGCCGCCCCAAGAGGTTTCCTGGGCGTAGGCCGGGTCGCTGTATAGCGGGTTGTCATCGCCGAGGCCCCAGGCGTAGTGGCGGATGGCGTCACGGCTGGCTTCGTAGTTCCATTGTTCGACGCGGATGGGCATGCCCAGCAGGGCGCGTGCTTCTTCGAGGGCGTCGGTGCCGATGGCGGGGGCGTGGAGTTGTCCTTTGACGGTGGCGATGTCCATGGTGTGTCTCTGTGTGTGGGGAGTGGGTGGAAGGAAACGATGGAAGCGGCTTCAGAGGCGGGTGGCGCCCAGGCCCATGCCGCCGTCGACGTCGAGCACCGCACCGGTGGTCCAGTCGGCGTTGATCAGGTATTCCATGGCGCGGGCGATGTCCTCCGCCTCGCCGATGCGGCCGATCGGGTGGAGGTAAGCCAGGCCCTGGAAGAAGGCCTTGGCCTGTTCGGGCGTCTGGTTGGCGGCAGCGGCATTGATCTCCGTTGCCACGGCGCCGGGGATCACGCAGTTGACGCGGATCTTGCGCGGGCCGAGTTCGGCGGCCAGCACCCGCGACAGGGTCTGGATGCCGCCCTTCGAGGCGGCGTAGGCCAGGCGGCCAGGCAGGGCCAGGCGGGTGTGCACGGAGCTGATGAAGATCACGCAGCCCTGGCTGGCTTCCAGCGCCGGCAGCGCGGCCTGGGTCAGCAGCGTGGGCGCCACCAGGTTGGCCTCCAGCACCTCGTGCAAGGCCTCGGGCGTCACGTTCACGATGCCGCTGTGGTGGGTGATGCCGGCGTTGTTGACCAGGCCGTCGAGGCGGCCGCCACCGTGCGCGATGGCCTGTTCCAGCATGGCCTGGCGGTCTTCGGCCTGGGTCACGTCGCCAGCGACCCAGTGGCAGTTGGGCCCGATGGATTCGGCCACCGCGCGAATGCGCTCCGGCCGTCGGCCGCTGATGGTCACACGGGCGCCGCAGGCCGCGAAGTGGCGTGCACAGCCTTCGCCGATGCCCGAGCCGCCGCCGGTGACAAGAATGGATTTGCCTTGCAAGGTTGTCATGGGGTCTCTCTGGTTTGCAGGCCCTCGGGGCCGTGGGAGGTCAGGGGTTGTTTCAGGGTCCAGAGCGCGGCGCGCTGCACGATCTGGCGGTGGGTCGGGTGGTTGAAGGAAGCGCTGTCGTGACCGAGGGCGTCGAACACCATGCGGGCCGGACCGATGTCGCGCGCCCACAGGCAGGGCGACCAGGCGTCTTGCGCCGCGGCCTTGACCTGGGCGAGCGGCTCCAGGCCGGGCGACAGGTCCATCAAGGTGTAGGCCTCGTCGTCGAAGTCGAACGCTTCCAGGCCTTCGGTGATGGGGTGGGCCACGCCGCTGGGACGCACGTTGACCGGGCCGTGGGGCGGGTGGAACGAGTGGCCCCAGGTCCAGCCGGCGCCCACCAGCTCGCGCCAGCGCGGCCAGTCGTCAAAACAGATCGCGCCGGTGTGCAGCACCAGCAGGCCGCGCCCGGCGGCGATGTGGCGCTCGATGGCGGCGCGCTGGGTCTCGTCCAGGCTGAACGCCCAGCGCTCGCGCTGGTCGGCGAACTTCGCCTGCGGCATGCTCCAGCGCAGCGCGTAGACCGTCAGCAGGTCGTAGCGGTCCAGATCCGCCAGCCCGGCAGCGATGTCGGCGGTGATGTCGCTGCGGACACCCACCTCATCCAGTATGCCGGCCAGCGTCTGCGCGCTGGACGCGAAGTCGTGGTACAGGCCCCCGATGAGGATCAGGTTGCGCGAGCTCGCTGGAGTACCTTCGCCCTGCGGGCTGCGGTGCGAGCTTGCTTGGGAACGGCCCGGCGCAGCGCTCATGCCCGTGGCACCTGAGAAAGCACGCTGTGGATCAGCCCGCCGTCGACCACCAGGTTGTGGCCGTTCACATAACCGGCGCGGTCGCTGGCGAGGAACATCACCGCCTCGGCGATGTCCTGCTCCGACCCCAGCCGCTTGAGCGGCACGGCGTTGCTGCGGATCTCGCGGGTGCGCGGGTCGGCGTACACGGCCGCGCTCATGCCGCCGTCGATGAAGCCCGGCGACACGGTGTTGACGCGGATGCCCAGCGGCCCCCACTCCAGAGCCATCAGCTCGGCCAGCTTGATCATGCCGCCCTTGGCCGCGGCGTAGGCGTTGGTGCCCAGGCTGGGGGTGATGCCGCCGATCGACGAGATGTTGACCATGGCGCCGCCCCGCTTTTCGTCGCGCAGGCGGCGGCCCACGGCGCGGGACATCACGAAAGCCCCGGTGAGGTCCACGTCGAGGATGCGGCGGAAGGTTTCGACGCTCATGTCCAGCATGTACTCGAAGCGCACGATGCCCGCGTTGTTGACCAGCAGGTCGGGCGTGCGGTCCAGGGTGGCCAGCGCGGCGTCCACGGCGACCTCGTCGGTGATGTCGCAGACCAGGGCGATGCCCCCGTTCAGGCGCGCGGCCACCGCGCGCACGCCTTCGGCGTTGGTGTCCATCAGGGCCACCTGGTAGCCCTCGCGGTCGGCCTGGGCCGCGATGGCCGCGCCGATGCCGCTGCTGCCGCCGGTGATGAGTGCGAGTTTTCGGGTCATGGGGGTGTCCGTCTCAGGCGCGGCCAGCGGCCTGGGCGGCGCGGGCGGATTCCACGATGGGCTTGGTCAGCAGCTCGCCGAAGTCGTGGGTGCGCCATTCGGGCAGGGGTTTGCGCGCCAGCTCGGGGCGGGCCAGATCGACCTGGCGGCCGCCCAGCATCACCATGCGCAGGCGGTCGCGCTGGCCCAGCACCGTCACGTCTTTGGCCGGATCGCCCTCGACCACGATCAGGTCGGCCAGCCGGCCGGCCTCCACCACACCGACCTGGCCCTTCATGCGCAACACCAGCGAGCCGTACTCGGTGGCACAGCGGATCGCCTCCAGCGGCGTGAGACCCAGGTACTTCACGAACACTTCCATCTCGCGGTAGTGCCAGTCGCCGTAAGGCGTGACCGAGAAGCCCGATTCGCTGCCGCAGACCAGCGGCACGCCGGCCTTGAACGCTTTCTGGAACATCTCGGCGCTGCTTTCGATCTCGCGCCTGAACAGGTCCTGCATCACCGGGCTGGCGTGGATGGCGTCGCCGAACTCCGCCAGGTTGGCCTGGAAGGTCAGGGCCGGCACCAGCATGGCCTGGTGTTTGACCAGGGCGTCCACCGCGGACTCGTCCATGAGGGTGCCGTGGATGATCTGGTCAAAGCCCGCCTCGCAGGCGAACTTGACCGACTTGGCGCTGCGGCAGTGGCCCGCCACAGGAATGCCGAAGTCATGTGCGATGTCGCAGATGGTGCGCAGCTCCTCCATCGTGAAGGTGATGAACTCCCCCTCGGCACGCCGGTGCGCGAACGAACCGGTGACGTGCACCTTGATCCAGTCCACCCCGAGCTTGATCTGGCGCCGCACCTCGGCCACGATCTCGTCCTTGCCCGACACCATGCGGGCGTAGGCCATGGTGCCGCGGTCCGGCATCAGCCGGCCGGCCGCCCCGCCCACGGAGGTCATCAGGGCGTAGCCCCCCACCGCCATGCGCGGGCCTTCGATCACACCGCACTGCACCGCTTCCTTCAGATCGACGCCGAGGTCGAACAGCGAGTCGGCGTCGAAGAACCCGGTCAGGCCCGAGGTCAGCATGCGCCGCAGGTTGGGCACCGCCGTCAGCGCGGCCATGCCCGGGCGGCGGTGGTAGAAAAGTTCGTCGTGCCCTGAGGCGTTGTCAAAGGTGCTGTGCACGTGGCCATCGATCAGGCCCGGCATGACCGTCATGCCGCCGGCGTTGAACTGCTCCACGCCCGGCATCTGCGCCGCCCGGTCATCGGCCTCGGTGCCCACGGCCGCAATGCGGTCGCCTTCGATCAACACCGACGCCTGGCGCACCGGTGCACCCGTGCCATCAATCAGTTGTGCGTCGTGGATTAGTACAGAACCGCGTTCCATGAAGTTTGCTCCATCTGGGTTGAAAGTATCTTAATAGGAAACACTGTTTTCTTTTTATCTGTTTTTTTATTTTTCTTGACGACAGCGTTTCTTTTTTTGATACTACGACATCGCGTTTTTCCCGGCATTCGGGTAAACCCGAGTCGCTTCAATACCCACCGGAAACCGCGCTTCGCCGGCGCACAACCCACAACAGGAGACAGTCCATGGCCCCTCAGTCCGATTACGAAAAGGCACAGATTCGCAACATGGTTCAGCGCGCGGTGAAGTGCGCGGTCGAAGGCACCACGGAGATGACCCCGGAGCTCTACCGGCTGCCGATCGAGATCTACAGCCCCTCGCGCTGGGAAGAAGAGATGAACGCCATCTACCGGCGCCTGCCGCTGATGCTGGCCCTGAGCTGTGAGCTGCGTGGCAACGGCGCCTACAAGGCCATGAAGGTGCTGGACGTGCCGGTGCTGATCGTGCGCGGGGACGACGGGCGCGTGCGCGCCTTCATCAACACCTGCACCCACCGAGGCCGGGCGCTGACGCAGACGCCCGACGAGAAGGGCCATTGCAAGAACTTCACCTGCCCGTACCACGCGTGGCGCTTCAGCACCGACGGCAAGCTGCAGTCGGTGGCCGACCCGCGCAAGTTCGGCGAGGTCGACAAGAGCGCCCTGGGCCTGCGCGAACTGCCCTGCGAAGAGCGCGCGGGTTTCGTCTGGGTCTGCATCACCCCGGGCCAGACCTTCAACATCGAGGAGTACCTGGGCGGCATGCTCGACGAGCTCGCCTGCCTGGAAGCCGACAAGTGGTACCTGCTGGGCGCGAGCCAGCTGGAGAGCGGCAACTGGAAGATCGCGCACGACGGCTACCTGGAGTCGTACCACATCCCCTTCCTGCACCGCAACACGCTGCACCCGATGTGGAAGCGCGAGACCCTGACCTCGGTCTCGCTCTACGACCACTACGGCCCCCTGCCCCACGGCCCGCACCAGCGCATGGCCGGCAACGCCTGGGGCTACGACCCGGCGCTCATGCTCAAGATGAAGGACGTGCCGGAGTCGGAATACACCTCCCACCACTTCCACGCCGTGCGCACGCTGTTCCCGCACATCTCCATCTCCGCCGGGCGCAGCGGCGGCCTGGTGTCGCAGCTGTTCCCGATCACGGCCGACCGCTGCATCACGGTGCAGAACCACGTCTCGACGCAGAACCCCGACGACATGACCGAGGCCGAGAAGCAGGCAACGCAAAAGCGCATCGAGCTCTACGCCACGGTGGTGCGCGACGAGGACTACGCCACCAGCTTCAGCATCCAGGACGGCATCACCGCGGGTGGCATCCAGGAGCTGATCTTTGGTCGCAACGAAGGCGGTGCGCAGAACTTCCACCGCTCGGTCGAGCACTACGTGCAGGCCTACCGCCAGAGCCAGGCTGGCGCCTGAGCCCGGCACCCCCCCACAACGGAGACAACAAGACCATGAGCCTCAGCCTCGAACAGCGCATCGCCCGGGTGGAAGACCGCCAGGCCATCCAGCAACTCACCGCCACCTACTGCTTCGCCATCGACGACCGCGACCTCGACACCGTGGGCCGCCTTTTCACCGACAACGGCCACTTCGGCTCGCACGATGGCGCCATGAGCGCCCGCGGGCGCGAGGCCATCGTGGACCAGTTCCGCAGCCGCTTCAGCGTGCTCGGCGCGTCCAACCATGTGGCGCACAACCAGTTGATCCACCTCGACAGCGAGACGCGCGCGCACGGCCTGGTGTCGTCGCACGCCGAGGTGTGGCGCCTGGAGCGCACCATGCTGGTCGCGCTGCGCTACACCGACCAGTATGAAAAGGTGGACGGCGAATGGCGTTTCGCCGAGCGCCTGCTGTCTTTCATGTACTACGTGCCGGTCGAGGAATACGCCAGTGCCATGGGCCGCCTGGACCGCAACCGCGCGGGCCCCACCCCGGTGGCCGCCGACTGGCCCGAGGGTCGGCCGACCTGGACCGAGTACCGCCCCGCCTACCTGAAGCAAGCCTGAGGGGTCGCGATGAAGATCGATCCCCAGACCATGGATTTCCGGGACCTGCACCACCTGCTGGCCGGCGCGATCGTGCCGCGCCCGATCGCGCTGGTGTCCACCGTGGGGGCCAACGGGGTGCAGAACGTGGCACCGCTGAGCTCCATCAGCATCGCCAGCGTGATGCCGCCCATGGTGACCATTTCGCTGTCCACCCGCCGCCGCCGGGCGGGCGAGCAGAAGGACACCCTGCGCAACATCCTGGCCTCCAAGGAGTTCGTGGTCAACGTGCCGGTGACCGAGAGCATGGCCGAGGCCATGAACCTGGCCGGGGCCGAATTCCCCAGCCATGTCAGCGAGTTCGCCGAGACCGGCCTGACGCCGGTGCCGGCGGACCTGGTCCAGGCGCCGCTGGTGGCCGAGGCGCCGGTGAGCTTCGAGTGCCGCATGGTGCACATGCTGGAGTTCGGCGAACTGCCCAGCGTGTCCACCCTGATCGTGGGCGAGGTGATCCGTGCCCACGTGAAGGACGAGTTCTTTGCCGACGGCCAGCTGCAATCCAGCCGCATGCAGGCCATCGGCCGCCTGCTGGAACCCTACTGCCGCACGCGCGACATCTTCGACTTCAAGGTCGAGTACACGCTGTAGCTCCATCAACCCCTGCCCGCAGGCCGGTCAACGTTCAGGCGTCCCGGCCGTGCATGCGCACGCAAGCGTGCCATCCCGGGCCACGAACAACACGGAACGTGTGCCATGAATTTCGAACTGTCCGCTGAAATCTGCGAACTGCGCGACCGCACCCGGCGTTTCATCGCCGAGCAAGTGATCCCGCTGGAAAACGACGAGCGCCAGAGCGCCCACGGCCCGAGCCGAGCCCTGCGCGAGGAGCTGGTGGAGCGCGCCCGCCGGGCCGGCCTGCTGACCCCGCACGCCTCGCGCGAACTGGGCGGCCTGGGTCTGAGCCACGTGGCCAAGGCCGCGGTGTTTGAGGAGGCGGGTTACTCCTGGCTCGGCCCCACGGCCATGAACATCCACGCCCCCGACGAGGGCAACATCCACCTCATGGAGGCGGTGGCGAACGAGGCGCAGAAAGCGCGCTGGCTGCGCCCGCAGGTGCAGGGCCTCACGCGCTCGTGCTTCGCCATGACCGAGCCCGCGCCCGGTGCCGGGGCCGATCCGTCCATGCTCACCACCACCGCCGTGCGCGACGGCGATGACTACGTGATCCACGGCCAGAAGTGGTTCATCACCGGTGCCGAAGGCGCGGACTACGCCATCGTCATGGCGCGCATGGAGGACGGCTCGGCCACCATGTTCCTCACCGACATGGACCGCCCGGGCATCACCCTGGAACGCAGCATGGACGCGATGGACCGCTGCTTCACCGGCGGCCACGGCGTGCTCGGCTTCGACGGCCTGCGCATCCCCGCCAGCGACATCCTCGGTGAACCCGGCAAGGGCTTCCGTTACGCGCAGGTGCGGCTGGCGCCGGCGCGCCTGACGCACTGCATGCGCTGGCTCGGCCAGGCGCGGCGCGCCCACGAGCTGGCCGTCGCCTACGCGGCCCGGCGCCAGGCCTTCGGCAAGCCGCTGGCCGAACACGAGGGCGTGGGTTTCATGCTGGCCGACAACGACATGGACCTGCAGACCGCGCGCCTGCACATCTGGCACACGGCCTGGCTGCTCGACCAGGGCGAGAAGTGCAACTTCGAGTCCAGCCGAGCCAAGGTGGTGTGCTCCGAGGCCGAGTGGCGCGTGGTCGACCGCTGCGTGCAGATCCTCGGCGGCCAGGGCGTCACGGGCGAAACCCCGGTGATGCGCATCTTCATGGACATGCGCGCCTTCCGCATCTACGACGGCCCGAGCGAGGTGCACCGCTGGAGCATGGCGCGCAAGATCGTGCAGCTGGCGCAGGCCGCGCAGGAGGCCCGGGCATGAGCGATGCGTCCATGAGCGTCCCGGACATCTTCCAGCGCCTGCGGCTCGACGGCCGCACGGCCCTGGTCACCGGCGCCTCCAGCGGCCTGGGCCGGCACTTCGCCCGCCTGCTGGCCCAGGCCGGTGCGCGCGTGGCGCTGGCCGCGCGCCGCGCCGACAAGCTGGCCGAGCAGGTGGACCAGATCGCGCAGGCCGGTGGCCAGGCGCGCGCCCTGGAGCTGGACGTGACCAGCGCCGCCAGCGTGCGCGCCGCCTTCGACGCGCTGGCCTCCGACTGGGGCGCGCCCGACATCGTGGTCAACAACGCCGGCGTCACCGTCACGCGCCCGCTGCTGGAGCAAACCGAGGCCGACTTCGACAGCGTGCTCGACACCAACCTCAAGGGCGGCTGGCTGGTCGCCACCGAGGCCGCGCGCCGCCTGGTCGCTGCCGGCCAGGGCGGCAGCATCGTCAACATCGCCTCCATCCTGGGCGAGCGCGTGGCCGGTGGCGTCGCGCCCTACGCCATATCCAAGGCCGGCGTGGTGCAGGCCACCAAGGCCATGGCGCTGGAACTCGCGCGCCACCGCATCCGCGTCAACGCACTGCTGCCCGGCTACGTGGCGACCGACCTCAACCGCGACTTCCTGGCCAGCGAGGCCGGGCAGAAGCTGCGCGCGCGCATCCCCAGCCGGCGCTTCGGCGAGCTGAGCGACCTCGACGGCCCGCTGCTGCTGCTGGTTTCCGAGGCCGGGGCGGCCATGACCGGCGCCACGCTGGCGGTCGATGGCGGCCACCTGGTCAGTTCGCTGTGAGCCCACCCACCATGAACACCACGCCCTTTTCCCTCATTGCCCTGAGCCAGTACCTGCGCGCGCAAGGCCTGTCGTCCTGCGAAAGCCTGAGCGTCAAACCGCTGACCGGTGGCCAGTCCAACCCGACCTTCCTGGTCGTCGCCGACGGGCTGCGCTGCGTGCTGCGCAAGAAGCCGGCGGGCGAGCTGCTGGCCTCGGCCCACGCCATCGACCGCGAGCACCGCGTGATGGCCGCGTTGCAAGGCAGCGGCGTGCCGGTGCCGCGCATGCTGGCCTACTGCGACGACGCCGCGGTGGTCGGCACGCCGTTCTTCCTGATGGAGTTCCTTGACGGCCGGGTGCTGGTGGACCAGTCGCTGCCCGGTATGGCGCCGGCCGAGCGCGGCGCGATCTACCGCGAGATGAACCGCGTGCTGGCCGCGCTGCACGCCGTGGACCCGGCGGCCGTGGGCTTGGCCGACTACGGCAAGACCGGCGGCTACTTCGCGCGCCAGATCGCGCGCTGGTCGCGCCAGTGCCGCGCCTCCACCGTGCCCATGAACGAGGCCATGCACCGCCTCATGGACTGGCTGCCCGAACACATCCCGCCGGGCGACGAGACCACGCTGGTGCACGGCGATTACAGGCTCGACAACCTGGTGTTCCACCCCACCGAGCCGCGCGTGATCGGCGTGCTCGACTGGGAGCTCTCGACGCTGGGCCACCCGCTGGCCGACTTCTCCTACCAGTGCATGGGCTGGCACATCCCGCCCGCGCTCTGGCGCGGCATCGGCGGGCTGGACCTGGCGGCGCTGGGCATTCCGAGCGAGGCCGAGTACGTGGCGATGTACGCCCGCGCCACCGGGCGCGACGTGATGGCGCACTGGGACTTCTGCCTGGCCTACAACCTGTTCCGCATGGCCGCCATCCTGCACGGCATCGCGCAGCGCGCGGCCGACGGCAACGCCAGCGCCGACGACGCGGTCGAGACCGGCCGCAAGGCCGGCCCGCTGGCCGAACTCGGCTGGCAATGCGCGCAGCGCCACGAGCGCATCGGCGCCTGACCCTCCACCCACGATCCCTCCATGAACAAGATCTACCCCAGCGCGGCCGCCGCGCTCGATGGCCTGGTGGCCGACGGCCAGCTGCTGGCCGTCGGCGGCTTCGGCCTGTGCGGCATTCCCGAGGCCCTGATCGACGCGCTGAAAGACAGCGGCGTGAAGCACCTCACCTGCATCTCCAACAACGCGGGCGTTGACGGCTTCGGCCTCGGCAAACTGCTGCAGACGCGGCAGATCAAAAAAATGATCGCCAGCTACGTGGGCGAGAACAAGGAGTTCGAGCGCCAGTACCTGGCCGGTGAACTCGAACTCGAATTCACGCCCCAGGGCACGCTGGCCGAGAAGCTGCGCGCCGGCGGCGCCGGCATCCCGGCCTTCTTCACCAAGACCGGTGTCGGCACCGTGGTGGCCGAGGGCAAGGAGCTGCGCGAGTTCAACGGCGAGACCTATGTGATGGAGCATGCGCTGCTGCCCCAGGTCTCGCTGGTCAAGGCCTGGAAGGCCGACCGTTCGGGCAACCTGGTGTTCCGCCGCACGGCGCGCAACTTCAACCCCGCGGTCGCCATGGCGGGCAAGGTCTGCGTGGCGGAGGTTGAGGCCATCGTGGACAACGGCGCGCTCGACCCCGACGCGATCCACCTGCCGGGCATCTACGTGCACCGCATCGTGCTCAACGCCACGCCCGAGAAACGCATCGAGCGCCGCACCGTCACCCCATCGACCACCGGAGCCTGACCATGCCCTGGACCCACAACCAGATGGCCGCGCGCGCGGCCCAGGAACTGCAGGACGGCTTCTACGTCAACCTCGGCATCGGCCTGCCCACCGGCGTGGCCAATTTCGTGAGCCCCGACATCGAGGTCTGGCTGCAGAGCGAAAACGGCATGCTCGGCATCGGGCCCTACCCGACCGAAGACCAGGTGGACGCCGACATCATCAACGCCGGCAAGGAGACCGTGACCACCCTGCCCGGCACCAGCATCGTCGGCTCGCACGACAGCTTTGCCATGGTGCGCGGCGGCAAGATCGATCTCTCCATCCTGGGCGCGCTGCAGGTCAGCGAACGTGGCGACCTGGCCAACTGGATGATCCCGGGCAAGATGGTCAAGGGCATGGGCGGCGCCATGGACCTGGTGGCCGGCGTGCGCAGCGTGATCGTGCTCATGGAGCACGTGGCGCGCAAGAAAGACGGCGGCTGGGAGCCCAAGATCCTGCCGCGCTGCACCCTGCCCATCACCGGCCTGGGCGTGGTGGACCGCATCATCACCGACCTCGCGGTGATGGACGTCACGCCCGACGGCCTGCGCCTGGTGGAGCTGGCCGATGGCGTTTCCCTCGACGAGCTGCAGGCCAAAACCGGCGTGCCGCTGCTGTGCTGAAGCACCCGCGGTCGCTGGCCCGGTGGACGTCGCGCGACCCCGGCCGACAGCCCGGGAGCACCCAGGCCCCACACGCGAAAGCCCGCTGATGCGCCCGGCCGCGCCGGGTCCGCTGCGCGCGGTGCTGTGGCTGCTCTCCGGGCTGGTCACTTTTGTGATGATCGACAGCCTGGTCAAGTACTGGTCGGGCACCCTCTCGGTGCTGGTCACGGTCTGGTTCCGCTATGTGTTCCAGGCGGTGGTGATGGCGCTGGTCATGGCCGGACGCGGCATCCGTTTTCACACCACGATGCCCGGCCGGCATATGGTGCGCGGGGCCCTGCTGCTGGTCGTGAGTGTGCTGGGCACGCTCAGCGTGGTGATGATGCCGCTGGGCGAATTCGCGGCGCTGGTCATGCTCACGCCGCTGGTGGTCGTGCTGCTGTCGGTGCTGGTGCTGCGCGAGCGGGTGGACGGCCTGCGCTGGGCACTGCTGCTGGCCGGCTTCGGCGGCGCGGTGCTGGTGCTGCAGCCCAGCGCCCTGTCGCTGGGCTGGAAGGTGCTGATGCCGCTGGCCGTGGTGCTGGCCTACGCCGGCTACCAGTTGCTCACCAACCGCATGGCGCGCACCGAAGACCCGATGGCCCTGCACTGTTTCACCGGGCTGTTCGGCGCCCTGGCCCTGAGCCTGGCGCTGCCCTGGATCTGGCAGCCGGTGGCCGACCCGCGCGTGTGGGGCATCTTCGTGCTGATCGGCGTGCTCGGCACCGGCGGCCACTTCCTGCTGCTGCTGGCCTTTGCCGCGGCGCCGCCCTCCACGCTGTCGGTCTTTCTTTATGTCCAGGTGGCGCTCAGCGTGCTGGCCGGCTGGCTGGTGTTCGATCACATGCCGCAGCCGCTGGCCTGGGTCGGCATCGCGCTGATCGTGGGCAGCGGCGTGCTGTCCGCCTGGCTCGCGAGCGTGCGCCACCGGCTGGCGCTGGCTCGCACAAGCGCCTGACTACAGCACCCCGGCCGCGTGGCGGCCCGCGATGTAGCCGAAGGTCATGGCCGGCCCCAGCGTGGAGCCGGGACCGGGGTAGTGGCCGCCGAACACCGAGGCCTGGTCGTTGCCGGCCGCGTAGAGACCCGGAACGAGCCGGCCCTGCGTGTCGAGCACCTGGGCCTGGACATTGACCCGCAGGCCGGCGAAGGTGCCCACCTCGGCCACCCGCACCCGCACCGCGTAGAACGGGCCCTGGTCCAGCGGCGAGAGGCAGTTGTTGGGCTTGACGTCGTCGTCGCCCTGGTAGGTGTCGTAGACCCGCTCGCCGCGGCGGAACTCGGGGTCCACACCTTTGCGGGCGTGTTCGTTGAAGGTTTTCACCGTGGCCTCCAGACCGGCCGGATCGACGCCGATCTTACGCGCCAGCTCGGCCGGGGTGGCAGCGCGCACCAGGTAGCCGTTGCGCAGGTAACGGCCCTTGGGCACCGGGAACGGGCGCACGACGCCCATGCCCCAGCGCTTGACCGCGCGGTGGTCGGCGATCAGCCAGGCAATGGCTTCCTTCGCGCCCTCGCGTTCGCAGGCGCGGATCATGGCCGGCACGAAGTGGTGGTACGACGCCGACTCGTTGACGAAGCGCCGGCCGCTGGCGGTGACGGCGATGAAGCCGGGCTTCATGCGGTCCACCAGGTGCGGCCAGACGGCATCGACGCCGCTGCGGCCGGGGATCTCGGACACCGGCATCCACGAACACACGTTCGAGACCTGGGTGCTGAACTGGCCGCCGATGCGCTCGGCCTCGCGCACGCCGTCGCCGGTGTTGCCGGGCGCCACCGGGGTCGGGTGGTGGGCACCCCCGGCCACCGCCGGGTAGGTGGCGCGGCGGCGTTCGTCGTCGCGGCCGTAGCCGCCGCAGGCCAGCACCACGCCACGCTTGGCACGGATCTCCAGCAGCCGGCCCTCGCGCTCGACGCGCGCGCCCACCACCCGGCCGTCCTCGACGATGAGCTCGCGCATGGGGGTTTCCAGCCACATCGGGATGCCGAGGTCGAACAGGGTGCGCGCCAGCCGCCCGACCAGGGCCCGGCCGCGCACCATCTGTTCGCTGCGGCCGTAGAGCAGCATGTCGCGACCGTGCGCGACCAGCTTCCTGATCACGAAGCCCATGGACTTGATCGAACGCCCCGCGCGCATGAATTCCTTCATCTCCACACTGGAGCCGATCGCCAGGCCGAGAAACAGCGTCTGCGGCAGCTGGTTGCGCAGCTTTTTCAGCTGCGGCCCCATCTTGCTGGTTTCGTAGTTCACGGTGCACAGGCCGCGCTGGGTGCGCGAGCCCGGGTGCTCGGAGACGTAGTCGGGGTAGTCCATGCTGTAGAACTTGACCTCGGTCTCGCGCTCCATGTAGCGCACCATCTCGGGACCGTATTTCAGGTAGGCCTCGATCTTCTCGGGCTCGGCAAAGCCCTGGCCTTCGTCCAGCAGGTACTGGCGCGCGGCGTCGATGGAATCGCTCTTGCCGCTGCGCTGGTTGGCTTCGACCGAATGGTGGTTGCCCGGAATCCAGATCATGCCGCCCGAGTAGGCGGTGGTGCCGCCGTAGAGCGACTCCTTCTCGATCAGCAGCACCTTCAGGCCGGCCTTCTGGCCGGCGATGGCGGCGGTCAGACCGGCGGCGCCGGAGCCCACCACCAGCAGGTCGCATTGTTTGGTCGGGGTTGTCATGCTTGTCTCCAAAGGGTTAGGAAGCGGATGTCTCGTGGGCCTTGCCGTGCGGGTAGCTCACCAGCTCGCATTGCAGGTCCCAGGGTGTGAGGAAATAGACCCAGCGCTGGCCGGCGCTGGGGCCGTTGGCGCTGGCCTTGACCCCGCCCAGCAGGCGCACGCCATGGGCCTGCAGGTGGGCGGCGGCGGCGTCGATGTCGTCGACGTAGAAAGCCAGGTGGTGGCCGCCGATGTCGGTGTTGCGCGGCGGCACCGGCCGCTGGTCAGGCGCCTGGTACTCGAACAGCTCGATGTGGGCGCCGTCGGCGCAGCGCAGGAAGTTCAGGCCGCGCAGCACCGCGCGCGGGTGCACGTTGAGGTGCTCGGTCATCCACTGGTCGTCACGCCGCAGCTCGCCCAGCGCGTACAGCGGCTCGCAGCCCAGCACGTCGCAGAAAAAGGCCGTCGCCTGGGCCAGGTCGGGCACGGTGACGCCGACGTGGTCCAGCCGCCGCAGGCCGGGCATGCCGCGCTCAGCCACGCGCATCCTCCAGGATCAGGTCGGCCGCGCGCCAGCCCAGCGCCATGGCCGGGCCGTTGGTGTTGCCGCTGATCAGTTTGGGCATGACCGAACAGTCGGCCACCCGCAGGCCCTGCACGCCGCGCACGCGCAGCCGGGCGTCCACCACCGAACGTTCGTCGCCGCCCATGCGGCAGGTGCCGACCGCGTGCAGGCCGCAGCGCGAAAGGCGGCGGAACACGTCCAGCAGCTCGGCGTCGCTCTGGCAGGCCGGCCCGGGCATCAGCTCGTCGCCCACGTAACGCGCCAGCGCGGCCTGGCGCATGAAGCGCCGCATCAGGCGCATCACGGCCACGGCGGCGACCTGGTCCTCGGTGGTGCTGAGCCAGTTCGGGCGGATGTCCAGCGGCGCATCGGGATCGGGCGCGGTCAGGCGCAGCGCGCCCTCGCTGCTGAGCTGCACCAGCTGGCTGTAGATCGTGACGCCGGGCTGCTTGTCCAGCGCGACCCAGCGCGCACGGTTGTCGTTGCCGGCGGCCATGCTGAAGGCGCTCAGGCACAGCTGGGCGTTGGGGCGCTTGAGGCGCGGGTCGGTGCGCACGTAGGCGCCGACCTCGAACGGCCCGGTGGCCAGCGGCCCGCTGCGCAACAGGGCATATTGCAGCACGCTGCCCCACAGCCCCAGGCCCTGCAGCCGGTGGTTGAGGCCGCGCGCGCCGAGCAGCCGGTGCGGCATGGAAAAGCTCAGGTGTTCGAGCATGCGCGAGCCCACGTCCGGGCTGGCGGCCAGCACCGGCAGGCCCAGCGCCTGCAGCTGCTCGCCCGGGCCGATGCCGGACAGCAGCAGCAGCTTGGGCGAGAGGATGGCGCCGGCGCTCAGGATCACCTCGCCCCGGCACAGGAACTCGGTCAACTGGCCGTCCACGCGGGCCACCACGCCGCTGGCGCGCGAGCCGTCGAACGTCACCCGATCAACCGCGGCCCGCGTGACCACGCGCAGGTTGGGGCGCTGGCGCGCCGGCGCCAGGAAGGCGGTGGCCGCGCTCACGCGCCGGCCGTTCTTGATCGTGTAGGGGAAATAGCCCACACCCTCGTGGTGCTCGTCGTTGAGGTCTTCCTTGCGCGGCAGGCCCATCTGTTCGCCGGCCGCGATCATGGCGTCGGCCACCGGGTAGCGCAGCTTGCCCACGCTCACGTGCACCGGGCCGCCCGCGCCCCGGTGGGCGTTGGCGCCCAGCTCGTGGTCTTCGATGGCCATGAAGGCGGCCTTCATGCTCGCCCAGTTCCACCCGGTGGCGCCGGCCTCGGCCCAGGCGTCGTAGTCGGCCGGGTGGCCGCGCGAATACATCATGCCGTTGATCGAGGACGAGCCGCCGAGCACCTTACCGCGCGCCCAGACCTCGGGTTCCGGCCGCCCCAGCGCGGGGTCGGCCTGGGCCGGGAAGTGCCAGGCGTGGGCCGGGTCGGGGATCAGGCGCCCGAAACCCTTGGGCACTTTCAGCAGAGGGCTGTGGCTGTCGTCACCCGCCTCCAGCAGCAACACGCTGTGGCGCGGATCGGCGCTCAGCCGGTTGGCGAGCACACAGCCCGCCGATCCGGCCCCCACAACGATGTAGTCGTAAACCTGTCTGGTCATGCACTTCCAATTTCAGTACAATGTTTCTACAAGGGAAACCTTGTGTTGTTATGGGAAATTATCGGGAAAAACCACGCCACAACCCACAGGGTTAACCCGCATCGCAACGCCCACCCACGCCGGCCCGCCACCGGCCGCGCGTGCCTGGCCTCACCTGGAGACGCCCACGACCCGTTCCACCACAACGATGGTTCGCCGCTTCCATCGGCCCCTGCCATGAACCGGGGTCACAGCAGCTGTGCCTGGACAGGCGTTTCGCGCCGCCAGGCCGGCGGAAACAATGAGCGCACCCCTTGAAACACCCGACACCACCATGCCCGATCACCGCCCCCACCCCCTGCTCATCGCCGGCGAATGGACCACCGGCCAGAGCAGCCGCGAGAACCGCAGCCCCTCCGACCCGGACGACCTGATCGGCCTCTACGCGCAGGGCGGTGCGGCGGAGGTGGACGCGGCGGTGCACGCCGCGCGCCACGCCTTTCCGGCCTGGTCCACCGGCAACGTGCAGGCCCGGGCCGACGCGCTCGAGGCCATCGCCAGCGAGGTCCTGGCCCGCCGCGACGAGCTGGGCAGCCTGCTGGCGCGCGAAGAGGGCAAGACCCGGGCCGAAGCCGTCGGCGAGGTCACCCGGGCAGGCCAGGTGTTCCGCTTCTTCGCCGGCGAGTGCCTGCGCCAGAGCGGCGAGACCCTGGCCTCGCTGCGCAGCGGCGTGGGGGTGGAGATCAGCCGCGAGCCGCTGGGCGTGGTCGCCCTCATCACGCCCTGGAACTTCCCCATCGCCATCCCGGCCTGGAAAATCGCGCCCGCGCTGGCTCACGGCAACTGCGTGGTCTTCAAGCCCGCCGACCTGGTGCCGGGCAGCGCCTGGGCGCTGGCCGAGATCATCGGCCGCAGCGGCCTGCCGGCCGGCGTGTTCAACCTGGTCATGGGCCGCGGCGCGGTGATCGGCGAGGCCCTGGTCAGCCACCCCGGCATCGACGCCATCAGCTTCACCGGCTCGGAAGCCGTGGGCCGGCAGCTGGCCGAGCGCGCCGCGGCCACGGGCAAGAAGGTCCAGCTGGAAATGGGTGGCAAGAACCCCCAGGTGGTGCTGGACGACGCCGAGCTCGATCAGGCCGTGGCGCTGTGCGCGCAGTCGGCCTTCCACTCGACCGGCCAGCGCTGCACCGCGGCCAGCCGCCTGATCGTCACCCAGGGCATCCACGACCGTTTCGTCGATGCGCTGCTGGCCCACATGGCGCGCCTGCGGGTCGGCGACGCGCTGGCCGAGGGCACCGACATCGGGCCGGTGGTGAGCCAGGCCCAGCTCGACCAGGACCTGGCCTGGGTGGACACGGCCCGGGCCGAGGGCGCACACCTGGCCACCGGGGGGCACCGCGTGGCCTGCCACACCGGCAGCGGGCGCGCCGGCCTGTTCATGGCGCCCGCGCTGCTCACCGGCACCCACAACGCCATGCGCGTCAACCAGGAAGAGGTGTTCGGCCCGGTGGCCAGCGTGATCCGGGTGGCCGGCTACGACGAGGCACTGGCGGTGGCCAACGACACCCGCTTCGGCCTGGCCGCCGGCATCGCCACCACCAGCCTCAAGCACGCCACGCATTTCAAGCGCCACGCCCAGGCCGGCATGGTGATGGTCAACCTGCCCACCGCCGGCGTCGATTACCACGCGCCCTTCGGCGGCCGCAAGGCCAGCAGCCACGGCCCGCGCGAACAGGGGCGCTACGCGCGCGAGTTCTTCACCACCGTCAAGACGGCCTACACCTGCAGCTGAGCCCCATGGACACCACCGACCTGCTGAACACACTGCGCCACGCGCTGGGGCCGGCCCAGGTGCTGACCCGCGAGCACCACCCGGAGGCGCTGACGGCCTACGAACAGGACTGGCGCCGCCGCGTGCACGGCCACGCGCTGGCGGTGGTGCGGCCGGGCAGCCCCGACGAGGTGGCCGCCGTGGTGCGGGCCTGTGCGGCGGCAGGGGTGTCCCTCGTGCCGCAGGGCGGCAACACCGGCCTGGTCGGCGGCTCCACGCCCGATGCCTCGGGCCGCCAGGTGGTGCTGCACCTGGGGCGGCTCAAGGCCATCCGGGCCATCGACGCCGACAACCTGACCGTCACCGTCGAGGCCGGCTGCGTGCTGCAGACCCTGCAGGAGGCGGTGGCGGCGCAGGGCCTGCTGTTCCCGCTCTCGCTGGCGGCCGAGGGCAGCTGCACCGTGGGCGGCATCCTGGCCACCAACGCAGGCGGCACCCAGGTGCTGCGCTACGGCAACGCACGCGAGCTCTGCCTGGGCCTGGAGGTCGTCGATTCGCAGGGCGGCATCTGGCACGGGCTGTCGGGCCTGCGCAAGGACAACACCGGCTACGACCTGCGGCAGCTGTTCGTGGGCAGCGAGGGCACCCTGGGCGTCATCACCGCCGCCACGCTCAAGCTCTACCCGCAGCCCAGCAGCCGCTGCACCGCCTGGGCCACCCTGCCCTCGCTGGACGCCGCGGTGAACCTGCTGGGCCGGGCGCACCGGGCGCTCGGCGCCAGCCTCACCGGCTTCGAGGTGATGGGCGCCTTCGCCCTCTCGCTGGTGGCGCGCCACATGCCCGCGCTGCGCCTGCCCTTTGCGGGCGGGCACCCCCTGCCCTACGCGGTGCTGCTGGAGAGCAGCGGCCAGGACGACGACGCGACCGCCCGCGCGGGGGTTGAGCGGCTGCTGGAGCAGGCGCTGGAGAGCGGCTGCATCGGCGACGTGCTGATCGCGGAAACCCTCGCCCAGCGGCGCCAGCTCTGGCACCTGCGCGAGAGCATCCCGCTGGCGCAGGCCGAGGAAGGCCCGAACCTGAAGCACGACATCGCGCTGCCGGTCTCGCGCATCCCGGCCTTCGTGGCCCACACCGACGCCTTGCTGCAGCGGCACTTCCCCGGCCTGCGCCTGGTGAATTTCGGCCACCTGGGCGACGGCAACCTGCACTACAACGTGCAGGCACCTGCCAACGGTGGCGGTGCCAGCGAGACGGCAGGCTGGCTGGCCGAACACGAGGCCGCCATCACGCACCTGGTCTACGAAGCGGTGGCGCAACACGGGGGTTCGTTCTCGGCCGAACACGGCGTGGGCGGTTTCAAGGTCGGCGAGCTGCAGCGCTACGAGCCGCCGGAAGCGCTGCGCCTGATGCGCGCCATCAAGCACGCCCTCGACCCCGCCGGCACCCTCAACCCGGGCCGCGTGCTCGCCGCCTGAGCCCCCCGCCATGCGCCCCGAAACCGACCGCTACACCCAGCTGCTGGCCTTCGTCTGGTCGGTCGAGGCCGGCAGCTTCTCGGCCGCCGCCCGCGGGCACGACCTCAGCCCCTCGGCCATCAGCAAGCTGGTCGGCCGGCTGGAGGCCCGCCTCGGCGTGCGCCTGTTCAGCCGCCTGCCGCGCAGCGTGGTGCCCACCCTGGAGGGGCTGGCCTACCACCGCACCGCGCGCGCCGCGCTGGACGCCCTCGCCGAGACCGACGCCGTGGGCGACGCGCTGGGCGGCGAAGCCCGGGGCGTGCTGCGGGTGCACACCATGCCCACCTTCGCCCAGCACCAGATCGCGCCCTGGCTGCCCGAGTTCTTCGCCGCCCACCCCGGCCTGCGGCTGGAGTTCCACCTGGCTGCGCAGTACAGCGACCAGTTCGACCAAGGCGTGGACCTGGCGATCCACAGCGGCGCCATTTCCAGCCCCTCGCGCATCGCCCGCCAGATCGCCACCAGCCGCTGGGTCGTGTGCGCCGCACCGGCCTACCTGCAGCGCCACGGCACGCCCCACCACCCGGGCGAGCTGGCCGCCCACCGCTGCCTGAACTTCGGCTTCGACAGCCCCTGGAACCGCTGGCCGTTCCGCGTCGACGGCGAGGCCCACACCCTGGAGCCCGACGGCCACCTGTCCACCTCGCAGGGCGACCTGTTGCGCGAGGTCGCGCTCAACGGCGGTGGCATCGCCCGCCTGGCCGAGTTCCATGTCGGCGCCGACCTGGAGGCCGGCCGGCTGGTGCCGGTGCTGGCCGGCTTCGCCGACGAACGACCCGAGCCGCTGTACGCGGTGTACGCCGCCCGAAAGCACCTGAGCCCGCGCATCCGCGTGTTCCTCGCGCACCTGGAACGTGTGCTGTCCCGGCGGCCCTGGAACCAGCCCGCCCCAACCCTCCGCCCCCCACCATGAACCTCCCCATCTCCGGCAGCACCCGCCTGCTCGGCATCCTGGCCGACCCGGTGCACCACGTGCAGACCCCCCAGGGCATCAACCGGCTGTTCGACGCCGAGGGCACCGACGCCGTGATGGTGCCGCTGCACGTGGGGCCCGACGGATTGGCCGCGCTGGTGCAGGGCCTGCGCGGCCTGCACAACCTCGACGGCTTCGTCGTCACCGTGCCGCACAAGTCGGCCATGGCGGCCCTGTGCGACGCGCTCACGCCCGCTGCGCAGCGCATCGGCGCGGTCAACGTCGTGCACCGCACCGCCCAGGGGCAACTGCTGGGCGACATGCTCGACGGCGAGGGCTTCGTGGCGGGCCTGCGGCGTGCCGGCATCGAACCCGCCGGCCGCAGCGCCTACCTCGCCGGGGCGGGCGGCGCGGCGAGCGCGATCGCCTTCGCGCTGGCCGGCGCCGGCGTGCAGCGGCTCACGGTGGCCAACCGCTCGGCACACAAGGTGCAGGACCTGCTGGCCCGCATCGCCGCCGAGTTCCCCGCCGTCGCGCTGGCCGCCGGCACCCGCGACCCCTCGGGCCACGATCTGGTGATCAACGCCACCTCGCTCGGCCTGCGGCCGGGCGACACGCTGCCGCTGGACGCGGCCGCGCTGGCGCCCGGTCAGACGGTGGCGGAAATCATCATGCAACCCGCCGTCACGCCCCTGCTGGCGGCGGCCGAAGCACGCGGCTGCCGCGTGCACGGCGGCGCGCCCATGCTGCAGTGCCAGCTGGCGTTCATGGCCCGCTTCATGCGCAGCGGCAGCGCCCGCTGACCCCGCACACCCGCCGAGAAAGACACCCATGGACAGTTTCGACTTCGTCATCGTCGGCGGCGGCACCGCCGGCTGCATCCTCGCCAACCGGCTCACCGCCTCGGGCCAGCACCGCGTGCTGCTGATCGAGGCCGGTGGTTCACCGCGCTCGATGTGGATCCACATCCCGGCCGGCTTCAGCAAGCTGCTGCGCGACCGGCGCTACAACTGGCAGTTCCGCACCACGCCCGAGCCCAACACCAACGGCCGCGTGATCGCGGTGCCGCGCGGCCGCGGCCTGGGCGGCTCCACGCTCATCAACGGCATGATCTATGTGCGCGGCCAACCCGGCGACTACGACGCCTGGGCCCGCACCGGCGCACGCGGCTGGTCCTTCGAGCAGCTGGAGCCGGTGTTCCGCCGCCTCGAACATTTCGCCAGCGCGCCCGGTCCGCGCGGGCACGACGGGCCGATGCACGTGACCACCGTGCGCGAGCGTTTCCCCGTGGCCAGCGCCTTTCTCGACGCCGCGCAACAGGCCGGCCAGCCCCTGAACCCCGACTACAACGGCGCGCACCAGGAGGGCTTCGGTTACTACCAGGCCACGCAGCGCGACGGCCGCCGCTGGAGCGCCTACGACGCCTACCTGGCGCCGGCCCTGCAACGCCCCAACCTGCGGATCGAGCCAAACGCCCAGGTGCTGCGCCTGCTGCTGGAACAGGGCCGCTGCACCGGCGTGGTCTACCGGCAGAACGGGCGCGAGGTCACGGTGCGCGCGCGCGCCGAGGTGCTGCTGGCAGCGGGCGCCATCCAGTCGCCCCAGCTGCTCGAACTCTCGGGCATCGGCCAGCCCGAGCGGCTGCAGGGCCTGGGCATCGCGCCGCGCCACGCGCTGCCGGGCGTGGGCGAGAACTACATCGACCACTTTGCCACCCGCATGAACTGGCGGCTGAAGAACACGCTCACGCTCAACGAGCTCGCGCGCGGGCACCACCTGGTGGCCGCCGTGGCGCGCTACTTCACCCGCCACCGTGGCATCCTGACCCTGGGGACCGGCCTGGTGCACGGCTTCGTGAAATCGCGCCCTGAACTGCCCACGCCCGACGCGCAGTACTTCTTCGTGCACGCCAGTTACGCCAACGCAGCCGAACGCATCCTCGACCACTGGCCGGGCATGACGCTCGGCGTGAGCCAGATGCGGCCGCAGTCCGTGGGCAGCATCCACGCGCAGTCGCCCGACATCACCCAGGGCCCGGCCATCCGGCCCAACTTCCTCGACCACACGGAAGACCGCGAGTGCCTGGTGCACAGCATGCGGCTGGCGCGGCACATCGTCGGCCAGCCGGCGCTGGCGGACTACCTGGTGGCCGAATCCGCCCCAGGCCCCGCCGTGCAGAGCGACGCCGACTGGCTGGCCTTCGCGCGCGCCAACGGCCAGACCATCTACCACCCCATCGGCACCTGCCGCATGGGCGAAGACCACGGGGCGGTGGTGGACTCGCGGCTGCGCGTGCACGGGCTGGACGGCCTGCGCGTGGTGGACGCCTCCGTCATGCCCAGCATGGTATCCGGCAACATCCAGGCCGCCGTGATGGCGGTGGCCGAACGCGGCACGGACCTGATCCTCGAAGACACGGCGGCGCGCTGACGCCGCCCATTCCCCACCCCACCGGAGCCCCTCCATGCGCTACGTGAAACTCGGCCAGACCGGCCTGGACGTGTCCCCCATCGCCATCGGCGCCATGAGCTACGGCGACCCGGCGCGAGGCCACCCCGCCTGGTCGCTCGGCGAGGCCGACAGCCAGCCGCTGATCCGGCACGCGCTGGACGCCGGCATCAACTTCTTCGACACCGCCAACATGTACTCGGAAGGCTCCAGCGAAGAGATCCTGGGCCGGGCGCTGAAGGACTTTGCGCCGCGCGACGACATGGTGATCGCGACCAAGCTGCGTTACGCCATGCGGCCGGGGCCCAATGGCAAAGGCCTTTCGCGCAAGGCGATCCTGAGCGAGATCGACCACAGCCTGCGCCGCCTCGGCACCGAGTACGTGGACCTGTACCAGATCCACCGCCTCGACCCCGAGACGCCGCTGGAAGAAACGCTCGAAGCGCTGCACGACGTGGTCAAGGCCGGCAAGGTGCGTTACCTCGGTGCGTCCTCCATGCGCGCCTGGGAGTTCGCCAAGGCGTTGCATCTGCAGCGCCAGCACGGCTGGTCGCGCTTCGTGTCGATGCAGCACCACCACAACCTGCTGGCGCGCGAGGAAGAGCGGGAGATGTTGCCCCTGTGCCTGGACGAAGGCGTGGGCACGCTGGTGTGGAGCCCGCTGGCGCGCGGCCGCCTGGCCCGGCCCTGGAACACCCCCACCGCGCGCTCGGCCAGCGACCCCTACGCCGACCGGCTGTACACCCGCCAGACCGCCGAGAGCGACCGCGCGATCGTCGGGGCGGTGGGCGCCGTGGCGCAGGCCCGGGGCGTGTCGCAGGCGCAGATCGCGCTGGCCTGGCTGCGCCACCAGCCGGCGGTGGTGGCGCCGCTGCTGGGGGCCAGCAGCACCGCGCAGATCGACGACGCCGTGGCCTCGCTGGCCATCGTGCTGAGCGACGAAGAGCTGGCCCAGCTCGAAACGCCCTACACGCCGCGCCACGACTTCCAGGGCGTCACCGATGAAGCGATGCTCCAGCGGCTGATGGCCGGGCGCGCGGGCGTGCGACGTGACGGGTGAGGGGCTGGGCCGCCCGCCCGCCGCGCCATTTCAGACCAGGGCGCTCGCCTCAGGCGTGCTCACCCTCTGTGCCGCGTGCCGCCCGGCGTTGAAGCCGAACACGATCGCCGGCCCCAGGGTGCCGCCCGCGCCGCCATAGACCATGCCGGTGGGACCGGCCATGACATTGCCTGCGGCGTACAGCCCCGGGATCACGGCGCCGTCGACGTCGAGCACCGCGCCGTGCGCATTGGTCCGGGGACCGCCCTTGGTGCCCAGGGTGCTGCTCTCCAGCGGCAGGGCGTAGAACGGCCCGCGTTCGATGCGCCCCAGCGTGGACGCCTTGCCCGGGTAGTGCCGGAGGTCGCCGTTGAAGCCGTCGTAGGCGGAGTTGCCCCGGCCGAAATCGCCGTCGTGGCCGGCATCGACCAGCGTGTTCCAGCGCGCCACTGTGGCTTGCAGCGCCCCGGCGGGGATGCCGAGGCGGGCCGCCAGCGCCGGCAGCGTCGGGGCGCTGGGCACCCAGTCGGGCATGGCGCCGCCGGCCGGCACGTCCAGGAAGCCGTAGTCCTCGATCATGCGGCGGTCGAACACGATCCAGCAGGGCAGGTTCATGTAGTCGAACCGGGCGGAGTCCAGCGCGTGGAAAGCGCCGCCCATGGCGTTGTAGTTGGTCGCTTCGTTCACGAAACGCTTGCCTTCGCGGTTCACGATGATGGTGCCCGGCAGGGCCCGCTCGCGCAGGATCAGCGCCACCTTCTGCTCGCCATACTGTTGCTGGCCGGGCAGCTGCGCCGCAGGCATCCACCAGGCCTCGCGCATGTTGCCCAGCTGGGCGCCCACGCGCATCGCCATCCGCAGGCCGTCACCGGTGTTGGTCGGGATGCTGGCCGGGTGGCTCATGGGGCCGCGCAGGAAGGCGGCCCTCAGCGCCGGGTCCCACTCGAAACCGCCGGTGGCGAGCACCACCCCGCGGCGCGCGCGAACCTCGCGCAACGCGCCGTCGATGGCCACCTGGACCCCCACGACCGCGCCGTCCTCGACCACCAGCCGCGTTCCCCGGCTCTCGGTGGACGGCACGATGCCCCGGTCCAGACAGGCCTTGAGCAGGCCGCCCACCATGCCCCGCCCGCGGCCGTTGACGCGGTGCTGGCGGCGCCGCGCCATTTCGGCGTCGTCGATGCGGCCCGAGCCCCCGCCGCGCGGTGAATCGAGCGTGGTGAGGTAGACGTCGCCAGTCACCGGGTCGGAAAACTGCCCCATGCCCACCCGGTCGGCCCAGGGCCCCAGCTCGTCGAACGCGATGGCGCCCGGTTCGATGGAACGCCCGCCCTGCGGCTTGCCGCCCGGGCGCTCGGGGTGGTAATCGGGAATGGGCACCACCTGGAACCGCAGCGGCGTGTGCTGCTCCAGGTAGTCGAGCACGGGCTTGGCCCCGTCCACCAGGGCCTCGGCCAGTTCCGGTGCGATCAGGCCATGGGACAGTGACTCAAGGTAGGCCAGCGCCTCTTCGCGCGAATCGCTCAGCCCCGCCCGCGCACCGACCGGGTTGCACGGCAACCAGCACACCCCGCCGGACAGCGCGGTGGTGCCGCCCACCACGGCGGCCTTCTCGAACAGCGCCACGCTGGCGCCCGCGTCGTGTGCGGCCAATGCCGCCACCAGGCCAGCGGCCCCGGTGCCCAATACCGCAACATCGCAATCGAATGACATGCGCTTTCCTCCTGCTTTCGGAGCAACAGACAAAAAAAGGGCCCGGCCAGATCACCGGCCAGGCCCAAAAGCTTTCTACCTTGGGAAAAACAATCAGAAGGTGTGGCGGAGGCCGAGATCCCAGCTGACCTTGGAACCCGTGGCCACCGCGTCGTTGCGGCCCGCCGTGAAGTAGAGGCCGGTGCGCTTGCTGAACGCGTATTCGGCACCCACACCGAACTTGTCCATCGTGGTGGCACTGGTCGTCTTGTTTTCTTCCTTGCCGTAAACCGCTGACAGCTTGACGGCGGAACTCACCGGCACCGTGGTGCTGAGCACCCAGCTTGCGATCTTGGGCCCGTTCTCGGTGTTCTTGTATTCACCCCAGCCTGCACGAACGTTGGCCACACCAAAGTCGTAGTTGCCGAACAGCGCCCTGACGTCACCCTTGTCGCGGTTGTTTTCCAGGATCACCGTTCCGCCAAGTGGACCGTTCGCATAGGACAGAGAAACACCGAAGATGGACGACAGACCTTGGACCAGCGTCCCGCCTGAGGCGGTCGTCTTGGGGCCATACGCCGCCGTCAGATTGAAGCCCCCCATGACTGGAGAGCTGTAGAAGATACCGTCCGTGCGTGCAAAACCCGCGCCGTCCCGCGTGTCTGCGGTGGCGTTCACGAAGTAGGCTGCCGCCACGCTGGCGCTTCCCAGCCGGGTGTTCCGCCAGGGGTCGGCCAGCGACAGCAGTGCGCCTGCCGGTGTGACCGCACGCCCGAACTTGACGGACCCGAAACCACCAGACAGGCCCACCGTGGTTTCCCCCTGAAAGGTGGGTCGCCCGTTGTTGGTGCCGTCCGCGCCACCCGATTCCGGGCTGATGCGCTGGTCCAGCATGAAGTTGGCTTTCAAGCCACCGCCGAGGTCCTCGGAGCCTGAGAAACGCAGTGCGCTGTTGGCGTTCACCGAATCCAGACGGACATCGTTGGTACCAGCGGGCTTGTAAAGCCCCAGGTCAATGGATCCAGAGATCGTCACCGACGACTGGGCAAAGGATGCGCAAGCAGAGGTTGCGATCACGACGCTGAGCAATGTTTTCTTCATCAAATGGTCTCTGAAAAGGTTGGTGATTCGGGCAAAACTTCAAGCGACTTGACCAGACAGTGAGAACCGTACCTTTCACCGAACGCTTGAATACCTGGCGCCAAACTAGTTTCCATTTGGGAAACATAGTATCGACATGGGAAAGTTTATTCCGATCTCTCGGTTTTGAGATTGGTAGTTTCCCTTGTTGCCACTATGTTTCCTATATAGAAATCAACACACCAAAATGAATGTTGAAGAGAAGCCGCCAAGCGTCATGGCGATGGCCACCGCGAAGAATCTCTGAAGACAAGGGGTGTCGGGTTTTCGGGGTGGTTCATCGTTCCGGATGGAGAACCAGCCCGTTCTGGGTGCCCCGTGCGCAGCCGTCCGCAGCCGCAGGTTCTGCATCGAACGAGGACTGATGCCCATGAAAGGGCCAGTAGGTCAACGGTGTGACGCGGGCTCGGCCGCGTTCTGCCAGTGCGGGGAACAAGACCCCGGGGGAACAGAGATTCTCGGGGTTGTTCCCCGATCTGTTCCCCGGTTTTACCTGGGCCGTCCTGAAACGTCCATGGACCTTACGGGACGGAACCCCATTGATTTACAAAGAAAAAGGGCGTCCACCGGATCTTGGTGGACGCCCTTGGACGTTGAAATGGTGGAGCTGGGGGGAATTGAACCCCCGTCCGCAAGCCTTCTTCGAGCAGTTCTACATGTGTAGCCATCTGATTTGAGTCTCGCTTCCTGTATCGCGCAGCGGCACGCTATACAGGACGCCAGCAACCTTGAATCTTGCTGAGCGCCAAGTTACCCGACGCCCAGCCAGCCTATTGAATTATCTTTGCAGCCTGGACTCTCGCGGCTTGCGCCGTCTGAACCCTTGCCCAGCCCATAGGCCTGCTGTTGCAAAGCTCACCGGCAATTAAGCGGCGAGTGCGAAACGTTCGTCGTTTGCAGTTAGGTTTTTTCTGCGGTTTTACGAGGTGACAGAACCTCGACATGCCCTGCTGCGCGTCCGAACCCACGTCGAAACCAGTGCAGCCCCTGAAGTTCCAAGTTTAAGGCAGTTGGAGCAATTTCAAGACCTGCAATGGAGAAAGAACTTCCGCATCGGCGCCCCAATGCCCGGTTTCACCACCCCCACCAAGATAGCCATAGCGGGCAGCCACGGTGAACATGCCCGCCTCGCGCCCGGCCACGATGTCGCGTTCGTCATCGCCCACATAGATGCAGGCACTCGGGCTTACGCCGAGGCGACGTGCCGCTTCGCGCAACGGCTCGGGGTGGGGCTTGGGCCACGGCGTGGTGTCCCCGCACACCACCGCTCCCGCCCCAGACAGCGTGGGCAGACCAGCCAGCACCGGTTCGGTCAGTCGCCGGGCCTTGTTGGTGACGATGCCCCAGGGCATATGCCCTTGCGCCAGCGTGACCACCAGTTCTTCAACCCCGTCGAAACACCGCGTGTGGTGCAGCAGGCACTGCTCGTAGTGAATCAGAAACTCCTGCTTGAGAGCGTCGTAGGCCGGGTCGGTGGGGGGAATCCCGAAGGCCACCTGGATCATGCCGCGCGCGCCTGAACTGGCATGGGGCCGGTAGCCCTCCAGCGGCAACGCGGGCAGTTGCCGGGTCGCGCGCATCCGCTCGACCGCCAGCGCCAGGTCGGGCGCACTGTCCACCAGGGTGCCATCCAGATCGAACAGCACCGCCTTCACCGCAAACAGTGGAAGCTTCATGCCTTGCGCGTGGCCAGCAGGTAGTTCACGCTGGTGTCCTGACTCAACCAGTAGCGCTTGGTCAGGGGGTTGTATTCCATGCCACGGGTCTGGGCCAGATCGAGGTTCGCCGCGCGGCAATAGCCCGCCAGTTCGCTGGGGCGGATCATCTTGGCGTATTCGTGCGTGCCCTTGGGCAGCATCTGCAGCAGGTACTCGGCGCCCACGATGGCGAACAGGAACGACTTGGGGTTGCGGTTGATGGTGGAGAAAAATACCCAGCCACCGGGCTTGACCAGCTCGGAACAGGCCCGTACCACCGAGGCCGGGTCGGGCACGTGTTCCAGCATCTCCATGCAGGTCACCACATCGAAGGTGGCCGGCTGCTCTTCGGCCAGCGCTTCGGCGCTGACTTCCCGGTAGCTGACACCGGCCGTGCTGGCTTCCAGCGCATGCAGCTGAGCCACCCGAAGCGCTTTGGTGGAAAGGTCAATGCCCGTGACCTGGGCGCCTTTGCGGGTCATGGAGTCGGACAGGATGCCGCCGCCACAACCCACATCGAGCACCTTTTTTCCCGCGAGGCTGGCGAGTTCGTCGATCCACGCCAGTCGCAACGGGTTGATCTGGTGCAGGGGTCGGAACTCGCTCTCGGGGTCCCACCAGCGGTGGGCGAGGTCGGAAAATTTGGCCAGCTCGGCCGGATCGGCATTGACGGGATTCATGGTGCAGATTTTCACACGCCTTCAGGGTGCGAGTCCGTGCTGTGTGGCGAAGTGCTGTCGCTCACGCAGGACATCCACAGGGGATATGCAGGCTTTTGGCGCTTGCAGTCCCTGGCGCCGCAGCTGCTGGCGGTAGTCGGGGTTCTGGTAGGGATCGGCCACCACATAACCGGCCTGCTCGGTGCAGGCGCCATCGGGTCGGCAATCCTTCCAGGTTGCGCCAAAGACAATGCGCCCATCGCGCGTCAAACCGGGGAAGGCGCTGGCCAGTACCTGTGTGCGCCAGTCTTCGATCCGAAACACCTGTCCCTTCAGGGCGGGCCGCGGGTCCACGAAATAGACCGACGCGTTGTCGGTGTAGGTCAGCATGGCGGGTTGGTCGGTGCTGAAACCGAACACGGCCTTGCCTGGCGTGGCCTGCAGGTCCCACCGCAGGTCACAAGGATGGTCCGGGTCCAGGGCGCCCTGGGCCAGACCATAGACACGCATGCTGGGCACCCCCTGTCGCGGGTTGATCGGAATGGCGGAAAACGCCAGGCCATCGACCGACAGCATGGGCAGGGTGTAGACATTGCCGTCGGTGACTTCGCGAGATCGGCAGATGAACTGAGGGCCGGAATCGTGAACGATCTCGACCCCACGCGCACCGTCGCGCAACCCCAGCGTGCGAACCTGGAGCGGACCGGTGCCCTGCCCGGTCCGACTTCCCTGGGGCCAGCTCATGGAGCGTATCCAGATCAGCGAGGGGTCGGGGCTCTGGGCCCTGTTCAGCTCGGATGCGGCGGCATAAAAACCCTTCATGCCCCCTTTGAACAAGGGCCGAGCCAACAGCGGCTGGCGCACGATGTCCGAAAAACGGTAGTGGCTGCCATCCACATCGACCAGATAGCGCCAGCTGCCCTGCACGGGGAAGGCCTCGTTGCTGAGCGGGGTCTTGCGCACCGTCATCCGGCCGGCGGATTCTGCGGGCAGTTCGATCAGGGCCACCTGGCCCAGTTGCGCCCCTGAAAACGAGCGCAAGACAAAACGCCCGTCAGGGCTGATGCGCTCATAGGTTCCCAGCGATGCCATACCCTGGCTGTCACGGCCCACCTGCGCCGGATCGAGGGGAAGGTAGCTGACAGCGTCGATGCAGGACTCGTCTCGCGCGCTTTGTGCGGGCTGTGACCATGCGTCGAAACCCTGCAGTGCACAGGCAGCGACAGCAAAGGCCAGGAACACGGGCTTGAACATCATTGACACGTCTGAAGCGGTCATTGGACGGCGGGCTGAACCAGCACACGCCGCAGCGCGAGCAGTCGGAACTCCAGCGTCTCACGCCAGGCCTCGTCGGGCATCACACCCCAGACCGGCCACGGATGGAGATGTGCCCCCAGCAGCACAAAACTCATGGGCGAGTGGTTCACACCGCGCCAGAGCGATTGGCAACCGATCGGCATGGCGTGCAACGCGTCCGGATCGGTCATTGTTGATGCTGAAGAGACCAACGCGGCCTGCCATTCGGCATCCGGCACCCGGGGATCTTTCCAGCTCAACACCCTGTAACCGAGCGCTTCGGCAACCTGTCTCATGCGCGACCACTCCAGCAGGGTGTAGACCATGCGTGGAGACAGCAGCATGATGACCAAGGGCTGGTTTGCATCGGTAGGTGGACGCGCAAAGCACACCGTTTCCTCTGCCGTTGCCTCCCGCACAGCGCGCCGGGAGGCCTCCGACAGCGCCGTCTGCGCACTGGCGGGCCAGACACATGCGCTCAGGAAGAAGCCACACAGCAGGCTGAGAAAACGGAGCATGGGACTTGATGACGTGAAAAAGCCCCATGCGCTTTCACGCATGGGGCTTTGGGTCAAGAGCGCCGCAAGCGGTGCTTATTTGCCCGAACGGGTACCAACCACTTCAACTTCCACGCGACGGTTCTTGGCGCGGCCTTCGCGGGTGGCGTTGTCGGCCACTGGCTGGGTCAGGCCTTTGCCTTCGGTGTAGATGCGGTTGCTTTCAATGCCCTTGCTCACCAGATAGGCCTTGACGGCTTCAGCACGGCGAACCGACAGGGACTGGTTGTAGCCGGCAGGGCCGGTCGAGTCGGTGTGACCCACGGCAATCACCACTTCCAGGTTGATGCCGCCAACCTTGCTGGCCAGATCGTCCAGTTTGGCTTTGCCTTCGGGCTTGACCACAGCCTTGTCGAAGTCGAAGAAGGCATCGGCTGCGTAGGTCACCTTGGTGGCTACAGGAGCCGGAGCGGGTGCAGGAGCCGGTGCGGGGGCGGGTGCAGGAGCCGCAGCAGCAGGGGCCGGTGCAGGCGCAGGAGCCGGTGCGGGAACAATGGCGCCGTCGCAGCCCTTGGCAGCGGTAGCCGGGGTCCAGAAAGCATCACGCCAGCACAGGGTGCCGTCGCCGTTCTTCCACTGCAGGTTGCCGTGGCCATTGCGCCAGTTGTCATTGGTTGCAGTACCGCTGGAGGGCGCGGCAAATACAGCCGAAGCCATGGCGGCGGTTGCGAACAGCATTGCCACTTTGTTCAGTTTTTTCATGGTTATTCCTCTTGGTGTGAGCCGCGGACGGGCCAAATATCAACATTAACGCTTGAAGTGACCACCACTTGAAACGCTGAATTTATTGTGCCACAAGCGTTTGACACGGACGTCAGGGCCTTGAAAGGTGGATGTAACCACATTCTGCGCACGATCCGTTCCGTTGCCGACACACAACAAAAGACCTACTGAGGCCTCCCCGGCCATAGCCCTAAAATGACGGGTTGCCTTCCGGCCCTTCACGCACCCCACGCTTTCGCTCATGACACAGTTCGCCAAAGAGACCCTGCCCATCAGCCTCGAAGAGGAAATGCGGCGCAGTTACCTGGACTACGCGATGAGCGTGATCGTGGGTCGTGCGTTGCCCGATGCGCGCGATGGTCTCAAACCCGTTCACCGGCGCGTGCTGTTCGCCATGCACGAACTGAACAACGACTGGAACCGGCCTTACAAGAAATCGGCCCGTATCGTCGGTGACGTCATCGGTAAGTACCACCCGCATGGTGACTCCGCGGTGTACGACACCATCGTTCGCATGGCGCAGGATTTTTCACTGCGCCACATGCTGGTGGACGGTCAGGGCAACTTCGGCTCGGTCGACGGCGACAACGCAGCCGCGATGCGTTACACGGAAATCCGCCTGTCGAAGATTGCCCACGAAATGCTGGCCGACATTGACAAGGAGACCGTCAACTTCGGCCCCAACTACGACGGCTCGGAAAAAGAACCGCTGGTGTTGCCTTCGCGCCTGCCCAACCTGCTGGTCAACGGTTCTTCGGGCATTGCGGTCGGCATGGCGACCAACATTCCGCCCCACAACCTCAACGAGGTGGTCGACGCCTGTCTGCACCTGCTGAAGCAGCCTGAAGCCACCATCGACGAACTGATGGAAATCATCCCGGCGCCCGACTTCCCCACCGCTGGCATCATCTACGGCATGACCGGCGTGAAAGACGGATACCGCACCGGCCGCGGCCGCGTGGTGATGCGCGCCAAGTGCCATTTCGAGGACATCGACAAGGGCCAGCGCCAGTCCATCATCGTGGACGAGCTGCCCTACCAGGTGAACAAGAAAACGCTGCAGGAGCGCATCGCCGAACTGGTGCACGAGAAAAAGATCGAAGGCATCAGCCACATCCAGGACGAGTCGGACAAATCCGGCATGCGCCTGGTGATCGAACTCAAGCGCGGCGAAGTGCCCGAGGTGGTGCTGAACAACCTGTACAAACAGACGCAGCTGCAGGACACCTTCGGCATCAACATGGTGGCCCTGATCGACGGTCAGCCGCGCCTGTGCAACCTCAAGGACCTGATCCAGGTGTTCCTGGAACACCGCCGCGAAGTGGTGACGCGCCGCACGGTGTTCAACCTGCGCAAGGCGCGCGAGCGCGGCCACGTGCTCGAAGGCCTGGCGGTGGCACTGGCCAACATCGACGAATTCATCAAGATCATCCGCGAGAGCCCCACCCCGCCCGTGGCCAAGGCCGAGCTGATGACCCGCAGCTGGGACAGCCAGCTGGTGCGTGAAATGCTGACCCGTTCGCGCCTGGACGGCGGCGTGATCAACGCCGACGACTACCGCCCTGAAGGCTTGGAGCGCGAGTTCGGCATGGGCGGGGACGGCCTGTACCGCCTCTCCGAGACACAGGCGCAAGAGATTCTGCAGATGCGCCTGCAGCGCCTGACCGGCCTGGAGCAGGACAAGATCGTGGCCGAGTACAAGGAAGTCATGGGTGTCATTGACGACCTGCTCGACATCCTGGCCAAGCCCGAACGCGTGTCCACCATCATTGGGGAAGAGCTGACCGAAGTGAAGATGGAGTTCGGTCAGACCAAACTCGGCGCGCGCCGCAGCGAGATCGAACACAGCGCGCAGGACCTCTCCACCGAAGACCTGATCACGCCCACCGACATGGTGGTCACGCTGAGCCACAGCGGCTACATCAAGAGCCAGCCGCTCTCCGAATACCGGGCACAGAAACGCGGCGGTCGTGGCAAGCAGGCCACTGCGACGAAAGAAGACGACTGGATCGACCAGCTCTTCATCGCCAATACGCACGACTACATCCTGTGCTTCTCCAACCGCGGCCGCCTGTACTGGCTCAAGGTCTGGGAAGTGCCGGCCGGTTCGCGCGGCTCGCGCGGCCGACCGATCGTCAACATGTTCCCCCTGCAAGAGGGCGAGAAGATCAACGTGGTGCTGCCGCTGACCGGCGAGATGCGCAGCTTTCCGCAGGACCGCTACGTGTTCATGGCCACGTCGATGGGCACGGTCAAGAAGACCGCGCTGGACGAATTCAGCAACCCGCGCAAGGCCGGCATCATCGCCGTGGACCTGGACGAGGGTGACTTCCTGATCGGCGCCGCGCTGACCGATGGGCAGCACGACGTGATGCTGTTCTCCGATGGAGGCAAGGCGGTCCGGTTTGACGAAAACGACGTGCGCCCCATGGGCCGCAATGCGCGCGGTGTTCGCGGCATGATGATCGAAGAAAGCCAGAGCGTGATCGCCATGCTGGTGGCCGAAGACGAACAGCAAAGTGTGCTCACCGCCACCATCAACGGTTATGGCAAGCGCACGCCGATTGGCGAATACACCCGCCATGGCCGTGGCACCAAGGGCATGATCGCGATCCAGCAAAGCGAGCGCAACGGCAAGGTCGTGGCCGCCACGCTGGTCCACACCGACGACGAGATCATGCTGATCACCGACAAGGGCGTTCTGGTGCGCACCCGTGTGTCGGAAATCCGCGAGATGGGCCGGGCCACGCAGGGCGTGACCCTGATCGCGCTGGACGAGGGCGCCGAGCTCTCCGGTTTGCAGCGCATCGTGGAAAACGATGCCAATGTGTCCGAGCTGACCGACGACAGCGAGGCTGACAGCACGGGCGAGCAGCCGTGATGCAGCGCCCGTACAACTTTTCTGCGGGTCCGGCCGCGATGCCGGTGGAAGTGCTGCAGCAGGCCGCGGCCGACATGCTGGACTGGCACGGCAGCGGCATGAGCGTGATGGAGATGAGCCATCGCGGCAAAGAGTTCATGTCGATCATCGAGTCGGCCGAAGCCGACTTGCGTGAGTTGCTGGCGGTGCCACCGAACTTTCGCATCCTGTTCATGCAGGGTGGTGGTCTGGCAGAAAACGCCATCGTGCCGCTGAACCTGTCGCGCGGCGGCGTGGTGGACTTTGTGGTCACGGGCAGCTGGAGCCAGAAGTCGTTCAAGGAAGCCCGCAAGTTCTGCGATCCGCGCCTGGCGGCCAGCAACGAGGCCGACGCACACACCCACCTGCCCGCGCCGGGCAGCTGGCAACTCAGCCCCGATGCGCAATACGTGCACCTGTGCAGCAACGAAACCATCCATGGCGTTGAACTGCACGAACTGCCCGACCTGAAAGCGCTCGGCAGCAACGCGCCGCTGGTGATCGACTTCTCGTCCCATGTGGCCTCGCGCACCGTGGACTGGAGCCGAGTCGGCCTGGCTTTTGGTGGTGCCCAGAAGAACCTCGGCCCGGCCGGTGTGACCCTGGTGGTGGTGCGGGAAGACCTGCTCGGCCATGCGCTGTCGATCTGCCCGAGCGCCTTCGACTACAAGACCGTGGCCGACAACGGTTCGATGTACAACACGCCACCCACCTACGGGATCTACATGGCGGGGCTCACCTTCCAGTGGCTCAAGCGCCAGTCCGAAGGCGGCCTGCGAGGGATCGCGGCCATGGAGTGTCGCAACACGGCCAAGGCCGAACTGCTGTACGGCTACATCGACCAGTCGTCGTTCTATGTGAACAAGGTCGCACCGAACTGCCGCTCGCGCATGAACGTGCCGTTCTTCCTGCGTGATGAATCGCGCAACGAGGCTTTCCTCACCGGCGCCAAGGCCGCGGGCCTGTTGCAGCTCAAGGGCCACAAGTCGGTCGGCGGCATGCGCGCCAGTCTCTACAACGCCATGCCGCTCGAAGGCGTGCAGGCTTTGGTCGCCTACATGCGCGACTTCGAACAAAAACAGGCTTGAAACCGGCCGACCCCAAGATGAAACAACCCACACAGTCCGAAGCACTGGGCGCTCTGCGGATCCAGATCGACTCGCTGGACCAGCAACTGCTGTCGCTGCTGAACCAGCGCGCCAACGTTGCCGAACAGGTGGGCGAAATCAAGCGCGCCGAAGGCTCACCCTTCTTCCGGCCGGACCGCGTCGCCCAGGTCATCGAGAAGATCCAGGCGGCCAACCAGGGACCTTTGCAGAATCAGCATGTGGCATCGATCTGGCGCGAGATCATGTCGGCCTGTCTGGCGCTCGAAGCGCCACAGCGTGTGGCGGTGCTCGGTCCCCAAGGTACCTTTTGCGAGCAGGCCGCCATCGAGTTCTTTGGCAGTGCGGCCAACCTGATCTACTGCGCCAACTTCGACGAGGTGTTCCACGCCACGGCGGCGGGCACCGCACAGTACGGTGTGGTGGGCATGGAAAACTCCACCGAAGGCGTGGTCGCCCGCTCGCTCGATCTGTTCCTGCGCTCGCCGGTGCACGTGGTCGGCGAGGTGAGCCTGCTGGTGCGCCACAACCTGTTGCGCCAACTGAACGAGCTCGACGGCATCGAGGTGGTGATGGCTCATCCTCAAGCCCTGGCCCAGTGCCAGAACTGGCTCAGCCAGCACCTGCCCAACGCCGAGCGCCGCGCAGTGTCCAGCAACGCCGAAGGCGCCCGGCTGGCCGCGACCAACCCGGCCTGGGCCGGCTTGGCGAGCGAGCGCGCCGCGGCCCAGTTTGGCCTGCACATCGTGGCCCACGCGATCCAGGACGAGGCCTACAACCGCACGCGTTTTGCTGTGATCGCACTGCCGCAGACGCTGGCCATGCCGCCGGCCTCCGGTCGCGACTGCACCAGCCTCGTGGTGTCGGTGCCGAACCGCCCGGGCGCTGTGCACGATCTGCTCGTGCCGCTGAAAAACAACGGCGTGTCCATGACCCGCTTCGAGTCCCGCCCGGCCAAATCCGGTCAGTGGGAGTATTACTTCTACATCGACATCGCAGGCCATCCCTCGCAGCCCCACGTGGCGGCGGCGCTGGAAGAGCTCAAAGGCCTGTGCGCGTTCTACAAGGTGCTGGGTGCTTACCCGGTCAGTGAATAAGATGCATCTCCTCGTTTCAACGGGTTCAATGGGGTTCTCCGGGGGGCTGCATGTTTGAACAACTCGGGCTGATCGGCTGCGGCCTGATGGGAGGGTCTTTCGCCCTCGCCCTCAAGAAAGCCGGTCTCGTCAAACGCGTCGTGGGCTACAGCAAGTCGCCGTCCACCACCGAGCGCGCGCGCCAGATGGGCGTGATCGACGTGGAAGCGCCGTCCGCCCTGCTGGCGGTGTCCGGCGCCGATCTCGTGCTGCTGGCGGTTCCCGTATCGGCCTCTGAAGCCACCTTCAAGGCCATCCGCCACCTGTTGAACAACAACACGCTCGTCATGGACGTGGGTTCCACCAAACGCGAGGTGATCGACGCCGCGCGCCGCGTGCTGAAGGACCAGGTCGGTGTGTTCGTGCCCGCCCATCCGATCACGGGCAAAGAACTCTCGGGCGTGGAACACGCCGACGCGGAGCTCTACACCGGGCGCCAGGTCATCCTGACGCCGATCGAACGCACGCTCACCACCCAGCTGGAGAAGGCCCAGAAGGTCTGGACCGCGCTCGGTTGCCACGTCAAACAGATGTCGCCCGAGGCCCACGACGCGGCGTACGCGGCGGTCAGCCACCTGCCGCACATGATCGCGTTCGCGCTCATGAACGCGATCCACGGGCAGAAGGAAGGGCAAGAGTTTCTTTCGCTCGCCGGCCCCGGCTTCCGGGACTTCACCCGCATCGCCGCCAGCGACCCGAGCGTCTGGCGCGACATCCTGGTCTCCAACCGCGAAGAGCTGCTCGCGCAGTCCAAACACTTTCAGCGTGCCCTGCACGCGCTGGAGACGGCCATCACATCCGGCAACCCCGATGCGCTTGAAGCGCTGATCGACAACGCCAGCAGCACGCGGGCTCACTGGCGCATGACCGCCATCAAGCCGCAGAGCTGATCGCTTGCCTGGCGTCGGTTCTGCACCCCTTCTGACGCCGCTCCGTTTTGTAGCCGCACGCTCCTTCATCGCGCATGTACGCCATCGCCCATCTTGACATTCCTCCTCTGTCCAACGCGGGCGGCACGGTTCGCCTGCCCGGGTCCAAGAGCATTTCCAACCGCGTGCTGCTGCTGGCCGCCCTGAGTGTGGGCCACACCGACATCGCCGATCTGCTGGACTCCGACGACACCCAGGTCATGTTGGCCGCACTGGCCCAGCTGGGGTGTCGCATCGAACCCCAGGCCGACGGCGCCCTGCGGGTGCACGGGCTCGGTGGAGCCCTGCCCGTGAAGCAGGCGCAGCTTTTTCTGGGCAACGCGGGCACCGCCATGCGCCCGCTGACCGCCGCGCTGGCGCTGCTGGCCAGCGAACACGGTGGCGCCTTCGAACTCAGCGGCATCGCCCGCATGCACGAGCGCCCGATTGGCGATCTGGTGGACGCCCTGCGCCAGCTCGGTTGCCCGGTGGACTGCCTGGGCCAAGAGGGCTACCCACCGCTTCGGCTGGGCAACGGCACCCCACAGACGCTGACACTTGATCAGCCGATCCGTGTGCGTGGCGACGTGTCCAGCCAGTTCCTCACGGCCCTGCTGCTCGCGCTGCCCCTCGTCGCCCGGCAGGACGTGGTCATTGAAGTGGTGGGTGAGCTGATCTCCCGCCCCTACATCGAGATCACGCTCAACCTGCTCGACCGGTTTGGCGTGGCGGTTCGGCGCGATGGCTGGCAACGCTTCACCATTCCCGCCGGCAGCCGCTACACCTCGCCCGGGCGGATTCCTGTCGAAGGCGATGCGTCGTCGGCCAGCTACTTCATCGCGCTGGGTGCGCTGGCATCGCCGACACCTGGCACCGACGGCATCACCATCGAAGGAGTAGGTCTGGCCTCCATCCAGGGCGACATCCACTTCGTCGAAGCTGCCCGCCTCATGGGTGCCGAGATCTCCGGCGAAGCCAACCGCCTGCACATCCGGCGCGGCGCCTGGCCCCTCAAGGCCATCGATCTCGACTGCAACCACATCCCCGATGCGGCCATGACCCTGGCCGTGATGGCGCTCTACGCCGACGGCCCCACCACGCTGCGCAACATCGCCAGCTGGCGCGTGAAAGAAACCGACCGCATCGCCGCCATGGCCACCGAATGCCGCAAGTTTGGCGCGCTGGTCGAAGAAGGCGCCGACTTCATCCGCATCACGCCACCAACCATCTGGACTACCGGCAGCATCCACACCTACGACGACCACCGCGTGGCCATGTGTTTCTCGCTGGCGGCGTTCAACCCGGCCGGTCTGCCTGTTCGCATCGAAGACCCGAAATGCGTGGCTAAGACCTTCCCGGACTACTTCGAAACCCTGTTCGAGGTCTGCAAAACCCCGCCTCAGGCCATTCCCGTCATCTGCATCGACGGCCCCACCGCGTCGGGCAAGGGCACGCTGGCGGCCGAGGTGGCGCAGCGCCTGGGCTACCAGCTGCTCGACTCCGGCGCCTTGTACCGCGCCACCGCGCTGGCGGCGCAGGACGCTGGTGTGGACCTGGACGATGAACCCGCGCTGGCCCGACTGGCCACCCAGTTGCCGCTGGCCTTCCGCGACCACAAGGTCTTTCTGGGTGGCCGTGACATCACCGACCCCCTGCGCCTCGAATCCACCGGCGGCATGGCGTCCCGGGTGTCGCAGCACCTGGCCGTGCGAACCGCCCTGCACGCCTTGCAACTGGGCTTCAGGCGCTTGCCCGGCCTGGTGGCCGACGGGCGCGACATGGGCACGGTGATCTTTCCCGACGCGCCGCTGAAGGTGTATCTCACCGCCAGCGCCGAGCAGCGCGCCGAACGGCGGCATAAGCAGTTGATTTCAAAGGGAATTGCTGCTAATATCGACAGTCTCTTGGCAGACCTGAAAATGCGCGATCACCGGGACTCGTCCCGTGCCCACGCGCCGCTCAAGCCCGCCGAAGATGCTTTGTTGCTGGACAACTCCGAACTGGGTATCGAGCAATCGGTACAGCAAGTCCTGAACTGGTGGCAAAGCAAAACGGTGTTTTCGGGCCACTGAAAACACCACCTTGATGGCCCAGACGGCACAGCCGGGCGTTCACAGCCCGCAGGCCCGATGGTTCTTTCACTTAACCCCGCGGTGCCACGCACCGCAATGTCAACGCCGCCCAACCGTCGTTACCCGTTCCAGCCACCTCACCGTGGTTGCTGCGCCGACGCTGAGTGGCTCTAGGAAATTCAATGTCTGAATCTTTTGCCGCCCTGTTCGAAGAGTCCCTGAAACGCGCTGAAATGCGCTCGGGCGAAGTCATCACCGCTGAAGTTGTTCGCATCGAACACAGCCACGTGGTGGTCAACGCTGGCCTCAAGTCCGAAGCCTACGTGCCGCTCGCCGAATTCAAGAACGATCTGGGTGAACTCGAAGTCCAGGTGGGCGACTTCGTGTCGGTCGCCATCGACTCCGTTGAAAACGGCTTCGGCGACACCCTGCTGTCGCGCGACAAGGCCAAGCGTCTGGCATCGTGGATGTCGCTGGAAAAAGCGCTCGAGTCCGGCGAATTCGTCACCGGCACGACCTCCAGCAAGGTCAAGGGCGGCCTCAAGGTCATGGTCAACGGCATCAGCGCCTTCCTGCCAGGCTCGCTGGTCGACAGCCGTCCGACCAAGGACCTCACGCCTTACGAAAACAAGACCCTGGAATTCAAGGTCATCAAGCTGGACCGCAAGCGCAACAACGTGGTGCTGAGCCGCCGTGCCGTGGTGGAAGCCTCCATGGGCGAAGAGCGCGCCAAGCTGATGGACACGCTGAAAGAAGGCGCCATCGTCAACGGCGTGGTCAAGAACATCACCGAATACGGTGCGTTCGTGGACCTGGGCGGTATCGACGGCCTGCTGCACATCACCGACATGGCCTGGCGCCGTGTCCGTCACCCGAGCGAAGTGGTGACGGCTGGCCAGGAAATCACCGCCAAGATCCTGAAGTTCGACACCGAGAAGCACCGCGTTTCCCTGGGTCTGAAGCAGATGGGCGACGACCCCTGGATGGGCGTTGCACGCCGCTACCCGCAAAGCACGCGCATGTTCGGCAAGATCACCAACATCGCCGACTACGGCGCGTTTGTTGAGCTGGAGCCAGGCATCGAAGGTCTGGTGCACGTCTCTGAAATGGACTGGACCAACAAGAACGTGGCCCCGTCCAAGCTGGTGTCGCTGGGCGACGAAGTCGAAGTCATGGTGCTCGACATCGACGAAGACAAGCGCCGCATCTCCCTGGGCATGAAGCAGTGCCGTGCCAACCCCTGGCACGAGTTCGCTGAAGGCACCAAGCGCGGTGACCGCGTCAAGGGCCCGATCAAGTCGATCACCGACTTCGGCGTGTTCGTGGGCCTGGCTGCCGGCATCGACGGCCTGGTGCACCTGTCCGACCTGTCCTGGAACGAAACCGGCGAAGCCGCCGTGCGCAACTTCAAGAAGGGCCAGGAAGTCGAAGCCATCGTGCTGGCCATCGACGTCGAGCGCGAGCGCATCTCCCTGGGCATCAAGCAGCTCGACGGCGACCCGTTCACCACCTTCGTGTCGGTGAACGACAAGGGTTCCGTGGTGACCGGCAAGGTCAAGACTGTGGACGCCAAGGGCGCTGAAATCGATCTGGGCGAAGACGTGCTGGGTTACCTGCGCGCCTCCGAAATCAGCCGCGACCGCGTGGAAGACGCGCGCAACGTGCTGAAAGAAGGCGACGAAGTGACCACCGTGGTGATGAACGTGGATCGAAAGACCCGCAACATCCAGCTGTCGATCAAGGCCAAGGACATGGCGGACCAGAACGAAGCCATGCAGTCCCTGAGCCAGCAATCGGCCCGCGAAAACGCCGGTACCACCAGCCTGGGCGCCCTGCTGCGCGCCAAGCTCGACAACAACAACTGAGCCGACTGAACCCGGGCGGGTGCGTCACAGCACCTGCCCGGGCCAGCCCGTCAGCCTGACCCTAGCCCTTTCCCAGACATGACCCGTAGCGACCTCGTTGAAGCACTGGCCGGCCGTTTTGGCCAGCTCACCCAACGCGACGCCGAGTTCGCCGTCAAAGCGATCCTCGATGCGATGGGCGATGCCTTGGTCAAGGGGCACCGGATTGAAATCCGGGGCTTCGGCAGTTTCTCCGTCAACCGCCGCTCACCCCGCATCGGACGCAACCCGCGTTCGGGCGAGAGCGTGATGATTCCGGAGAAGCGCGTTCCGCACTTCAAGCCAGGCAAAGCCCTGCGCGAACAGGTGGACGCGAAGACCGCCGAGATCCTGGGTCGAGAGCTGAAAAAGGCGGACTGATCGAAAGACTGGATCGCTACAATCGTCCCACCACAGAGGGGATGATTTGAAATACCTGATGTGGCTGCTTAATGCAGCCATTTTTTTTGTGCTTTTCGCTTTCGCGCTGAACAACCAGGACGCGGTCACGCTGCACCTGTTCTTTGGCGCCCAGTGGCAGGCACCGCTGGTGCTGGTGCTGTTCATCGCCCTGCTGCTGGGTGTGAGCCTGGGCGTGCTCGTGATGCTGCCGCTGTGGCTGCGCGCGAGAAGGCGTGCACGCCAACCCACCTCGTCCCGGTTGAGCTCGTCAGATGCGGGCACTGACACCTTCACGCCTCCCGCTCCCTGACACGACATGGATCTTGACCTCACCTGGCTGCTTTGGGGCCTGCCCATCGCGTTTGCACTCGGCTGGGTCGCCTCAAGGCTCGATCTGCGGCAGTGGCGCATCGAAAGCCGCCAGACACCCAAAGCCTACTTCCGGGGTCTGAACCACCTGCTCAACGAGCAGCAGGACCAGGCCATCGATGCCTTCATCGAAGCCGTGCAGGGCGACCCCGACACCGCCGAGCTTCACTTCGCATTGGGCAATCTCTTTCGCCGCCGAGGCGACTACGACCGCGCCGTGCGTGTGCACGAACACCTGCTGGGCCGCGCCGACATCAACCGCAAAGACCGGGATCGCGCCCAGCACGCTTTGGCGCTGGACTTCCTCAAAGCCGGTTTGCTCGACCGCGCCGAAGCCGCCCTGCACAAGCTCGAAGGTTCTGCCTTTGAAGGTGAAGCCTTGCTGGCGCTGCTGGCCATCTACGAGCGCTCGCGCGACTGGCGCCAGGCCCAGACCGTCGCGCAGCGCCTCGAAGCGGCCGAACAGGGCAGCTTCACGACCCGACTGGCGCACTACCAATGCGAAGAGGCCGAACTGGCCCAGAAGAATGGTGACACCGCGCTGGCGCAGCGCCTGCTGGGCGAGGCGGTGCAACACGCGCCCCAGTTGCCACGGGGCTGGATGGCGCTCTCTGCACTCAAAGCCCAGCAAGGCGATGCCGCCGGTGCGCTGGCCGCCCTGAAACAGCTGGTGCAACAAGCGCCGCAAGGTCTGCCACTGGCCGCCCATGCGCTCGCGGAACTGGCGCAGCAAACCGGGCGACAGGCCGAGATTCTGGTGCTGCTGCAGGCCGCCCACGAACACGGTCCTTCGCTCGATGTGACCGAGGCCCTGGCCCGGCTGAGCCCCGACGCCGAGAGCGCCCGTGCACGCTACCTCAACCACCTGGAGCGCGAGCCTTCGCTGGTGGTGGCCACGCAGTGGCTGGCCGGCGAAACCCTGTCCGACCCGCGCGCACAGAAGCAGGTGCACAGTGCACTGGAGCAGGCCAGCAACCCGCTCAAACGCTACCGCTGTGCAGCTTGTGGCTTCGAGGCCCGCCAGCACTTCTGGCACTGCCCGGGCTGCCAGAGTTGGGACAGCTACCCGGCCCGGCGCGTCGAGGAGTTGTGACTCCCCCCGCGCCGCACCTGCGGTGCGTCACCCTCCACTGGGGGGCAACGCTGGCGGCCCGGCGCAGCCGGTTCCGCGGCGTTCTGGGTGAGCTTCCCTTCTTCGGCGTGTCACTTCTTGGTGCGTTGTTCACCCCAGATTTCCAGCAACCAGGTTTCCAGATCATGAACCGGTCGCCCAGTGGCGCGCGAGACAGCCTCTCTGTACGGTGGCATGTTGGTGCACTCCAGCACTAGGTGCTCCACCTCGGGATGCCGCGTCACCAGTCGCATCGCCGCTTCCACCACATCGTCCGATGCCTGGCGCAGGTCCAGCGTGCAGTCATCGCTCAGGATGCGCGACTGCAGCTCACAACCGGGTGTCAGGCCCTCCACGGGTGTACCCGCCGGCACGCCCGCCCGCTGCAGCAACCCGGCGTGCAATGAGGCGGCGTCGAAGGTGATGATCCCCGGTGACGACAGGCCCGCGCATTGCAGCAGGCTGGATGTGATCACGGGCACGTCCACCGCCGCCTGCAGTTCGGCCTGCCAGCCGGCGAGAAAGCCGCAACTGGTGGTGATGAGTCGGGCACCCTGACGGGCCAGCGACCGGGCGGCCTCCACAAAGGGGCCGAGCAGCGCCGGGTCTTGCGCCTGCACCACGCGACGGGCCGAGGCCCCTGGCACGGTGACGAAGCGCACCGGAATGCCGGCGCGTGCCCAGGTGTCCGGGCTGCCGATGTCGCCTGGCGGGCGTGGGAAGCGGGTGTCCAGCATGATCACGCCCAGGCATTCCTCGGCGACGGTCTTCGTGTCTTTCATGGCGATAAGCTGCGGGTTGAAAACACCAACGATGGGAACATGGAAGCATGACGCAGGCAAGGCTTGGACAACAGGTGGTGGTGCTGGGCGCCGGCATGGTGGGCATCGCTTGTGCGCTCTCGCTGCGCCAGCGCGGCCTGGACGTGACCGTGATCGACCCGCTGGGTCCGGGCGCCGCCACCTCGCACGGCAACGCCGGCGTGCTGGCGCGCAGCTCGCTCATGCCTTTCAACCACCCCCGGCTGTGGTCGCAGTTGCCGGGTCTGCTGCGCGGGCGCAGCCCGGGCTTCCGCTACAACGCGCCGTGGATGTTGGGCCAATGGCGCTGGGGCTTGTCGTTTCTGTCCCATGCGCGCGAGCAGGCCTTTCACGAGACCACCACCGCGCTCGACGCGCTGATCCGGCAATCGGGCGAGATGCACTGCCGGTGGATGGCCGCAGCGGACGTCGCGCAGCGCCGCCGCGACGAGGGCTGGTTGTTCCTCTACCGCAGCGAGGCAGGGTTCGAGGCGGGCGCTTTCGGGCGCGAGACGCTGGCCCGCTTCGGCGTGGCCACCGCCGCGCTGGGCCCGCACGAACTGCACGACCTGGAACCTCACCTGCAACCCATCTTCCGCAAGGCCTTGTGGGTGAAAGACGCCAGCTCGGTGGACAGCCCGGGGGAGGTCGTGCGCGCCTATGCGCGATGGCTGGTGGAACTGGGTGGGCAGTTGCACACCGCGGAGGCTTCCAGCGTGCGGCGCGACAACGCGGGCTGGTCCGTCGGCACGGCCGATGGGCGCGTCCTGCGTGCCGACCATGTCGTCGTGGCACTGGGCCCGTGGTCTCGCGACTTCCTGCGGCGGCAATTCGCCTTGAAACTGCCCATGGGCTTCGAGCGTGGCTACCACCGCCACTTCACGCCCACGAACAGCGCAGCGCTGAACCGGCCCGTGTACGACACCGCCGCTGGTTATGTGCTCGCGCCCATGGTGCAAGGCCTTCGATTGACCACCGGGGTGGAGCTGAACGCGCAACACGCGCCGTCTCGGCCCGCGCAGCTGGACGCTGCCGAACGGGCCGCGCGCGAGGCCCTACCGCTGGGTGAACGCACGACAGAACCCGACTGGCTGGGCAGCCGCCCCACCCTGCCCGACAGCCGCCCGATGGTCGGCGAGTGCCCCGGTCAACCAGGAATCTGGCTGGCGCTGGGGCACCAGCACATCGGCTTTTCCACCGGGCCGGGAACCGGCGAGCTGCTGGCGCAACTCATGCTGGGCGAGCCCACCACCCTCGACCCGAACCCCTTCAGACCCGAGCGATTCCTGCGGGCCTGAAGCGCCAGCTCACATGTTCCCCGGCAGCCACATCACGATCTGCGGAAACCACCACAGCAGGCACACGGCCAGCACCATGAGGAAGAAGTAAGGCATGCAGACGCTGGCGATCCAGTTGATCTCTCGCTTGGTCATGCCCTGCAGCACAAACAGGTTGAAGCCCACCGGCGGTGTGATCTGCGCCATCTCCACCACGATGACGACGAAGATGCCGAACCAGATCAGGTCGATGCCTGCGGCCTGCACCGTCGGGATCAGCACGCCCATGGTCAGCACGATCATGGAAATGCCGTCGAGGAAACAGCCCAGCAAGATGAAGAACAGCGCCAGCGCGATCAGCAGCAGGCCCGGCGACAGGCCCAGCGAACCCACCCATTCGGCCAGGTGGCGCGGCAGGCCGATGTAACCCATGGACAGCGTGAGGAACGCCGCCCCGGCGAGGATCAGCGCCATCATGCAATACAGACGCGTGGCACCCAGCAGCGCGTCCTTGAAGTTCTGCCAGTTCAGCGACTTCTGATAGGCCGACAGCATCAGCGAGCCCACCACGCCGATGGCGGCCGCTTCGGTTGCGGTGGCCACGCCCACGTAGATGGAGCCGATCACGCCACCGATGAGCAACACCACCGGGATCA
>Ga0209262_10000119_pt1 | contig 48999 bp, 41 predicted proteins | sample Lowcelwee11metaG_FD_187171 | JGI IMG/M metagenome (GOLD analysis project Ga0209262, IMG submission 187171) | Freshwater pond sediment microbial communities from the University of Edinburgh, under environmental carbon perturbations - Low... | ecosystem: Environmental > Aquatic > Freshwater >... | reverse complement strand
GTTTTGTATTATGCCTGTTGCATACTTCTGAAGCTCCTCCTTGTGTTTTGGTGAGATCAGGCTTGCCCTGCGCCAGGGGGAGAAGACAATCTGTATATACAATTGTGTGTATGTGTTTGCCATGATATTATTTTTTTATTCGTCAACAATCAGGGCGGCCCTGCGGGCCCCGGACATTACGGCACATAACAAAATAATTTTACGGCTGCAATGCAGCAGTTCAGAGTTGAGACATAACCACCATCTAATTTACACAATGTTATCTTTGCGACAAAATAATTCAACACGGCAGTGTGGCCATCATGGCAAACAGTCATTTCAGATTCAAGCAGTTCACGGTGCACCAGGAGCACGCCTCATTCAGGATAACGACCGACAGCGTTCTGCTGGGAGCCTGGGCTGAGCTAAAAGAGGTGAGACGGATTCTTGATATCGGGACAGGCACCGGTATCCTCGCACTTATGGCAGCCCAGCGTTCAGATGCTTACATTGTGGCAATAGAGCCTGACCGCAATTCTTTCATGCAGGCAGGACTAAATATCGCCGGCAGCCCCTGGCATGACAGGATCAATCTGAGAAACACCACTGCGCAGGATTACATCAGCGATGACGGCCTGCTCTTTGACACAATTATTACAAATCCCCCCTTTTTCAATGACTCATTGCTGAATCCTGACCCCGGGAAGGCCAGCACAAGGCATTCAATAACCCTGACCCACAGGGAACTGCTTGAATCATCGCTCCGTCTTATGAGCCCCGCTGGCACCCTTCAGACTGTGCTCCCGGTTAATGAAGCTGAATCATTCATGAATATGGCATCAACAGCCGGACTCAGCTGCAGCAGGAGGCTTACCGTGAAGCCAACACCAATGCTGCCTCCGGCACGAATACTAATGAGTCTCGGGTTTGGTAAGAGAGCATGTGAAGAAGAGACTATCGTCATTGAAAAGGGTGGGAGGCATGACTACTCCGACGAATACAAATCTCTCACAAAGGATTTTTATCTCAAGTTCTGAAGAGTTACCGGATCATCCTGTCTGCAGGGAGACCGTACTCTTCCTCCATCTGAATGCCCGTCAGGGCCAGCTCATCGAGCACGGGATTATACAACTCGGGCAGGACAGGCCTGTGGACACCCGTCAGTTTTATCCTGCCTGCAAGGATCAGCTTTATAGCGATGGCAGCCGGGAGTGCCACCGTTCTTGCAATTGAGGTGTTTGTTGCAGGGGTGCCGTAATCAAGCATCCTTGAACTTATCACTTCACGTTTGCCGTCAGGATAAGCGGCAAGGAAGAGGTGCTGCATGACAATCATGTCGCGGTCGTTGTCTCCCAGCCACATCTTTCTTATCATCAGGTCAGAGGTTATCTCGAAGGGGGAAGTGACGTCATAGCCCATGAGATCATCGCTGAAGAGCCCGAGCCACTCAAAAGCATCAAGTGCCCTGGTTGTCGGGTTAAGTCCGCTCTTCTCCTCCAGTTCCTGCCTTATATCTATCCCCGGAACGCCTGCCCTGTCTGCGACGAAGTCCTTATATGTCCTTCCTATGTAGCAATGGTCGCCATCATCTATCAGTCCGATGGCCTTGATCAGGTCGAGCGTCTCGCACCATCCCTTATACCTGAAGGTGCCGCGGTACATCGTTCTGATACCCTGCAGTCCGTATATATCAACATAACTTACCGAATCACGGTTTGGATAAACCTCCAGATCTCCGATCCCCGGGAAATTGTGACTGAAGCGATCCTTGAAGAGATTGACAGGATCAATGGTTACCGTTTTACCGTTTTTAAGGTATGTTGCTCCGTTACGGCTTGCAAGGACAACGCCCTTCGGGCTCCACGAAAATTTATATCCGAGCGGGTTGTCTGCAGCCTCAGGGGCCGGCAGTGCGCCGCACAGTGAATAAAACTCCTCAATCTTTCCTCCCTGGCTTCTTACATTGTCTATAATCCTCATCGCAGACATATGGTCAATGCCCGGGTCAAGCCCTACCTCATTAAGGAAGATGACACCTGCTTTACGGGCATCGCCGTCAAGCTCCTGCATCGCAGGCTGCACATATGATGTTGTCACAAGAGGCTTCCTGTATTTAAGGCAGGTCCTGGCAACATCGCAGTGGAACCTGTATGGAAGAAGGCTCACCGTCAGATCGTGCGAGTCGACCATTCTCTCAAGCTCGGCACATCGTTCCATAGACCAGTCAACCGCAGTGCCGTTCAGGTTTCCTGCTATCATCTCCTCGGCCCTGTCACGCATCGGGGAGGCTACTGTGATCATAAATCCGTTAGCAAGCAGATATTCAATCATTGGCTTCGAGACAAGCCCGGCACCGAGAATAAGGACCCTGTTCATTCTTCTGAGTTTGAACTCCAAATTTATTGAAACCTCTTCGAAATGAATATGATAAAAATCTGCATTTGACTGAATTATCAACAATAATTCAAAAACTGTTTCCTTCATCGGAGGCGGTTAGTATCTTTGCTGATGTCGCGCTCTGGAATGAAAACGGAAAACATCAATCAGGGAAAATATGCGGAGACACCGCTGATGAAGCAGTACTTTGCTGTCAAGGCAAAGCATCCTGATGCCATACTGCTTTTTCGCGTCGGGGATTTCTACGAGACCTTCGGGGAGGATGCCATCCATGCCTCGGAGATACTCGGGATAACACTTACCAGACGAGCCAACGGCGCTGCAAGCTATGTTGAGCTGGCTGGGTTCCCATACCATGCCCTCGACACTTACCTCCCAAAGCTTGTCAGGGCGGGGCAGAGGGTGGCGATATGCGAGCAGCTTGAAGATCCAAAGCTGGCAAAGAAAATAGTAAAACGGGGAATTACCGAGCTGGTGACCCCCGGTGTATCGTTTAATGACAATGTGCTGAGCCACAAAGAGAATAATTTCCTGGCGGCCCTTCATATTGATAAGCAGGCAGTTGGGGTAGCACTGCTCGATGTCACAACAGGGGAATTCTTTGTGGCTGAAGGCGACACCGGTCATGTGGAGCAGATACTGAATAACTTCCAACCCAGGGAGGTGCTGTTCGAAAAGGGCAAGAGCGATCTTTTCAGGGAGAGGTTCGGAAGCAGGTTCTATACCTACAGGCTCGACGACTGGATATTTACTCCTGATACGGCAAATGAAAGACTCCTGAAGCAGTTTGGCACGAACTCGCTGAAGGGATTCGGCGTTCAGGGGCTTCCATACGGCATTATTGCTGCAGGAGCCATCCTCTATTATCTTGACATGACATGCCATGAGAACCTTGGGCACATAAACCATCTCTCGAGGATTGAAGAAGAGAAGTATGTGTGGCTTGACAGGTTCACAGTTCGTAACCTTGAACTCTTCCACTCACCGTATGAGGGAGCAAAGACGCTGATTGACGTCCTTGACCGGACACTGTCGCCGATGGGCGGGCGCATGATGAAACGCTGGATCTCCCTGCCGCTGAAGGATATCACTGTGCTTAACACAAGGCTTGATATAGTTGATTACCTTATCCGGAATAAAGGGCTGACCGAGGAGATGGAGGGACTTATAAGGGAGGTGGGTGACCTGGAGAGACTCCTAAGCAAGGCTGCCGTAGGCAGGGTAAACCCCCGAGAGGTCTCCCAGATACGAAGGTCACTTGCAGCCATAGGGCATCTCAGGTTCCTTTGCATGGGGTCAGACTGCCAGCCTCTGGCAGCCCTCTCCTCAGCCCTGGACCCCTGTCCGGAGCTGGCAGAGCAGATAGAGAGAACACTCACGGCAGAGCCTCCGGCTTCGGTTAACAAGGGGCATGTTATTGCTGAGGGTGTGTCTCCGGAGCTGGACGAGCTGAGAAATATCCTATATAGCGGGAAAGATTACCTTAATGAACTGCAGCAGAGAGAAATAGCAAGAACCGGCATAAGCTCACTCAAGATAAGCTATAACAATGTCTTTGGCTATTACATCGAGGTACGCAATACACACAAAGACAAAGTCCCCTCCGAATGGATCAGGAAGCAGACTCTTGTGAGTGCCGAGAGGTATATCACGGAGGAGCTCAAGGAGTATGAGAGTAAGATACTGGGTGCAGGAGAGAAGATCCTCTCACTTGAGACATCTCTTTTCAACCGGCTGGTTGAATCGTTGTCACCCTTCATTGCGCTCATGCAGGCTGACGCTGCCGCTGTTGGCCGCCTTGACTGTCTCCGGTCGTTCGCGGTTATTTCGGATGAGAACGGCTATACCAGACCGTTGCTTGATGAGACCCATGTTCTTGACATCAAGGATGGCAGGCATCCTGTCATTGAGAGGCAGCTGCCTCCCGGTGAGGCATATGTGCCTAATGATGTATGGCTCGATAACGAAGAGCAACAGGTTATAATACTGACAGGTCCAAACATGTCGGGTAAGTCGGCACTGCTAAGGCAGACGGCGCTGATAGTGATAATGGCCCAGTCAGGCTGTTTTGTTCCGGCAAAAGAGGCACGTATCGGCGTCATAGACAAGATCTTTACCAGGGTGGGGGCATCAGATAACCTCTCACTCGGCGAGTCAACCTTCATGGTTGAGATGAATGAGGCGGCGAGCATCCTTAACAACCTCTCCGACCGCAGCCTGATACTGCTTGATGAGATAGGGCGCGGCACCAGCACCTATGACGGCATCTCAATAGCGTGGTCTATGGTTGAGTATATACATGAGCACCGTCACAGGCCCAAGACCCTCTTTGCCACCCATTATCACGAGCTCAACGAGATGGAGAACACCTTTGCGAGAGTGAGGAACTTCAACGTCTCCATCAGGGAGCTTGACAACAGAGTCATCTTTCTTCGGAAGCTGAAGAGGGGAGGAAGCGAGCACAGCTTCGGAATCCATGTTGCACGGATGGCAGGGATGCCAAAAAGCGTGGTAAGCAGGGCAGATGAGATACTGAAAATACTTGAACATGGCAGAGGCGGGCAGAGCCTCGGCAAGCCGGTAGAGGAGATTGCAGTCAATCGAGAAGGATACCAGCTCAGCTTTTACCAGCTTGACGATCCTGTGCTGAAACAGATACGCGATGAGCTGGTAGGACTTGACATTGATAACCTGACCCCGGTGGAGGCACTTAACAGGCTTTACAATATCCGAAGACTATTAAAGAGTTAAGCTCGCTCTCAGTTCAAGAACCGCTATCCTCACCTGGTTACTGTAAGTACGTTGCCGGTTTTTGACACTGTGTATTTCGGAAGAGGTGATGAGGCAGGGCCCGTCAGAACACCCCCGGAGGTGTTGAATACCGAACCATGGCACGGACACTGAATATTCCCGGCAGAGTTACTATAGGTCACCTGACAGCCAGAATGGGTACAAATAGATGACAGTGCAATAAATGTATCTGATCCCATATTTATTACTATCACCCCGCTTCTTATAATATAGCCCCCTGCTGTCGCTAGAGCTGAGTTCTGTGCAACTGACAGGTCAATTACGAGAGGGTCATTATTATTGTTATTATTGTTGTTGCCGCCCGGATCAGGGTTGTTATCATCTTCGCAAGAGGTAAATGTTGCCGGAGCGATCAGAAATACTGTACCTCCCACAAGAATCTGCTTAAATAAATCTCTCCTTTTCATATTGTGATGTTTTTGTTGTTACAAGTAAAAAGTTCTGACAAGGTTAAATCCGAAGAATATGCTTCCTTCTGCCCATCCTCCCTGATTATTTGTGAGGATAGTTTTGTGCGTCAAACCCTGGCTGCTGCTGAACAACAGTTGAAACTGATGTCCGCCGGTATCCATCTCAATGGTAAAAGTCAGGGGATTAATATCCGAAAAGTCCGGCTTGTTGAAGATTGCAACATACTCTATAAGTATACCCATCCTCCTGGTTATGTTTATGCCGGCTACAACAGGCAGAGCAAACAGCGTCAATTGGTCGTCTGTCCGGATTTCATAGTTGTTCCTGAACAGTAATGGGGATGTCTGAAGTGCAAATCTGCCGCGTTTAACAGCCAGTATGATCTGTGCTGAAAGTGAGGTGCGTGACCAGAGACTCTCCTCCTCCTCAGGATAATAGTCGCGCAGAGTATTGACAGAACCTCCTAGAAGGGTAGTTGCAGCAAACTGATAATCTCCGAATTCTCTGCGGATCACCGCAAATTTGGTATTAAGCTCATAAGTCTTTTCCCAGGTGCTTCTTGAAGCATAGATGCCAAGCCAGTCAGTGGCACCCCAGTCGAGACCAAGTTCGGTTGTTGCCTGATCGAGCCCGAAGAACTCATACAGACCCCCACTCATTTCGCCGAAGCGGTGGCCAATGATCATCTTAAGCTCATTCTTTGCCGGTATCTCTACAGAGTTTAACAGCCCAGCCTGTGTTGTGGCGAAAATGGTTCCCCGGTATTCATCCTGAGCACTTGCAAACTTCGGAAAGAGGAGTGTCAGAATGGTAAACAATGCTGTTACGATGATTACCTTGATATTTATGCTGCTCATATTATGTATTTAAATAGGTTAGTACGAAAATTCAAGCCTCACATCGACCTCTTCAGCTATGTTTTTTATAAGCATCCTGGGGATCTTAATATTATAGTCAGAGAGCTTAACCTTAAAGGAGCAGATAGCGATGACACTGCCATCCTTTCTGGTTAGAGTAACCTCCTCGTCAAGCTTCTGTGTCACACCTTTTATTGTCAACTCACCCTGGACCCTGGTTTTCAATACCTGAGGATAATCAGGAAGCTGAATAAGTTCATCCCTTAGCTTTCCGTCAAAGCTTGCGTGGGGAAAACTTTCCGATTCCATATACTGCTCATTGAAATGTTTCTGCATGAGTTGCTTTTTGAATATGAATGAGGTGATGCTTACTCTGGCTGAGACGGTACCATCATTCAGGTTCAGAGTGGATTCAGCCTTATGAGAAGTTGCAGTGATCTCCTCAATTGGTGCATAGGAGTAGAAGGATATTTTTGCGGAATCAGCGTTATAAGACGGCTGTGCATTCAAGGACAGTATTCCACCCAACAGAAATGAAACAATCAGGGAAGCTGTGTTAGACGGAAGAATATGACCTATTGTGCTCATATTTCGGTATTTTACAGAAAACAATGAACCGGATAGGTTTGTTCAACAGAGAATGAACGTCTTAAATTATAGGGTGGTGATTTGTTGTTTTGAAAATTGTATTATTTTTGCACTCACAATTGCGGGAATAGCTCAGTTGGTAGAGCACGACCTTGCCAAGGTCGGGGTCGCGAGTTCGAGTCTCGTTTCCCGCTCAAAAAAACAGAGGGTGTCTTAACCAGGCACCCTTTTGCTTTGTGATCCCGAAGGGATCATATCTTATTAGGAGGGAATATTATATATTTTGTGCGACCCCGCAGGGGTCGAAGATCTCGTCTATATCACTTCTGCTATCAGGCTTTGATGCCTCCGGCATCATTGACAAAAAGGGCCACCTCATTTAACTTTTGAGACAGCCTCTCTTTTTTTGTGGCGACGCCCAGGTTGAGCGTTGTTACGTTATTTCACCGGACCCCAGTTGATGAGGATGCCATTCCTGAAATAAAGGTACTTCTTTGAGTAGATCCACTCTTCGTCGGTGTTCTGATCGACGTACATGCGGTTCAGCTGTTTTGGGTTGCCCCAGCTGTCGGTAGCCATCTCTGCCGTGATCCCCTTCCATACCTTGTTCTGATAAAGACGCTTGCCGATATCCTCTCCGTATTTCATGACCAGCATCTGGTACCTGTCAGATGGTTGTTCTGCCTGTGACCCGGGTACTGCGGCGGGAAGATTTTCCGCCGATGTCACCGCTATCTCACTGTCCAGATCCAGTCCGTCAGATTTTACAAACCCTTCAGACCCCTCAAACCTGACATTGAAATAGAGAGAGTCGAGTCCCAGTATCTCTACCACACTTCCTTTCGGAACAATCATGATCACGCTCATGGCATCGTCCTTATCGGCGAACAGCCTGACGGCTTCTTTGGTGATTGCTTTCTGAACATCCTGCGCTGAGGCGGAGACAGCGGCAAACAGTATGAGCATTGATACAAGTATATTTTTCATGATGTAAGTGTTTATTTCTGTTCGTTCAAAAACCGTACCACCGTCATTTCTTCCTGATTATCATAAGACCGTCGCGCAGGGGCAGCACTATCTTTTCCACCCGGTGATCACTGCGCACCATCTCATTGAACGTCACCACGCCCCTTGTCTGAGGGTCCTTCAGCGCTTCCTCACCTTCTATCTTACCTCCCCACAGGACATTGTCAGCAATGACAAATCCCCCTTTGCGAACCTTATCAAAAACCAGGTTATAGTATTCGCAGTACTCTCTCTTGTCACCGTCAATGAAAACCAGGTCAAAGGTATAATTCATTGAGGGAATTACATCCTGGGCCCTGCCGGTGTGCAGGGTAACCCTGTCAGCCACTCCTGCAAGGGCAAAATAATGAGAGCTCATCTCATTAAGCTCATCATTGACCTCGATGGTATGAAGCTGCCCGCCGCTCTTCAGTCCGCGCGCGAGACAGATAGCCGAGTAGCCGGTGTATGTTCCGATCTCAAGTATCCGTGAAGGATGGATCATGTACGAGAGCATCTCGAGGAATTTTCCCTGTATATGGCCTGAGACCATATTGGGATTCACCACGTACAGATGTGTCTGACGGTACAGTTCCTCCAGAACCTGGTCTTCCGGGGTGCTGTGTTCCCTGATATACTTGTCAAGCTCTTTCTCCATTTTGTCTGTATATTAAAGTTGAGAGTGATGATTTTTCGAAAATGATGTTGGCAATTTCAAGCAGGTCAGATGATGTCACCGAGTCGATCTTGCGGAAGACGTCGGTCACGTTGTCGATCCGGTCAAAGATAAGCAGGCTCTTGCCGAGGCTCAGCATCAGGCTCTCATGATTCTCATATGCCCTTGCCAGATAACCCTTTATCTGGTTCTTTGCCCTGGTCATCTGCATTATTCCAAGCGGCTGTCGTTTCAGGCGTTCAAGCTCTGAGATGGTCAGCGCGATGCTTTTGTCGAGGTTGCGGCTGTCAGTCCCGAAGTAGATTGTAATGAGTCCGGTGTCTGTGTACGGGTTGTACATCGACTCGACATTGTATGCATAGCCTCTTTTCTCACGCAGTGACATGTTCAGCCGCGAGTTGAGTCCCTGTCCTCCCAGGATGTTGTTGAGAATGAAGAGCCCCATCCGTTTCTCATCATGAAGGTCATAGGCGATATTACCCATTATGCAGTGACTCTGAAAGGTGTCCATCTGCCGGTCAGTTTTGATGGGATTGTAGAGGTACTCTGCCCTGGCCCTGCTTAAGCCTGCGACTGGTTCAACGGGTTTGAAATGCTTCTCGAACAGGGAGATTAAATTCCGCGGACTTATTGCACCCACGGAGCAGAATACCATCTGCCCGGTTGCATAGTTCCGTCTGATGAATCTGCGGATATCATCTCCCGTGATTGATCTTATTGTCTCAGGTTTACCGAGAATATTCCTCCCGATAGGCTGTTGCGGGAAAACCAGTTCTTCAAACTCGTCAAAAATATATTCAGCGGGGTTGTCGAGGTAGGAGTTTATCTCTTCAACCACGACCTCTTTTTCTTTCTCTATCTCAGCTGCAGGGAATGTTGAAAAGAATAGCAGGTCAGCTATCAGCTCGACAGCCCTCGGATAGTCTTCTTTCAGGAACGAGGCATGGATTGCCGTCTCCTCCTTGGTGGTATAGGCATTCAGTTCACCGCCGACATCCTCGAGGCGGCTCAGGATATGATAGGAGCGGCGGCGGGTAGTACCCTTGAAGAGCATATGTTCTATGAAATGGGCCATGCCATGTTCTTCAGGGAGCTCATCGCGTGAGCCTGTATTGATTATCACACCGCAGTGAGCCACCTCGCTGTTTGTCTGACAGTGCACCAGACGTATTCCGTTTGGAAGAGTATGAAATGTAAGATCCATGCCTTATAAAGATTGTGCAAAGATAACACCGAAAGGTGCTTGTTGGTCATTCTGAAAAAGTGAAAGTGCACTCTTGCACAAAAGATAAATAGACAGTATATTTGCAGTCCGAAATGGTACCATAGCTCAGTTGGTAGAGCAACGGACTGAAAATCCGTGTGTCCCCGGTTCGATTCCTGGTGGTACCACGTCTTTAAAACGCAAATCCCGCATGATCAATGATCTGCGGGATTTTGCATTAACAGAGGTGCCGGATTTGGTTATTTATAGATCTCTCTTCTATGACCGACAGAAACGACGGTGACAATAATTTTATCATCTGCAATTTCGTAGATGATACGATAATCACCGACACGAATACGGTAAGCCTCTTCACCTTTTAGTTTTTTGTAGCCGTATGGTCTGGGATTATCGGCCAGAGAACTGATAGCAGTTTTAATAAGAGGTATAACCTTTTTGTCCAGTTTCATTATTTGTTTCTGGGCATACCGCTCAATAAGAACTGTATACTTCATTTTACAGCCTCTTCAATCTCACTGAATGCCTGTTCAAAGGGTATCGCATTGCCTTTATGGGCCTTGGCTTTGCGGTATTCCCTTATCTCATCCAACTCCTCGGAATCAGCCACAAGCTTCCTGTAGGTCTTAATTGGAACCTGCACGGCTATTTTCCGACCCTTTTTATCGATTATATAGTTTTCCCGGGTCATAACCTATTCTCTTTCTTTGTTTTTCAAACATTCCATTTTACAAAGATAAGCTACCAGGAAGAATTATCAAACATCAGCAGATAGTGGCTTGTCAGTGATCATTTCATTGGTTGTTTTGCGAGAGGATCATCATTTCCGATCCTGCAAGGAGAAAAGCTCCGACGCCATAGACTTCAGTCATCTCAGATGTTACATTCTTCGGATTCTCTCCTATGGGTTGTACCCAGCCCAGTTTCCCATCTGCATGAACAGCACTTACCAGTGCCTGCCAGGCTTTAGTTACCAAAGGGGTATACATCTCTCTGTCGAGCAGACCGGAATTGATTCCGTAAGAAAGGGCATAGCAGAAGAAAGAGGAAGAACTGGTCTCGGGGTTTGGAAAGCTTTCATGATCGAGCATGCTGGCGTGCCAGAAGCCGCCTGTATCCTGGCATTCGGCAACCTTTTCCGCCATTTCAGTAAAGAGATTTTCATAGTAAGGCCGGTAAGCATTGTCATCAGGCAGTTCCTTCAACAGGGCAACAAGTCCGCCCATAACCCAACCGTTACCACGGCCCCAGAATACTTTTCTGCCGTTTGCTTCCAAGGCTTTTTCAGGGAAATACCGATGATCACGATAAAACAGATGTTCATCAGTGTCATACAGGAATTCACAGGTGGCCTTAAACTCCTTGTCCATGAATTCCAGGTATTTATTGTCACCGGTAATGGATGACAGTTTTGCATAGACAGGCGGCGCCATAAAGAGAGCATCGCACCATGACCACCTTTCAGTAGTTTGTGCGTCTCTGTAATCAATCAATAAACTGCCGGAAGAGGGATGTGAAATCACGTAATCAAGCCTGGCCTGTGAAGGTGCAACGATAAGATAACTGTCACTGTCTGTCTGTTTCTTCCTGTACATTTCGAGATACATCTGGCAAACGGTAAGATCATCGGCATGATACATCCTTTTGCCCGGCTGCCATGAATTCTTTTTCCCGAGCTTATATAGCCAGTCCGTGTATTTTGCGTCGGGACTTATCCCCGCAAGTTCCATCATACCGGCATAGAGTGCACCATTGGTCCAGTCGAGCTCCTGGTGTGGTACCGACCCGAGATTATCAATCTGCCAGTCTGCCACTGCCTGCATCACTTTCATTATATCTTCTGAGTTTACCTCCGGAGAGAATTTTTCGGCCGCCTGATTTCCTTTAATAGCTGCGCTGTATTTTGTATAGTGCTCATAATGGTTTATATGCATCCACATGACACGCGGAGAGAGAGATGGCGGAGAGTTTCTGACCACGACTGGCCGCACATTGTCTTTAAGAGATTTTGAAGTAACAGCCCGTCCTGAAAAACTGTCGCCCCCGTCACCGGTAGACCATTCCTCAATTTCAAAGCGGTCATTGACAGGTTTTGATAAATACACCCTGTACGGATCATTGTGGTCAAGGACAATACCCCCTGAATAATGAGGTTCAGGATCTCTGTCCTGCTTTTGCCTGTAGAACCTTGGGAAGGCGCTTCCCGCGTTACATATCCGTTTATTCTTCCATTCGGTTCCGGTCCATCTGCCCCAGTTGTAAAAGTGCTGAGTTTCTTCAGGCATTGTTGAGTAGACAATTACAGGTTTCATGTCGCTGTCCAGGGCAATATCCCAGATCCATGCCCTCTGATTGAAGGCCTCTCCGTCGTATACCATGGGGACTTTCTCCTGTTCAACAGGCAGGCTCTCCAGGTCTCCCATCTTATTGCCGGCAGCGTCATAAAAACTCCCCCCTTCATATTTTAAATAATAAATGGAGTTAAAGTTTTCATCCCTTGGGTGTCCGTCAGTAAAGGCAAAATGGATAGCGGATCTGCCGTCAGAGACTATTTTAGTATAAGGCCTGTTATAGATATTATTGACCTTCTTTGATACAAATGTTCGTGGCGCAGACCATGTTTTGCCGTAATCATCAGATGTGACAAATGAAGGTTTCCAGTCATATCCTCCCCTGAAGAAAAGGTAGATCCGGTTATTTTCATTTCTCAGTAAAACCGGGTTGGTATAGCAAAGCATTTTCCCCAGATCAAGTGAATCAACATCGGCAAATTCACTGATCTCTTCAGCTCTCGCTGAAGTAGTAAAATAAAGTGTGCCGCCATGCCTGGTAAAAAACAGCATCAGCCGGCCGTCAGGCAGCATCAGCAATGAAGGATTAACATGGTCATCCACCTGCAGTTTGCTGTAAATCATTTTTTCCCCTTCCGTCCCTGTCTTGTGATCTTTAAAGGCAACCATAATATCCCCCACGGAAGTGACAAAACCGGTATAGATGCGTTCATAGGTCCCCTTGTAATAGACTGCCCTCGGGTCAGAGAACCAGCACCACGCGCCGTCTTCGGTAACTGTTGTAAAATCTTCTGCCCTTTGTGCTGATGTGGAAATCATGATGAACAGGCATGGGCTTAACAGGAGCAGTTTCTTGTACATCTGGTGTAATTGTTGAGAATAATTATAAAATCATTGTAAAGGAAATAAAATGTATGGGTATAAAGGGGGTTCTGAAGTGTGAGCGGGCGCTCTCGCTCTTTTTCTCATTTCTCACCCTGAACCTTTCCTGGCCGGCCTGTTTTAGATCCCGCTAATTGTATACTATGCTTATAGCAGCGTACTGATAGCCTCCGGTGTTTCTGAACTGACCGTTCGGTATTATTCCGTTGTAGTACCTCAGGTAAAATCCCATATTCCTGTTAGCATCCTTCCACAGGTATTTCCATCCGAGATAAATGTTAAAGTTCCAGGTTCTCTTTTCCGCGACATCATCATCATAGCTGAATCTCAAACGGTTATTCGCCTCGACAGATATGACCTGCATCCATCTTTCAGAACAGAGGAATCCGCTTGTCCTCTGTAAATTCAACTGCAGGTAATATTCATAGTTCTTCTCGCTTGCCGGTGCCAGGTCATTTTTTGTTTCAAGGCTGTCAGTAGTATAATAACCCCTGTTGGTATCCCATAGTCTGTGGAAGCCAACCTTTGCGGAGAGCAGGTTTGTTTTCATCGTGTCGGGATCATTTACTACAGCAGCAATCTCCCATGCCTCGTATGATACATTTACCCTTCGGAAGTCCGGAATATCATTATAACCATGCAGGGAAAACTCGTCGCCGATATGGGTGCTTTCATGAAAGAGAGGGACCAGCTTCAGCCCAACGTTTTTAATGTGCCTATTTTCGACATATTTTACGATACTGGTCTGTACCCCAAAGAAATAATCTGTATTTATCACCGGCGAGGTAATATCTTCAAACATATCTATCAGGAGAATATTTCCGATATAACCGCTGACACTGAATTTCAGATTCTTCTCACGGTTTACCAGGTAATAGAAAGGCAGGTCGGCACCAAGGTGAACCTCAATAAAGGGTCGGCTGGTATAATCGCTCTTATAGTAGTTGTAGTCCAGCTTGTTAAGGTAAGCAAGTTCACCCTTTATCACAGTGCTCCTTATTTCTGACACGAATGGCTTCAGGATATTTGATTCTCTGAAAAAAATATGTTCTGAGCCCTGTCCAAAGGTGAAGATTGAAGAAGCAGTACACAGGAGAGAGAAAATTACAATCTTTTTCATATCGGTTAGTCTATAATGATGAAATATGAGGAAAGCACCCATTGTTAATTTCAGCAGCGCTTGCCTTGTCCGGTGATTATTTAAGTTAGAACATGAACCTCCTTATCTGAATAAGAAGTATCATTATTCAAAGGCTCCTTTAAACCTTACTATCAAAGTTATGCGAAGCAATAATCAAAGTCAATTTTATTTTACGGGTATGTTTTCGAATAGCAATTCAGGCTAAAAAGGACTGTCAGTCAGCGTGTATAACTGCCTGTTACCCGGAATATTAAAAAACAGAAACCCCGGACAACTGTAATTGCCCGGGGTAATTCATTATGAAATATATAGTATGATGAACTTACTTATCTACATCATCGTAATCAACTTAAGTGAAAACACTTTTCAGATGATTGGCTTACTATTCGCATTTGAGGTTTGTCCTCTGCGCCTTTGATGCCTCGGCGAAGGGGCCGTACAAGGCATTTTTAAATGAAGCGCAGGCTTCAGCGGTCTGTCCTTTACCTACCTGGGCTACGGCGAGCTGATAGTAGAATTTTGCCTTGGCTTCGGCTGCACCTGTTTCAAGATCCAGACCTTTCTGCGCATATTCTGCTCCGCTGTCGAAGTTTTTCTGCTTGTTGTACACATCGGCAAAGTAGTAGAAGAGATCTTTGTCGTCACCGTACTTTGCTGATTTATTAAGCAACTCAAGCGCTTCATCAAGTTCGTTGGCCTGGTTAGCCTTCGATCCGGCACCACGGAAATATTCAAGTGCCAGGGTAGATGCTTTCTTTACCTTTTCCTCGTCATTTGCACTTTTTACTTTCTCGAGATAGAGATCGATAGTTTTTTCAAAAGATGCGGCATCGTTTTGTTTGATGTAAATCAAAGCCTTATTATAGATAGCGGCAAGATAATCGGGATTGATTGTAAGGAGGCTGTCAAATGCCAGGATGGCATTGGCATAATCATTTTTGGAAAAGTATTCGGAAGCCATGACGTTATAGCCCTGGGCAAGTACCTTCTGTGCATTTGTCTTGCCTGTGGGGTTTTCATATTTCTCCGCGACACTGACAGCAGTCTTAGCAGCCCTGATTACTTCAGGCGCCGGCTTCTTCTCATTCAGTGCAGTGCTGGCAAGCTTGGTATACAGTCCGGGCAGTACCTGAACTGCCTTTTGCCTGAGGTCTGCAGCCTCTTCGCCGACCTGATCCGAGAGTACAATTACTTTCTCAAAGGCTGTGATGGCGGCCTGGGGATCTGTCTGCATGGCCTTGGCTCCTTCATTGTAAGCGGTGATCACGTCGTTGCGGGTCTGTGCGTTCAGACCGGTAACAGTTAATGCAGATACAAACAGTATCACCATTATTCTTTTTATCTCTTTCATGTTCATTTTGCTTCAGATTATCAAGTTGTTTATAACACCTGGTTGATTTGAAAAGTTCGTAAATATAAAAATTATTTCTTTTTATCTGTTCGCAGGCCGGAATGACATCAACCCGGCTTTGATACAAGAACCTGTCACGGGAATAGCCTTTCAGAACTTTTTTCCCGTGTTGACAATGAAAACATCCATGTTCCTCAAGTCTGACCTTAAGTTGTAGAGTGTTTCGAGGTTCACCGTCCCGATGACATATTTATAAGCTTTGCTGCTGAAGTATTCTGACACCTCGCGGAATCCAAACACTTTACGGTCTCTTTCATTTTTATACCTCAGATATATCTGCAACTTAAAGTTCCTCGTATAGTTTGAGACAGTGGCCTGCTGGTACTTTTTATACTCATACCTGTAACTGTAAGAGTTCGCCGAAATGTCAGAGAGCACTGCGCTGCCTGTTGCATGGCCGCCGGCTCCCTTACCGCTGAAGAACTGCTTGTCGGCAAAGGCTGCCTCAGTGATCACCCCGTTGTATTCATTATCAACGTTATAAAGATATTTGTCAGATGATATAAACCGTGGGAGAACAAAGCTGGTTATTGTATTGTCGCTGGTCTTTCCCACATAAGGAACCAGTTTGATCTTGAAACCTTTTTCCCTGGCATAGGTGATATCGGAAGCGGATATCCTGTTTATTCCGTAATGAAACACCTCTTCAGGCTCAAGGAAGAGTCCGTAGGCGTGACCGGTAATAATGCAAAGCTTGTATTTTGCATCCCATCCTTCCACATCCAGGGTGGGATCAGATTCTGCAAACCCCAGCTTCTGAGCCTCTTCGAGAGCAGTTGAGTAACTGATCCCTTCGTTATGCATCTTTGTCAGGATGTAATTCGTAGTGCCATTAAGGATCCCCCGGAGAGAGTGCAGCAGCTCGTTGTCATAATATTCTTCCAGGTTTCTGATAATGGGTATGCTTGCGCCGGCGGAAGCTTCATACAGCATTGATACATTGTGCTTTTTCTGCAGATCCACAAGCTCCCGGAAGTGTTTTGCCACCATCACCTTGTTGGCTGACACAACATTTTTCCCGCTCTTCATCGCCGTCGTGACGATATTGAAAGCCTCATCCGCATCATCAATCAGTTCCACAATCAGGTTGATCGAAGGGTCATTGAGAATATCATTTTTATCGAATGTAAAATTCGACATTGGTATTCTTCTGCTTTTATTACGGTCTTTGACGCAAATCCTCACAATGTCAGCCTTGAATCCGCTGCTGCTGTTCAGCACGTCATGCAGCCCCTGGCCTACACAACCGTAACCGAATAAACCTATTCTCAGTTTTTCTCTTGTCATAGCATAGAAGTTAAATTGTTTTGGCCCAGAATTTCCGAATGACATCTGTAACCAGAGCCGTTTCGATAAGGAATCCGTCATGGCCGTAAAATGAGTCTATTTCCACATATTCCCCCTTCTTCACGTGTGATGCAATAAACTTCTGCTCGTCAGTTGGATAGAGAAGATCAGAGCCTATCCCTACACATAAGACCTCAGCCTCTGCTTCTTTCAGAGCATTGATTACACCACCCCTTTTCCTGCCTATGTTATGGGTATCTGCCAGGCATGTAAGGCACCAGTAGGAGTAGGGGTTAAACCGGGCTACGAGTTTATCACCCTGATATGCCTGGTATGACGATGCCTTGAAAGAGGCCATTTTTTCATCATCCTCCTCTTTCTGTGTCAGGTTGTAGGCAACGGAGGTCCGGTAGCTGAGCAGGGCAATCGATCGTGCTGCTTTCAGTCCTTTTTTCCCCCCTTCCGGATCACCGCCCAGGAATGACTGGTCGGCCTCCATGGCAAGTCGCTGTGATTCGTTGAAAGATGTTGCCCAGGGAGTCTGTTTTGCCGCAGAAGCCAGAACGATCAGCCTCTGTATAAGGCCCGGATACATAACAGTGTACTCAAGTGCCTGGTATCCGCCGATCGAGGCACCTATTACTGAATGGATCTTCTTTATTCCGAGATGCTTCCTGAGTATCTCATGAACATTTACCAGGTCTCTGACAGTTATCAGTGGAAAATCCATGAGCCACGGTTTGCCGGTCTCCGGATTTACCGATGCAGGGCCGGTGGTGCCATAACATGACCCCAGGATATTGGCGCAAACAATAAAATATTTGCCGGGGTCAAACAGTAATCCGTCACCCACCATGCCGGGCCACCAGGCTTCGACATCTGAATTGGCAGTGAGGGCATGACATACCCAGATCACGTTGTCCGCATCTGGGCTCAGATTTCCGAAAGTGGTGTAAGCTATCTCCAGTCCCGGAATTACAGCCCCTGTCTCAGTTATGAATTTTTGTTCTGTTCTTAAAATATTCATAAGACCTTCTTAAAAGCCTGGTTAAAATCAGATATGATATCGTCAATGTGTTCTATCCCCACAGAGACCCTGAAAAGACCTGGCTCAATTCCTGCCGCCAGCTGTTCTTCCGGAGAGAGTTGTGAGTGTGTGGTCGCCGCCGGTTGAATTATCAGTGTCTTTGCGTCGCCGACATTTGCCAGGTGACTTACCAGTCTGAGATGTTCCACAAGCTTTGCTGCCTGATTCTTTGCTGCTTTAAGAACAAAGCTTAAAACCCCTCCGGCTCCCCTGGGAAGATATTTTTCTGCCATACTGTGGTAGCGATTTCCCGGTAGTCCGGGATAATTTACTTTTTCAACGCCCGGATGTTTCTCAAGCCATTCCGCGAGAGCCATAGTATTCTGAATATGTCTTTCCATTCTCAGGGAAAGTGTCTCGAGCCCCTGAAGGAGGAGGAAGGAATTGAAGGGGCTTATGCTGGGGCCTATGTCCCTCAGTCCCTCAACCCGTGCCTTAACAATGAAGGCTATATTGCCTGCTTCGGAAGCAGGCGAAAATAGGTCACTGAAGACAATGCCGTGGTATCCTTCCGCAGGTTCTGTGAAGAGCGGAAATTTACCGTTTGCCCAGTTGAAGCTGGCTGCGTCAACAATGACGCCCCCGATGCTGGTTCCATGACCGCCTATCCACTTGGTTGCAGATTCAACAACTATATCAGCTCCGTATTCTATCGGGCGGAAGAGGTAACCGCATGCACCAAAGGTATTGTCAACCACCAGCGGAAGGCCGTGCTTCCCGGCTAGTTTTGCAAAAGCCTCAAAATCAGGAATATCAAAGCCGGGATTACCGATTGTTTCGAGGTAAACGGCCCTGGTGTTGTCATCAATCAGTTCTTCAAATGAACGGGGATTCAGGTCTCTGGCAAAGCGCGCCTCAATACCGAAGTTTGCGAATGTAACCTTGAACTGGTTGAAGGTACCCCCGTACAGAAACGGAGAACTGACAAAGTTGTCTCCTTTCCGCATAATGGTGGTAAGTGCAATGAACTGCGCCGCATGGCCCGATGACACTGCCAGTGCCGCCGCTCCGCCTTCAAGCGCTGCTACCCTTTTTTCAAACACGTCAGTTGTCGGGTTCATTATGCGGGTATAAATATTCCCCGGTTCAGTCAGGTTAAACAGATCGGCAGCATGTTTTGCATTCCTGAATACGTATGATGATGTCTGGTAAAGCGGAACGGCCCTGGAGAGTGTCTCCCTGTCGGGTTGCTGTCCCGCATGTACCTGGAGAGTTTCAAAGTTCTGTTCTGTCTTTTTCATGATGTATATTATTGATTATTAATATTATGCTGAGTATGCCAAAATGCAGGTTATTGCATGGCAATGAATCCGGTTATATGCTGGAAAGGATATGACTTATGGGAAGTGATCCTTACCGGCGCATGCACATAGGCATGAGCGGCATAATGAAATTGTTGTGAGACAAATGAATTGAATTCATCTTTTCCATGTTTATCTTTATCATCTCCCGGTTACCCGGGATTAGGTTTTGGCACCGTTCTCCGATCAGATCAGGATTGGTTGCCAGGGCTTCACGGAGCCTAATCTCTCCGCCCTTCTTAATAAAAATCAAACACTCTTTACTGGAAGAAATATTTGATCAGTGGCTGCAAATGTAATAATGATTCGGAAAAACACAAAACAATTCTGATAATACGGGTCTTTAAATTAATTTTTCAAAAATGTAACTTCAATGCCTGTAACAAAGCTTTCACCTACCGGTCTAAATGCAAAAAGGTAATCCGATGCAGGACGAGGAATTCAGGCAGGCAATATCTCATCACTACGCAGGTGTATTCAGGCTCTGCTGCCGGTATTTCGGGAACAGTGATGACGCAAGTGACGCTGTTCAGGATATCATCATGAAGGTCTGGACCAACAGGCATCGCTTCAGGGGAGAGTCAAGCCCGGGCACATGGATTTACCGCATCGCTACAAATGTATGCCTGACAACGCTTGAGAAGAGAAAGCATTCGGTCAGATTGCCTGATTTTGAGGAGCTGAGCGACACCACACCTGACGATTCTGATGAGGAGAAGGAAAAGAAAACCATGGATGAAGCCAGGCTGCAGTTCTTTAAGAGATTTATGGATTCACTTAATTCAGCTGACAGGCTGCTTGTCAGTCTTTACCTGGAGGAAATTGATTCCGGAGAAATTGCAGCTGTTACGGGACTGACAGGTTCAAATGTCCGGACACGTATATCCCGGATAAAGAGTCAAATTAAAAAAGAGTGGGAGGATAGCAATGGAATTAGATGACTTTAAAGGCAGGAAACTGACGCTTGCAGGGAATTTTGCCGGAAGCGAAGATAAAATCATTACGGATCTTCAGCAGAAGGTTGAGTCTGCAAACATTAAACAAAGACGTAAACTGATGTATTTCAGCGTAATGCTGATAACGATGGCGGTTGTGTATCTCGCCCTGCACCGTCGCGGCGACACTTTATACAACACCGGCATGTTGGTTTTAGGTGCCGGATTCATATCGGGCGCCATCTATCTGTTTATGAAGTCGCGCACACTGAAGGAATCACTCTACAGCCTCCCGGTGACTGAGTTTCTTACAGCGGCAGAGAAGAGGCTTACTTATTTCAGATTTAGAGACTGGCTGGTAACATCTTCGATCTTACTTTTGCTGGGTGCAGGAGGTGGTATGGTGTTAATCTCGCGATTACTGAACTATACTGATAATCTGCCGCTTCTGATAGCAATATGGGTGGTCTTCTTTACCGGACTTGTCATATTCGGATATTTCGCCGGTCGCAAGGACTGGGAGAAGGAGCACGGGAGCTTAATAAAAGAGATCAGGAAATTAAAGGCAGAAATGAAATGACTTATCAGAGCAGTTTTTTCCAGTCTCTCTTTTCAAGCCACTTCAAGACAATGAAATTAGCTGCGCCGATAAGCAGCATTATGCCTCCGAAAAAAGGGTAAGAGCTCCTGATGTTTTCCTCCCCTCCGGTCATGACCGTCCACTCACTCATCCCGAAAATTCCGGCAAGGAGTGTGAGCGGCATAAAAATGGTTGTAATCATGGTAAGCCTTCGTACAGAGGCGTTTGTCTGATTCGAGTCCCGGGCCATCTGATTATTCAGCATCGAGGCATACAGCTCCATAAGGCTTGTCACATTGTCACGGTGACTTTCGGTCATTTCAAGGAAGTTGGAAAGATGATCATAAATATCACGGTAATGCACAGTGGCTTTCTCAGGCACCCATTCGCAATCGTTGCGGCTGATCTTTATAAGTATCTCACGCTCATGAAAGAGGCTTTTACGAAGCGACAGAAGGTTACGCCGAAGATATATAAGTTTTGAGGGGTCGAAGGCCGCAGGAGAATCAAGGATAGCCTCCTCGGCAAGGTCGATATCTGCCTCAGCCCTGTCGATGGCATCTGCCATCCGGTCTACAATGAAATCGAGGATGATATGCATCAGCCATGCCGGACCTCGGCTCACGGCTGATATGTTCCTATCAATCACGGAGTGAACCCCTTCAAGGGGGAAGGCGGTTGTTTCAGAATAACCGCTGACAGTGACTAAGAAATTCCGGCCTATGAAGATGTCGACTTCGTCTGAAAGAAGGTTTTCCTGGTCATAACGAAGCGCATTAAAAACGACGAATGTATAAGCCGCAAATTCATCGATTTTTGGCACCTGTGTCTCATCAGTACAGTCCTCTATCGAGAGAGGATGGATCCCGAGAGTGTTAGCAATCTCAGAAAGCTCCTCACGGGTTGCCTTCATGTAGTTGAACCACACGTACCCTTCCTTATCCAGGGCTGCAAGGGCCTCGTCAGGTGAATTAAGCTTTATGTTCAGGCCTTCCGGTGTAATACTGTAAAACTCTGATCTCTTCATGGTGTTTATTGCCTCAGTGATTTAACTATCATCGTCATCATTTCGCTGATCTTTGATGGATTGATCCAGCGGACAACCACAACCAGGTCATTGGTTTGGTCTGCAATCACGAAGTTGCCGCCCATTCCTGAGGCATAGAAGACATTTTCAGGCACCCCTTCCCATTTTGTGTCGCCCCTGAGCAGCCACCACATATAGCCGTAGCTGCTGTTGGCCGGCGAGGGGGCGGTGGCCTTCTTAATCCAGTCTTCAGATATGAGTCTCTTCCCGTTCCACTCGCCGTTCCTGAGGAAGAGCAGTCCGAAGCGAGCATGGTCAAGCGTACTGATTATCAGTCCGCCGCCGAAGTGTGCGCCGCCGCTGACTGACTGTATCATCTGTCCGTCGATGGTGACCCATGAGTTATCATAGCCGTTCCACCGCCAGGTAGTCGAGGCGCTAATCGGATCCATTATTCGTTCCTTCAGGATGACCGGAAGGGGTCGGCGGCAGACCTGCAGCAGAGAGTAAGCCAGCAGGTTGACCCTTACATCATTGTATTCATAGGCAGTTCCCGGTTCAAGCAGCTCTCTCCGCTGCCAGTCGTCGGGTGTGCCGGTTCGCGGCGGCCTGTCGGCCCAGTCAGGGACGCCGAACAGCGTTCCTGACCAGTCGGAGCTCTGGTTGAGAAGGTGTTCCCAGGTTATCTGCGAGTTATGAGGACCGCTGAAGGTGCCGTCGGTAACATACCCGGCAACCCTGTCATTCACACTTATGAGGCCATCGTCAGATGCCAGTCCTGCCACCGTAGACAGATAACTCTTAGTGGCACTGAAGGTCAGCTCGGGCCGTTCCGTGTCTCCCCATGAGGCGACAATGTAACCGTTCTTTATTATCACACCCGATGGCTCACCCCGGTCAATTACTGGACCCATGATGCGGAAGCCAGGTTCATGTCCGTAGGTCTGCATTATGGCGATGCGAAGGTCTTTCGGATAGTTGATCTCGTTGTCAATGGCAAAGTTTACAGCGCTCCTCAGGGCAGCGGTATCGAACCCCATGGCCCCGGGGTTGCGATGCTCCCACTGGCCGTATGGTGGAAAATATGGAGGAGACACGGCAGGCGTATTCCTTGATTGCGCTGAGGATGAGATAATTAGTGCAAACAGGATAATGGTTGTGAGGATGGATTTTACCCGTATGAGAGGTTTGTTTTCAATAGATATGTTGCCCATGGTTAAAAAATATTTCATTTGTGAATTTATTCAAAATAATATCTCCGCTGTTGGTCCCCGGGAGATTGTTTTGATATGATGATTTATTTGATGGTCTACGACCATCCAGATAAAATTTGTCATCGTGTTTTTACAATAATTGATCTTCTACGAAGATCAGGTATTATGCTGGTTTTAAGGAATTTGCCATCAATAACCGATTCAAGATGGTCGTAGACCATCTGATTATTGTAGAAAATGGAATTAAAGAATTTATTGATGGTCGTAGACCATCGAATAATTTAACAGAGGCAAATGAGCAACGGCATATGCATCAAGTCTTTTTACCAGGTCATCATAACCCACATTATAGCCCTCCTCCTTCAGCGACGTCACAAACTCGCTGTGTAGGCGTCCCTGGCGGTAGTCAGGCTCACGCCGCGGATGACGCAGGTACCTTTCAAAAACATCCGTACCCTCTCCGAGGTTCAGCACCGCATGGTAAACCAGCCTGCCCTCTCTCCTGTGCATTGACGACCCCAGTATCTTCCTGTCACCGACGGTGATGTCGGAAATGCCCTTTGACCCAAGCTCCTTTACACCCAGGTCAGAAAGAATCTTTATTATCAGGCTGTTCACCTCTGTGAAAAATCCCTTTGAGGATGTCATGCCCGGAAAATTGCGTGCCACGGTTATCACTGCCATGCGGGGTGTAAGAACAACAGCCTCGCCACCGGTAGGTCTTTTAGTTACAGGCACCCTGTCCGCATTAACATTCTCTTCAATAAGTGAAAGGGCCGGAGTATTGCTCTGGCCCAGTACAATTACAGTGTTTGCAGGTTTCCATAACAGAATCTCATCATCAGTGCCTGCGAATAATGAGGCATCCGGAAGAGCGTATGGTATGACCTGTACTGACATCAGGTCATCATTTATGTACCGGTGTCCCCACCGCGTCGGACCCGGCTTCGAGGAAGACCTCCGAGATGGTCGGGTGAGCGTGCATCGTGCGGGCAACGTCGAATACCGTACTCTCGACTGCCATGTAGGCCGCCGCTTCGCTGATCATGTCAGTTGCGTTGTGAGATATGATCTGCACACCAAGTACCTCACCGTACTTTGGCTCTGAGATGATCCTCAGTATCCCCTCGGGGTTACCCTCGGTGAGAGCCTTTCCGTTTGCTGAAAGGGGAAACTCATTCACCTTGTATTCAACGCCGTCGGCTGTCAGCTGCTGCTCGGTCCTGCCAATCTGTGCTATCTCCGGATCGGTATATATTGTGAGTGGCACCCTCTCCGTCTCCATTGTCTCAGTGATGCCAAGGATATGGTTCACTGCTGCCAGCGCCTGCGCTGAGGCGGCGTGGGCATAGATGCTGCGGCCGTTGACATCACCCACAGCATATACCCCTTTAACACTGGTCATGAAATGCTCATCGGTGATATAGAAACTGTCAGCGGTATCCGGCTTGAGAGACCCCGTCGGCCTTATGCCCTTGCGAAGCATGCAGTTCACTATGCCCTCGTAATCACCGACATTGACAGAGTCAAAACCCTGGCTTCCTTCGATGACCTTTATCTTCATTGTCTCGAAGCGGCGGGTTATATAGGTGTTAAGATAATCGTCAAGCGCCGGAAAAACCTTGTCAGCCGTTTTTACCAGGGTAACATCCCTCCCTATCAGTGAAAGTAGCTGAGACACTTCTGCCGCTACCGGTCCTTCCCCGACAACGAGCAGCTTCTGAGGGATCTCCTTCATTGAAAACAGGTTCTCGAGATTCAGTATCTTCTTCTCGTGCACTTTGAATGGAAGAGGCCTGGGATAGGAACCGGTGGCAATGATAATGTTCTTTGCCGAAAGATTCCGGTTGTCAACAACAACTGTCCCCTCGCCTTCGAGCGATGCTGTCCCTGCAATGATCTCGACATTGTTCTTTTTAAGAAGGAACTCAACCCCTTTGGTGAGTCTGCGGACAATTCGTTCGGAGCGTTTTACACCCTTTTCCCAGCTGAAGGAGAGTTTCTTCGGGTCCAGTCCCTCTACACCGAAGTCGGACGCCATGGAGAGCCTCGAGAAATATTTCGCGCTCTCGAGCATTGCCTTCGAGGGGATGCATCCCCAGTTAAGGCACATACCGCCCACATTCTTCTTTTCAATGATTGCTGTCTTAAGTCCTGCCTGTCCTGCCCTTATGGCAGCTACATATCCTGCCGGGCCCGCGCCAATGATGATCAGATCGTAATCCATATGACTTTTATTTTTATCTCATTATCAGTGAAAGCGGATCAGCAATACCTGCAGCCACATCAAGCAGAAACTCCGTTGCCTCAGCACCGTCAATCAGCCGGTGGTCAACAGAGAGTGAGAGAGGCATCACGTTGCCCACTTTTATCTCACCATTTACCACTACCGGCTTCTGGCTTATACGGCCTATGCCGATTATGCCGGCCTGCGGATAATTTATAACCGGAACGCCATACCATCCTCCGAGTGCACCGTAATTGGTTATTGTGAAGGTGCCGTCTTTCATGTCGTCGAGGGTGAGCTTGCGGTCTCTGGCTTTGACTGCTATCTCTGCCACGGCCCTGCTGAGCTCCCTGATGCTTAGCTGGTCAGCGTTACGTATCACCGGAACAACAAGCCCGTCAGGTGTGCTGACCGCGATCCCGATATTATAGTAGTTCTTATAGATGATGTTCCCTTTTTCGAAGTCCATCTCTGCATTCAGGTCGCGGTGACGCTTCAGTGCCGCGGCTACTGCCTTAATGACAAAGGGGAGGTATGTGAGATTAATATCTTCCTTTTTATATTCTTCCCTGTATTTTGCCCTTGCAGCTATCAGTGCCGACACCTCAGGCTCTTCGAAAAGGGTCATGTGTGCAGTGCTCTGTTTTGAGCGGAGCATGTTCTTCGCAATCGACTTGCGTATCTGGCTCATAGGTTTGATCTCAACCAGTTCGCCAGCGGCCTGTGCCGTCACACTCAGGGCAGGGGAATCTTTTGCCGATGCTGCCGTGGCGTGGAAGCTCTGTATATCGCTCTTCATCACCCTGCCGGCAGGACCCGTTCCTTTTACCAGGTTGATATCTATATTCATGTCGCGTGCCATAGCCCTTGCCACAGGTGTCGCCAGCACCTTGCGGGCAGCGCCTTTTTCAGCTGCCGGCTTCACTTCCCTCCCCTCGTCGCTGGCAGGGAGATAGGCGTTGTTTGATGCTACCTCTATGGTGCCTACCACTCCGGCTCCGGTCTCCTCTACCATCTCCATCTCAGGAGCCTTAACCTCTGCCCCGGCTTCGCCCGCTATCTCTATCTCAACAAGGGTCTCGCCAACGTGAACCGTCTCTCCAACCTTACCGTACCGTGCGGCGATGACGCCCTCGCGGGGCGATGGGATGTCAGTCACAACCTTGTCGGTCTCCATCTTCACAAGCGGCTGTCCGACCTTCACTGCGGTCCCCTTGTCAACGTACCATTCAATCACGATGCCCTCTGTGAGGCCCTCACCTATATCAGGGAATTTGAATATATATCTCATCGCTTCAGAATTTTACTGTTCGTTCAATCTCATAAAAGATCTTTTCCGGGGTGATCATATAGTGATGTTCGCCGCGAGGGTAGGGGACTATCACATCAAATGCCGCCACCCGTTTCGGCGGTGCCTCGAGATGAAGGAACGCCTCCTCGTTTGCCAGCGCCATTATCTCCGATCCGACGCCGAAGCTGCGCGGCTCCTCACCCACGAATATTATTCTTCCGGTCTTCTTAACTGATGCCGTTATGGTCTCCTTGTCAAGAGGATAAATGGTTCTCAGGTCGATCAGCTCGACAGAATATCCGGCCTCTTTCGCCATCACCATAGCCTTCTGCACTTCGCGGATCATTGCTCCGTAAGCTACCACTGTGACGTCGGTGCCCTGTGAGAGTACCTTTGCCTTGCCGATGGGCACAGAGAATTTCTCCTCGCTGACCTCCTGCTTGATGGCACGGTAAATCCTTTTCGGTTCAAGGAAGAGAACCGGATCGTCACTCTCGATGGCTGATATCAGCAGACCCTTTGCGTCATGAGGTGTCGAGGGGACTACCACTTTAAGACCCGGGATATGTGCGAAGATCGCCTCCATGCTCTCAGAGTGGTGTTCCAGGGCATTGATGCCGCCGCCGTAAGGAAGGCGTATTACTATCGGCATCCGGTAACGTCCGCGGGAACGGTTATGATAACGTGTTATGTGCGAGATAATCTGGTTGAAGGCGGGGTAGATGAAGCCGCAGAACTGCATCTCGATAACAGGACGCAAGCCTGCAACGGCCATCCCCACAGCAGTGCCGGCGATGCCTGACTCTGCCAGCGGTGAGTCAAAGACCCGTTCCGCACCATATTTCTTCTGTAATCCCTCTGTAACTCTGAAGACGCCGCCCTCAAAGCCTGCATCTTCGCCATAGACAACAATGTTTTTATCCTCCTTCAGCTTAATGTCAAGAGCGTCATTGATGGCATTGACAATATTCATTGCTTTCATTTGCGTCCGTTTTTCCATTGTAAGAATTTTTCATGTTCGATCTGCTGGTCACGAAGGTCCTGTGGCATCTCTGCATACATATACTTGAAGGCATCTTCAAGCGGATACTTTACTGACTGTTCTGTCTCCAGGAACTGGCGGTCAATCTCCTTCTTATACTCTTCGGTGATCCTCTCTTCCTCGGCATCAGACCACAGTTTCTTTTTCTCCAGGAAGAGCTTCATGCGGCGCAGAGGGTCCTTCCTGTCCCACTCTTTCTCCTCCTCTGCAGTGCGGTATTTTGTCGGGTCATCTGATGTCGTATGGGCTCCCTTGCGATAGGTGACGGCCTCTATCAGTACGGCCTGCTGTTCTTTGCGGGCGTATTCGTGGGCATACCTGAATGCAGCCAGCATGGCGAAGATGTCATTGCCGTCCACCTTCAGACCCTGTATGCCGTAAGCTTTTGATTTGATCGCCATGTTGAGGCTGGCGGTCTGCATCTTCACCGGTACTGAAATGGCGTACTGGTTGTTCTGTACAACAAATATTACAGGTACTTTCCATACCCCTGCAAAGTTGAGCGCTTCATGGAAGTCCCCCTCTGAGGTCCCTCCGTCGCCCACGAAGGCAATGGTCACCTCGTCCTTTTTCTGGTATTTAACGGCATAGCCTATTCCTGCGGCATGGAGAAGCTGTGAGGCGATAGGCACTGAGAAAGGGAGAACATGGTTGGCTTCGTTGAACCTCATGCCATCCTCGAATCCCATGTTAAACATGAATATATCCTTCATTGTCACCCCCTTGGCAAGCCAGGCTCCCATCTCACGGAAGGCCGGAACGAGCCAGTCATCGTGCCTTAGCACAGCTCCTGCGGCAACACCGATGGCCTCCTGACCGTAGTTTGGGGGGTAAGTATAGACCCGTCCCTGGCGCTGGTATGAGACGATCATGAAGTCAAGCGTCCTGACAAAGAGCATATCACGGTAGAGCTTTAACAGCTCATCATCAGAGAGCTGCGGCATCCGCTCCTTGTCAATGACCTTGCCGTTGTTATCAATTACCTGCAACATTTTGTCGTCAGCAGGATCAAACTGGTCGAACATGATATATTATGTTTAATGTTACTGCAATAAGATACAAAGAAAATTTGAATTTGTTCACCTCCTTGCTTTATCGTCATCTGACATTCGCCCGGATGTGAAAGGCGGCCATTTGTGAAGAAATGTTAATCGGGTATTCTGCTCCGTAATTTTGTTTTAAATTGGCGCTTTGATTCATAAAATCAGATAATCCCAAATAATCCACTATGAAAAACATCTTCAGAACATTATTGGTTATGGCATTTGTGGTTCTCGCCTCGTGCCAGAATGAAGCAGGCGTTGAGCTTGCATTGCCGTTTGAAAAGTATGAACTTGACAACGGACTGACCGTGATCCTCAACGAGGACAAATCTGATCCGATAACATCGGTTGCAGTTTATTATCATGTAGGCTCCAGCCGTGAAACGGCCGGCAAAACCGGATTCGCACATCTGTTTGAGCACATGATGTTCCAGAAATCGGAGAATGTAGGTGAAGACCAGTTCTTCAGAAACATCCAGGGAGCTGGCGGTTCACTCAACGGCAGCACTAACCAGGACAGGACAAACTATTATGAAGTGGTTCCGAAAAATGCACTTGAAATGGCACTCTGGATGGAATCTGACCGTATGGGGTACCTTGAAAATACTGTTACAAGGGCTGCACTGGCCAATCAGCAGAACGTGGTTCAGAACGAGAAGCGCGAAAGCGTTGATAATGCACCATATGGCTTCAATTACGGGCTCATCCTTAAAAACCTCTATCCGAAAGGACACCCATACAGCTGGACTGTTATCGGGGAGATGGAAGACCTGGCAAATGCAACCGTTGAAGATGTAAAGGCATTCCATAAAAAATACTATTCGCCCAACAACGCATTCCTGGTAATATCTGGTGATTTCAGCAAGGAAGAGGTAAAAACATGGGTAGAAAAATACTTTGGTGAAATTCCTCGCGGCGAAAATATCGAAAAGAGAGAACCGATGAATGTGACACTTTCGTCCACTGTAAAGCTTTATCACGAGGATAATTTTGCCAGGGCACCAATGCTTACGATGGTTTTCCCAACAGTGGAGAGATATTCAAAGGATTCTTATGCATTGAGTTTTCTGGGTGATTTGCTGTCGGGTACAAAAAAATCTCCACTCTATACTGTTCTCGTCAAGGAGAAGAAGCTTACCTCACGTGTTTCAGCAAGGAATGGTTCACAGGAGATTGCCGGTTCATTTACAATATCAGTAACAGCAAACCCGGGCGTAAACCTGACAGATGTTGAAAAAGCTATTTTTGAAGGACTTCAGAAATTTGAAACAGATGGTTTTACTCAGGAAGACCTCCAGAGGATAAAGGCTGGTTACGAGACAAGTTTTATCAGCCGTTTTTCGAGCGTTCAGGGCAAGGCATTCACGCTTGCCGAATATGCAATGAACACAGGCGATCCGCAATTCTATGTCAAAGACCTCGAAAACAACCTGGCTGTTACCATGGATGATATCAAGGCAGTTTATGAAAAATACATTAAGGGCAGGAATTTCATTCAGACCAGTTTTGTTCCTAAAGGTGAGATCGGCCTAATTGCAGAGGGTTCTGTAAATGCAGGCATCGTTGAAGAAGATCTGGCCAATGCCGCAGAGGTGAAGGTTGATGCAATTGCTGATGAAGAGATGGTCAAAACACCGACAAAATTCGATCGCTCCGTAATGCCTGCCATCGGGCCTGATCCTGAGGTAACAATCCCCCAACCCTGGACCGGATCACTTTCAAACGGTACTAAGCTTATGGGTATTAAACATAGTGAACTCCCGCTCGTTCAGTACAGATTATCGATCGGAGGCGGCAGGATGTTCGAAAGTACCGACAAGGCTGGCCTGTCCAACCTGGTTGCTGCATTGATGAATGAAGGGACAAAAAACAAAACCCCCGAGGAACTTGAACTTGCAATCGGGCTGCTTGGAGCATCAATATATGTTTCATCTTCTGATGAAGAAATCACCATAAATGTCAGCTCTCTTACCAAAAACTTTGAAAAGACCCTTGCACTTGTCGAGGAGATGCTTCTCGAACCGAGATGGGATGAGGAGCAGTTTGCCCTGGCTAAGAGCCGCATAATCAACAGCCTTAAGAGAAATGCAGCAAGCCCCGATTATCTTGCATCGAGCAATCTCAACAAACTGATATTCGGCAATACTATTCTTGCATTTGATGGTTCGGGTACAGAAGAATCAGTTTCATCCATCACAATAGATGATCTCAAGGATTTCTACAGTAAATACTTTTCACCATCAATAAGCACATTTCTCATAGCAGGTGATTTAGACCAGGCAAGGGTTGAAGCCGCGCTTACAGGACTGAGCCTGAAGTGGCAGCCAAAAGAGGTGGCTTTGCCTGTAATAACAGCACCTGCAGCACCTGAAAAATCGCAGATCTATTTTGTTGATGTACCTGGAGCAAAACAGTCTGTTATAAGCATAGGCGGACCATCAATCCCCCGCTCAGATCCCGACTTCTACGCAGCAACAGTTGCCAACTACAAGCTAGGTGGCTCCTTCAATGGGATTTTCAACCTGATACTGAGGGAAGAGAAAGGATTTACCTATGGAGCACGATCCGGTTTTTCAGGAGGGAAAAATGTTGGATCCTTTACTGCATCTTCAAGGGTCAGGACAAATTCAACACTCGAATCGGTCACCATATTCAAGACAGAAATGGAAAAATACAGGGAAGCCATTCCACAGGAATATGTTGACTTTACAAAAGCAGCACTGATGAAAGGGAATGCCCTTCGTTTTGAGACACTCGGCAGCCTGCTCGGCATGATAAACAATATAAGCAGCTATAACCTTCCATTTGACTATATCAAACAGGAAGAGGCATTTGTGAAAGAGCTTACTCCCGAAAAGATACTTGAATACTCGAATAAATATATCGATCCTTCGAGGATGTATTATGTTGTTGCCGGCGACGCCAAAACACAGCTGAATGAACTAAAGAAAGCAGGACTGGGTGAACCTGTTCTGGTGAAATAATAAGTGAAATGAAAAGAACATTAAAATTATTAATTGTTGCCTTTGTTGCAATCCTTTACAGTTGCACCGGCAGCAAAAAAACCGAATTGTCGATACCATACGAAATGTATAAGCTCGACAACGGGCTGACAGTTGTTCTGAATGAAGACAGATCTGATCCTATCGCATCACTCGTGATCCTCTATCATGTAGGATCCGGAAGAGAAGTGGTTGGAAAAACCGGGTTTGCCCATCTGTTTGAACACATGATGTTCCAGCGTTCGGAAAATGTAGGCGAGGATCAGTTCTTCAAATATATAGAAGGGGCAGGAGGGGAACTTAACGGATTTACAAGTTATGACCAGACTGTCTATTTTGAGGTTGTGCCGAAAAATGCACTGGAGATGGCAATGTGGCTTGAGTCTGACCGTATGGGATATCTCAGCAATACAGTCACTCCCCAGTCTTTTGCCCTTCAGCAGAACGTTGTCCAGAATGAAAAAAGACAGGGTGTTGACAATATGCCTTACGGACACACTGAAAATGTATTGCTTAGGAATCTTTATCCCGTCGGTCATCCTTACAGCTGGGATGTTATCGGAGAGATGGAAGACCTGGCAAATGCAACTGTTGAAGATGTTAAAGCTTTTCACAGCAAGTTCTATATTCCTAATAACGCAACACTGGTTGTCTCAGGGGATTATGAGGTTGAAGAGGTGAAAGCTCTGATTCAAAAGTATTTCGGGGAGATACCAGCAGGAGAGGAATTGGCTGATCCGGAGCCTGTGAAGGTGACTCTCAGCGAGACGAAGAAGCTATTTCACGAGGATAACTTTGCAAGGGCGCCACAGTATAACATGGTTTATCATACGCCTGAACAGTACACCGAAGATGCCTATGCACTTGACATCCTGGCCCAGCTTCTGGGACAGGGGAAGAAGTCTCCGATGTACAAGGTTCTCGTGAAGGATAAGAAGCTGACCTCCTCGGTCAGTGTATACAATTCTCCGCAGGAGCTTTCGGGAAATTTCAGGATCAGCGTGACTGCCAACCCATCAACGAGTCTTAATGATGTCGAAAAAGCAATCTTCGAGGCTTATACCATGTTTGAGACGGAAGGCTTTACCGAAAAGGACCTTGAGCGCACCAAGGCGAGGATAGAGACAAGTTTCTATAATATGATCAGCAGCGTAATGTACAAGTCATTCATGCTTGCCATTTATAATGAATATGCGGGGTCACCCTCATATATTACAGAAGACCTTGAGAAGTCAATGGCCGTTACGATGGATGATGTCTGGGATGTTTATAACCGTTATATCAAGGGACAGAACTATGTGGCAACCAGTTTTGTTCCGAAAGGTCAGACAGACCTCATTGCTGAAGGCTCTGCAAATGCCGGCATAATTGAGGAAGACATTACAAAGGCAACCAAGATGGAAGTAACCGCCGCCGCGGAGGAGGCCATAGAAAAGACCCCGGGTCTTTTTGACCGTTCAGTTGCCCCGGTACCCGGACCTGACCCTTCGGTCACCATTCCTCTGGTTTGGCAGTCCATTGCTACAAACGGATTGAAGGTATATGGCATTGAACAGAGTGAGATACCACTTGTATCCTATTCAATTGTGATCAAAGGGGGCCATATGCTTGATGACATCAGCAAGCCCGGTGTGGCAAGGTTCACGGCACAGATGCTGAACGAGGGCACCAGGAACAAAACACCTGAGGAGCTGGAGGAAGAGATACAATTGCTCGGAGCCACAATCAACATAAGGGGAGGCGAGGAGAACATTACAGTCTCGGTCAACTCCCTGGCCCGTAATTTTGAAAAAACACTTGCCCTTGTTGAGGAGATGCTGCTAGAGCCCCGCTGGGATGAAGAGCAGTTCTCAATAAACAAGACAAGAACTGTAAATAACCTGAAGCGTAATATGGCGGATCCCAACTACCTCGCAAGTATTACATTCAGCAAACTGGCACTTGGTTCTGACAATGTACTGTCGACAGATATAAGCGGCACGGTTGAAAGTGTAGAGGCTATCACCATCGATGATCTGAAAGGCTTTTATGAGAAGAATCTCTCGCCCTCTCTCGCCAGCTTCATGGTCGTGGGAGATGTTGACCAGGTCAGGGTAGAAAAGGCACTTATATCACTGAATGAGAAGTGGAAGGCAAAAGAAGTGGCAATGCCCGGACTCACCTTCCCGCCTGTTCCTGAGAAAGCGTCCCTTCATTTTGTTGATGTTCCCGGAGCAAAGCAGTCAGTCATCAATATAGGTTACCTGTCGCTGACACGTGATCATCCTGATTTTTACAAGGCTGAGGTTGCCAACTATATGCTTGGTGGCACTGCCAGTGCACGTCTCTTCATGGTACTGCGTGAAGAAAAGGGATTTACCTATGGCGCATATTCCAGCTTTGACGGCCAGAAGAGCTACGGGACATTCAGTGCCTGGTCGGCGGTACGTTCTGACGCAACCCTTGAATCTGTACAGCTCTTTAAGGATATCATGCTTGATTACAGGGCTGGTGTTCCGCAGGAGACTGTAGATTTCACCAAAGGCTCTTTGCTGAAGATGAATGCCTTGCGGTTTGAGACGCTTCAGGCGAAGCTTGGGATGCTCAGCACAATGGCAAATTACGGGCTTCCTGTTGATTATGTTAAGCAGGAGGAGGACTATCTTAGGGGACTGACTGCTGAGCAGATGAACGAGACTGTTCAGAAGTACATTGATCCGATGAGGATGTATTATGTGATTGTAGGTGATGCGGCAACACAGATCACGGACCTTAAAAAGGCCGGGCTCGGTGAACCGGTGATCGTGAAATAGAAATCGGGGCGTCTGTATCAGACGCCCTGATTTTTTTTAAATAACGGAGTTCTGATCAGACCGTTTTCCCGGTGATTTTACTTAACTTTAATGCAAGGCTCTTTGAATATACCTTGAATTTTAAACAAGTAATGACCCTGAAGCCGAAAGTCTAATCTTCGAAATATGAATCCCGGTAACAGATTACTGATCTTACTGGCATTGGCATCAATGCTTATTATTGCCTGCAGCAAGAATGATGAATCAGATATTTTAGAATACTCGATTGTCAGTCAGCAGGCTGATGTTGAAATTGACGGGTTGAAGAAAGAAGTAAACCTCACATTCCCTGAAACAACTCTGAACGGAAGGGCTATGGTGGCAGAGTTCACCTTGTCTGACGGGGCTATGGCATACGTGAATGACGTGGACCAGATAAGCGGAAAGACGTCAAATGACTACGACCTTCCTTTTTATTATGACATAGTTGCGGAAAATGAAAAGGATGCCAGCAGGTGGAAGATTTTTGCAGCAAATAATGATTATACCCTTTCATGGGGTCTGGGGGGATTTCAACAGCAATCTCAGGCAAATAACCGAAGTTACGAGTGGTATATCGACCAGTTTGGCACGGGCCAGCATTCAGGAAACAATTGCGGCCCTGCTTCAACAACAATGGCGGCCAGGTGGTCATTTCCCGCATTCAGCAAAACGACGGAGGATGCAAGGGCAGCATACAGGCCTGGGGGAGGATGGTGGTACACAAATGACATCAACATGTACCTTACCGATAACAACATACCACATTCGATCATAAGCCTCTCTTCAGAAAGAACAGGTACTGAACAGATAATAAAGACCCGCCTTTCTGAAGGATATATCCTTATCCTCTGCCTTGATATGTTTTATGTCAGAAATGAAGCTGATTCTAAATTCAGGGTAGACAAGTTCTACACGGCAGCATCTGCCGGATGGGGTCATTTTATTGTTCTAAAGGGGTACAGGGAGGTGAACGACAAAGTATATTTTGAAGTCTATGACCCTTATTGCAACAGTTTAAAATACAGCGACGGTGCTTTAAAAGGGAAGGACAGGTATTACAGGAGTGAAGACATCTTCAGTGCTACCTCCATATGGTGGAATTATGCGTTTGTCATTTCGCAGGCGGGTGACAGAAAGGGGATACAGGGAGGGCTGGATCCCTCAACCGTTCCTGTTCAGTGGGGGAGGTAGCAGCTGTTCGGCCCGGATGTCTTACATGTGACAGTTGACTTCCCGGGTGCCTGAACAGGATTTTTAATATATTTGCGGGCATATATTCTGCCCGGATGGTGGAATGGTAGACACGCTGGACTTAAAATCCAGTGGCCATTGCGGCTGTGGGGGTTCAAGTCCCCCTCCGGGTACTGAAACAGAGCGAGAGTGAGAGCGAGTAAGCTCGAACGAACACTCTCGATCTGTTTTGACTCACTTCGTTCGTCGAGCTCACCCCGATGAATCGGGGTTCGGTTCTCGCTCTCGCACTCACACTCACACAAACATTTCTTATTTTTACTAATAGTCTCGCAAGTTTTTTTTTGGTTATTAACCATTAAATTCTCGTGCTATGTTCGACTTTTGTAAACTTGATGTCTATCAAAAAGCAAAAGCATTTTGCATTTTGATACATAAACTGATTTCTAATAGAAATTTTGACAGGACTACCAATGATCAACTACGTCGGGCTTCATTCAGCATTATGTTGAATATTGCCTAAGGTTCCTCCAGGTTCAGTAATAAGGACAGAAAAAACTTCATGGTGGTTGCCAGAGGAAGTGCCTTCGAATGTGCTGCAATAATTGAATATCTCTATGAAGTTACTGAAATAGATAAGGATGCCTATGTCAATTACTTAAATAACCTTGAAGAGATTTCTAAAATGCTTTTTGGCTTGATTCGTGGCCTTGAATAAATAATCGTAAGAGCAAGCCGGATCAAATTTGAGTTCTCGTCTTGGAATTCCTCGCTCTCACTCTCACTCTCACACTTTCTGACCGGGGGTTGCAACTTTTTATACCTCTGGTCTCAATTTTTCAATTACTTTTATATCAACCCACCAATGATCACCATTAAGGGAGAAAAATAAGTACCTCCCATCAGGAGATATAGAAGGGAATGCCGCCTTTGTATCAAATCCATATTTTGTCAGATCGACAGCCTCACTCCAGGTTCCATCCTTTCTTTTAAAGGATACAAACATATTCGATCCACCAGCATCGAATACAACAAAGCTTCCATCGGGAGCAATAAAAGAGTGCGCCGGACCACCCCATTTTTCCATACTCCTTTGTTCTATCGATATTCTTTCAGAGATCTTTAAATAACCATCTATTAAAACTACTTTAGTAAAATACGTCTGACCGGTTGCAGAACGAGAAGACATATCTGTACCAAATAATTGACCATCTCTTGTTGATGAGATGCGATGGCATTGACCAGTATATTTAGGTTCCGACCAACCATTTTGAGTTCTTTCGGTATAATAAATCCCTCCCCTTGCGGGATAGCCGGGTTCTCCTTCAGAAACCGGGCGTTGCCAATTGAAATAGAATCTTTTATTGTCAAATGTTATATGTCCATTGCCCGACACATAACCCGTGTCGAATGTTACCAGCTCCGGGCTTGTCCATATCTCATTTTCGATCTTACTGACATACCGTTTAATATCTGAAACGCTACTGCCTCTTAAAAAGTAGATTTCCTTACCATCGGGCGAAAAAGAGAGCCACGACTCTTGTATTAAAGGGATTGAGACTAGCCCCGGAGCAAAAATTTCTGGTATCATTCCCGGCGGTTTCTGTCCGAGGTAGGGACCGGTGAGCTTGGGGAAATTGATTTTCTGTGCACTAACTGTTATTAATGCTACCTGCAGCATACAACAGATCAGGATGAGTTTTTTCATTTTGTTTTCTCTGATATTATTGAATGAATTTTCTAATACTGGCAAAGCCTTTTCCCTTAACCACTTTTCGCCAGAGGGGATTGACCATCTGTAAACGAAGCTAAATCATTATAAGGTTTGATTTTCAGAATGAATTCCTGGCATCAAACCTCTGTCTAAGTTTCAATTAGGCTTCTGCACTTCGTTAAATACCCTTAAAAAATTGCCACCCCAGACTTTTTCCACCTCGCTTTCAGTATATCCTCTTTTAAAAAGTTCGATAGTTATGTTGGGAATATCCAAAACTGTATAACAATCTCCAAGACATCCTCCTCCCTCAAAATCAGTTCCTATACCAACATAATCAATTCCAATGAGCTTCCTGACATAATCAATATGATCAACAAATTCAGAAACTAGCCCCACTCCATGTGGGTATTTAAGTTTTATTCTCCTGGTTTCTTTTGTAAAATAGTCCTTCTCTTCTGCATTTAGTTTTTCAAAACCACCTTTGGAGTTTAACCATGACATTACCTTTCCCATCTCCTCCTTCATTTCAGGAACATCAACTGGCTTCCTTAAATGATCCGGAACAAGATTAACTTGTACTACACCACCGTTTCCCCTAAGTGCCAGCAGCTGTTTGTCAGTTAAGTTTTGTGGATGATTCTTTACTCCCTGAATGCAGCTATGCGAAGCTATTACTGGCTTTTTCGAATATTGAATAACATCGAAAAATGATTTTTGTGAAATATGGCTTACGTCTACTATCATTCCCAGTTCGTTCATTCTCTTAACAATCTGAATACCAAATTCAGATAACCCTTTATCACCAGGATTATTATCATCTGTACTGCTGTCACAAATATCGTTATCCTCAAAATGGCAGAGGCTCAGATATCTTGCTCCACGATTATAGAAATAGTCTAATTTATCTATATCCTGCCCAATCGGATAACCATTTTCCATACCCAGAAAAATGCAAATCCTCCCAGATGAAGTAATGTCATAAAAGTCATTTGCGGATCTGCCCAATTCGCACAAACTTTTGTTAGCATTACATTGTTTTTCAATCAGATCAATTATGGCATTTGCTTTTTGAAAAGCGGCTTCCCTGCCTGTGCTATCAAGTTTCCCCTGAGGAATAAATACAGCCATAAACTCTCCATCTAAACCTCCTTTTTTCATTCGTGGAAGGTCAACGTACCCTTTATCATTTTCCACTCCCATATCATACCACGACATCTTCATTGGAAGGTCACAATGGGTATCTATAGTTTTAATTTTGTAATGGAGTTGTCTCCATCCTTCTTTTTCACTGCCCTGATCTTGTGAATTAACTCTTTCACTTAACAAGAGGAGAACACCTAAAAATAATACAGTTCTCATTTGATTTTAAGATAAATTGTATTGAAAAGACTCCGAAAAGAAGACAAAGCTGCTCAACTGGTTGCAACTTTTGTCCGCCTGCCCGACAACCGGCGGGTTCGGGGTACAGAAAAAGAGTGAGAGTGAGAGCGAGTGCGAGAGCAATCGCGAACACTCATCTCTTTTTCTCAAGACTCACACTCACACTCACACTTCTGTTCCTTTCAGATTTTCCAGATTCTTTTTAAATTAGCTCTGTGTCGCTGCTAATTTATTTTCCACAGTGCTAACTTAGATGATCCAGGTCTGCGTGACCATCATAGCCGATTGGTGTCCCGCTAGCCGAGAACCTGATCCGTCCGCATCGTAACTCTGAGAATACATTCCGAACAGGATGATGATCGCCAACCTGTCGGCAGGGTTGACTGATACATCTTCTGTTTTAATTAGATGGTTTCTATTTGAAGTCGCTTTTAATATTGGTCTAACTTCCCAACCGGGCAGTTAACCCAACAGGTACGGCGGATTCATGCATGACAATTCATTCCGGCAAGGTGGTTAAAGGCAATAGTTGCTTCAATCAAGACTTTCAGAGCAATTTAACTCCATTCCTGAGGCCAAAAATTTATTTATAAATTCTCTTTTTCTGCACAATTGATCTGGATAATCGGATTAATAACGTTAATATTGATTTGGAAAATACAATATAATTGACTAATATTGATTTGGAAATTCATTAATCACATTATCTTTGTAGAAGAATAATTGAAGATATGACATATTTTAACAGAGTAAGAGAGAAGGATTTGGATTCCTGGAAGACGTCACCTCAAAGAAAACCGCTGTTACTTCGTGGAGCACGTCAGGTTGGTAAAACAGAACTGGTTCGTGCTTTCAGTAAGCAGTTTACCAATTTTATTGAGATTAATTTTGAACAGGATAAAGAAGTACACCGCATTTTTTCAGGGAATCTTTATCCTCTGCAGATCTGTGAACAAATCTCCACATTATACAATATGCCCATAAACCCCGGAGAAACTCTTTTGTTTTTTGACGAGATCCAAAGCTGTATCCCTGCAATCTCTTCATTGCGATTCTTCTACGAAAACTATCCTGAATTGCACCTGGTTGCAGCCGGCTCCTTACTTGAATTTGCTTTGCAGAAATTGCCATCCTTTGGAGTAGGAAGGATTAGTTCAATGTTCATCTATCCGTTTTCTTTTGAAGAGTTCTTAAAAGCATCCGATGCAGAATTTCTGAATCAGGCAATTATGAATGCAAATCCGGAAAACCCTCTTAATGAGGCAGTACATTACAAAGCACTTGAGTATTACCGGAAATTTTTAATACTTGGAGGGATGCCGGCCATCATCTCTTCATACATTTCAGGCGGGGCTGATATTCTATCCTGTCAGTCTCTTCTGGACGACCTGATCAATACTTACGAAGACGATTTCGCAAAATACAAAAAGAGGTTTCCTGCTTCAAGTGTCAGAGAAGTGTTCAGGTCAGTTGCTCACCAGAACGGAAGGAAGTTTATTTATGAAAAATCTACAAACGAATTAAACCGTATTCAGGTAAAAAATGCACTTGAGCTTCTGATAATGGCAGGACTAATAATACCCGTGACACATAGTTCGGCCAATGGTATTCCTCTCGGAGCCGAAGGAAACATTAAAAAAAGGAAATATTTAATTGCCGACACAGGAATATTTCATCGCTTATTGGGACTTAAAATTTCAGATATCCTGCTTCAGGGTGACTTCGATCTGATTAACAAAGGGGCAATTGCAGAATTGGCAACTGGACTTGAATTGGTAAAAGCGGCTCCATATTCCCAAAGAGAGGAATTATACTTTTGGCATCGGGAGGCAAGAAATAGTCAGGCTGAAATTGATTTTCTTGCTCAAAGAAACAATCTTATTATTCCGGTTGAAGTAAAATCAGGAACGAAAGGAAGTATGCAAAGTTTATATATATTTCTTGAGGAAAAAAAGATAGAAAAGGGCATCCGGACTTCTCACGAGAACTTTTCGAAGTATGAAAAAATCGATGTAATTCCACTATATGCAATATCTAATATTCTCAAAAGCTAAAGATATTCTTATCAGCTCCGTGATCACATTCTAACTTTCCTTTGAGTAGCTCGTCTATCTTTACAGTAATTTTTTCAATCAGACTTAAGGAATACTGGTTGCAACTTTTGTCTGCCTGCCTGCCAACAGCCGGCGGGTTGGGGGTACAGCGCCCTCCGAATACGGCATTTGGTGGAGAAGGAGGGCTGAAAACAGAGCAAGATGTAGAATTCCCATTAGATCCGATTTGCCACCGTATTCTGAAATTCGAAGGAAACTTAGTCCCTCAAGCAGCCTATTGGAACTACCAGCACACCATCCGGCCGACTGTATGCAACCTGGCCGCCTGTTAGTATCATAAGAAAAGATGGCTGGGTCATCAAGATATTGATTTTGAATCAATTTGCTTATATGTTCCGTATTTTAGCATCATTTTATTCCGTGTTTTGGCAGTTTATGATTCCGTATAATGGCAGTTATTAATTCCGTGTTTTGGCAGAATCTGACTTCAGCATAAAGTGTTTTAACTTGAATTAGATAAGCATACCAGTAAATTTACACGAGTAAAAGGGATGAGACAATCTGTAATTTCAGGGAAGAAGGTTAGCTCTCACACTCACACAATTTGACTGGTGCAGCAACTCTTATTGAGAAGGAAATACTTAAAAAATGGTATTGAAATATATTATTATCGGGAGTAATTTTATTCAATTAAAAGCCTGAATATATTAATCCATAAGAAATGGAAACAATCATTAAAGTAAATGAGACTTTATGTATAGGCTGCGGAAGTTGCATCAGAGCCTGTCCGGGTGGTTTGATTACTAAAAAAGACTTCCCGGTTCCCATCGATAATTCATGGGATCTCTGTATCGACTGTGGTCATTGCGTTGCCATCTGTCCTACCGGTGCCATGAGTCAGCGTTCAATGGAGCCTGAGGAATGCGAGTCAATTGATATTCATCTCATACCCCGGTGGGACCGGGTAAGCCAGTTTATGAAATCAAGGCGCTCAATCCGTGGTTATATTAAGAAACCAGTAGAAAAGGAAAAAATCCTGCAGCTTTTGGATATCGCACGCTACGCACCAAACGGTGCTAACCGTCAGGTTGTAAGATGGCTTGTAGTCAATGACCCTGCCAGGGTTCACCAGATAGCAGAGATGACAATTGACTGGATGAAAATCGTCAGGGAAAAGAATCCGGCACTCTATCAGGAGGCTAAACTTGAATTATTTGTGGAACCGTGGAATGAAGGAAGCGATCGTATTTCCAGGGGGGCACCCTGTGTTATTGTAGCCTGTGCACCAAAAGATGAGCGTACTGCAGCTCCGGCAGCTATGATTGCCATTCATCAGATTCAACTGGCAGCTCAGGCACTCGGTCTGGGAACCTGTTTTACAGGCAGTATAAATACAGCTGCACAGGGTTATCCGCCCCTGATCCAACTGCTTGGAATCCCCGAAGGATATGTTCCGTTTGGAACTTTTGTAATCGGTTACCCGGCTGAAACATATCTCCGTATTCCTGTTAGAAATCCTGTTGAAATAATATGGAGCTGAAACTGACCTTAACAGGAAAATACGAACTATAAAACAATTTTATGAATGACAAAATTACTGCACGCCAGTATACGACCCTTCTGGTTGAAAGGCGTGACAATGGTTTAGTAATTGTTACACTTAACCGCCCCGAAGTAGGTAATGCAGTAAACACAGAAATGGGGATCGAACTGCTTGATTTCTGGACAGATCTTGTACGTAACCATGATGGACTACGCTGCGTCGTACTTACCGGTGCTGGTGAAGATGCTTTTTGCGCAGGCGGTGACATGAAGCAACGAAAAGGTATGTCGGAATATGATTGGCGTCATCAGCACGAAATTTTTGAGCAGGCACTCTGGACAATGATGGAATGCCCGGTCCCGGTTATCGCTGCAGTAAATGGCAAAGCCTTTGGCGGGGGGTTGGAGATGGTCCTTGCTGCCGATTTTGCCTATGGAGCAGATCACGCAAAATTATGGTTCCCGGAGGTTATGATAGGCATCCTTCCGGGGGTAGGCGGTACTACTACTCTGCCGCGCATTGTTGGTGAACGCCGTGCTAACGAGATCATCCTGGCAGGTGGCGCTTTTGGGGCTTCCGAGGCACTTGAATGGGGTATTTTCAATCGGGTTTGCAGTGCAAAGGAATTGATGCCTGCTGTAATTGCAACAGCAGAAGTTATTGCAGGAAATGCACCCCTGGCAGTTCGTCAGGCTAAGAAAGCGATCCATGAAGGGCTTCAGATGGATGTACGTTCCGCACTTCGCTACGAAGTCGAGGCTTATAACCGTTTGACTGGCACCGAAGACAGGGTCGAAGGCACGCTGGCATGGAATGAAAAGCGTAAACCTGTATTTAAAGGACGCTGAATTTGTTTGCAGTCTATTGTCATAAACCCCGGGATTTATTCAGATATGGTTGAAATTTCCAGGATGTATCCCTGGAGACATTTCATATCACACCGCGGTCTTTCAGCTCATAGATCAAATCAGAAATATGAGTCTTTCCAGACTTCATCATGATATTTCTGCGATGAGTGTTCACAGTATGCACACTCAGAAATAATCTGTCAGCAATTTCTTCGCTGCTGAGCCCCGAAGCTATAAATTTCAGTATATCAAATTCACGGGCTGAAAATATATTGCCTTTGCTCAGCAGATCATTATCCGGATATCTGAAGTATGAGAGATCGGAACCGATGTAATAGTGGTAACCGTTTTTGATCTTTTTATGCCAGTCAATATTGGTGTGTATTTTAAGGAAGAAGACTGTCTTGTATGGTATTGTAGTATAATACAGGTAACACTGAACCAGAAAATCAGAATATTCTCCTGAGGGGGTTCGGAATCTGTAATTGGATGACAGTATAGTATATCCTTTTTCTGCAATAAAAAGATCCTGAGCCACCTTGACCAGTTTGGACCTGCCCAGATTAAGTCTTTGAATGTCATCGGGGTGAGTGGCCTCCATGAACTGGTAGAAAGTAAGATCCTCAGGTGGTATACCAAGGATTCTTTGGCTTCCCCTGCTAGTAAAATGAATTTTCATCTGAATAGCATCAGCGAGATAGAGGAACTGGTTATCAGCTCTCATCATTGTCTCAAGCTCCACCATCAGAGGGTCGTTCGGATTAATCCCATCGAAACCCGAAGGGGTATAGGCTTCAATAAACTTAAAAAACAAACTATAATCGTGAGAATTTGCCGTCATACTGCATTTCAATTCGCTGAGTTTCCTCAGAATCAAATATATTAAAAAATACTCTTTTCTAAGTATTGCCAGAACTTCCCGGCAGGCGTAGCTTTACTTACTCGTTTTCGGAAAATCAAATAGTTCCGGACTTAAAAAATTTCTGGTAATAATTACAGTAAAACAGTTTATTATGGCAAGTGAAACAAAAAGAACAGCTCCGGATATGGATGCTATTATTGCAAGCGCAAAAAAACAGGGCAAGCTGAAAACCGTGCCTCTGAACTGGAAAGAAGTTTATTACACTAACTGCCCTCTCGTATCGGCCAGCAATGTCGATCAGGAGCTGGGATGGACCAAGGAAATCTATAAGAAGATGGATGTCCAGTATCTTTATCTGCGTGCCCGCAAAGAGAATGACTGGTACCCTCATTACATCCACAATATGGATAATATAATCCGTTTTGGCGGCCTTTTTCCTCCAATTCATGTTCATGCTGATATACGAAGAACCAGGCTTCTTGGTGTCACTCATGCACCCAAAGAAGGCGGAGTGATGATTGTCCGTTCGAGGGACGATATCTACCGGATGGCAGATCTTAAAGGTAAGAAAATAGGCCTTTCGAGGAGCCAGAATAAGATCAAGACTGACTGGTGGGGCATCCAGGAGGAACAGGGAATTGAGCTGATGCTCAGATTGAACGGGATGACGAGGAATGATGTCCAGATCGTTGAATTCCCATACGCTGACGACTGGTATGATAATCCTGAGATGATGGGACCGGAGATGGAGAACCCGTCGGAATTATGGCTTCGCCGCGATCATAAGCATGACTTGGCATTCAGGCCACTGGAAACAGCACTTGAAAAGGGAGTGATTGATGCCATGTACAGCCAGAGCAGGGTGCTGAGTGTACTCTCCGAAACCACGGGGAAATTCAAGTCAATAGAAGACCTTTCGAGGTATCCCGACTGGACACTGCAGGTTGCCAACATTCCTGCTGCCATCACCTGCAGCGATGTCATGGCGGAGAAACATCCCGAGTTGGCCGTTGCCTTCCTGAAGGGAATGATCAAGGTAGGCCGCTGGGCCAATGAGCACAAACACGCTGCTGCGGCAATTCTTGACAAGCAGACGTTCTATCGCGATGTGGAAGATACTTATGAAGGAATAAGGCTTATCGACATGGTGCCGAACCTGTCACCCCAAAATCTGGTATCTGTTGAAATCGGCAAGGACTTTATGCTGAGCCACGGCTACATCAAGAACAATTTTGACGTACACAAGTGGGCAGCGCCTGAATTCCTTGAGCAGGCTGCCAGGGAGCTGCTGGAAGAGGAGTGGAAGAAAAGGACAACAGCCAAGCTGCCTTCAACAGCTGACCCGCTGCAGTCAGGAGGCAGGATAGGATAACATTCCGGGTCAGACCGGACGTATTTACAATATGAATCCGCAGGCTCATAATCTTTTATGGGTCCTGCGGATTCTAATTAAATAGCCTGGTACAGTCATAAAGAGTTTAGCAAATTAATCTCCGCAGGCTGAGTAGTAATCTGGCATTGATTTCAGCACGCCGTTGAGGGTCCTCTTAAGCAATACCATCGCTTTCAGGTCATGCGCTATAGTGATAGCGGGTTTCTCCTGTTGCCTGATAATTGGCGTATTATTTCTATTATACAATAAATAACAAGGCATTATTAATTTTTTATAATATATAATAGAAATATATAGTATATTTGGTTGCTATTTCACTTATAACAGACGAAATATGAAAGCAACCTACATTAAGCGTCCTGCTTATATCGACAGAATAAAACCTTTCATAGGCAAGGAGATAATAAAAGTGATTACCGGCCAGCGAAGGGTAGGCAAAAGCTACATTTTACTTCAATTGATTGATGAGATAAAGAATATTTATCCTGATTGCAATATTATCTATATCAATATAGAGTTGCATGAGTTTGATGCAATCCGGACCCATACGGCACTATTTCAATATGTAGATAAAAAACTTGTCAAAGGGAAAGAGAACTTCCTGCTAATTGATGAGATTCAGGAGGTTAAATCGTTTGAACTCTGTTTACGCAGCCTTCTTGCCGAGTCAAAATGCGATATTTTCTGCACCGGGAGTAATGCCCAGATGCTTTCAGGAGAATTGGCGACCTCACTTTCTGGACGGTACATTCAATTTCCTGTTTATTCTTTAAGCTATTCTGAATTTCTTGAATTTCATAGCCTTAAGAACTCCAATGAAAGCCTGGTTAAATATCTGAAGTTTGGAGGAATGCCATATCTGATTCATACGGGATTAGATCAGAATGTAGCATTTGAGTATCTTAAAAATGTAAACTCGACCATTCTATTAAAAGATGTAGTTGCAAGAGAAAATATAAGAAATGTATTCTTCCTGGAGAACCTGACAGCCTTCCTGGCTGACAATACCGGAAGTGTTTTATCAGCTCTGAATATCAGCAAATACCTCAAATCACAACAGCAAAACATACCCACACAAACTGTATTAAATTACATTCAGGCTTTAACAAATGCATATTATCTGCATAGAGTTCATAGGGCAGAAATAAATGGGATGAAAATATTTGAAGTTGGTGATAAATACTATTTCGAGGACCTTGGGCTGCGCAATGCGATAAGATCATTTGAATACAGGAACGATGTAAACAAGCTGATGGAGAATGTAGTTTACCTGCATCTCAGAAGAAAAAATTATAATGTATTTGTTGGAAAGCTCGGGAATAAAGAGATTGATTTTATGGCTGAATTAAACGGAGAAAGGATCTACTACCAGGTAACCTATATGCTCTTTGATCAGAAGACTATTGATCGGGAATTTGGCAACCTTTTGTCAATAGACGACCACTATCCAAAATTCGTTATTTCAATGGATGAGGTTTCTGCAGGGTCTGGTTCTAAAGGAGTTAAACAGGTACATCTGCGCGATTTTCTTTCTGAAGCTTAAACCCCTTCATCTTAGGTTCAGAAATCAGATCAGAAATAAAAAATCCGCAACCGATCCCGATGCATATCGGGAAAGCTCGGCGAAGCCAATCCGGAATCTCCTTACAGCAATCCCATCGCTTTCAGTTCAAATATAACCTCTGTGGTGGAGGTTTTGCCTGCCTTCCTGATAATATTGCTGCGGTGAGTATTGATTGTCAGGGGGCTCCTGCAAAGCTTCCCGGCAATCTCCTTGGTGCTGAATCCCTGTTCAAGGAGCTCAATGATCCTGAATTCGGTGTGTGTGAAAACAAGTCCGGACGAGAGTAATTCCCTGTCAGGGAAACGGAAGATTTTAGGATCATTCCCGATGTAATAATGGAATCCTTTGGAGGACATTTCAAATCCGGAAATATCAGTAATCACAAGTATGAGAAATGTGGATTCGTATGGAATTTTACTGTAAAAGATAAAACCCTGATAAAGGAAATCAGCATATTCAATACTTCCCGATTTTTTTCCCCTGACATTGATCGAAATAATCTTTGTGCCGTTTTTCTGAATATATATCTCCTCGGCAACACTTATCAGCTTTGATCTGGCAAGGTGGTGACGTTTAAGGTCATCCGGATGGGTGCTCGTCAAAAAAAACCCGTGGTGACTTTATCCTGGTCAATTCCAAACATTGACTTCACCCCCCTGCTGATGAACTTAATATCCAGCTGAATTACATCGGTTATATAAAAGAGCTGCCTGTTATCTTCCATGTAATGGTCAAGCTCTTTCACAATCTGATCATCCGGACTGATCCCCTTGAAATTTTGTTCAGAATAAGTTACAAAGAACTTATAAAACAGACTGTAATCCTCGTATCTGTCAGTATTGAATTCCAAGGGAGTTTAGCTATTCATTCAAAGGGCAATATTACGAAAAAATACAGATTCATCCGTATTGATGACAGGTGTTACAAAGGATACATTTGAGCAGATGCATTTGGATCTGAAATAATATCGTGTTTCACCTATGTTGAAAAGAATCAAGCCAGATGATTGGGAAAAAGAGTGAGTATAATGAAAAGATTTCAGAACGGCTTAAAGAACTGGACAGGGAGATAAGCAAACTCGAAAAGGCGGCAGACAAGGCAGTTGAAGCGGTAAAAGCTGAGTACCGTCAACAGATAACAGATCTGTTTCTGAAAAAGGCAAAGGTGCATGAACAGATAGACAAACTGCACAAAGCCAGCGGAAATGCGTGGGAGGATATGAAGGCCGGAACGGAACTGAGCTGGGAAGTCTTTCGGGATTCTGTAGAAAGAATGAGGAAGAATAATAGTAACAAAATACCTGGCTGATGCAATAGACAGGTCAGAGGTTCTTTGACATTTTGCAATAAACGGAGTGGATTAATTTTGAAAGATTGATTTAATTTCTGCTTTGGATTTCCTACAGCAATCCCTTCTCCTTGAACTCAAAAATCAAGTCAGAGATATGGGATTTACCGGACTTTTCCAGAATATTGGAACGGTGCGTATTTACGGTGTGTATGCTCAGGAATAATTTGTCAGCGATCTCTTTACTGCTCAGACCAGCCTCAATAAGTCTGATAATCTCAAATTCACGGTATGACAGACCAGGTCCAATTTCCAGCAATTTATGGTCGGGAAATTTAAACAGGGAAAGATCTTGTCCTACATAATGATGAAAACGGTCTTTCTTTATATCATGCCAGTCAACATTGGTGATAACCTGTATCAGATAGATTTTCTTCTTAGGGATGGTGGAGGAGAAAAAATAGGCCTGGCAAAGAGTATTAAAATAGACACCGGAAGGATTGCGGAGGCGTATGGTGAAGGATGCCAGAGCGCTTCCTTTCTGTGTTTCCAGTACCTGTTTTTCAAGGCTGAATGTCAGAGCCCTCAGAAGCCCCAGCCTGCTTAAATCATCGGGGTGTACAACTCCTACAAAATGCCC
>Ga0209262_10000118_pt1 | contig 49050 bp, 50 predicted proteins | sample Lowcelwee11metaG_FD_187171 | JGI IMG/M metagenome (GOLD analysis project Ga0209262, IMG submission 187171) | Freshwater pond sediment microbial communities from the University of Edinburgh, under environmental carbon perturbations - Low... | ecosystem: Environmental > Aquatic > Freshwater >... | reverse complement strand
AATCCGTGTTAAAAATCGAGAGGATATTCAAGCCGAACTTAACGAACAAGGGATCCCAACTGCCATCCATTACCCTTTGCCTCTTCATCTGCAGGAGTGTTTCGCTTATCTAGGATACAAAAAAGGAGATTTCCAAACTTCTGAAATCATCTCCAATGAGATTATGAGTCTGCCAATGAATCCGTATGTGACTGATGAAGAAATTGGATATATTTCTGAAACAATAAAAAAAGAAACTTCCCAATGAGATTATTGTATATTTTATCCCATTATAATCAACACGAGAGTGCCACTGGATTTATGGTTAATTGGGTTGAAACTTCAAAAAAATATTTTCAGTCTGTAAAAATTTTATGTTTGTACAAAGATGAGAGTATAAATGACGAAAATATTATTTGTTTTAAAGGCCAAAACTCTTTGCACACTCTGATAAAGTTAAATCAATATTTAATTAAATACAAAGACGAGTATGATGTAATTTTTACACAGATGTCAGCTACTTTTCCAATAGCATCCATACTTCCAAAATTCATCTATTCTAAAAAGATTTTTATGTGGTGGTCACATGCGCATTTGAACAATCAATTGAAATTAGCCCACTTTTTAGTAGATGGAATTTTTACAGCTTCGCAAGGCAGCTTTCCTATAAATAGCCCCAAAGTACATATTATAGGACACGGAATACCAACCTATGATTTTTTTAAAAAATATACAAAAAAAAATACTTTATCCATAATAAGTATTGGAAGAATTACAGAAGTAAAAAACTACCTCCCTTTAATTAAAGCTATTAAAAAACTCGAAAATTTAAATATTAGAGTCCTTTTGTATGGAGGTACTCATTCATTAAAAGATGAAACCTACAAAAACATGTTAAAAGACAAAATAAATGCTTTAGGACTAAATCAAGTAATATCATTTGAAGGTGAAATACCAAATAGTCAAATATTAAAGCACCTTGAACAAAATGATGTGTTTATAAATACACAATATGAAGGGGGAGTAGGTAAAGCAGTTCTTGAATCTATGATGATAGGTATTCCTGCAATTGTTGCTTCTCCTTCTTATTATGTTGATAATATAAGTCATTTAGCACATAATTTTGTTTTTGAAAAAGACAATATTGATGATTTAGCCAACAAAATAAAAAGTTTCTATGAATTAGACTTATCAGCTAAAATAGAGGTATCAACACAAGTTCAAAATTTTGTTCGTACTAAATACTCCTTAGACTTTTTGTGGTCTAAAATATTTACTATCATAAAAAAAGTATCTCATCAATGAAGCTAAGATCAATTACCCTTACTACCGGTATTTTCCCTCCAGACATTGGTGGTCCTGCATCTTTTATTTCAATATTTGCCAATGAACTGAGTAAACGAGGTATTGATGTGACAGTTATTACACTTAGTGATGACTCTCACGATGATAGTCATTTGCCTTACAAAGTCATAAGAATAAATAGAAAAACAAAAAAACCTTTTCGTGATATTATTGTTATTAAAGAAATAATTAAAGCTGCAACAAAGAGTGATTTGATTTTTTCTAATACCCTTGCATTTGAAAGTGCGATAGCTGCAAAATTATCAAAAAAACCATTTATTCAAAAAATTGTAGGCGATATCGCGTGGGAAAGAGCAAATACAAGTGGAAGATTTAAAGGAAACCTTGAAGAGTATCAGAAAGCACATCTTGATATAACATCGCAACTAACTAATTTTTATCGTAATTTCGCTGTCAAAACGAGTGACTTAATAATTACTCCTTCCTATTACCTAAAAAATATAATTAATATGTGGGATTATCCACACGAAAAAGTTGCAGTCATTTACAACGCAGTAGAATTTGAAGAAGCAGATGCTAAAATACCTAAAGAGAAATTTAGGATATTAAGTGTTGCAAGACTGATCCCACATAAGGGTATAGAAGCTATTTTACGATGTTTAACTAAACTTGATTTTGAATTTGAATATGTAATTATAGGTGATGGCCCTTTAAAAAGTGAACTTGAATTATTATCTCATACATTAAGAGTAAATACTAAATTTTTAGGGAATATCTCTAAAAAAGATGTAGCAACTTGGTTAGCAAATTCTGATCTATTTATTTTAAATTCATCGTATGAAGGGTTGCCTCATATAGTACTCGAAGCAATGGAAAATGGTTGCCCTGTCATTGCCAGTAATGTCGGTGGAACTCCTGAAGTTCTAAAAGATTTTGTAAATGGCCTTTTATATGAACATAATAATATCGATGAACTTTTTGATAAAATCAACATAATCAAAAATGATGAAGTTTTGAGAGAGAAACTTGTTCTAAATGGAAAAAAATTTACTGAACAATTTGCAGATGTGCATGAAATGGTATCTGCCTATATGAAAATTTTCCAAAGGATAATTAATGGTTAGAAACGGTCTACCTTATAAAAAATTTGAAAGCTTGTTACTTAAATCTCTTGAAAATACCCATAAAGTCTTAGACATCGGTACTTCTCAAAAATTTGCAAAAGAGCTTAAACCATATGAAAATATTTTGAATACAAAAGAATATATTGCAGCTGGTTACAACCCAAGAAATCAATATGGAATATACAATTGTGATTGTCATCAAGATATAGAAAAAATGACTTTTGTTGACAATCATTTTGATGCCATAATTTGTTTAGAAGTCTTAGAACACGTAAAAAATCCATTCGATGCGATAAGAGAAATGAAAAGAATTTTAAAAGAAGAAGGCAAAATATTTTTATCTGTTCCATTTTTAACACAGTATCATGGTAAAGGTTCTGAAGATCAATCGCATGATAGTTATCCAGACTTTTGGAGATTTACACATGAAGGTTTACAAATTATGTTTGCTGAATTTAAACATTTAGAAATTCTTCCTATTGATGGACCTATAGAATTCAGATTAAGACAAATGTATTTAGGAAAATATTTAGACAGATTTGCTTTATTAAGAGCTTTAATCGATAAAATCGACAAGCCTAAATTAGGAAAATCAACAACTAGACATATTTTATATGGAATTAAATGAAAAAGATAGTTTTTCTCATCGATAATTTAAAAGGTGGAGGCGCTGAAAAAGCTATCAAAATTATCATAGAAGGCTTAACGCAACAAGATGTTAAACCTATATTAATTTTGCTTGAGAACCAACAAGACTATCATCTAAATGAAAATGTAGAAGTTCATAGTTTAAGTCAAAAAACAAATAAATATAAGTTTATTTTTTTACTCTGGAAGTTATCCAAGCTTTTAAATACCATAAACCCAGATATAGTCTTTGCTACCAATACGATGTCACAAGTCTTAGCGCTTTTTTCTAAACCGTTCAATCGCGCAAAACGAATTATTAATTTTCAAGCCGATCTCAGCAAACATTATGAGAATAGAAAATACAGTTTTTTCTTTTTTAGCAAATTATTACTTTTATCTGATGGATATTGCTTTATTTCACAAGGTATTTATGATAACTTACAAGGAAAAATACCGGATAAAGATATCTTTTTTGTCCCGAACCCCATAGATTTTTATGAAATCGATAGTTTAAAAGACGAATTTATAGACGCACAATATTCTCATATCTTCAATAAAAAAGTGATCATTAATATTGGACGGCTTACAGCCCAAAAAGGACAGTGGGTATTACTTGAAGCATTTTCAAAAATACAAGATGATTACAATATGATTATTCTCGGGGTAGGCGAAAAAGAACAAGAGCTCAAGAAGTTAGCCGAAAAACTGAATATTGCTGATAGAGTATTTTTTATAGGATTTCAAAAGAACCCCTTTAAATTCCTTAAAAACTCTCATATTTTTGTCTTAAGCAGTCTGTTTGAAGGGTTTGGAAATGTTATCGTTGAAGCTATGCGGTGCGGTCTTCCAATTATCTCGACAGATTGTCCTAGTGGTCCGGGAGAAATTTTATCTTTAAACTATTCGAGCAAGAATAACAATCACTTACAAAAAACAGACTTTGGTATTTTGGTACAAACAAACCACGTAGAAAACCTTAGTAAAGCTATGAATTTACTCTTAAAAGATGAATTATTATTGCACCATTATCGCCAACAGTCCTTAATAAGATCCGAAAACTATAAAGAAGACAAAATAATAACACAATTTATAAATCAACTCTTAAAATAATTCATACAATTAAAGGAACTCCAATGAGCACAAATCTACATGCAAAGACCGTAACCGGTTTTGGGCAAGAGTGGACTAAATTTAATCAATCAAATTTGGAATCAAATGAACATTCGCAGCTGTTTGAAAATTATTTCAAAATTTTTCCTTTTCAAAAACTTCCCGAGGGCTCAGTAGGAGCTGACATCGGTTGCGGCAGTGGAAGATGGGCTCAACAAATAGCTGGAAAAGTAAATAAACTCTACTGTGTTGATGCAAGTATAGATGCTCTAAATGTCGCAAAACAGAATCTGAAAGAGTTTGAGAATGTAACATTTCTCAATGAAAGTGTTGATACATTAAGTATCGAAGATAACAGTTTAGATTTTTTATACTCCTTAGGGGTATTGCACCATATACCTGACACTGCTGCAGGAATAAAATCATGCGTTAAAAAGATCAAAAAAGATGGCTACTTCTTAATATATCTTTATTACAGTTTTGACAATAGATCTCTTTATTTTAGACTACTTTGGAAAATAAGCGATATAGTAAGAAAGCTTATCTCCAAATCACCAGAAAGATTAAAATTTTTCTTATGTGATAGCATAGCTGTATTCGCTTATTTTCCACTCTCCAAAATATCTAAATTCTTTGAATTTTTAGGCTTTAATGTACATGGCATCCCCCTAAGTTTCTATAGAAACACTAGCTTTTATACTATGAGAACAGATGCTTTAGATAGATTCGGTACTATTTTAGAACAAAGATTTTCAAAAAATGAAATAGAAAAAATGCTAAAAGATGCCGGTTTAAGCGAAATATTTTTTAATGATAGTGAGCCATATTGGGTAGCGGTTGGTAAAAAGTGTGCGGAATAGTCGGCTTCATATCGAAAGAAAAAAAAATAACTATTTTAAAAGATATGCTTGCGATTCAATCATATCGTGGGCCAAATGATCAAGGCATATATTTTGATGAAGATAGTGGAATTCACTTCGGACACAATCGGCTTTCAATTCAAGATTTAAGTTCTCACGGTCATCAACCTATGGTAAGTGACTGTGGAAAATATGTTATTGTTTTTAACGGTGAAGTCTATAATTTTAAAGCTATTCGAAAAGAACTTAAAGAACTAGGCTATAACTTTAACTCTGATAGTGACACCGAAGTAATACTTTATAGTTATCAGCAATGGGGTATGAATTGTCTTGATAAATTTATCGGCATGTTCGCTTTTTCTATTCTTGATAAAATACAACAAAAAGTTTTTTTAGTACGCGATAGAGCAGGTGTCAAACCTTTGTATTACTACTCATATAATAAAGAGTTTATGTTTGCATCTGAAGTAAAATCATTCCATAAACATCCAAATTTTCAAAAAGAACAAAATTTAGATGTATTGCCATATTTCTTTCAGTTTGGCTATATCCCAGCTCCCTATAGTATTTTTAAGAACTGCTATAAACTTGAGGCAGGACATTATCTCGAATATAATATCCAATATTCAACATTCAACATTCAAAAGTATTGGGATATCTATGATTTTTATCAAGAAGAAAAATTTGCTAAAAGTGAACAAGAAATTTTATCTGATTTAGAAATAATATTAGATGAAGCTATAGCTTTACGTATGATTTCTGATGTGCCTGTAGGAGTATTTCTAAGCGGTGGGTATGATAGCTCATTTGTAGCTTCAATATTAGCAAAAAAACAAGGTAAAAAGATCAGTACTTTTACCATTGGCTTTGATGACAAAAAATATGATGAAGCCGTTCATGCTAAGACAATAGCTGATTATCTTGGTACAAATCATACAGAATACTATATGACAAATAATGATATATTTGATTTGATAAAAGATTTGCCATTTTACTTTGATGAACCGTTTGGTGACAGTTCATCATTACCGATGATGATAGTATCAAAACTTGCTAAAGAGAGTGTAACTGTTGCTTTAAGTGCTGATGGGGGAGATGAAACTTTTTGTGGATACAGCAAATACTTCTTTTTAAATAAGTTTTCAAAGATTTTTTCAAATAGTTTAAAAAGAAAAGTTTTAAAAACCGGATTCAATTTATTTAGTGCAAATACCGTTGAATATATCAATGATAAACTACCAAAAAATTTGAAGCAAACAAATATCAAAGATAAATATATAAAGTTTCAAAGAGCCATTAATAGTAACAGTTTAGAAGAGATGTTTGAAAATGCAAGTAGCTATGTAGATAAAAATGAAATTACTAAATTTTTAAAAGTAAGAAGAGATCCAATGCTATTTAATAAGTGGAGTAAAATAGGGGATATTGAATTTTTAAACCAAATGATGGCTAATGATTACAAACTTTTTATGAATGATGATGTACTTACAAAAGTTGATAGAGCTACAATGAGTGCAAGTTTAGAGGGAAGAGAACCACTCCTTGACCATCGGATAATTGAGTATATGGCAAGAGTTCCATTAAGGTTTAAATATAAAAATGGACAGGGAAAATATCTATTACGCCAAATATTGTACAAATATTTACCCAAAGAGATGGTTGATAAACCAAAATCTGGGTTTCAAATTCCGCTCAATGACTGGTTAAGGTATGAATTAAAACCTATGGTTGAAAAATATTTAGATCGCACACAACTCGATGATACAATATTTGATATTAATAAAATAGAAGAATTGAAAAAAGACTTTTTTTCTGGTTCTGAAATTGGAAATACGATATGGTTTATACTAATGTATCAGATGTGGAAGGAACGATGGCTTGACTAGAAAAATAGTAATATCTCTAAATACATCATGGAATATTTATAATTTTAGACTAAACCTTGCAAAATCTTTAAAAGATAGTGGTTATGAAGTAATTTTTGTAGCTCCATATGATCAATATAGTGAAAAATTAAAACAAGAGTTTGAATACCATGATCTTTATATAAACAACAAAGGAACTCATCCGAAACAAGATTTAAAAACATTGATAGAATTCTATAAATTGTATCAAAAAATAAAACCAGATATTGTTTTAAGCTATACCATTAAACCTATTATTTATGGGAATATTGCTTGTAGATTTTTAGGCATCAAAACGATTAATAATATATCAGGATTAGGTACTGTTTTTATCAAACAGGGGTTAATTACAAAAATTGTAAAATTGCTATACAGATATTCCCTACAAAAATCATCAAAAGTTTTTTTTCAAAACAGTGATGATAGAGATTTGTTTGTAGAAAATAGGCTTGTTAAGTTAAATAAATGTGATTTATTGCCAGGTAGCGGAATAGATATAAATAAATTCACTCCTGTATCGACTCAAAAAAAGGATGGAACATTTATATTTTTACTTATTGCGCGTATGCTTTGGGACAAAGGCGTAGGTGAATATGTAGAAGCTGCAAAAATCATTAAGCAAATATACCCTTATGTAACTTTTCAATTATTAGGCTCGCTTGATGCAGTAAATAAAACAGCAATTACACAAGAGCAAATGAGGTCATGGACCGATGATGGTTTGGTTGAGTATCTAGGTTTAACAGATGATGTGAAGATGTTTATATCAGACGCCGATTGTATAGTACTACCATCCTATAGAGAAGGAACGCCACGAAGTTTACTCGAAAGTGCGAGCATGGCAAAACCTATTATTACTACAAATGTACCTGGTTGTCGTGAGGTAGTCGACAATGGTATTAACGGCTATCTTTGCAATGTTAAAGATCCAGAAGATTTGGCTCATAAAATGGAAAAGATGCTCAACCTTTCCCCTCAAGAAAAAATGAAAATGGGTACAGAAGGACGACAAAAAATAGTTCGAGAATTTGATGAAAAAATTGTTATATCCAAATATTTAAATGCTATTAAAGAAATTTTATAATTAAATGATTTTTTACTTTTTTACTTTTTTACTTTTCTTGCGATAATAATTAAATTTATTCTGTCGTTCTAACATCCCATTTAGCAGTACATAAAAAGCAGTGATATTGACAACAAATAAAATAAATACATAACGCTGCTGTCCATCTCCTGAAAAAGCGATCCCGATAATAGAAAACCCAAGTTGTAGCAATGCAATCAAGATAACGGTTTTACGAACGTTGCCATTGAAAAAGCGAAGTAAAATATGATGAATGTGCAATTTATCCGGAGCAAACATCGAGTGACCGTTTCGCTTACGTCGGATCATTACTATAAGTGTATCCAAAATCGGTATTGCCGCAATAAATAAAATAGAAATCGGATTTATATACTCGAGTGCTTTAATACTCAAAACTGAGATCACAAATCCCAGAGTCAAGGATCCGCTGTCTCCCATAAAAATCTTCGCGGGGCTCCAGTTAAACCACATAAATGCCAGAATTGCCGCAATAAAAGAAAGAGATGTTGAAACAATAAAAATATCGTTATTCTCATATCCGATAAAGCATAAGGTGGAAAGAATGATCATACTAAGTAGTCCTGCAAGCCCGTCAAGCCCATCAGAGAGGTTAAGAGCATTAGTAAACCCAGCAACAGCAAACATTGTAAAAGGGATTGCAAACCATCCTAATGCAAGTTGATACCCGAATAGTTCTCCCAAGGAGTCCACGATCATTCCATCATACGCCAGCAGAAAAACAGCTAAGAATATAACATAGAATTTAGTTTTTGGTGTTGCATCCCTATGATCATCTAAAACACCTACAATAAATACAAGAAAAATTGCCAAAAAAGTAGCAAAGTGTGAAAAAATGATCTCATTAAAAAAAAGAAGATCTGAAGCCATTACGCCTATTACAATACCGATACCGGCACCTCTAGGGGTGACTTTTTTATGAATACTCCGATGGTTCGGCACATCAACAAGACCTATTTTTGGTGCGAATTGAATTATAAGTTTGACAAAAAGAAAAGTGGCTAAAAAAGCAACTATAAGTTTAACTAGCAATAAAATTTCATTCAAAAAATACTCTTTAGTGATTTTAAAATTTTCTATATTAATGCTATTATATCAACTTAAGATTATGCTTTGCATTTTAAACAGGAAAAATATGAATAATTTATCAATACAAGAAGATGAAATTGACTTACGCGAGATTTTAAAAACACTCATTAAACGTAAAATGACTATTTTTATAGTTACTTTCGTCACTACAATATCAGTAATGATTTATACTTGGTTAATACCACCAATCTATAGTGGAAGCGTCCTCCTTGAGGTAGGTGAAGTCGTCAATAATAATCAAGGCTTCAATAACAATCAACCAACAACGATCTACGGCCTTGATAACATCAATAATCTCAAAGAAGTTATAACCAGAGCTACAGGAGTAGATGTAAATATTCCCTCTAGCACCACCAATATTATTAAACTATCTTTAGAAAGTAGTTATTTATCTGAAATCAAACCAGGACTTGAAAATGCTGCTCGCTTTATTATTACACGTCACCAAGAAAAAGCAAAGCTCTATCAAAATGAAAATTCAAAAATTCTTATGACGCGAATGATTGGTCAAATACAAATTAGCAATGAACCAATCAAGCCAAACAAGAAACTAATTGTAGAAATAGGACTTTTAAGCGGATTAATAATGGGAATATTTTTAGCTTTTTTTCTAGAATTTATCGGAACTAGACGTAACCGATAATATAGCTTATATCGAGTAAACTTACACATTTAAAACAATTATTACAAAGGAAATAAGTGCACATAGGATCATTACTCATAAATAGATCAGCTAAATTTATCGGTACTTTTGTAAAAGGATTTGCTTATCTATTTCATTTTATTTTTAAAAACAAACGATTTACTATCCCTCTCCGTAGCAAAGCACTTATTTCAGGCAAAAAATCTATTATCCCTAAAATAATTTGGCAAACAAATTATTCTAATAGTTCAACCTTGCCTGTTTACATTAACTATCTCTTTAACCGATTGATGTCTTTAGATTGGGAATACCGTTATGTCAGTACGGAAGATCGTTTGGAATTTATCAAAACACACGCCTCCGAAAGAGTCGTAAATGCGTTTGAGCAACTCACCGACGGAGCATCACAAGCTGATTTTTGGAGACTGTTCACCCTCAATCACTCCGGCGGCGTCTATATGGATATTGATGCACACGCCGTATGGCCTCTTTCATGGATGATTCAACCCGAAGATAAAGAGTTGCTTCTCATGACCAAGCATCGTTTCAGCAACTACTTTATCGCAAGTGCACCGAACAACCCTCATCTGCAAATAGCCCTTGATATTATCGTTGATAACATCGAGCAAAAAAATATTGGTGGCGGGGTCTATGATTTAACAGGACCGACTGTACTCAACAGAGCTATCAAAGATGATAATGAAGTCAATCAGCGCCTCTATAAATATACTTGTATACAGGGAAGTTTTACGAACGAGTATTTCCAGTATATGGATAAACCTCGTGGCAAATGGACCCATAAAAAACAAAACGAGTTATTGAAATAATAAGGAATATTGAGTGCGAAAAAGAATATTAGTGACGGGTGGAGCCGGATTTGTAGGGAGTCATCTCTGTGAGCGACTCTCCAAAAATCCAAATTATGAGATATACAGTCTCGACAACTATTTTACCGGAAGTGAAGCCAATCATGTCCCTAATGTCACCTATATCAAAGGCGATACGGCTCAAATCAGTGAGCTAGTCACCTTTAATCCGGATATGGTGTACCACCTCGGAGAATACAGCCGAGTCGAACAGAGTTTTGATGACATCGAAAAAGTCTGGCGATACAATAAAGACGGGATATTCGCCGTACTCGAATTCGTACGCAAAGCGGGATGTAAAATACTCTATGCAGGAAGTTCTACCAAATTTGGAGATGGCGGGTTAGGTCGAAGTGCGTCACCGTATGCTTGGACAAAAGCGACCAATACCGAGCTGGTGATGAATTACGGAGCATGGTTCAATGTCCCTTATGCTATTACCTATTTTTACAATGTCTACGGTCCTCGAGAGATTCAGAGCGGTAAATATGCTACGCTCATTGCATTATTCAAAGAAAAAATGAAAAATAGCGAGCCGTTGACGATCGTCAGTCCGGGAACACAAAAACGAAACTTTACCCATATTGACGATATCATAGACGGACTTGTTCTAGTGGGCGAAAATGGCTATGGTGACGAGTTTGGAATCGGAAGTTCGGAAGCTTATTCCATACTGGAGATTGCTCAAATGTTTGGTGGAGAAATCCAAATGCTGCCTGAACGCAAAGGAAATCGTATGACAGCTGATGTGATGTCAGCCAAAACTGAAGCTTTAGGGTGGAGTCCAAAGAGAACGATTTTTGAATACATCGAAATATGTAGAAAAAATGGATGGCAGTGAACCTAAATCGTAAAAATCCGACTGCAATCATTTGTCTTTCCCCCAATGCCGGTGGAATGGAAATCGATGCAATCAAGCTTGCCAAAAAGTTAAGCCCCTATATGCATATTACTATTATTGCAAAAGAAAATCATTTTATTGCAAATTCTAATGCTGACTATGTGGGCCATAACGGTATCGAATTAGAAACAATCCCCTTTCTTTTTTCTATCAGCCCATCAATTATTTGCCGCGTACGCCGTATCATTCAGGAAAAAGGAATTAAGAATATTATCTTTTTCGGAGCCAGTGAACTCAAATCTCTTTATTTCTCTTTTTTAGGACTGGATATCAATCTGATCATTCGCCATGGAACGACCAAATCCACTCCAAAAAAAGATTGGTTCCATCGACTCATTTACAGTAATGTCAATTATCATGTCGCCATCTGCAAACATTTACAAAAGAATGTCGATTTCATTATCCCTTTTGGTCAAAAGTCACAAAGTAAACTCATCTATTCTTCCGTTAATCTTCCTAATTTTCATCCAACAAAATCCGATCGTTTCACATTACTTAACGTAGGAAGAATTGAAGCAGGCAAAGGGCAAGCTGATGCAATACAAGCTTGTAATGTCCTATATGAAAAGGGGATTGATTTCCATTTTTATCTGGTTGGCGGCATTGAACCAAAATATCACTCTACGTTTATGAACTTTTATGATTCACTCCCCTATAAAGATAAAATCACTCTCGTGGGTCACACGACTAACGTTGTAGACTATTATGCTAAAGCTGATCTATTTATATTCCCAAGTTATGGAGAAGGTCTCAGTAACGCATTTTTAGAAGCTCTGTCGTGTGGATTAGAATGTATCGCTTATGACAATACCTCTTTTCCTGAATTAAAAGAGCTTGGTTTGGACTTTCATCTCATCGAAGACAAAAATATTGATCAGCTGTCTCATACATTATTGCACTGTACCCAAAATCGATCTACTCATCAGAGTAATATTACCAAAGTTGCTGAAAAATTTTCTGCTCAAACAGAAATCAAACACTATTTGGAGCTTTTAGTGTAATGAAATCTATACACATTCAGCATAGTTGGATTGTTAACTATCTTTATCTTTTTATTTTTCTTGTTCCGTGGAATTTTTTCAAGGGACAAATAGGGGTATTAACAGCACTTTTAATACTATTTTGGCTTATTGCATTTCGGAAAAATGGATATTGGACAAAACTGAAAACAATCTTTCAATCCAAACCGCTTGTTATCTTTTTTATTTTTATTATGTATACCTATCTCAGCTATTTTTGGTCTTCTAATATTGAGTCGTACAAAGAATCTCAAATGTTTTTTAAATACTATTGGATCATTATTCCACTATTTTTTAGTATTCTGAATTACGAAGAAGCGCTAAAAGGGATCAAAATATTCGTTCTGAGTTTTGGTCTCTATGCTCTTTTTAGCCTTAGTATTTATGCCGGTTTATTGAGTGTAGGTGTTTCTACAGTAGATAACCCCCAAGGGACTGTATCATATACCATTTCAACTCCTTATATGGCATTAGCTGTCTTGATGAGCTATATTTTTGCATTTAAGGAAATGAACTCAATCCAAAAGAAGTTTTATTATTCAATCGCATTGATTTCGATGATCGGGCTATTTATTAACTATGGCAGGGCTGCTCAGCTCGGATTCGTATTAACAGCAGCCGTTTTATTAATAACCTATTTCAGAAAAAATTTGAATCTTAAAATGGTACTCGCATTCATATTTACATTAAGTTCCGGAGTTTTAGTTCTTAATTCAGTTGGTAAATTAGAACGCTATAAAGTTGGTTTTCAAGAGTTAACTAAATATCAAGACATTCAAAGTTTAGATGGAAGTTGGGGGTGTCGAGTCTATTTAATATATGGATCAAAAGATATTATTCTCAATAATCCAATTTTGGGTGTTGGTGCGGGAGACAACATAGATGAATTTGTGAAATGGACAAAAAGACATCCTAATCCGCAAACGGATTGGAATCGAACTTTTCACAACCAACATTTGGAATTTATCACTAAATATGGTTTGTTAGGCTACTTTTTATTGATTAGTGCTGTTGTTGTATTGCTATATCAGCTAAGAGATCTTCCGTTAGGATTTGGGTTAGCTCTCACTTTTTTTATTTTCACAGCATTTGATGGTATGGCTGATATCATAATTTTAATGAAACCCTATAACAATATTTTTGCCATGATGTTCGTGTTATTCGCCGTAATAGCATTTGAAAAACAAACTTCTAAACATCACGGTACTTTATAAATGCTCTTTAATAGCTACGAGTTCATCTTTTTATTCTTGCCGGTAACGTTTGCAGTCTATTTCTGGCTGAATAAGAAACGGTTAACCCAAGCTTCCAAAGCGTGGCTCGTATTTGCTTCCCTCTTTTTCTATTCGTGGTGGAATGTTATCTATCTCCCTCTCATCTTGGGGTCTATCCTTTTTAACTTCGCAGTCGGTTCTACGATCACTAAGATACAGGATAGCCTATCGGTAAAAAAAGGGTTCTCTCGTAAAGGGCTTTTAACGTTTGGTATTGTTGCCAATCTTGTGTTACTCGCTTACTTCAAGTATATGGACTTTTTTATCACCAATACCAATGGTGTATTAGAAACGCAGTGGAATCTGATGCACATCGTTTTGCCGTTGGGGATCAGTTTCTTTACCTTTACTCAGATCGCTTATTTAGTCGATGCCTATCGTAATGAAGTCAAAGAGATGGATTATCTCAACTATACTCTCTTTGTTACCTTCTTCCCTCATTTGCTTGCAGGTCCTATTCTACATCACAAAGAGATGATGCCTCAGTTTGACTCGATTAAGAGCAAGGTGATCAATTACAAGAATATTGCTGCAGGGCTTTTTCTCTTCTCGATCGGTCTGTTTAAAAAGGTGGTCATTGCCGATACGTTTGCTCAGTGGGCGAATGCAGGGTTTGACAATGCTCAAACGCTCAATATGATTGAAGCGTGGGCAACGAGTCTCAGTTATACCTTTCAGCTTTACTTTGACTTCTCGGGGTATACCGATATGGCTTTGGGTGTTGCACTATTGTTTAATATCCGTCTCCCTATCAATTTCAACAGCCCCTATAAGGCTCTTGACATTCAAGACTTCTGGAGACGTTGGCATATTACTCTCTCCCGCTTTCTAAGGGACTATATCTATATTCCCTTAGGCGGTAATCGTAACGGGGAATTCAGAACCTATAGCAACCTTTTCACGGTCTTTCTCGTAGGGGGACTCTGGCACGGTGCCAGCTGGATGTTTATTATCTGGGGTGCCCTTCACGGCTCTGCCATTGTCATTCATCGTGCTTGGAAATCACTCGGCTTTACGATGAACAAATATCTTGCGTGGTTCATCACTTTTAACTTTATCAACATCACGTGGATATTCTTTAGAGCCAAAGATTGGGATGCTGCCTATAAGGTACTAGGGGCTATGTCCGGTGTCAATGGAATGATGCTCGATGGAGGTAAAACTATAAGCAGTGAAACATCCCTATGGATTTTAGGAGCCTTTCTCGTTGTACTATTCCTCAAGAACAGCATGGAGACGCTTCACTCGTTTCAACCTAACTGGCGTTATCTCTTTTTATTTTTGATTTTTTCACTTGCCGGGATCTTAAATCTCATGCGACTGAGCGAATTTTTATATTTTAATTTTTAGGCTTTTTAATGACGACAAAAAAATGGGTTAAAGCTACTCTATTTTTAACTTTTAGCGCACTTATATCTATTGGAGGATTTAACTATCTAATAGATCCACTTTGGTGTTTTGAACATAAAAATTTCTTGCAATCTCACAGAGAAGGTTTTAATGAAAGGCAACAAAAAATAAATCTTATCCACTTTGGCAATTTAAATTTTCAAGGGGTGATACTCGGAAGTTCCCGTGTTACTGTACATGATTCTAAAACCTTTTTACCTCTTAAAATATTTAATTTAGCCGCAGATGGTATGACACCGTATGAGTTTCATGACTATGTTGAATTTGCAAAAACAAAAAATGGTTCGAAAATTGATACTATTTTTCTTGGATTAGATTTATCGGCTATTGGACCAAAAATAAATGAAAACGATATTCATACATACATCAATACTTCATATGCCCCTCTGTATCGCTACAAAACTCTCATAACCTATGACGCAACCTCTATCAGCATTAAAAACCTTAGAAATACCCTTTTTAACCGCTACAAAAAAAGATTCAAAACGTATAACGAAGAACATATCGCTCATAGTCATGAAATAGCTCCGGATAAAGTGAATCATATTATCAATGAGCATCTTAAACTGATACAAAACGATACACTTAAATACGACCGAAATAATTATATAAAAGCTTTAAAAACTTTACGAAAAAACAATCCATCCGCAAAGTTCATCGCTTTTACGACACCTTTACCGGATCCTGTTTTAAAAGTGCTTCTGAGTAAAAAGAGCAATCGAGACATCTATTATCAATGGCTCAATGACATAACCACAATTTTTGGAAATATTCACCATTTTTGTTATTCAAATCTCGTTAGTCAGAACTACTCATCAACATTTATTGATCCAGCCCATTACACTTCTGATGTCGGAAATTGCATTAATTTGAAAATCCAAGGGGAGCCTTGTAAGGGAGCGATTTTTAATGATTTTGGACTCATACTCAATGAAAGTAATATTTCTCAATTGAGAATAAATAGCTTGAACCGTTAAGATTTTGGCTTTTATACGATAAAATTACACAAGAAAAATTATTATAATAAATAGAGTTTAAATAAAAAGGATTAAATGTGAAAGTATTATTACTCGCAGGCGGTTATGGTACTCGGCTTTCTGAAGAGACAGATATCCGTCCAAAACCGATGGTAGAAATTGGGGGGAAACCCATTCTTTGGCACATTATGAAAATTTACAGTCACTATGGATTTAACGATTTTGTGGTACTTCTCGGCTATAAAGGCTATTTTATCAAAGAGTATTTTGCCAACTATTTCCTACACCAAAGCGATGTGACGATCGATATGCAAAATGGTAAGATGGAAGTACTAAACAATTCAAGCGAACCATGGAAAATCACCCTTTTGGATACCGGTTTGGATAGTATGACCGGCGGACGGGTCAAACGAGCACAATCATTTATCGGAAATGAACCTTTTATGCTCACCTATGGTGATGGTGTTGCAGACATTAACATAGCCGAATTGGTGGAATTTCATAAATCTCACGGAAAAGCTATGACCATGACCTCTGCACAGCCTGAGGGTCGTTTCGGCGCCTTAAATATAGAAGAAAATCATCAAGTCACCCATTTTCTTGAAAAACCGAAAGGGGATGGTGGATGGATCAATGCCGGTTTTTTTATCTGTGAACCTAAAGTATTTGACTATATCACCGAGGGGGACAGCACCGTATTCGAACAAAATCCACTACAAAGTCTCGCCCGTGACGGCGAAATTTTCACCTATAAACACTCCGGATTTTGGAAACCTATGGACAGCTTAAAAGACAAAAATGATCTCAACAATCTTTGGGATGCGAAAAAAGCTCCATGGAAAGTATGGTAATGACCGATCTTTTTGGGGGAATATATAACAATAAAACCGTATTTGTAACGGGGCATACGGGATTCAAAGGTTCTTGGCTAACCTATTGGCTCAAAAGTATGGGAGCCAAAGTTATTGGTTATTCGCTTCAAGCTCCAACTGAACCAAGCCATATCGAACTGCTCAATCTTGATATCGTTTCCATTATCGGAGATATCCGCGATTTAGACAAATTAAATCTCTCACTTGCAACGCATAAACCGGACATCGTATTTCATCTAGCGGCACAGCCATTGGTTAGATTATCCTACGATAACCCTATCGAAACCTATGAAACCAATGTCATGGGGACACTGAAGGTTTTTGAAGCGTGCCGTACACATAATGTCAAAGCCATTGTTAACATCACAAGCGATAAAGCCTATGAAAATCGTGAATGGGTCTGGGGATACCGTGAAAACGACCCGATGGGGGGATATGATCCGTACAGTTCTTCCAAAGGGTGCGCTGATCTGTTGGCCAACTCCTATCGAAACTCTTATTTTAATCCCCAAGAGTATAAAAAATCGCACAACACGTTATTGGCTTCCTGCCGCGCGGGCAATGTGATCGGCGGCGGCGATTGGGCACAAGACCGCTTAATGACCGATATTATGCTCTCCGTTTCAAAAGGGAAAAAAGTCAGTATTCGAAATCCCAATGCTACTCGACCTTGGCAGCATGTCCTTGAACCGCTCAGTGGGTATCTTGCTATCGGACAAAAACTGTTGGAAGAAAAAGTACAGTTCGGGGAAGCGTGGAATTTCGGCCCGAGCGATGAGGGAAGTATAACCGTTGAAGAAGTAGTAAACAATGTCAAAAAACATTGGGATAAGATCGATTATGAGATAACTCGTGATCCAAATCAGCTCCATGAGGCAAATCTTTTAAAACTCGACTGTTCTAAAGCCCATATCCATCTAAAATGGAAAGACGTCTGGGATAGTGCAACGACGTTTGAAAAAACAGTTAAATGGTACAAAGCTTTTTATGAAAATGGCAGTACATTAACCGAAGAAGACCTAAAAGCCTATATAGCAGATGCAAAAAATAAAAAACTAGTATGGGCTATTTAAAGATATGACGGTATTGCTTACCGGTGCTACAGGTTTTTTAGGCAGTTCTCTACTCAAAAAATTCTTGAAAGAGAATTATGAGGTCATCGCTTTAAAGAGAAAAGAATCGGATTGTTACAGAGTAACGAATGAATTGGATCGTGCAACGTTTTATAATGCAGATGAAGTGGACCTTGCCGATATTTTCAAACACCATACCATCGATATCGTAGTCAATACGGTAACGGATTATGGAAGATTCAATAAGCAAATTTCTTCAATTATCAGTACCAATTTGTTATTTGGACTGAAACTGCTAGAACTTTCGATAGAGAATAATATCAAGCTATTTCTTAATACGGACACATTGCTAGAGAGGAATATCAACCCCTATTCACTCTCAAAAGCTCAGCTTGTTGACTGGATGAAGTTTTTATCCTCTCACACTACTAAAATGGTCAATATAAAAATAGAACACATGTACGGTCCCCAAGATGATACGACCAAATTTGTTTCTTGGTTCATTGAACAGTTAAAAGCCGATGTGAAAACCATTCCCCTCACCAGTGGAATCCAAAAGAGAGATTTCATCTATATCGACGATATCGTAGATGCTTTTATGACAATCATTCTAAATTATAATGCTTTTCCCTCCTATGAAGAGTTTGAACTTGGATCCGGTCATTCAATAGAAGTCAAAGAGTTTTTGAGTATTATTTATACTCAATTATCCATCTCACAGCCTCTAAATACAAAACTAGATTTTGGAGCAATACCGTATAGACCTAATGAAAAAATGGATATGCAAGCTGATATCTCAAAGCTTAACACTTTAGGCTGGAAACCAAACATAACACTCGAAAATGGAATCAAAAACACGCTACAAGGAATACTCATATGAATAGACAAGAACAGCTCAAACAAGAGATTTTAGACAAAACCAAAGAATATTACGAATTAGTACACAAACCTGCGCAAGAGAAAGAGTTTGTATCCGGTAAAAGCCGTGTTAACTATGCGGGGCGTGTATTCGATGAAAAAGAGATGATTAACCTCGTCGATAGTTCACTCGATTTTTGGCTCACCTACGGAAGCTATTCTAAAACATTCGAGAAGAAATTGGCAGACTATCTGGGTGTTCGTTGGGTATTTTTGGTCAACAGCGGAAGTTCGGCAAACCTTCTCGCCTTTTATGCCCTCACATCACCGTTATTAGGCGATCGTCAGGTAAAACGGGGAGATGAAGTGATCACCGTTGCAGCAGGTTTCCCGACAACGGTTGCTCCTGTAGTCCAATACGGTGCTGTTCCGGTCTTCGTAGATATGGAATTAACCCATTTTAACATCGATGTGAGTGAACTCGAAAAGGCACTCAGCCCGAAAACCAAAGCAATCATGATCGCCCATACTCTTGGCAATCCTTTTAATCTCCGAGCTGTCAAAGAGTTCTGTGACAAACATAACCTCTGGATGATCGAAGATAACTGTGATGCACTCGGCTCTACCTATGAGGGCAAACCGACAGGAACCTGGGGAGACATCGGAACCAGCAGCTTCTACCCTCCTCACCATATGACGATGGGAGAAGGGGGAGCAACCTATACTGACAATCCGCTTCTTAAAAAAATAATGCTCTCAATGCGCGACTGGGGACGTGACTGCTGGTGTGAAAGCGGTATCGACAACACCTGCGGATGCCGTTTCTCTCAGAGCTTCGGAACATTACCAAAAGGGTATGATCACAAATACGTCTACTCACACTTCGGGTTCAATCTCAAAGTTTCCGATATGCAAGCAGCTATCGGTGTAGCTCAACTCGAAAAATTCCCAACGTTTGTCGAAAAGCGCAAAGAAAACTTTGCTAAGCTCCACAAAGGGCTACAAGGGACAAAAGGATTGATCCTAAATACTGCGACACCCAACAGCGATCCGAGCTGGTTCGGCTTTATGATCACCCTCACAGACGAAGTTAACTTTACTCGTAATGCACTGGTAGAACATCTTGAAAATGCCAATATCCAAACTCGTAACCTTTTTGCCGGCAATATGCTCCGCCATCCGATGTTTGACAGCATGGTCCGAGATAGTGACTATCGTGTCATCGGTGAACTCCCGAATACCGACAAGATCATGAATGACAGCTTTTGGATCGGGCTTTATCCTGGAATGGGTGACGAGGCAATAGGGTATATGATAGAAAAGATCACTACATTTGTAAAGGCTAATGGATGAAATATTTGATTACAGGTGGATGCGGATTTTTAGGATCAAATATCGCTAGTGAAATTCTAAAACAAGGAGATGAACTTGTCGTATTTGACTCTCTTTACCGATTTGGCAGTTACCAAAATCTTGAATGGCTTAGAACACAAGGGGAATTTGAATTCGTACATGGAGATATTCGCAATACCAACGATGTTGAACGGACCATTAAAACGCATAAACCCGATGTTATCTATCATCTAGCAGGCCAAGTTGCTATGACTACTTCTATTGCAGATCCTCGAATGGATTTCGAGGTCAATGTCGGCGGAAGTTTTAATTTACTTAATGCGGTCAGACTCTACAGTCCTGAATCAACTATTATTTACTCATCTACCAATAAAGTCTATGGGGATTTAGAACAGTTCACCTATGAAGAGACCCCAACACGCTACCGATGTATCGAAAAGCCAAACGGATTTGATGAGAGTGTTAATCTCGACTTTCATTCCCCATATGGAACTTCCAAAGGAAGCGCGGATCAGTATATGCTTGACTTTGCACGAATATACGGTCTAAAAACCGTCGTATTTAGACACTCTTCAATGTTTGGCGGAAGACAATTTGCCACCTACGATCAGGGATGGATCGGTTGGTTCACACAACAGGCTATAAACATCAAAAACAAAACGCTGAAAGAGCCTTTTACGATCTCAGGCAATGGTAAACAAGTAAGAGATATAGCGCATGCCGAAGATATGGTAGCTCTCTACCTAAAAGCTTCCACAAAGATTGATAGCATAAAAGGTCAAGCATTTAATGTCGGGGGCGGTATAGAAAATTCTTCCTCACTTCTCGAACTATTTCATTTTTTAGAAAACGAACTTGACGTAAAAATGGAATATACTCAGCTTCCGGTCAGAGAATCTGATCAAAAGATTTTTGTCGCAGATTTAACAAAAGCAAAAGAGCTGATAGGATGGGAACCAAAAATTTCCAAAGAAGAAGGTATTCGAAAAATGATTGAATGGGTAAGTGGTCAGTGAAAGCTATCCTCTTAACGGGAGCCAATGGTTTTCTTGGAAGTCATTTACTCAAACGACTCGCTGATAGCTATGAAATCATTATTACCCTAAGGAAGACTTCCAATACAAACCGAATCGACGAGCTTTTAAAAGGATCTAAAAATATCTACACTTATTATATTGACGAAGTAAAAACCCAACAAATAGAAGATATTTTTTCCAATCACCCTATCGAAACAATTATACATTGTGCAACTAATTATGGACGAACAAATAACTATTTTTTTGAAGTGTTCAATGACAATGTAGTATTTCCAATGAAACTGCTTGAAATCGGCCAATCGTATCAGTTGAAATATTTTTTTAATACGGATAGTTATTTCAATAAAGAGCACCTTTCATACAACGCATTGCCGCACTATTCAAAAACTAAAAAATTATTCTTGCACTATCTCAAAGAAATCAGCAAAAATATCACCACTATCAATATGAGACTTGAACATATTTATGGTGAAAATGATAATCCTGATAAATTTATTACTTTTTTACTGAAAAATATTGCATCTCATCACGATATTGATTTAACATATGGAGATCAAAAACGAGATTTTGTTTATATTTCTGATGTTGTTAACGCTTATAAAATATTGCTTGACAATGTATCATATTTCAAAACTGCTTCAGCGCTTGAGTTTGAGATAGGCACTGGTTCTAGTTTTAGTATAAAAGAATTTACTGAGACATTGAAAGCCACTCTTCAAAGTACTTCCACTATCCGTTATGGTGTACTTGATTATCGTGACGATGAGATTATGAATAGCTATGCCGGCAGCTCATTTATAGATTTTATCAATGAGCATGGACTAAACTTTCATTTTAAAAGCATCTATGAAGGCATACCAAAAATGGTAGAGGAAACTCTTTAAATGCCACTACTCACTATTGCTATACCAACATATAATAGGGCTGAAATACTAAAACAAAAACTCTCTTTTTTGTTTTCAATAATCGATGAAGATTGTCTGATATTAATCAGCGATAATGCTTCGGAAGACAACACTATCGACATAGTGAAACCATTTATGGAACAATTTTCAAATATTGCTTATCATAGAAATACAACTAATCTTGGATATGACGCCAATGTTTTAAAATGCGTAGAACTCTCAACGACAGATTATGTTTGGGTTTTAAGCGATGATGACGATATGGAACAAAATACCCCTTCTGTCATTATAAACTACATAAAAAAGGACTCTCCGGATTTAATTTGTTTGAACGATGCTAATGAAAAAGGAATTTTAACTTTTACTTCACTCAGAACTTTAGCTGGGGAAAAAATACAAATTAATGCAGGAGATATTCTCTGTTTATCCAACTTGTGCGAAGAAGAAAGATACGCATATATTGCTTCATTTTTTTGGGTCAGCCGTTTGGTCATTAACAAAACGAAAATTAAAAACTTTGCATCTTTACAAGCATATATAGGAAGCAGCTTTATACAGTTAGCACTTACTAATACTTTACTATTAAATGAAACATCAACAATTTTATACACCAAAGAAGGATTAATTAGAAACAATCCACACTGTGTGTTTTCACATAATTTTGTAGATGTTTTTGTTAATAAATTTTATGATTTTTGTATGATACCTTACTCTAATTTTTCCGAGAAAACAGCTCTAAAAGTTGCATCACAAAACATCCCTTTTATCGTTGATGGACTTAAACAGCACAAAATTGGAAACAAAATTTTTAATTATGATTATAGATTTTTTTACCTCATCGGTAAAATGTTTAAATATCGTTGTTCTCTTTCTCTGATCTTTAAATTTATTACTATTTTTGCTATTCCTACACCCGTAATGAAATTTTTTAAGAAAGCAAAACACCCTTGTAAAGAAGATGAGAATAAAAGGACATTTATATGAATACACCAAACTTTGGAAAAGTTTCTATCTGTATTCCAACCTACAATAGACCTACTCTCTTGAAGGAATTGCTCGACTCTATACTCTCACAAACATATCCAAATTACGAAATCATTATTACGGATAATTCTGATACTTTTGAAACAAAAGAGCTGATTGAAGAATGCTATAAAGATGAACGTATCCACTATCATAAAAATGAAAAAAATCTTGGGATGGATGGTAACAGCCTCAGAGCATTGAGCTTTATCAACGGAAACTATTTTACCTTTACGCCGGATGATGACATTTGGATCGATCCGATGAAACTAGAAAAACAAGTACTATTTTTACAATCCAACGCAAATATTGATTGCTGTTTTTCAAATGCATTGCACATACACCATGATGGTACAAAACATACGAATCAATTTCATTCCGATTATTCGAAACAAAACACTTGTGAAATTATTTATCCTGTCTCTTTGCAGTTAGATCAAAAACAGCCGCCGGAGTTTGTCTGTATTTTAACGGGTATGATGCGCTCCACTGTGCTTGATATTTTTACAGAATCGTGGAAATACGGATGTGAAGAGTATTTTATGTGGTATCTGGGCGGTTCAAATACAAAAATAGGGTTCTGTTACGACCAACTGGTCGCGATTCGTGACGGTGATCATAATTGGCAGGTGACAGACGAAAATGGAACATTGACAAATTACCGTAAAAATGACCGCAGAAGAGCACAGCAAATTATCGATATATGGAGCAATCTATTAAAAACCTATCCGACTGATTTAATTAAGTTTGATAAAAAAGTAGAAAAGAATGTCTTTAAAATGCTCATCAGATTACTCCACAAAGACGCATTTGGTTATACTTCCTTATTTACTAAACTCGGTACATTAGATTTCATCTATTTATACACGTATTATTTAACTAAAGAACTCAAAAAAGGGCTAAAATGGATAAAGTCTCGATAATTATCCCTACGCGTAATCGATCATCCTACCTCGCAAGAGCTGTAGAACATGCCTTTGCACAAGATTATCCGAATTTGGAAGTCATTGTTTCCAATAATGCTTCGAGCGATGACACCGTACAGGTGTTAGAAGATTTAAAAGCAAAATATCCGAACCTCATATCTGTACACCACTCAGAGCTTTTATCCCTAAGTGCACACTGGGATAAAGTTATCCGAAATGTTAGTACCGGTGATATTATTCTCCTTATTCCCGATGATGATGTTATTATTGATAAATGCTATCTCTCAAAAGCAGTCCGTTTATTTGAAAAATATCCGTCTATTGGTTTAGTATTTGCTAATTTTTGTTCCATCAATCCACAATTTCAACGTATTACAAATTATGAAGCTAAATTTGATGAATTTATTCCAAAAGAGTTTTTATTTAATAACTATAATAAAGAATTGTTTGGAATTACAGGGATAGGAGTACCACATCTTACTGCTCTGTTTTCAAGAAAAGCATATATGGATGTAGAGGGATTTGATCTTGATTGTATGTCACCTGATACCTATTTGTGGCTAAAAATTTTACTAAAATACGATGCTGGATTCGTTAATGAAATAGTAGCGGAATATCTAATGCATGAAAACAATTTATCAAAAAAAGCGAATGTAGATCAATTTTACAGTGATACACTGATTCCTCAGAAAGTGCAAGATTTGGCAGAAAGCATAGGTAGCATTGATAGAAATCAATTAAAAACAATCAAAAGAATGTACGAAATTTTTTACAGACGGTATATTAATATTACTTGCCCAAAAGGTTCTTGGAAGAGAGCATATTTAAAATTTCTATTAAAATTCAAATAATACACCCTCAAACTATAAGAGCATAAAAAGGGATCAAAAATAAATGCGGAAACGACTTGTAGATCTGCTGTTAAGTACAAAAAAGTCCAATAGAATTGCAAAAAATATATACAAAACAACGTATGATAAAAATCTGCTCATTTCCTATAATGTTAACCACTTTTTGATCAAGAATACGGCTCATACTAACTATTATGAATCGCATATTATTGCAAAATATTTTTCTGAGCTTGGTTACAATATAGATGTTGTCAGTTTTGATAATCCCAGAAATTTTGATTTAACACATTACGATGTTATTTTTGGATTTGGATTACCTCTTGAAAAAAGTTTTACTACAAATAAATCAATAAAGCGAATTTATTATGCAACCGGTGCACATGTATGCCACCAAAATAGCGCAGAAATTAAACGTATCCAAGCTGTAAATCGGGGTAAAAACACTTTTTTGAAACCAAAACGGATTATTCAATGGACTTGGAGCCAATCAAGTTCTATGTCAGATGCATTGGTTATTATAGGAAACGAGTGGACACAAAGCACCTATCAACCATACACTGACTCACCCATTTATCCCCTCAATGCCACTTCTCTTTTTTATAATTCATCTATTGTGATCAATCGAGAAATATCTGTTGCAAAACAACACTTTCTTTGGTTTGGCAGCGGAGGATTGATACATAAGGGATTAGATTTATGTTTAGATTTTTTTTCTCAACATCCCCATCTGCATTTACATATTTGTGGTCCCAAAGAAGATGATTTTTATAAAGTTTTTCACGATGAGCTACAACTCGGCAATATCCACATACACGGATTTGTTCAAGTAGATTCTGATGATTTTTTAGAGATAGCTCGACAATGTTTATTTACCATCATGCCAAGTTGTTCGGAAGGACAATCCACATCTCTTTTAACCACAATGGCTACAGGACTCATACCGATAGCGAGTAAAGAGAGTGGAAAAACACTCAAGAATCTAGGAATCACAATTGAAACACTCTCATCAGAGGGAATCAGAGATTCTATCAATGCAGCATCTATGTTGAGCGATACAGAGTTGGCAGCGCTTTCTTATGCGAATAGGTATGAAATATTTTCAAATCATACCCTAGAAACTTTCGAAAAACAGATACGAAATATTTTCTCATCAGTAGAATTATAAAAAGGAACTAGTTTAATGTCTTCTCCTCTAGTAAGTATTTTGATACCCGCATTCAACCGTGAAAAATATATTGCGGACACCCTTCAGTCAGCGCTAAATCAAACATATCAAAATCTTGAGATTATTGTCGTAGACAATCACAGTTCGGATAATACCTGGATGATACTCGAAGAGTTTTCTAAAAATGATCAACGTATTAAAATATTTCGAAATTCTGAAAATATCGGTCCAATGAGAAACTGGAAACGCTGTATTGATGAAGCATCAGGAGAATACGGGAAAATTTTATGGTCCGATGATCTTATTGCCCCTGAATTCATCACAAAAACTCTTCCCTATTTACTTGATAACCCTGATGTAGGATTTGCCTATTCCGGTGTTGAAATTTTTGATGAAGAAAACGATATACGTAGCAATGCAGGATACATCGGTGAATCTGGACTCTATCCGTCAGAAGAATATATCAAAAATATCATTATCGGAAAAGATTATCCACTCTCACCCGGATGTGCCATCTTTCGTATGAAAGATTTGCGCACTAATATGCTTATAGATATCCCCAATAAAGTAGGTAGCGATTTCAGTATGCTAGCCATAGGAAATGATCTGTTAATATTTTTATTAACCGCTATCAACTATAAATATTTTGCTTTTGTCAATCAAAAACTCTCATTTTTTAGAGTTCATAGTGAGTCGATCAGTATAGCATCCAATAATGCAAAACTTGTCTTTCATTATGATATTGCAAAAGCGTATTTTTTGGAAAATTACTACAATGACATTAAGTTGATCAAGAAATTAAACGTCTTACTTTACAAACATCTCTCACGTTACAAAGGATACAGTGATAAATTTACACGCATAGATAATTTTTATATGCATAACCACTGTTTTAGTGCCGACTTTGGTTATCAACTTGAACGTTTTGGGATCCGATTACGAAAAACCCTTAAAAAGATACTACGTTAGCGACATTCTCAATATATTATTTTTTAAAAAATGCTGCTATTTTTTGAATCTTTTTTTGTTTACGGGCCAAATATCGTTTAAATCTAATTTTTAACGAATAGTGATACCGTGCCAGTGTAAAACTTTTCTTTGGTGTATCAACATAGTGCTCTTTTACAAAATTTGCCACAAAAGGAAAAAGATTATACTTATCTAATAAAAGCTCTCTTGCTTGTTTGATAGCTTCGATTCTTTTTTCCCATTCATTATTCTCTATGGCCTCGCGCATCGTTTGAAGTGCTTTTTGTGGATCGTTAATGTCAATCCAGATGTAAGAATCTTCAGGAAAATAATGATCTATATTGGTGCATCCAAAATAAAATGGAAGAGCATACCCCAAATACACATCACTGATTTTTTCAGTCCAATAATCATCTATATCATTATTTTCTATGACGATACTATACTTATAAGGAGCAACACCATCCCATTTATCTTCTATAAACTGTGTCCCTTTACCGTAAAAATCAATCCCTAGTTCATTATGTTCTTTTAGATAATCAATAAAAGCAACTCTCTTTTTATGTCCGGGCCAACGTGTTAAATTGCTTGCTATACACGAAATTACACGATCTTTTGCCATCGGATGAGTAATGGCTTTAAGCTCATCATACGTTTTACAAACATACCAATGCAATGCACCGTGTGAAGGAATAAGCTGCGTTCTTTGCGGCTTAGGATTAGGGGTATGATTACTCAGCACATAATGATATTTTTCAAGCTGATCATTCATCCAATCCGTATCACCATGATGATAGGGTTCTTGCATAATCGCCATAATATTATCAGGTGAACATTTTACTTTGACATTTTTTTTAGGAGTATTAAGTACTACGACAAAATCACACTCTTTGACTTTATCTTCCGTAAATTCAACATCACCCCACCGCATACCTCTCATCGGTGAATAATCTCGATAACTATCTTTATAGTTCTTTATAATCTGTACTAACATCCGTTTCCCCTACAACTTTTCAATGCCATTGACGCATCGCAGTTGATTTAATTTCTGTTTTGCCAGCATCTCCAGATAATTCTTATCATGCTGCAACTTACGATCAGTTCTAGCATGATTTAAATGAAGTAAATCAGCAGCATATTTACATGATTTGTTATGTACACCAATAGCATTTAAGCGCCATTCAATATCGACATCATCAGCTATATCTCCCGTGGGATATCCTTCATCGAAACCATTTATTTCAACCATTTTGCTTTTATACACTGAAAAGTTACATCCAACTAAACGTGTATTACGATGAAAAAGCTCAAATAAAAATTTTGGAATAAAAGACCAAGAAAAGATATCTAACCCTTGCTCAATATGACGTGCTCCATCTTGTTTTAGCTTCAAGTAATTTCGAAAGTAATTCGATTCAATCTCCCCAACACTAATCTCTCTGTCTCTCAATGCAAAACTAATCTTATCACCTAAATTAACTCGTCGTCCACAAAGTACCCGATTTTTTTCACTTAATGCAACATGGTTTTTTATAAACGTACTATAAGGTAGACAATCGCCATCAAAAAATATAAGATAATCCCCTTCTGCTATCTTTATTGCTTGATTTAATGCCCTGGCTTTTCTCCACCCTTTGTCTTCTTGAAACACATGTTTAACCTCAAAGGGTGGGTGGTATGCATCAAGATATTCTTTTACCTCAGCAGAGTTGTCATCTTCAGCTATTACAACTTCAAAATCTTTGTACGTCTGTCGTTCTAATGCCTCAAGAATTAGCTTTAACGCTTCTAAGTCATTGTAGGTTGGAACGATTACTGAAACTCTCATTCATTTATATCCAGCGTTCGTATATGTTCAACACTTTTTTCAAAAACCATTTCCACACTTGGAATAGTAGCATTAAGAGTAAAGACCGCTTCGTGCATACCGTCTCTCGGCCAGTAACGAAACGCACCCGTTGCAAAAAAGATTCCTACCGTTGGTGTATTAACCGCTACTGCCATATTACGGACACCAGTATCATTAGCAATAACCATCGTCGCTTTCCCTAGAAAACTATAAACCTCTTCAAGTCCTAAAAGCTCTTGCTTTGCGACATTCTGACAATCTGATAATGCTTTGATCATATCATCAACTTTCTCATCCGGTTTAACGCCATCCATAAGAACATGGGTCATTTTCGGAAATTGTTTCGACATCAACCGTACTAACTCGATAAAATGGCCCTTTGGCCAACATTTATGCTGAGTTGAAGCACTCGTAAAATAGCAGATATAAGGTTTGTCTGTATCTCTCTCATAGGCCGGAAAAGCATACTGAAGAGGATGTTTACCTCGCGCACCGAAAACACTGGCAAAATGGAGCATATTTTCAGTTTCCAATACAAAATCAGAACGTTCCAATACGATGTCTAAAAACAACTTGCGATATTCACGGTACGGAAACCCCATTTTTAACTTCGCTTTATTGAACAGCATAGTCCACATAGAGAGCGCATCATCGGCCAAATCCATGATGATATCATGCTCACCCAAGCTCTTCATCTGTTTGATCCGCTCTAAAAAAGAGGTTTTTTTACCATCTATTTTTTTATACACGACATGTACTTTATCAACCATATCAACCGGTGCACCATACTGATAGTGATCCACTAGGCTTAATGTTAATTTAGCATTCGGAAAAATTTCTCTTAGTTCTACGATCAAGGGACGCATAACCACTAAATCACCGATGGCACCATGACGAATAATCGCAATACTTTGAACACTTTCATGGCTCATTTGTTCTGCTGTTTGTCGTGCTTTTTTTGACGAATATCCGCCCTTTTCACGTGCCCATAGATACATTAATTTACTCCCTATCCAATAATTCCGCTAGTTTTACAAACTGCTTTCGACTTTCAAACTTTTCATGGGCTTTAGCTTTTCCCGCAGACGCCATAGTCTCTTTTTGATTTTCATTTTTACACAGAGATTCAAGCTTCTGCGTTAAATCTGCCACGTCGTGGGTTTGAAACAATAATCCATTCATCCCCTCATCAATGATCTCCAACGGTCCGCCGCTGTTACTGGCTACGACACAGATACCGCACATCATCGCCTCAATCACAACCAATCCGAACGTCTCATTTTCCGTCGCCAGAACCAGAGCATCGCATAGTTGCATATATTTTTGGGCTTCTTGGGTAAATCCGGTAAAAATAGCATAATCGGCGTAGTGTTCTTTTAATGATTCAAGGTATTTTTGATCCATAGCGTGCCCGACCACTAATGCTTTTGATGCGATCCCTTGCTCATTTAATCTTTTAACCGCTTCAAGGACGAGATGCTGCCCTTTTGCCTCTTCAATACGCCCTACGATCCCAACGACGAACTCATCTTTAAGACCCGTTTTTTGACGAAAATCTTCTTTTTCTTTGGAATCCAAAACGTGCGGTATCTCTGCCCCCATATAGAGGACTTCTACCTTAGGACGGATATCGGCTGGGATAAATTTTTCAAGCTGTTCTTTTACCTGATAGGTCACAGGAAGCATCATATCTATATTTTTATACAAAAAACGGTGATAGAAATCATCTTTAAAACGGGTCATTCGCATATTACGGGTTTGTACCAGTTTCGGTTTTTTACGGCTGAGAAGTTTTGCTAAAACAGCGATAGGAATATCTTTTGTCCAGTGCAAATGGAGGAGATCGATATCGTTTTCATCGATGAGACGAGCCAGTTTTATAAAACTGTAACGCCCGATTTTAGAATAGTGAACATCGCTATTTTGATAATACGGTTCAAGTTTTCCGTTCTCATTGATAACACTGTACGCATTAAGAAAGTGTGACGCCCGCACCATATAAAGTTCAAGCCCTCCTAAATCAGGAGAGAGACACAATTCTAAAATCTTTTTAGATGCCACGATTTAGACTCCGATTTGGAAATATTCAAATCCGAGTTCACCCATCCGCTCTTTGTTAAACTGGTTACGTCCATCAAAGAAAATCGCTGATTTCAGAAGTTTTGTCATCTCTTCAAAATCGGGGCTTCGGAATTCTTGCCATTCGGTGACTAGAATCACGGCATCGGCATCTTTGAGTGCTTCATACTTCCCATCGACATAACTGACTCGGCTGTTGCCCTTGAGATAAAAATGTTCCGCTTCATGGCGTGCTTTCGGATCATACGCAACGATTACGGCACCCTTGGCGGTCAGGTCGTTGATGATCGTAATCGCACTTGCTTCACGCATATCGTCGGTTTCAGGTTTAAACGCCAATCCCCAGACGGCAAATGTTTTCCCTTCGAGATTTTGCCCGAAACGGTTAAACACTTTTTGAGAGATAACGTGTTTTTGATCGTAGTTGACCGCTTCGACCGCATCTAAAATCCGCGGCGTATATCCGAAATCTTTGGCCGTTTTCGCGAGTGCTTGGACGTCTTTAGGAAAACAGCTTCCGCCGTATCCGCATCCCGGATAGATAAAGCTGTATCCGATACGACTGTCGCTCCCGATCCCGTTACGCACTTTGTTGATGTCAGCACCGACCCGTTCACAGATATTTGCCATTTCGTTCATAAAACTGATTTTCGTTGCAAGCATCGCATTGGCTGCGTATTTGGTCATCTCGGCACTTTTGATATCCATCCCGATAAAACGGTCATGATTTTTCATAAACGGCTCATACAAATCGTGCATGATTTTCATTGCTTTGTCGCTATCAGCACCGATCACGACACGATCAGGATGCATAAAATCTTTGATGGCTGCACCCTCTTTGAGAAATTCGGGATTGGAAACGACATCGAATGTCAAATCGCTTCCGCGTGCATCGAGTTCAGATTGAATCGCCGCACGTACTTTCTCGGCCGTACCGACCGGAACGGTTGATTTATCGACGACCACCATATAATGCTGCATATGTTGCCCGATACTTTTAGCAACGGCAAGGACGTACTGCAAATCGGCACTTCCGTCTTCCCCCATAGGGGTACCGACAGCGATAAAACTGATTGACGTATTTGCAATACTCTCCGCGATATCGGTGGTAAATTTTAACGTCCCTTTGGCATAGTTTTCTAAAACCATATCTTCCAATCCGGGCTCATAAATCGGGATAACTCCTTGAATGAGTTTATCGATTTTATTTTGGTCAATATCGACACATGTTACGCTGTTCCCCATTTGAGCGAAGCATGTTCCGCTTACTAATCCGACATATCCCGTTCCGATAACTGATATTTTCATTTAAAAATGCCCTTATTCTCTATGCTTTATTCATTAGATTTTATCCAAATCGCTCTTAAATCGCTCTTCTATTAGTGTTTTCTTCTTTTGCTCCGAATTCATCTCGTAAAGTTTGATGTATTTATAAAAATTTGTCACCATATGAGAAAACGCGATAATAAGCCCCGCATATCCATCTAAAAAGCCTCGTTTCAGGATATAGGTTCGGATAAATGAATAAAGCCCGTTAAAAAAAGCTTTTGTGGGGGATGAGCGTTTTTTACCGACATTATCCTCTGCAAACAAAGTCGAGTATCGATCGGCTTTGAGGACAAATTCTGAGATACTTTGATAGGGGTAATGGCTAAAACTGTGGATGAGTTTTTGGACACTCACTCCATCGGTGAGGATATGTTCATGGACATGTTTATCGCTATAACGGGTCGTTTTTCGATTATAAAGACGGACGATTTCATCCGCGCCCCAGCAATGAGAAATCTCGGTCGTTTTATAAAAGTTTTTTCGTAAAAGGGAGTAAACCGTTTTCGAATCAAGCGCTAATTGTTTAATCTCTTGAACGATTGCCTCATCTAGCACCTCATCCGCATCCAATGAGAGTATCCAATCATGAGCAGCATACTCCGCCGCAGTGTTTTTAGTCGGACCGAATCCGATAAATTCTCCCTCAATCAAACGGACATTGGGATAAGAGGCTCCGATAGCAGCGGTATCATCGGTAGAGCCGTTATTGTAGAGGACAACCTCATCAAAATCCCTCAAACTCTCCAGACAACGATGAAGTATGCTTCCTCCGTTTTTAACGATAATTACAACGGAAATACCCATCAATCCTGCCTTTCAGTATGATTCAACACTCTTTTTAGTATCATATCACACCCTCTCTTAAGGACGTTGAACGCCATTATGAACATCCGATACGAATGCCATGACGATTACCTGTTTTTAAAATCCTCGTTAGAATCGATACGAGAGATCTTTATGGGTGACGATCATACTATCCATAAAGCCCGTAACGAGCTAAAAATTATTGAACTGGAGGGGATTAAAACGGTCGTTAAATCGTTTAAAGTTCCCCATTTATTGAATCGCATCGTTTATACTTTTTTTCGACGCAGCAAAGCGTACAAATCGTATCACAATGCCCTTCGTTTACAAGAACTCGGCATTTCAACCCCTCAGCCGATTGCCCTCATCGAGTTCTTTGAATCGGGCCTGTTGGCGGAGAGCTATTTTATCAGCGAATTTTTCGACTACGATTTTACGATCCGCACCCCACTCCTCGAACCACTCGAAGATCGAAAAGCGATCTTTACTGCCTTTGCCGCCTACACGTATGGTTTGCACCAAGCAGGTGTATGGCATCTGGATTACTCCCCCGGAAATATTTTGATTAAACGGACCGAGAATGGCTATCAATTCTCCATCGTCGATATTAACCGGATGGTGTTTCGAGACATCTCCCCACTAGAGGGGTGTGAAAACTTTAATAAGCTATGGGCGTTTGATGAAGAACTAGAGATCATGGGGCGTGAGTATGCGAGACTCAGCGGATTGGATGAAGCAACCACTATCGCTGAGATGAAACGGCATAACGATGGCAACAAACGGGTCAAAAACGCTAAAAAGAGACTCAAACGAGTGTTAAAAGGCGATTTTTCAACTCCTGCTTGACCTTCTCAAACATAGCAGCCCTACCCGCACTATCTAAAGGGATCATAAAATGGCGCTGCTTCTCCCCGATACTCTTCCAACGTGCCGCTGAGGCGAAAAGGGTATCGGCAAAAAAAGTGAATGTTTCACACCCTACCGCACTCGCCAAATGATAGGTTCCTGTAGAGGTACTTATAAACAGTTTAAAACTGCTCAAAAGTTTAGCAAAATCGACGACACTCCCGCGTGAACGGTACAAAATCACCCTGCTCTTTCCCAAAAGCTCTTTCGCCTCATCGTAGAGTTTTTCCTCATCGGGACCAAACGTCATTACCACATCAAACCGCTCGTCCGCTTCGGCAAGACGTACCAAAAGGGTGTATTCCGCTAACGTCCAGTTGGCATCGGATGAGCCTCCGAAGCCGGGATGAAAGGCAATTACAGGTTTGTCAACCCCATACTCGGAACAAAACACCCTATACGCTTCCGCACTTCCTTCCAATTGCAACAGCGGCTTCGGAAAATCGAGAGCGATATCGGTGAAAAGTGCTTTTGTCAGTTCCAAGTTATACTCAAACTCCGCCATCTTCACTTCACTGCGCCGCTGTCTGATTCGTCGGTTGTAAAAGATTTGGGCGATTTTCGTCGCGGGGGCAATACGGAGTGGAATACGTGCTATAAATTGGGCAAGTGCGACACGTGTATTGGAAAAAAGGGTGATTGACGCATCGATTCGGGCTTGTTTTATTTTAAAAGCGAGTTCGAGAATATCCGGACTCTCATCAACGATCACCTCATCGATAAAATCGCACGACTCTGCCAATTTTCGGTTTAGGGGGGCGACAAGAGCAATGATCCTGTTTTCTGGGTTATAGTGTTTTAAGACATAAAAAGTCGGCAAAGCGGTTATAAAATCACCCAGTTTATCGTTACGCACTACCAAAATATTCATATGTTACCCTTGTTTTAATGGGGTTATTTTACCCAATATCGCTATAATCTCACCATGAAACAACCGTTTGCCTGGGATCATTACTCCGATCAGCCCGCTATTATCCGAGACCGTGCACTTAAGCGACAAATGCGCAGAAGTGCCCTCCCCTCACTCATTAAAACCTTTTTGATCGCCCTTATTACTTTGCCATTAGCCTTGGTGCTGATGCCGTTTATGCCGCGACGTACCATCAGTGGCGAGCACTTTTTCGGTATGGGGGTGAATCTAGATTATGAGCCCAATACCACCCCCTATCTCCTCGATGAACTGGGGGTCAAAAAACTCCTTATCCGTATTCCGCTGTGGGAGATGGATCGATTACATGAGTATGTCACCTTTATCCGCTCATTTAAAGAAAAAGAGATTACCGTCGCACTGCTCCAAGATCGAGAACATATTACGTCGCTGAGCATGACAAAAGATCATTTCACCCAGATTTTTGAAGCATTGGAAGGGGTTTGCTCTACGTATGTCATCGGTTCTACGATCAATCGCGCCAAATGGGGATTTTTCAGCGTTAACGAGTATCTCGATTTTTACGGCGTCGCATATGATCTGAAGAAAACACGCTTCCCACATCTCAAGCTCATCGGTTCCAATGTCATCGATTTTGAGTACCACTTCAGTGCCCATACACTGTTCAATCTCGCACACATACGCTTCGATGCACTAGGGAGCCTCCTCTATGTCGATCGTCGTGGAGCACCCGAAAACACCCAAATGGGATTTGCTCTCTTGGGAAAAATAAAACTTCTAAACGCCCTCATCTCCCTCAGTCCAAAAACGGCCAATGAACTCATCATTACCGAAACCAACTGGCCGATCAAAAATACCGCCCCCTATGCCCCCACCAGTGAACATGAATGTGTCAGCGAAGAGGATTATGCCGCTTTCATGGTGCGCTATCATCTCCTTAGCTTTGCTTCTCAGAAAGTGAGCTGCGTTTATTGGCATCAGCTGATCGCACCGGGGTATGGGCTGATCGACAACCGTGAGGGAATCCGTAAACGAAGTGCTTTTGAAGCGTATCGAGTAATGCTCTCTCATCTGGGTGATGCAAAGTTTATGAGTTTTGCTCACAGTGTCGATGAATACCAGCTCATTTGCTCAACCCCTAGAGGTGAATTACATATCACATGGAGCATCACCTCAGCACCTACCTATACGTATAAGGCTCAATCGTGAAGATACTCGTCATTCTCCCCAACTGGCTCGGCGATGCGGTGATGGCGACCCCCGCACTCGAAGCTCTTTGCGTCATCTATCCCGACACTGAGCTGACACTAATCGGATCTTATGTCAGTATCGAAGCGCTCAAATACCATCCTCAGTGTAAACGCCACTACGTCGATGAGACGAAAAAAGGGGGGAATCGATTTGTCAATACCTACCGGTTTGCGAAAGTGTTGGGGCAACATGATCTGGCGATTACCTTTCGTAATCAACTCCACTCATCATTGCTCCTCTTTTGGAGCGGATCAGCGATCACTGCAGGGCGTAAAAGCTGGCACTCAACCCTTTTACTCAAACATCCCATCAAACCCTCACACCCCTCTCATCTGGTAGAGCAATACCGCGACATCGCCCAAAGTCTAAGTTCACAGCCGCTCGTGATCGGAAATCTAAAACTCCATATTCCGCCTCATCGCTACACACGTCCCACTCTTGGAATCAATCCGGGCGCAACATATGGCAGTGCCAAGCGGTGGTATCCCGAAAAATTTGCCGAAGTAGCACGGGCATTCAGCGATCGTTACGAGATCATCCTCTTTGGCGGTCCAAACGAAGTGGGAATGGCGAACGATATTGCATCCCGTTTAAACGGCCTCAACGTCACCAATCTAGCAGGGAAAACCTCAATTGCAGAGCTGTGCAGTTTTATCGGAGGATTAGATCTCTTCATTACCAACGATAGCGGTCCGATGCATGTTGCGGCAGCGTATAGTATTCCGACCGTTGCGATCTTCGGTCCGACACGCCACCTCGAGACATCCCAATGGATGAATGAAAAAAGCACTATTGTAAGACATGATATGGAGTGTGCGCCGTGTATGAAGCGTGAATGCCCGCTAGGACATCATGAGTGTATGACAAGTATCACCTCTGAGGAGGTGATTGAAGCGGTAGGAAACTTAAAAATCTAATCTCATCCCGAAATACCACGCATCGTTATAGGTTACATCGCGCGTTTTCAAATCGGTATCAATAGTGCGGTATCCGACACCGATGCGTGCATTTTCAATCGGTTCAATATCCAAACCGATCCGAGTTTCCATATAACCGTCCCCCTCTTTCAAACAGAGGCTAGAGGGTGCATAATAAAACGCTCCGTTCACATAAAACGGAAACGGTGTATTAATCGGCAGTTGCAATTCCGCTTCAACCCCCAAAGGTACCGCCGCGTAACGCTGTCCGTCAATCTCGGTATACTCGGCTTTGATCCCCAATCCTACTTTCAACCCGGGTACTCCACGCACCGGCTGCATCACCATAAACGATACCTCCACCAGAGGATCAGGATCGGCAATCGTTGTGCTGTTATTGTTATCCCCATTCAAAAAACGGGCACCGATATAGGCATTGCTCATCGCATTTCCCATACGACCCACATCCAAACGGATCTCGCCGCCCACCTCTTTGTCATTGACGTTTACACCTATTTGATGTGCCGCAAATGCAGATGTAGCCATAAGGAGAGTGATAATTATTTTTTTTAACATAGTGTTCCTTCATTAATTCGCGCTATCGTAGCGGTCGTACTTTTCCCGTCCACAAACTGCACCAGTCGCAATTCTTTAGCAAACTCCGCACCAACGACGCTTTTACCCTCGTAATCGCCACCCTTGACCAAAATATCGGGTCCGATATTTTTGATCAACTCATGCGGCGTCTCTTCACTGAACAATACGACATAATCGACCGATTCCAGCGCAGCTAAAATGTAAGCACGATCTTCCTGAACATTAACAGGGCGAGTAGGCCCTTTCAGCTCTCGAACCGAGCTGTCCGAATTGAGCCCTACGATCAACACATCCCCGTAGCTTTTGGCCTCTTGAAGATATTTGACATGACCGACATGGAGAATATCAAAACACCCGTTGGTGAAAACGACTTTTTTACCCTCTTTTTTAAGGCGACTCGATAGGGCAAAAATCTCTTCATGACTTTTGATATGCATATCGGAGGTACTCTGATGCAAACTCGACTCGTATTCCTCGATTTCTCCGAGTGTTACCGTTGCCGAACCGATCTTGCCGACAACAACGGCGGCGGCATGGTTGGCAAACGGAGCCGCTTGATCAATCGTATATCCGCAACTAAGAGCAAATGAGAGGGAAGCGATCACCGTATCCCCCGCCCCCGTCACATCAAAAACCTCTTTCGCAACCGTCGGGAAACGACGCATACTCTCATCATAGATAGCGATGCCGTCTTCTGAGAGGGTAATCATAGAACACTCTAAATCGCACGTCTCTTTAAGACTCAAAAGGGCTTTTTTCAGACTCGCTTCGTCTTGGATTACAATTCCTGTCGCTTCGGAGGCCTCTTTTTTATTGGGAGTCAAAAGATAGGCTCCCCGATATTTGCGGTAATCTTTCCCTTTGGGGTCAACCAGTACTTTTTTTCCCGCTCGCTTCGCAGCAGTAATAACCCCGAGTGCAACCGCATCGGTAATCACCCCTTTGCCATAATCGGAGAGGATAACGATGTCGCATCTATCGAGGACACTTTCCACATAAGCCGTAATTGCCGTTTCACTGGTGATATCGATCGCCTCTTTCGACTCTTTGTCATAACGAAGAATCTGTTGGTTGGAGGCAATAATACGGCTCTTTTTCGATGTTTTTCGCCCTTTTTGAGTAATCAAACCCTCACTGGACGCCCCGATCGTAGAGAGCATAGCACGCAGTTCTGCCCCGTTTTCATCATCACCGATAACCCCTGAGACACTCACCTGTGCCCCCAAGGTGACCAGATTGTTGATTACGTTACCCGCACCGCCGAGAACCGTCGTTTCACGGGCAATATCGACCACCTGAACGGGAGCTTCGGGTGAGATCCGCTCGCACCCTCCCCATAAATAATGGTCAATCATCAAATCCCCGATAACAAGAATATGGGGATGAGCGTTTTGAAGCGCTCTCATGAAAGTTCCTGCTCGAAAAGACGTTTGATTTCCGGAACGTATGCCGCAATCCCCTGTTCAAATTCAAAACGGGGCTCATACCCCAAAGTACTCTTCGTCGATTCGATATCCGCCTCGGTGTGAAACTGATAACGCCCCACATACGGATTAGCCATATATTCGCACGCAAAGGATGTCCCCAACTCGCGTTGGAGAATATCAACCATCGATTGAAACGACCGTGCTTTCCCTGTTCCTACGTTAAACACACCGTTTTCTCTCGGATGCATCGCGAGGATGTTCGCCTGAATAATATCCTCGATATAGATGAAATCACGCAAGATTTGATCGGAGTTTTCAAAAAGCTTCGGATTTTTTCCACTCAAAAGCTGATGTCCGAATTGCACTACCATCGATGCGGTTTTATTTTTGAAAAATTCTCTCGGACCGTAGACATTAAAATAGCGCAATCCTACGATGCTGATATGGTCATGTTTTTGAGAATATTGACGCGCCAAGTGGTCCATCATCAATTTTGAGAAGCCATAAACATTCTGAGGCGCTTCGCGTCCGACACGTTGAGGCGAAGGAGCGTCACCATACGTCGCACCCGAGGAGGCATAAATCATATTCGCGCCATGCTCAACCGCGATATCGAGGAGATCTTTAAATGCATTGACATTCGTTTGGATCATCAAATCCTGCTCCAGCACTGTCGTATCTGAAATTGCCGCCTCATGAAAAATATAATCAAACTTATAATTTTTTTGCAGTGTGCCAAGCAACGCTTTATCGTTGATATCGCCGCTGATCACTTCGCCGCGAAACCCGAGGAGATTTTTAAAATGACCGAAACTTTTGAGATTACCGTTGGAAAGGGTCGCATTTGAACGGAAAAGATCGAGTACCACAACATGGGCATCCGGATAATGCTCCTGAAAATAAAAAGCGAGATTGGAGCCGATAAAACCCGCTCCGCCCGTTATCAAAATACTCTTATAGTTTAAATTAACATCACTGTAACGCATGGAAAATCCTTCTTAAAGGTAGTGTCATATTGTAACAAACTCTTTATTAAAGGTTAAACAGTTAGAGTGATTTAAGATAGATAGGAATATAATAGCGGCGAAATTTTAATATGGAGAAAACAAATGAAAAAAATTGCTCTTGCAATGTTGTTCGCAGGTGTATCTTTAATGGCTGCTGATGGAAAAGCTCTTTCAGCTAAATGTGCTGCTTGTCACGGTGCTTCTTTCGAAAAAGCGGCTCTTGGTAAATCAGCGATCGTAAAAGGTCAATCAGCTGGTACTATCGAAGCTTCTCTTAAAGGTTACAAAGCTGGTACTTTGAACAAAGCAGGTATGGGTGCATTGATGAAAGGTCAAGTTGCTGCAATGTCAGATGCTGACATCAAAGCTCTTGCTTCTTACATCGCAGGTATTAAATAATACCGCGCTCACCGCACCTGCGGTGAGTTCTTTTTTCTCTTCTACTCCGGTCGATACTCTTCTTTTTTATTCACTGACTCTTTTTTACGTTGCTGATTAGCCGCATCGTTCAGTTCACGCTCATCATCATACTGCACTTGATTCATCATTTTTTTCTCATCGTCAAACTGACCATTTTTGATTCCCCACAAAAATGCAACCAAGGCAATACCGCCTAAAAAAAGTGATGCACCCAGCATCATCGCGATTACCCAAGAATCCATAATTACCTACCTTTTATTTATACATCCAACGCACTCGCATCGAGTTTCCGACGACGAGGAGCGAACTAAACGACATTGAAATCGCGGCAATGAGCGGGATAACATATCCCATCATCGCCAGCGGAATCGTAATCGAATTATAGACGAGTGAAATCCCAAGATTTTGTTTAATAAGCCCATAGGTTTTACGGCTGATAGTAAATGCTTCGGCGAGAGACGTCAACGAATCATTCATCAACACCACATCACTCACCTCTATCGCGATATCGCTCCCGTTCCCCATCGCAATCGCAATATCGGCACACGCCAGTGCTAATAAGTCATTGACCCCATCTCCGGCCATCACGACGATATGCCCCTCACTATGCGCCTGCTCAATAAATGCCGCTTTACCCTCAGGGGTTAGATGAGCATACACTTCATCGATTCCAACCTCCTTGGCTACTCTCATTGCCGCCGCCTCATGATCTCCTGTGAGCATTACCACCCGAAGATTCAATTTTTTCAAACTATCAATTGATTCATAAGCTTTCTCTTTTGGCAAATCACGCAATTCATAAGTTGCCACCAGTCTGTTATTAAGCGCATAATAAAAAAGACTTTTATCACTCACAGAATCGACCTCAATCCCGAGTTCTTGCATTAACAGTGCATTCCCCCCGGCGATCATTACTCCATTGGAACGCCCAACCATCCCTCGCGCGGGAATCTCACGCGCTTCTTCGATTGTGCCGGATTCGATAACTTCTTCCGTACGCTCCAAATATTCCATCACCCCTCGACTGATCGGATGCTTAGAAGAAGAGACGAGTGTATGCAAAGCTCCCGTGTCAAAAGCTGTATGAATCGTGGCATAAACCACTTCGGGACGCCCTTGGGTGATCGTCCCCGTTTTATCGAGAACGACCATAGACGACGAAGCCATCGTCTCAATCTGAGCCGCCGATTTAAAGAGAATCCCCCGCTTGGCTCCCAGAGCCAATCCCACCAGCGTCGCTACCGGAGTCGCAAGAGCCAGCGCGCACGGACACGCGATGATAATAACCGAAATCCCCACCATGAGCGAACGATCAAAGCTGTGCGGCCAAAAATACCACACCCAAAACGTCCCGATCGCCAAAAACAAAATGGTCGATGAAAAATGTTGCGAGAGACGGTTGGCCAGCTGCTCGATCGACGGTTTTTGCGCCATCGCATTTTCGAGAAGATTGACGAGATTCGAGAGGGTCGAGTGGGCGAAATCTTTGGTCGTGCGATAATGGATCAGGGCATCGATACTTGTTGTTCCGCTGATGATCCGATCACTGATACGTTTAAAAATCGGCTCCGATTCTCCCGTGAGGTTACTTTCATCAAAGCTCCCCTCCCCTGAAATTACTTCGCCGTCGATTGCAGCGCGCTCACCGCTTCGGATGAGTATCACATCTCCGACTTTGACTTCATTGACGTCAACGGAGCGGATAGTCTCCCCCTCTATGATACTCACTTCACGCGGAATATGTTTACCGATGATATCGAGGGTATCGGCGGCGTTTTTACGGCTAAGCACCTCGAGAAATTTCCCGAAGAGGACAAACGTAATAATCATCGCCACCGAATCGAAATAGGCTTCCCCTTTTTCAAATACGGTGATATAGATAGAGTAGAGATACGCCAGACTCGACCCTGTAACAACGAGCAAATCCATCGTTACCGCATGATTGCGCAACCCATAGTAGGCACCGCGATAAAAAACCCATCCGCTGTAAAAGAGCACAGGAGTCGCTAATACCCACTCGGCAATATTGAGAATGGTTTTAATATCCTGAGTAATCCCCGTAAAATACCCGGCGTATTGAGCCACGGCAATCCACATCATATTCATCGTCGCAAATGTTGCTACCGCCATACGGAGATAGTACTCTTTACGCTCTTTGTTGGCACGTACTTCTTGAAGCGAAGAGTCATACGGGAATGCGTTGTATCCGATAGCGCGGATCATATCAATGATGGCAGAGAGCTTGACGTCCGCTGGGTTCCACGTAATACGAGCTTTATTGTTCGTATAGTTGATATGCGCCTCGATAACCCCTTCCATCTTGTGAAGTGCCTTTTCATTGAGCCATACACACGCCGCACAATGTATCCCCTCAATGACTAAAGAGACTTGAGAAAGTCCCTCTTTGGTGGTCGTCACAAACCGCTCACTAAAGGCGGGGGTATCAAAATTGGAACTCGCTTCGAACTGCTCGGTAGGAGGAGAGAGGGTCGTCGAGCCCATTTTGGAGTAAAAGCTCTCCAGCCCCTCATCTTTGAGGAGGTGAAAAATCCCTCGGCACCCGTTACAGCAAAATCGATACTCCCCATCGTGAATCATCACATCATCGCTAAACTCCAGATGGCAATGATCACATTTGACTTTAGACATATTCGAACTTCCCTGCAGACTTGTTTTTTTTCACTTGCTCATATTGTCCCATAATTCCCTGCATCACTACATAGACTCCCGATGAAACATTCTGCGCATAGCCGATTGCCGTTGAGAGATTCGCCGTCGCCTCTAGCGGATCAATACTAAAAGGGACCATCGCCCCCGTAAAGACAATCACTTTATCTAATCCCAAACTCGCTACATATGCGGCACTCAAATCCATCGTATCGGTTCCATGCACCACAATAATGGTTTTTGCTTCCGAGTCTGCAATCGTCTTGGCCAATACCGCGCGATCATGGTTATCCATCTCCAAAGAGTCTTTATAAAGTATTCCTTGAAGAGAAATATCGATCACCAATGATGCGAGTATCGCTTCTATCGCGTTGTTATCCTGAGGAACAAACAGTTCACCTTGTATAGGATCATACCGTTTATTAAACGTACCGCCGGTATTAATAATGAGCATCAGAGTAACTCCCGCAACGAGTGGATAATCTGATCTGCTTTTGAAGTGGCTGTTTCTGAGGTGAGAAGAATATTTTTACCGACACCGGCTTTAAGAGAGGCTTCTATATCCCGCTCATTATCCCCGATCATCACCGACGCGGCCATGTCCAAGTCATACTCTTTTCGAGCCTCTAGAAACATCCCCGGGGAGGGTTTGCGGCACTCGCATACCCCATCGATACTCTCATGATGTGGACAATGATAGATATGGGAGATGGTAATTCCCAACGCTTTAAAATGCTCACCCATCCATCGACTGAGATGGGCAAAATCTTCCTCGGTGTAATACCCCCTCGAAATCCCTGATTGATTGGTGACAATGATGATGAGATACCCTTGCTCCGCATAAGTACGGCATACATCGACGATCCCCTCCATAAGCTCAAAATCTTCGATCTTGTGGAGATAATTTTTCTCGACATTCACAACACCGTCACGGTCTAAAAACAGGGCTTTGTTCACCTTATGCCACTCCGCCGCCGAAAAGCTCTTTTTCGATGATATCACAGAGAATATGCCCGATGAGAATATGAGACTCTTGAATACGCGGCGTAGCGTTGGATGGGATAATAATCGCGTAATCCGCCATTGCAGCCATCTTCCCGCCATCACGTCCTACAAGTGCCACCGTAGTCACTCCCCGGTCTTTTGCCGACTCGAACGCATTGATGATATTTTGGGAGTTCCCCGACGTGGAGATACCGATAAAAAGATCTCCCTCTTGCGCCATCCCCTCCAACTGACGGGAAAAGACTTTGTCATACCCGTAATCGTTTCCGATAGCCGTGAGATTAGAGGTATCGGTTGTCAGTGCCAACGAGGGAATCGAAGGGCGATCAAACCCGTAACGCCCGACTAGTTCCGCCGCAATGTGCTGTGCATCCGCCGCTGAACCGCCGTTACCTGCAAGAATCGTTTTTTTTCCGTGTCGGTACACTTCGACACATGCTTTGGCTACCGTTACGATCATCTCCACCAAAACATCATTCTCTAAAATAGCCTGTTTAGTTGCCGCTGAATCGGCAATTTGTTTGATAATATAATTTTTCATTGTGTTTCCTTTAGTACTTAATGCCGGTAGCGGAACGTACCTTTTCAATAATCGGTTGAGCAACTGCACTCGCTTTTGCCGCACCCGCTTTTAGTATGTCGCGTACTTCGTCTTGATGCGCTTCATAATAGGCACGTCGCTCACGCTGCGATCGAAAATATTCCCAAATTACGTCGTGAGTATAGAGTTTGAAGTGCCCATGCCCCTCGCCCCCTTTTGTATAACGTTCCTGAAGTGCCGAACGCTCTTCATAGTCCAAAAAGAGTTTGGCGATGTTATAGACATTGCACCCCTCAAATTCTTTTGGATCTTCCATCGGTACCGCTTCGGTCACAATCTTTTTAATGATTTTGGACTGCATTTTCTCTTCGCTGAAAATCGGAATCGTATTGCCATAACTCTTTGACATCTTTTGCCCGTCGATTCCCGGAACGGTCGCTACGTTCTCATCGATGCGAAATTCAGGAATCGTGAAAATATCGCCGTATTGGTTGTTAAACTTGATCGCAATATCACGGGCAATCTCAACGTGCTGAATCTGATCTTTCCCAACAGGTACTACTTCCGAACCGAAAAGCAAAATATCGGCCGCCATCAAAACAGGATAGGAAAAAAGGCTGTGATTGCTCGCTATCCCTTTGGCCACTTTATCTTTATAGCTGTGCGCCCGCTCCAATAGCCCCATCGGGGTAAAGCTTGACAACACCCAATAAAGTTCCAATACCTCTTTCACATCCGACTGTACCCAAAAAGTGGACTTTTCCGGATCCATCCCCAGTGCTAAAAAGTCGGTGGCTGCCTGCATCGTCAAATGAGCCAACCGCTCACCCTCACTTATCGTCGTCATCGCATGATAATTTGCCAAAAATGCAAATACTTCATGATCTTGCTGCGATTCGATCATCGGCTTGATCGAACCAAAATAATTTCCAATATGTAAATCACCAGATGTCTGGATACCCGTTAATACTCTCAAAATTATCTCCTTGAATAGTGGCTATTTTACCGAAGAGTCTCTTAAGCTTCCTCTTAAGAAAAGATATGCTATATTTTTTGATAGTTCAATACCAAAGGATTTACAATGAATACTCAAATTCGCTCCAAAGACATTAAACTAACCCAACATTTAAATGATCATATTGCACTTGCCATCGAAAATTTTAAACGTTATCATCTTGATATTACTACCGTTAATGTTATGATTTCCAAAGAGAAAAAGGGGGTCGGAGTCGAATTTGATATTCATATTGCCCATGCGCAACCTGTCGTTATCTCCGATGTCGATGAAGATCTTGATACCGCCATTGATATGGCAATCGAACGTGCTAACAAAGCCCTTCGCCGGCTTCATGATAAAGTGAAAGATCATCATACCTCATCCATCCGAGACATCGAAGTGATTGAAGAGGCAGTAGAGTAATCCCATGTCTAAAATCAATGTCGTTTGCCCCCACTGCGGAGGCGTAAATGCCATTCCTCTAAAAGAGTCTTATGCAAAAGCCGCTTGCGGACATTGCAAAGGCTCACTGTTGGATACCAAACCTCTCTCAGTGAACACCGAATCGTTCGATCGCCTGATGCTCAATGATGAGCGGCTTATCATCGCCGATTTTTGGGCACCGTGGTGTGGACCATGCCGAAGTATGGGACCCTCTTTCGAAGAGGCGGCACGACACTTTCCCCTCAAAGCTCAGTTTATTAAAATAAATACCGAAGAGCAACAGCATTTGGGTGGACGTTTCGGTATCCGATCCATCCCCACCGTCATCGCTTTTAAAAACAATCGTATCATCGATCAGTTCAGCGGTGCTTTACCTACACCACAAATTATCGCCTTCGTCAAAAAACACCTGTAGTTGTTAATCTTTTTTAGGTAATCTTCGGATTATTTTACTATCAGGAGATGCCCAATGTACAGCTGGATGCTTTGGTTTCATATTATTTCAATGGTGTCGTGGTTTGCGGTACTCTTTTACCTCCCCCGTCTTTTTGTCTATCACGTTGAAAACGGTACCAATCAAGGATTTATCGACGTCGTCGAAGTGATGGAGATGAAGATTTACAAATACATCGGTGTTCCCGCATTTTGGGCAACGTTGCTCTCGGGGATAGCTTTGATCGCACTATCAACACAGCACTATAACGGAGTCAATGTATTTCAGATGGGGGGATGGATGCACGCGAAAATGACCCTAGTCGCCATTTTGATCGGCTACTTTTTCACACTCGGACATTACCGCCTCAAGCTCAAGGAGAACACAGCGTATAAAAGCGGGAAATTTTTTCGGTTCTATAATGAAGTACCGACACTCTTACTCATCGGTATCGTTGCTCTCGTTATCGTAAAACCTTTTTAAGAGGTTTTACTTTTTACCACATCGACCGTGTTTTATGCGGTTGTGGTTTTCGTTTCTGATTTTTTGCTTTCGCTTTGAAGAGTACCGGGGTCCCCTCAAAATCAAACTGCTCGCGCAACTGATTCGTCAAATAGCGGCGATAACTAAAATGGAGCCCCTGCGGTTTGTTCATAATCAGTGCAATACGCGGTGGACGGATGTCGTACTGCGTTGCGAAATAGAGACGAATATTCATACCGTTGATACTCGGCAGGATATGTTTACGCATCGCCGCTTGGATAACCTCATTCAGTTTACCGGTTGAGATACGCTGTGAATAGTTCTCATTGATTTTAAGGAGCATGTCAAAAATCTTATGAACCCGTTGTTTACTTTGCGCCGAGATCGTGATGATCGGAGCATAGCTGAGAAATTTAAAACGATCTCGTACTTCTGTCATAATTTTGTCGTAATCTTCTTTCGGTGCCAAATCCCATTTGTTAAGAACGATCAAACATGCAAGACGGTTTTTATCAACAAACCCCGCGATTTTTTCATCCAAATCCATAAACGGCTGCGACGCATCAAGAACAAGGAGGGCAATATCTGCCGTCTCCAACATCTCTTCGGTACGCATCAGCGCGTATTTTTCAATCCCAAGAATTTTCCCTCGCTTACGAATCCCTGCAGTATCGATAAAGGTGATCTTTTTATCCGCATACTCTACCGTCTCATCGATAGGATCGATCGTAGTCCCCGCTACTGAACTGACCACTGAGCGGTCTTCGCCGAGCAATGCGTTAAGCAATGAGCTTTTCCCGACATTGACACGTCCGATAATCGCTACTTTCATTTGATTGACGTCACCCGCTTCGTACTCTTTGACGATTCCGCGATACACCTCTTCGAGCGCTTCAATCGAGGTCTCCTCTTCTTCACCATCCTCTTCAGGGATAAAGAACCCATCGTCCTCATCTTCGTCTTCAAACTCATCATCATCCGATGAGGCTCTCATAGCAGCATCAAAGCCATCCATTTCATCCTCATCTGCCACAACGTCACTCTCCGGTGTTACAATAGAAGATTCAGGAAGTTCTGAAGCAATCCAGTTGAGAAGCGGAAGAACAGAGCGATTGTGAGAAACGGAAATACCGAAAATACGTTCTGTCCCGAACTCATAATACTCCCACAGCTTCTCTTGCATTTTATCATTGTCGATTTTGTTAACGACCAAAGCAATCGCTTTTCCCATCGATTCAAGCTCATAGAAAAGCTTTTTATCATCCTCTTCGGGGAGACTCTTACCGTCCACCATAAAGAGAATAATGTCCGCTTCATGTGCCGCTTTGAGAGATTTTTCTTTGATTCGGTCGAAGAGTTCACACCCCTCATCCAATCCGCCAGTATCAAGAATCTCCACCTCTTTGTCGACCACTACGGCAACCCGTTTTTTGACATCGCGTGTCGTACCGGCTTGTTCAGAGGTAATCGCATCACGTTGTTTCAGCAAACGGTTAAAGAGGGAACTTTTGCCGACATTCGGACGACCGATAATCGCTAATTTTTTCATAGACTTCCTAGTATTTATGCCTTTGCGAGACGCTAATCTCGATTGGCTGCGCTTATGTTGCGTTTTAGTGCTGCGCTATATATTGATATTTTATTATAGCGCAGATGCCCTTATGATATGATTTCAAAATGATATACTATGATTATAAACAATTTTGTACCGACATCCAACGTTTGAGTCAGCCTTGCGAATCTTTCCAAGCAGATACCCTAATCGCCATTGCGCGAGGTG
>Ga0209262_10000117_pt1 | contig 49213 bp, 45 predicted proteins | sample Lowcelwee11metaG_FD_187171 | JGI IMG/M metagenome (GOLD analysis project Ga0209262, IMG submission 187171) | Freshwater pond sediment microbial communities from the University of Edinburgh, under environmental carbon perturbations - Low... | ecosystem: Environmental > Aquatic > Freshwater >... | reverse complement strand
CCGTGGCGCTGATGACGGAGTGTTGCTTACTGACCGCGCGTTTGCCGGATCAGATACCCTGGCCACCTCTTATGCGCTTACCCTTGCTGTCCGCAAGCTGGCTCCTGACCTTGTCATAGGAGGCCGTCAGGCCATTGACGGCGATACCGCGCAGGTTGGTCCTCAGGTTGCTGAGAAGCTTGGGTGGCCTCAGGTAACATATGCAGAGGAGATGCATCTTCAGAATGGCCGGATGATCGTACGCAGAAGGCTCGAGAGAGGAGTGGAGACCGTCTCTGCACCGCTGCCGCTTGTGGTGACTGTTAACAGCACTGCTCCGCATGCCGCTACCGCAATGCACGCCTGGTGATGAAGTACAAGTATGCACGCACTGACACTGAACTGCAGGTCGAGAGCACTGACTATATAGCTCATGCACGTCCTTACATCCGCATAACGGAATGGGGTGTCGATGCTGTCGGTGCTGACATCGAACAGCTTGGGCTCTCCGGTTCTCCGACAAAGGTCAAGGAGATAGACAATGTCATTCTTCAGTCAAAGGAGGCAAAGCATCTGAGCGCTTCAGACAAGGATATAGAGTCACTGGTAAAGGAGCTGCTTGAGAGTCATACTATTGGGTGATAATTAGAAAAAACAGAAACAGTGAATAACTTATTCGTCTTTTGTGAACTTGATGAGGGGAAACCGGTAGATGTCAGCCTCGAGCTGCTGACCAAAGGCCGTTCCCTGGCAAACACTCTGGGGTGCAGGCTGGAGGCAGTCGTTCTTGGCAGTGGCATTGACGGCATCGAGAATGAACTCTTTCCCTATGGTGTTGATGTGGTGCATGTTGCTGATGATCCTGAGCTTGAGCATTACAGGACTATGCCGTACACATCGATTATCGCCGGCCTGTTCAGGCAGGAGCAGCCTCAGATTGCACTTATGGGCGCCACCACGGCCGGCCGCGATCTCGGACCCAGGGTCTCATCGGCTCTGCACAGCGGGCTGACGGCTGACTGTACCAGCCTGGAGGTAGGGGATCATTATGTGAAGAAAACCGATACCACGTATAAGAATCTTCTCTATCAGATCAGGCCTGCCTTCGGAGGCAACATCATTGCCACTATCATTAACCCTGACCACCGTCCGCAGATGGCAACCGTGCGTGAGGGAGTGATGAAGAAGGAGATCGTTAACAGGAACTACAGGGGTGAGCTGAAAAGGATAAATGTATCTGATTTCATCAGACCTGAAGACCTTGCTGTTGAGATTATTGAGAGGCATATGGAGGCCCGGCGGGTTGACATCAAGTCTGCTCAGATAATTGTTGCCGGCGGCTATGGAATGGGTTCGAAGGAGAATTTCGATCTGCTTTACGAGCTTGCCGATGTCCTCGGCGGTGAAGTGGCGGCTTCAAGAGCAGCTGTCGATGCCGGCTTCGCAGGGCATGAGCGACAGGTGGGACAGACTGGGGTTACTGTAAGGCCCAAGCTGTATATCGCCTGCGGCATCTCGGGGCAGATACAGCACACAGCCGGCATGAACCAGAGCGGCAAGATAATTGCCATCAACAATGACTCAATGGCTCCGATCAACAGCATTGCCGACTATGTGATCAACGGAGATGTGTCGGAGGTTATACCCAGGCTAATAAAGTTTTACAAGGCTAACGCCAGATAGATTCTCACAATAAAAACAGCGACAGCAATGGCCAATTTCTATAAGGACAACAAGGATCTGAGGTTCCATCTTACCCATCCTGTAATGGAGAAGATAGTGAGACTCAAGGAGATGGATTACAGGGACAAGGATCTGTATGATTATGCCCCGCATGATTATGAAGATGCGATGGATAATTATGACAGGGTCCTCGATATCGTCGGCTCAATCTGTGCCGAGGTGATAGCCCCCAATGCCGAGGACGTTGACCATGAGGGTCCTTCCATCGTTGACGGGAGAGTGCGTTATGCCCGCGGAACGCAGCAGAATCATGAGGCGCTCACGAGAGCAGGGGTCATTGGGATGAACTTCCCGCGCAAATATGACGGTCTGAATTTCCCGATGGTGCCTTATGTCATGGCTGCGGAGCTTGTCTCGAGGGCTGACGCAGGGTTTGCAAACATATGGGGTTTGCAGGATTGCGGGGAGACCATCCTCGAGTTTGCCACTGAAGATATCAAGGATGATTTTCTGCCACGGTTCAATAAGGGGGCCACGGCGGCCATGGATCTCACTGAGCCTGATGCAGGATCTGACCTGCAGGCTGTACAGCTGAAGGCTCATTACGACGAAGGTGCAGGTGTGTGGATGCTCAACGGCGTGAAGCGCTTCATAACCAACGGTGATGCCGAGATATCTCTCGTGCTCGCACGTTCTGAGGAGGGCACCACTGACGGCAGGGGTCTTTCCCTGTTTGTATATGACAAGGCGGCCGGTGCTGTGACAGTGAGACGCATTGAGAACAAGATGGGTATAAAGGGATCGCCCACATGTGAGCTGGTGTTCCGTAATGCCCCGGCAAAACTTATTGGTGAGCGCCGCATGGGGCTTATAAAATATGTCATGTCGCTTATGAACGGCGCCCGTCTGGGTGTAGGCGCACAGTCAGTGGGTATTGCACAGGCAGCTTATGAAGAGGCCCTCAAATATGCTTCTGAGAGGAAACAGTTCGGGAAGACCATCGACCAGTTTCCGGCAGTATATGAGATGCTGACAGTGATGCGTGTGAGGCTGGAGGCAATGCGGTCACTCCTCTATGAGACCGCCAGATTTGTGGATATATATAAGGGATGGTCGTTCATCGGTGAAGAGCGTAAGCTTGAGAAGGAGGAGCGCGAGGAGCTCAAGGCCAACACACGCCTGGCAGACATATACACACCCCTGGTCAAGCTCATCTCGAGTGAATGGTGCAACCGTATCGCATATGATGCGCTGCAGGTACACGGAGGGGCAGGGTTTATTAAGGATTTTCCGGTTGAAAGATTATACCGTGATGCAAGAATCACATCAATCTATGAAGGTACATCCCAGCTGCAGGTCGTTGCAGCGGTCAGGGGAGTAACCACCGGAGGATACCTGGCACAGATGAGAGAATATGAGAAGGCAGAGATGAGACCTGAGATGGAACATATTCGCAAAACCCTCGCTGGCATGACTGATGATTTTGAGAAGACTGTGGCAGTTGTTGTGTCAGCCGGCAATAATGAACTTACTGATTTTCATGCCCGCCGGATGGTGGAAATGGCAGGGAATATTATTATGGGATATCTTCTTCTTTCAGATGCACAGCGTGATGCAGATTATGCCGGATCAGCAGAACTGTTTGTCTCACTGGCAACAGCGGAGAACAGCATGCGCGCTGAGTATATCAGAGGCTTTGATGAGAAGGAGCTTGGGCGGTTTAAAGTGAACTGAAAACCGAATAAGGACCCGGCAGGTCAGGGTCATCACTTGAAGATTTTCTGATTTTCATTATCAGCTATGTTCAGGGCTTCGAATAATTTAATTCCGGTTCGAGGGCTATTCCTTTTGAAGAAAAGTAACCTGGAATAATGACAAATATCAATTGACGGGTTGACAAGAAGCATGAATATAGCTCGTAAATATACTGCCACATAAAAAAATCAGATATCTTTATTCTGATATATTTGTGATTAAAATAACAATAAGACTATGATGGATAATAAAGTAAGGATTATTAAAGCGTTTGCTGCTGTTATCTTTTTAACAGCAGCTGCGGGTCTCACCTCCTGTGAGAACTATATCTGGTCTCCTCCTGAGATACCGGAAGATATCGTCATCAGCTTCAATGAGCATATTTATCCTGTTTGCGATGACTGTCACAATACATGGAGTGCTGAAAGGACATATGAAGAATTAACGGATCAGATCAATCTTGATGATCCGGAAGCCAGTGCCATATTCACGATACACGGAACAATACTTGACAATAAAATGGTTACTGTCGATGAAGACTTAACCATTAAGGCGTCAGACGCCATTATTCTGTGGATAGAGGACGGCGCCGAATTCAATAAATAAAGTAAAAAAACCCTAAATCATGATAAAAATGAAAAAGATACTTGCATTGCTCATTCTTACGCTGCTTTTCATACCTGCCTTTTCACAGGAGGGCGAGGATTATCCGGTAAGATTATTTGAAACCAGCATATTGATTGACAACCAGACCGTAACCACTCCCTTCAAGGGAATGCTTGAATTTGAGATCCATCACAGATTCGGAACAGTAAACAATGGTCTTACAGACCTTTACGGTATCTGGGGTCCGGCTAACATAAGGTTAGGGCTCAATTATGCCATCACCGACAGGCTTATGATAGGTGCAGGAACAGCGAAGAATTACAGGGCACAGGATCTGGCAGTCAAGTATGCTCTTTTCAGGCAGACAAGTTCAGGTTCGATGCCTGTTTCTGTAACGCTTTACGGCAATATGGGAATTAACTGTCTGAGCGAGGAAAATTTTGGTCCGGCCCACGACTGGCGCGAGATTCACAGACTTTCATATTTTACCCAGGTTCTTGTTGCCCGTAAGTTTGGTGAAAAATTGTCTCTTCAGGTAGCTCCGACATTCATATGGCTGAACGCCGTTGAAGAGGGGTACAAGAATGCTAATTACGGTTTTTCCGCAGGGGCAAAATATAACGTATTCGGGTCACACAACATCATCATGGAGTATGATCAGTTGCTTAATAAAATGGAGAACGAGGATTTCAATCCAAAACCACAGTTTGCTTTCGGATGGGAGATCAGTACAGCCACTCATGCTTTCCAGATATTCTTCGCAAATTACAAGGACATTCTCGGCCAGTACAATTTTGTCTATAACCAGAACAGTATTTCCGACTTCAACTATCTTCTCGGCCTGAATATTACTGTAAGATTCTAAACGAAGCCTAACCGACGCATAGATGAAAACCTTGAAAAGCAGGGGCCTATTAGTATTGATTTTATTTTCCGGCTGTCTCTTCAACAGCCAGCTTTTTGGTATTGCACCTGATGATTCACTGGTTGTCAAGTGGAAGGATATAAACGTCTTTTATGATGACAATGAGAGATGTCTTATCTGCCACGGTGAAGCCTACTACACTCTGAGCGATACTGTTGCAGGTATCTCGCAGATCAGGAACATGTTCCAGGATTATTTTGTTGACCGGGAGGATTATTATGACGGCGTACACAAATCATTCAGCTGTACAGACTGTCATTCTCCAGACTTTATCAGGTTTCCTCATGATGTTGCGGCAAGGCTTGAGCCTCGTTATGCATGTATAGACTGTCACGGTTACGATGAAAACTATGCACATCTGAATTTTGAGCAGATTGAAGTCGAGTACAACAACAGCACTCATGCCCAGGTTGAGAATTTCTCCTGCTGGAAATGTCATGATCCGCACTCCTACAAGCTTATTGCAAGCGAAGTGTCTGACGTCGGTGAACTGGTGCTGTATGACAATAACATGTGTCTTGCATGCCATGCAAACTTCACTGAATTCAGGCTGCTGACCGACAGGGAGGAGATCAATGTGGTGAATAAGCACGAATGGCTTCCCAACCAGGTGTTGCACTTTGAAAGTGTACGGTGCATTGAGTGCCATACACAGATAAGTGACTCTATACTTGTTGCACATATGGTTCTGCCAAAGGATAAGGCAGTTAAGAACTGCACCGAGTGCCACTCGACCAACTCCAGGCTCATGTCTACCCTTTACAAGTTTGAAAGCAAGGAGAAAAGGCAAAACGGATTCTTTAACTCAATTATTCTCAACAGGTCATATGTCATCGGCGCTTCGAGAAACATGTACCTGGGTTATCTGAGTTTTGTAATCTTCTTCGGGGTACTGACTGTAATTGGCATTCATGTGTTTTTCAGGGTATTAAAGGCAAAAAAGAAATAGTCATGTCAAAAGGTTTATACTTATACCCGAAATGGATCAGGTTATGGCACATAACAAATGCTGTTCTGTTTCTGATTTTGATAGTTACAGGTATCAGTCTTCAGTTTTCGGGGCTCGACGAACCGTTTGTACTTGTCAGTTTCAAGTCAGCCGTCAGCTGGCATAATGCGGCAGCTTTTTTTCTAGTTCTGAGCTATGTTGTATACATCATAGGCAACAGGGTCACCGGCAACATAAAGCATTACAGAAGCAACAGCGACACATACCTGCAAGACCTGATTAAGCAGGCCAATTACTACAGGAGAGATATGTTTCGCGGCGAACCGCATCCGTTCCCTGTCACTGAAGATTCCAAATTCAATCCGCTGCAGAGATTCAGCTATCTGCTTGCCATGTATGCAGGGATGCCGCTTGTAATAATCTCAGGTATCCTGCTTTTTTATCCTGGCATGCTCCCGAGACAGATTTTCGGGGTGAGCGGTCTTCTGATAAATGACCTGATACACATTGCATCAGGATTCATGCTGTCAATATTCATGATTATACACATTTATACATGTACCCTTGGCAGCAAGCCAACGACACTCTTCAAGAGCATGGTTGACGGCTACCATCATGATGATCACTGAATTATTTGCCGATGAACATGAAAGACAAAAAGAAAGAAAGCTCATCAAGACGACGGTTCCTTAGAAATATTGGGATTGGAATAGGTTCCGCTGCTATCGTCTCAGCACCTGCGCTTGCCAGTAATGGCGGCGATGACGATGCGGGAGAGAAAGTGAAGGTGCTGACATCTGATGGCAGGCTGGTTGAGGTGAGCAAGTCAGCCATTAAGGTGGCCAGGGAGGAGACAAAAGTGCAGATACTGGAGTCACAGAAAGGTCTGCCGCACAGGAAGTTCGTGATGGTCATTGACCTTGCCAAGTGCAAGAATGCCCGCAAATGCGTCGATGCCTGCCAGGAGGGACATATGCTCCCAAAAGATCATGAATGGATTCAGATCTATCTTCTTCAGGACTCAGATAAATCCGCAAAATACTGGTTCCCGAGGCCGTGCTATCACTGTGACAGCCCGCTTTGTGTGAGTGTCTGTCCTGTTGGCGCCACTTACAAAAGAGAGGACGGCATTGTCATTGTCAACAGCAAGAGATGCATCGGATGCAAGTTCTGCATGACTGCCTGCCCCTATTCTGCCCGTGTCTTCCACTGGAAAGACCCTGAAGCTCACGTGCCTGAAGATCATGTCTATGACCCTGAACTTAACGTTCCGCCTGTTGAGGGCACTGTGGGGAAATGTGTCTTCTGCGCTGACAGGCTTAGAGATAATGAGCTCCCTAGGTGTGTGAAAGCCTGCCCGATGGGAGTGATCTATTTCGGCGACATTGCCGAGGACGCCGTTACCAACGGAACCGAGACGCTGCGATTCTCTTCACTGATGGTTGACAAGCACGGATACAGATATATGGAGGAGCTCGGAACCGCACCTTCAGTCTATTACCTGCCTCCGGTCAACAGGACCTATCCGGTTGAGCTTGGATTTGATGATCTTGATCCGTCAATTTCCGAGCGTTATAAAACGCAGACAATCCCCGGGAATAAAAACAAATAACAGATGAGCGAGTACAACGAAAACCTGATAAAGGATCTGACTCCCGAGATTGAAAAGACCAGCAGGAGCTGGTACATAATCTTCGGTACATTCCTGGTGATATTCGCCTATGGGATAAACGGCCTGGTGCAGCAGATAGACAAAGGACATATTGTGACAGGCATGAGAGACAATGTTGTCTGGGGTGTTTATATTGTCAATTTCATCTTCTTTATGGGACTCAGTTATGCCGGGGCGCTTGTCTCAGGAGCGTTGCACCTGTTCAAGACACCGTGGAGAGCCCCGGTGATAAGACTGGCTGAGCTGATAACGGTTATCTCGCTTGCGATAGGACCATTTTTTATCTTTTTCTGCGTCGGCAGGCTTGACAGGTTGCCATATCTTCTTGCATTCCCAAGGATACAGTCACCGATTGTGTGGGACGTCATTGCCATTCTGACCGATGTCTTCGGGTGCTTTATTTTTCTTTATATCTCTTTCCTTGAGGATTTTGCAATATTACGTGACAGGAAAGATCTGAATGTTGCACCCTGGAAGAAAAAGATGTTCAGGATTCTGGCAATAGGATATACCGGAACCGAAAAACAGCGAAAGATCCTTGGCTTTGCCCGTAATGTCATGGCAGCCATGATCATTGCGATAGCCATCATAGTATATTCCGTGCTTGCATGGATCTTTGGCGTGACACTGAGACCCGGATGGCACAGCACAATATTCGGCCCGTACTTCGTAATTGCTGCCATTTTCTCGGGAGTGGGGCTCCTTATTATTCTCATGGCAATCTTCAGAAAGATATACAGCCTTGAGAAATATATAACTCTGAAACATTTTGTGAATCTTGGCATTGTACTTTTCGTTATTGCTGCATTTTTCGGGTATTTTACATTCAGTGACTACCTCACTAAATGGTACGGATCAGTGAAGATGGATAAGATACTTATTGATAAGCTTTTTACTGAGTTTAACCTCTTCTTCATCTTTGCAAATTACATAGGCATTCTGACACCTATCATTATAATTGCAATACCCAAACTCCGCACAATAAGAAACATTACCATCGCAGCGGTTATCGCACTGGTTGCGTTGTGGGTTAACAGGTATATTATTATTGTACCCACCCTTGAAACCCCGTTCCTTCCTATCCAGGAGATAAGACCTGACTGGACAAATTACTCGCCTACATGGGTAGAGTGGGCTCTCACGGCAGCAGGGGTTGCTGTCTTTGGAATGCTTTTCATGATCATTTCAAAGATTGCTCCGATCATTTCTATTTCTGAAATGGAAGAAGCTGAAGAGAAAAGAATTCAGGAACTAAGTAAAGAGAAGGAATCATGAGTAAGGCTCCGATAAAATACGTTAACCTCCTGATGCTGGTCTTCCTTTTAGCATCAGGATACGTTGCAGCCAGCGGGTTACAGGAAGCCAAGATTAGTCCCTACATGTTATTCACCTACCTCAAGGATTCGAACTCAAACAGGATTCTTCAGGCCAGAATGACTAACATTACCCAGACAGGGGAGGTGCCTCTTCCAGGGCTTAAAATAATGTTCTATAACAATGAAACCATTCTGGGGGAGGCTGTTACGGACAATTCAGGAAACGCCATTTACACCATTGACGATACATATCAACTCTTTAGAAGTGATGATGGCTCATGGCCGTTCAGTGCTTCATTCGAGGGAGACAGCCTCGTTGACGCCACCTTCGGTGAACTGAGTGTTACTGATGTAAATCTTGAAATGACCCTGAGTGATGAAGAGGGTAAGAAATTTGTTTCTCTAGCTGCCACAATGCCTTCAGATGAAGGGCAGGTTCCGGTTGCCGGAGAAGAGATCTCAGTATTTGTCCCCAGGATGTTCAGCCTGCTGCCAGTTGGCACGGGTATGCTTGATGACAACGGCACAATCCGTTTTGAATTCCCGGGTGATATTCCGGGTGACAGCATTGGTAATGTGACTGTTATCGGAAGGTTCAACGATCATTATCTTTTTGGCAGCGTAGAAAAGAGAGAGAATAAGCTATGGGGTCTCCCTGTTGTGAAAGCTCCGCCAACATACAGAAGCCTCTGGTCAACACTGGCTCCAAAGTGGATGGTGGTCTCACTGGCAATAATGCTTCTTGGTGTATGGGGCCATTATACATTTGTTGTGATCAGCCTTATAAGGATTAAAAAGGAAGGATCGAAAGAGGCAAAAAAATAGGCAAAATTTAGTTTGGCATAGAAAGTGATATATTTAAGTGAAACCAAAATTGTAAGATTATGAAATTAAAAGTTGTTTTTGTAGGAACTGTTCTTCTTGCATTTTCATTTACTCAGGTTATGAATGCACAGCAGAAAAAAGGTGAGCCATGGACGATACCTGCAGAGTATAAGAAGATGGCCAATCCGGTTGCAAAGGATGATGCAAACCTTAAGCTGGGCGCCTCATCATGGGCAAAGAATTGCGCATCATGTCACGGTAAAACAGGACTGGGTGATGGCCCGAAAGGCAGGATGACCAAGACCTTCCCCGGTGATTTTTCAGGTGCAGCTTTCCAGGGGTTTTCTGATGGTGACATGTTCTATCAGACCAAGTTCGGAAGAGGGGAGATGCCTGCATATGACAAGAAGATCCCTGACAATGAGATATGGGCAATGGTTCATCACATGAGAAGCTTCAAGAAGTAAGAAGTCAGAAGAAAAAATCAAAAGGGTGTCTCAAAAGGGCACCCTCTTTTTTTTGGCTATAAATGTTCGCACCTTTTCCGGTTTGCCCCTGCGCTGCCAGATGCTGCAAGCTCCGGAAGAGCATTGTACGGAGTGACTAAAAAGAATAACCCCGGGTGACACCCTGGGAATAGGCAAAAAACAAAGCCGGATCAATTCGATCCGGCTTTATTATGTGTAGTTCCTTATCTTATTCTACCATGCTGCAAGAGTCTTCTCCAGCAGGTTCTTCATGTAAGGATAGTTATGAACACCTTTGCTGCCGTCGCGGTATACCAACTGGTAGTTGAGTATTGCGCCAAACGCGGCATTTGGGATGGTCGGGAAGGCAACGTTACCCAGGTTCGGGTTTTTATAGAATCCAGTCGGATTTGCTGATGCGTCATAGATGTTAAAATATCCATGGTATTCGCCGTCAGCTTCCTTGAAAAGGAGGTCAGCAGTGTTGGGAGCCTGCAGCGCGTTTATTTTCGCAGCAAGCTGGTCAAGTTTAGCCTCGATGTCAGCTTTTGCAGCAGTATATGTTGTATTGGTAGCGCTCATGGTTGTATGGCATCCGCCTACGTTGCAACCTGTAAAGTTAACGGTAGGTGTGGTTGACCCTTCTGCACTTGTATGCATATTGAATGAGTGTCCTCCGCCAAAGCCTGCCGGGGTTGCCATATGGCAGCTCTTGCATGAAGCAGTAGAAGCGTGAACTGAGTTTACATATCCACCTGTGCCGAACTCTATCCCGCCGACTCCGTCAGCCATTGCAGCCTGAGTGCCGTAATGAACGCCGGTTCTGTAGCCGATGGTTGCCTGGGTGAAGTTTGCAGTTGGCGAGCTGACAAGTACTGCATAGTCAATCACGTTACTGTCAGAAGCTTTGGTGACAGGGCGCGGCTGATGGCACTTGGCGCAGAGATTGCCCTGGGTCCGTTCAAAGTTGATTGACTTGGCGCCGCCGTACATTGTCATTGAAACTGCTGCAATATTTGTGAGAGGTGAAAAGTCTTCATCACCATAAGTTGTGTGCAGTTTACTGTGGCAGGTCATACAGTTGATCGGTGTAGGAAGAGCGGCAGCAGCATCACTGATGAAATACTGGTTCACGTACTTCCCTGTGGTGGCATTCAGTAAAAATGTTGAAGGCGTATTGTTTTTCACAACATAGGTGTATCCTTCATGTGAATGACATGGAGCACACGCTGTTCTTGTACCCTCTTCGAATGCCTCGCCGGTTTTATGAAGCGAATACTCGAATTCTGATGCAATCACTTCTACAACATTCTGATTGTGGCACTCAGCACATGCAAGTGTTGTTCCCGGTGTACCAGGATCACCCTTGTCACCCTTGTCACCTTTGGCACCATCTTCGCCTGCAGGGCCCATGGGACCTTCACATGAGGCCATAACCATTCCGGCTACAACAAACATTGAAATAAATTTCAGACTCTTTTTCATAAATATTGTTTTTTGGTTTTTTATCACATTGGAAAGGTAACAAGATCATTGATGCCTGAACCAAGCTAAGCATTGATATATAAATCACAATGAATTGATAAGTAAGAGGAGGGAAGATGATTTATATCAATAATAAATATGATATATGTTATAATTTTCGTAATTTGCGGTCAGGTATGGATACTTTTGGTTCCCTAACCTTAACGGTTCATGTTCAGTGAAAATGTAATATCAAGTTGTGAATTCTGCACTAACTGCTGGAGTAATTTCAGGAATTTAGCGAAAGAGGAGCGTGACCTGGTCAACAGCAACCGCTATGAGGCCAGTTTCAAGCCTGGTGAGATAATAATCAAGCAGGGCTCACCTTCATCAAATGCGATCTTTCTGCTGTCTGGTCTGGCCAAGGTATATATGGAAGGGTATTCGGGCAGGAACATTATTCTTGATATTGCGGAACAGGGGACTCTCCTTGCCGGCCCCGGAGTTCACGTAAATTCGAGATACTCTTATTCTGTAGCAGCCATCACCCAGATCCAGGCATGCTTCATCAGCTTTGACGTTCTGCGTAAAATCATTAATATAAATCCGCAGTTTGCATCAGGTTTTATCGAGGACCTGAGTGAGAAGTCATTTAAAATGCATCAGAAGGTAATAAGCCTTACCCAGAAGAAAATGCATGGAAGACTTGCGGAAGCACTTCTTAACTTTTCGGATAATATATTCCATTCTCAGGAATTTGAAATGCTCCTCTCGAGGCAGGAGCTCGGAGAGTTGACAAATATGGCCAAGGAAAGTGTGGTAAGAATTCTCGGCGAACTTGAGGATGAAAAAATCATCCAGGCCACCCCCCGGTCTGTCAAAATTCTCGATCGCGATAAACTTCGTATTATATCCGAAAAAGGATAGTTTTGTTCCCAAATTTAAATCATGAAAATAGTCAGACTACTTTTTGCACCCATGTTTATGGGTATACTCTTTGTTGTGCTTGCCGTGGCAATGGCAGCAGCGACTTTCATCGAGAACGACTTCGGTGCAGCAACAGCCAGGGCAGCTGTTTACAATACAAAATGGTTTGAGTTTCTTTTCCTTCTGCTGGCAATTAATCTTGCCGGCCAGATAATTGTCTTCAGGTTATACAGAAGGGAGAAGCTGACTGTGATGATCTTTCACCTGGCCTTTATACTAATGCTGATTGGAGCTGCCATAACCAGATACACAGGATATGACGGCATGATGCACATCAGGGAGGGTGAGGCATCTGGTGTCACCTTTTCTTCAGGCAACGAGCTGGTTTTTGAGATAGCAGACAGGGACGGTAATACTGTGATCAGGCACTCCAGGCAGTTAATGACAGCCTCTTCAGGGAAAAACCGTTACAGCAAGACCCTTTCGGCAGGAGGTGAGCAGTACAGGCTCACTCTTAACGGCTATCTCCCTAATGTGGCGAAGCAGGTTGAGGAATCACCTGACGGTGTTCCGGTGGTTTCATTCCTTGCGACTCCGGATATGACCACAGGTGAGAATATAGTTCTTGTTCAGGGTGAGACTGCCAGGGCTGGAGATCTGACAATAGGCTTTGATAAGGAGGCCGTTGTCACGGTGACGCTTAAGGATGATAATTTCTTCATTGAGTCTGTAATGGGGATACAGGCTACCCTGATGACAGACATGACTGTTGCTCTCTATCCTCCGGATTCTCTGGTGGCTCTGGTTCCGAAGACTGTCTATACAATAGGGGGTTACAGGATTGTGCCGCGCAAGATGCTCCTCAGCGGTGTCGTTGCAATGGCCCCTGCCCCTGATAATATGGGGGGAGAAGGTACAGGTGCACTTGATCTCACACTTTCAGGCGGAGGCGTTGAGCAGAAGATCTACCTTCCCGACAACATCGGAGAGGAGAGGAGTGAGTGGTCAGGAGACGCTGGAAGCTATACTGCTCATGTCAGTTACGGCAACAGGGTATTGAATCTGCCCTTCAGCATAAGGCTGAACGACTTTATTGTTGAAAGATATCCCGGGTCAAACAGTCCTTCAGGGTTCCGCAGTGACGTGACCCTTCTGGATCCTTCACATGACACGGAGTTCGGTTACGAGATTTACATGAACCATATCCTTAAATACAGGGGTTTCCGCTTCTACCAGTCATCGTATGACAAAGACGAGAGAGGAACCATACTATCGGTTAACCATGATCCGGCAGGTATGCTAACGACCTACACAGGTTACTTTCTGCTTTTCCTTTTCATTGTTCTTTCAATAATAAACAGGAGGTCATTCTTCAGGACAGTTGGCAACGGCTACTGGAACTCGCGCTACCGCCGGGTGGCTACGGTTACTGCACTTCTTCTGGCTCTTGCCTCCTTTGTGCCTGCAGGAGCCCAGCACCTGGTTATTGACAAGGCTGATGCTGACCGTTTCGGGGAGGTATTGGCGCAGGACCAGAAGGGGCGTACAAAACCTCTCTATACGATAAGCAATGATATCCTCCGCAAGGTTGCAAAGGAGAATGATTTCGACGGACTGTCGTCAATGCAGGTGTTCCTGGGCTATTCACTCGATTTCTTTCACTGGCAGAATGTGCCTCTGATAAAAGTCTCCAACGCTGAACTGCAAAAGCTGCTGGGTATCAAAGGAGACAGGGCTGCATTTTCTGACATAGTTGATTTTAATGAAGGAGGGGGTTATAAGCTCTCTGAGCATGTTGACAAAGCCTTTTCCAAAGCAGAGAGCGAGCGGACAAGGTTTGACAAGGAAGTTATCAAGCTTGATGAACGTGTGAACATTTGTTACATGATGTCAAGGGGCGACTTCCTCCATATCTTTCCTCTCAGGGATGGCACTGACCACTGGGGCAAGGCAGAGGATGCGGTCAAAAATACAATGGATCAGAAAGACTCTCTATTCGTGCTCAGTGTAATACCGCTTTGGGCGCAGTCAGTCACTTCGGTGGGCACTGCCGGGATAGAATCAGGGGAGTACCTCGTCGCCATTAAAAACTATCAGAAGGCGCATTCTGATTATGACCTGCCGTCACAGACGAAAGTCAAGGCTGAACTTTTCTACTACAAGGCAAAGATCTTCGAGCGGCTTTTCCCGTATTATGCGACATTAGGCCTTGTAATGATACTTCTGCTTATTGGAATTATCATCACCGGCCGGCAGGGATCAGGGCTATTATTAAAGATACTGGCCGGTCTGGCTGTAACAGGATTCCTGTTCCATACCCTTGGGCTCGGCATAAGGTGGTATATTTCAGGTCATTCGCCCATGAGCAACGGCTATGAATCGATGCTCTTCATTTCATGGGTCACCATGCTTGCGGGATTCATCTTCAGCCGCAAGTCAATGCTGACCCTTGCCGCCACGGGCGTTCTGGCAGGGATGACGCTGATGGTTGCGCATCTGAGCTTCATGGATCCGGAGATCACCAACCTGGTGCCGGTGCTGAAGTCATACTGGCTTACGCTGCACGTATCGGTCATCACAGGCAGCTATGGCTTCCTTGGGCTGGGAGCATTGCTCGGAATTATTGTAATGGTAATGATGCTTTTTGTCAACGGGAGCAACCGTGAAAGGATCGGCGCTACCATAGATGAGCTTACTGTCATTAATTACAAGACGCTGACGCTGGGGCTCTACTTCCTTACGATAGGGACATTTCTCGGGGCCATCTGGGCCAATGAGTCATGGGGCCGTTACTGGGGATGGGATCCGAAGGAGACATGGTCACTCATCACCATAATTGTTTACACCATTGTGACACACTCCAGGACCATTCAGGGGATGAAGGATGTTTATACATTCAATCTACTTTCCGTATTTGGATTCTCGTCAGTACTGATGACATACTTCGGGGTCAATTATTACCTGTCAGGGCTGCATTCCTATGCAGGCGGTGATGCTGTCCCGGTGCCGGTATTTGTATACATAGCGGTGCTGGTGCTGGTCAGCCTGGCGGTGACCTCATATTTCAGGTACAGGCAGGCAGATTCGCAAAGCAAGTAACCGTGAAAACGACGCGCAGGTTGCGCGTCGTTACATGTTTCCCAAAAAAAGAGAGAGGCGCTGTCAGCGCCTCTCTCTTTTTTGAGGATATGAGATCCTATTTGAAGTAATCAGCGTTTTTCCGGCGCGTGATTGTATAAGTGCTGCCCTTTGTGGCCGGAGAGAACTCGTGATATACGTCATACTCATCGCCGTCATAGAAGACAGTATAGTCAACTGTCATAGTATGGGCACAACCGTCATAAGTGCCGCTTCCCTGCACCCAGCCAGTAACACCGTCTCCGAATGTGAAGTTCTGTTTTGGAACCGTAATTTTCTCCAGGAAGTCGCCTGAGAAGGTGTAATATATCACCTGCCCGGGAGCCGGAAAGTCCCAGAAGTTGTCATTTACGATGGTGTTTGCCAGTGTCGCATGCTTTGTGAAGTTTACCGGATAGACGCCGTAGCCGGCTTCGTCGCAGTCAAATTCTCCCACAAAGTTATTTATATCGAGTGCGCAGAAGGCTTTGACGGTCACCTCGATAACCTTGTCAGGTGATTTTGTGCCGCCGGAAGTTGTTTCGCTCACCGTTATTGCCGCCTTACCTGAGGCCGGCAGTGTTGTGAACTGCACAGTAGCCGTCCTCGTGTCTGCACTGACAGACTTAAGCACTGCATTGGTGACGCTCCAGGCCCAGGTTGATCCTGCCCGGCTGTAGGCCGGCGAGTAGGTCCTTGTTTCTGTCTGGTAGACGGAAGTTGGTCCGGTGACACTGAAGACAATCGGTATCACGTCTGAAGCCTCGTACTCAGCCTGTGCTTTTTCCATAGGTGTCTCTTCGCATGAGGCGAAAAGAAGCACTGCCACGATGAAGAAGGCCACACGAAATATTATGTTGGTTTTCATATTTATCGAGTTTTATTGTTACATTTTTTCTATTAAAACCAGCCTCCGTTTGAATAGTCCTCGCCGGCCACACCGTTGCCAGGGCCGAAGGTGTAGTATTCCATAATATTAACATCAAGCTGCTGGCCCGGGATCGGGAGGTGAAGGGGAGTACCGGACTGAAGCTTATTGGCTTTACGCATGGTGAAAAATTCTATCCCCAGACCGGAAGTATGGAGCTCAATGTTCCTTTCATGGAAGATGGCTTTTTCGATGTCAGCAGCCGTGGCTGCCACAGGAGCAAGACCTCCGCGGGTTACCCTGGTGCCGGCATTGATAATAGCAGCTGCTCCTGGCAGGTTATTCTGGTGCAACAGGGCCTCGGCCTTGAGCATGTCATTTTCTGCTTTTGTGAAACAGGGCTGGGCCGTCGTCCATGTATTCAGATAATCATCCCATTTGCTGAAGCGGTAGCATGAGAAGTGGTAGTAACCGCGTTCAACCCTGAACGGGCAAGACTGCAGGAACTGGAAGTCAGTAAAGATCCTGTCATCGATGCCGGCAGTATGGGTAGTCGTCGGTGTTGGCAGTGTTGTCCAGGTGCCTGCATCGGTCCACCGTGAAGGGAACCGGGGATCCATCATATTGACAAGCCTCATGTCGGTCTGTCCCCATCCGCCATATACTGAATATGTCTGGTAAGTGGTATACCATGAGATGTCATCCATCTCAGGGGCGAAGTCATAGGTCAGGCCTTTGTTGGCATATGCTCCCACTTTGGCCCAGTCAACTGCGTTATCCTGGGTTTTGTTTCTGGGTGCATAGGAGAGAAGGACTGCAGCAGCTGTATTTGCAAGCTCCCCGAGCTTGGCATTGGTAAGGGTCAGCCCCGGGACCCAGTCAGAGGGCAATGTGAAGGTATTGGAGCCGCAGAGTGCGATGCACTTGTCAAGGCAACCGACTGCTGCCTGGATCACATCCTGGAAGGGCGATGTTTCAAGAGTCTGAGTAAGGTCGGTGGTTTCAACAACAATGAATGCCTTGTCATAAATAAGCCCGATGTATCCGAGTGAAAGGCCCTGAACAAGATGGGAGACGGCTGCCACCATTGGTGTTTCGTCAGTCCCGGTATCAGAAATGATATCCATGTCGCCCACCTCAATTTTAACAAGTATTTCATTGCTTGATGAGAGTAATGCGTACAGCTCCTTATACAGTGTTTCACCATAAGCAGCGTTAGGGTAAGCAGCGGTATTATCCCATGCAATGCGCGGTTCATAGCTGAAATCACGCATGGCGAAGTTACCCCAGGAGCAGGTGCCTGCGTCAGCACCAACCCAGAACATCAAACCCGGAGATTCAGTGCTTTGCGTGCGCTGAAACCAGCCATTGATAAGAGAACTGGCGACTCCCTTTACATCAGACGGATTGGAGAACGCGGTCTCAAAATCCGGATCATTGGTGTTTTTCACCTCCAGACTCTCACATCCTGAGATCAGTAGTGTCACCAGAGTTGAAAATAACAGGAAATATTTTATCGTTTTCATAGTCACTTTTCTTTATTCGTTAGAATTTCAATTCGAGTGAAGCAGAGAAGGCTCTGTAGTTTGGATAGCCCATGAAGTCATAAGCGAAGTACTGGGTACCGTTTGACGTACCGACTTCAGGATCATACCCTGAATAATTTGTCAGGGTATAAAGGTTTCTCCCGATCAGAGCCAGTTTTACACCTTTAAGAAAGCCGTTGGCAAAGCCTTTGAGGGCATTGGCCGGGACATTATAATAGAGTGACACTTCTCTCAGTTTCAGGTAGCTTCCGTCTTCCACCCAGAAATCTATCTGGTTGTTGACATCATAGAAAACCTTATAGTAGCTTATCGTCTTCTTCAGATAGTCCGGTTTCCCGTACTGGTCCATCATGCCGTGCCTGTCGTCACGGGTGAGCCACTGGGCTGACTTGTTATAGACGTCACCGCCGTTTTTCCACTCGAGCAGCGCATATATCCCGAAGCCCTTATAGCTGAAGTTATTTGTCATTCCCAGCTTAAAGTCCGGGTTTGAATCACCAATCTTGCCGTACCAGAGCTTGCCGTTCTCGTCAAGTCTCTTTATGGGTGCCTCGGCTGTTGTCCCTTCGGTCCCTTTTACAATGACATAGCCATCACTGTTAACGGTGTATGAGTCTATGCTGGCATCATTATACCAGGTTGAGGCATTGTCTGTAGCCGGGAGCTGTGCTTCCATCTCCTCAAGGGTATGAATGAATGCATAGCCGTACATTGCGCCAAAGACCTCCCCTTCACGTATGTAGAACGCCTTGTAGGCTTCCTGTCCGTTGGGACCGGTCTGGTATGGCGGAACCGACAGTTCGGTGATCATCGTGCGTACCCTGTCGAATACAAATCCGATGGTGTAACTCACATCCTTTGATCTTACTACCTGGGCATTGAGAGAAGACTCCCATACTTTCGAATTGAGTGTACCGGCATTCTGCACCTGGCTGGGCCAGCCGCCATACTGTACTGCCAGCGGCACCGAAAGTATCTGGTCAGAGGTATTGGTTTCTGACCGCACAATCTCGAAGCTGAACCTGTTCAGGAATTCAATATTTAAACCTGCTTCAAATTCTTTTGAAAGAGACGGCTTAAGCAATGAGTTGCCGAGCTGGCTTTTAGAGACGTTCCCTGAACTGATTGACATCACTTCATACTGGTCTGCAAAACCAGGTCTCTGGCCAGCCGTACCGTAGGCGGCACGTATCTTCAGCTCCTGTATGCCGGGGATCTTGATATCCTCGGTCACCCTGTAGGCACCTGACACCCTGAAGTAGGGGCTCCATCTGGCGTCTGCACCGAACAGTGAAGAACCGTCATAGCGGAACATGCCGTCAAAGATAATTTTGTCTTTATAGTCGAGATATAGTATTGCAAAGTAGTTTTTAGCAATTATCTTTTGCTCCCAGCTTGATGAGCTGATGTTTCCTGCAATCGCATCAAATGAAGGGATGCCTCCAAGGCCGAAGTCATTACCCGTTGTTGTGTTGCTGGTCCAGTTTGAGAGTTCATACAGGTAGCTCAGTTTTGCCCTCGTATTGAAATCCCCGAATTTCTTGTTGAAGTTGGCTGTAATCTGCGAGTTCGTTGAAAAACGGGTATAGTCAGTCATTGAAAGCGTTCCGAGTGAATATACCGGCACGCTGCCTGAGCGGACATAGGTATCATAGGGATCGTAATAACTTGTTCCCTCTTCTGCTTTCTCAAAAGCATACTTTGCCTCGATATTAAGGTAGTCTGTAATATTATACTTTAATGTATAGGCACCCAGGAACCTGCCGCGTTCCATGTTGTCTTCCGTTTTCCAGAGCTGGTAAATCGGGTTTTCCTGCTCAAGGTTCCATGTGCTTGGGAGGAAGTTATAAGGTTGCCCGTCGGGGTTCGGAAAGTAATAATCAACATCCGGTTCCGTCAGCAGGACATCAAAGAACATCCCGCCGTTATATTCATTGGCGCCGCCCGGATCCTGGGAGGTAACCTTTATATACTGGTTACTCGCCGATATTGAAATTTTCGGAGAGAGCCTGTGGTCTACGTTAAGCCTGAATGTATTTCTCTTATAACCTTCCGTCTCGATCAGTACCCCTGACTGCACGTTATTTTCAAAAGAGGCGAGGAAGTTTGTCTTTCCGAGGTTTGAGCTGACAGCGATGTAATTTGTGTAGAAATCATTGTTTGAGAAGACATCATCCTCATGGTCATACAGAACGGCATAGTCATTGTCGATGTACTGATCTGCCTCAAGTATTCGTGTGCCTGTGACCCCGGCCTCTGTGCCGTTATAATCTGGAGGGTATGTCACTCCCTCGTATCTTGTATACGGAAAGCTGGCCTGGTCGGCGGCTAGCTTGTAGGCGTGGTGAGTTGAGAGATCGTATTTTTTAGCAAGCGCGTTCATCCCATACTCATTTCTGAATATCACTTCGCTCTTGCCTTCAGAGAGCAGGTTACCGCGGCGTGTCGTCACCGCTATTACGCCGTTGCCTGCGCGTGACCCATATAGGGCTGCGGCGGATGCACCCTTGACGACCTCGATAGATTCAATATCGTCTACGTTGATATCGCCGAATGTTCCTTCCATAATGGCGCCGTCGAGGATTATCAGAGGAGCCTGTGAGCCTGATATCTGTGTTGCACCGCGAACAAGGATCGTTGATGCTGTACCGGGCTGGCCGTTGGCATTGATGACCGTCAGCCCTGATACCTTGCCCTGAAGTGCTGATGAAGCTGATCCGGCGGTTACTTCCTTGAGCTGGCTGGCATCAATTCTTTCAACTGATACCGCCATCTTTTTCTTCGGAGTTCCTGCTGCCACACCGGTGACAATGATCTCATCAAGGTTCAGCAGGTCCTGGACCATCAAAATGTCAATCCTGTTTTCTGCAGTCAGAGCTGCCTCCTGTGTTTTCATTCCGATGAATGAGAAAACAATTGTTCTGGCATTCTGCGGGACATTCAGGGAGTATTTCCCGTTTGCATCTGTAAATACTCCGATAGTTGTGCCCGGAACAGTTACAGAGACACCCGGTATCGGGCCCTCCCCCTCCACTGCGGAGGTAACCGTACCTGTAATTGTTCTGGTCTGTGCCATCAATGTCAGGACACCTGTACACAGAAACAACACTAGCAACAGAATTAGTTTCTTCATACGATTTAGATTTAGGTTTAAGTTCAAGGAAGAAAATTACGCTTTTTTCTGCAATCATCAAAATGAATTTTAATGAGAATGATTTCGAAAATATTTTTTGGGAAAGGTTGTCCTGTTTGCGATGCATGGCGGCATCTTGCGGCCTTGTTCTTTTGATTTCGGTCTGAAGCGAGATCCATCTCTCACAAAAAGACCGGGTTGCCATTCTCGCGCTGCTCGAATGGCGAACCGGAGAAGGGGTACCATTGTCACAAAAAGCTGACCCAGGGCTACAGCCCTGGGACCATCTTTATTTTTTCCCTTCGGTCTGAAGCAAGCTTCATCCCTTATGAAAAAATAAAGCTGTACCCGCATTCGCGGGCCAGCTTTTTATGACAGGGTGGAAGACCGGATTCGAACCGGCGACCTCCAGAGCCACAATCTGGCGCTCTAACCAACTGAGCTACAACCACCGTTTTACGGAGTGCAAAGAAATAGCAAAAAAGCTCATTCCGCAAATTTTTGATCTATATAATTGTACTTGCCATGCAAATACTATCTTCGCCTGACATAATAACAGCAGTATAATTATTTAAGTAAATTCCCGTTTCACTTTCCAGAATAACACAGATTGGCGAAACTCAGGTTCATAGACAATATCAAGGGATTGCAGGCTGTACAGCTGCTTCGGTTCATCACCTTCCTGATTATCAGCATTGTCTTTACCAAGAGTCACCTCACACGGGCCGAGATTGGACAATGGGAGCTCTTCCTGTTTATTGCGAGCCTGCTGAGTTTTTTCTGGGTCTCGGGCATAATTCAGTCGCTGCTGACACTCTATCACCGGAACAAAACATTCAGGAGCAGGGGTGAGGCCGTTGAAAAAAAATCACCCGAGATCTTCAACGCCTTTCTGCTGATACTCTTCTTCAGCGTTCTTGTCTTTGCCCTCGGCATACCTATAAAGAATGCGCTGCCATCAATCGGGATAAAACAGGATGTGCCTTACCTGGGACTTCTGCTCTGGTATATCTTACTGAGTAACCCGGTGACGCTGATAGAGTACATCTATCTTCTGAATAACAGGTCACACAGAATCCTGCAATACGGGTTGTATACATACGGCGCGCAGATACTGCTTGTCCTGGCACCGGTGATTGCCGGCTATGATGAGAAAAGTGCAATCTACGGACTTTTCATAATCACTGGGGTGCGGTGGATATGGCTAATAATACTGCTCAGGCGGTATACACAGATAAAAGTATCGTTTGAATTCATCAGGGAGCAGCTCTATGTGGGAATGCCCCTGGTACTTACGTTTCTGATAAGCGGGTCGGCACAGTATGTTGACGGCATAATCATCTCAGCCTGCTATGAGGATCCCGGCGTCTTTGCAATGTTCCGCTATGGCGCCAAGGAGTTTCCGCTGGTGTTGCTGCTGGCGACAGGACTAAGCAACGCACTGCTTCCTCAGTTCAGCACCCGTGAGGGGATGCGGGAGGCACTGGTTACACTCAGGTCAAAATCGGAAAAACTGATGCACCTCCTCTTCCCCTTGTCAATAGTGACAATGTTCTTTGCCCGCTGGCTCTACCCGCGTGTTTTTACACCTGAATTCACGCGCAGCGCCGACGTGTTCCTTATTTATCTCCTGCTGATCATCCCCAGGCTTGTCTTTCCCCAGACTATTGTCATCGGAAGGAAAAGAAACAACATCACACTTATAGCTGCTGCCGTTGAGATATGTATCAACATACCGCTGAGCCTCTTCCTCCTGAAGCCATACGGGGTGGTGGGCGTAGCTCTGGCAACCTTCATCGTCTATTCGCTCGAAAAGATCTTCCTTATATGGTACGTGTGGGCGAAGATGAAGATTAAACCGGCAGAGTACATTCCTATGTTACCCTGGATATTATACTCCTCGGCAATCGTACTGCTGTTTGTGCTTATCGATCACCGTGTCATAAACTTCCATTAGCAGTGTGGTCCGGTTGTCCATAAAAATCAAAAAAAATTATCTTTGAGCCGGATTTGAACAGGCCTAATGCTTTTCCCGGATGAGCAGCGAAGAAAAATATTTTGAAAGATTTCGAAGGAATATTATTGGGATAGACCAGGAATATTCAACTCCGTTCGGTCAGAAGAAGATCATCTACTGTGACTGGATAGCCAGCGGAAGACTTTATAAACCCATCGAAGATAAGATCACGGGAGAATTCGGACCGTTTGTTGCCAACACGCATACCGAGACTTCGGAGACAGGCTCTGTCATGACCTGGGCCTATCATCATGCGCAGGAGATTATCAAGAAGCATGTAAATGCCGGGCCCGATGATGTTCTTATTGCCACAGGCTCAGGCATGACTGCTGTGATAAACAAATTCCAGAGGATACTCGGGCTCAAGGGATGCACTCTCCCGAAGAGTGATCGTTGCCAGTCAGAAGAGAACCGTCCTGTTGTATTCATAACACATATTGAACATCATTCGAACCAGACATCGTGGTATGAGACACTGGCTGATGTTGTGATTATCGAACCGGGAAAGGATCTTACCGTTGACGCTGAAAACCTCAGGAAGGCTCTTGAGCAATATAAGAACAGGAAATTCAAGATCGGTTCATTCTCTGCATGCTCGAATGTTACCGGCGTCTTTACCCCTTATCACCAGATGGCCCGTATCATGCATGAGAACGGCGGCCTGTGCTTTGTCGACTTTGCAGCCTCGGCACCTTACGTGGATATCGATATGCATCCGGCAGAAAGTATGGAGAAGCTTGATGCTATATTCTTCTCGCCTCATAAGTTCCTGGGCGGCCCGGGATCTGCTGGTGTGCTTATCTTTGACAAGTCACTTTACAAGACAACCGTTCCCGATCAGCCCGGAGGAGGTACCGTCGACTGGACCAACCCGTGGGGCGAGTACAAGTATGTTGACAGCATCGAATCAAGGGAAGACGGAGGCACGCCGGGTTTTCTGCAGGTCATCAGAGCCGCACTGGCCATCAACCTGAAACAGTTGATGGGCACCGCCAGGATCAGGGAGAGGGAGGAGGAACTGCTCGCGAAGGCTTTTAAAGGTCTAGAAGAGATAGATGGTCTTCATATCCTTGCCCCTTCGATAAAAAAGAGGCTGGGTGTTATATCATTCTATATAGATGATATGCATTATAACCTGGTTGTCAAGCTCCTGAGTGACAGGTACGGCGTGCAGGTAAGGGGTGGATGCGCCTGTGCCGGAACATATGGCCATTATCTCCTTGATGTCACCTATGACCACAGTCATCGCATAACAGAGATGATCAACAGAGGCGATCTGTCAGAGAAACCCGGATGGGTGAGGCTGTCGCTCCATCCTGCAATGACAGACGGTGAGCTTGAGACAGTCATCACAGCCCTGAAGGAGATAAGATCCAATGGTGCTGCGTGGAGCAGGGATTATGATTACAACAGAAGAACAAACGAATACAGGCACCGGCTTGATGACGGCAGCAGCAGGCTGAAGGTGGAATCATGGTTCAAACTACAAAGCTGAGGGTATGAAGATAGTAGAAGTGACAACTGTTGCACATCGTAATGAATTCACAGAGTTCCCTAAAAGACTCTACAAAGGTGATCCTTACTGGGTCGCTCCTCTTGACAAAGTGGCAGAGGCAGTCTTTGACCCGGCAGGCAACATTGCCTTCAGGCACGGAGTGGCTGCGCGATGGATACTCGTTGATGACAGTGGCGCGGTAATAGGAAGGGTTGCGGCATTCATCGATGAGATACGGTCAAAGGCCAACAGGCAGCCTACCGGCGGTCTCGGATTCTTTGAGGTGATTGAATCAGAGGAGGCAGCATTCATGCTCTTTGGAACAGCCCGCAAATGGCTTACAGACAGGGGAATGAAAGCGATGGACGGTCCGATCAACTTCGGGGAGAATGACAATTTCTGGGGGCTTCTTGTAGAGGGCTTTACCCACCCGGGTTTTGGCATGCCATACCATAAGAGATATTACAGGAAATTCTTTGAGGATTACGGTTTCAGGATATATTTTGAACAGTACAGTTATCATAAGGACATATCATCCGTTGAGGTCTTTCCTGAACGGTTCATGAAGATAGCCGAATGGATCACCAAACGTCCGGGATACACATTCCGCCATTTTGAATACAGGCACCGTGACAAGTTTGTAGCTGATATGGTGGAGATATACAACACAACATGGGCTGTTTTCAAGGAAGACTTCACCCCGCTCGACCCTGACATGCTTCGCAATACCCTGAAGGAGGCCAGGGCTTTCATCGATGAGGAGCTGATATGGTACGCTTATCACAACGACCGGCCCGTAGCCGTCTTTGTCATCTTCCCCGACCTGAACCAGATCATCAGGCATTTCAACGGCAGGCTGACACCCTGGAACATGGTCAGGTTTGCATGGTACAGGATTACTCACAAGATGACCCGCATGAGGGCACTGGTGGCAGGTGTGATACCTGCTTACCAGAACAGCGGAATTGAATCGGCCATATTCCTTCAGCTGTTTCATGTCTTCCGCAGAAAGAGGTATTATAAGGAGCTTGAATTGTCGTGGGTGGGCGATTTCAATCCAAAGATGATCGGTATTTATGAGGCTATCGGAGCACAGAAGGCCAAGACTCACATGACATTCAGGTATATGATCGACGACCGGCTTCCCTTCATGATGTACAAGGAAGAGATGGCGGAAAACCTTGCAGAGCGTCAGGCAAAGCAGTCAGGGTAAATTTTTTTGCCACACCCTTTGTATATTTCTTATTGTTCATTATCTTTGCAAACCCTTAGAAAAGGGATTTTATTAAGTAACAAACTATATCAGGAGATGAAAGAAGGTATACATCCGGGCAATTACAGGTTGGTTGTATTTCAGGATATGTCAAACGGATATTCATTCATGACACGTTCAACTGCCTCGTCAAGAGACACGATCAAGTGGGAAGACGGCAAGGAATATCCGCTCATCAAACTTGAGATATCAAATACATCACATCCTTTCTATACCGGTAAGATGAAGCTTGTAGACACTGCAGGAAGGGTTGATAAGTTCATGAACCGATACAAAACTCATCTCGATAAAAAGGTGAAATAATCATCGATCATACTCTTTAAGGCTGCCCCTTCAGGCAGCTTTTTTTTTCTCCTGCAGCCACGTGCCTGCAACCATTATTATCTCAAAGTTGTTATTGGTCTGTGAGGGTCATGTTATATTTAAATCACTAATTTTGCTTAGTTTTTCGCATTTATGGAGAAGAAGGATTTCAGAAAGTGGGGCAGTATTGGTTTTCATGAACTGACGGATGAGGGCAGGGAGATAATTCCGATCCTTTCCGACGGAGACGACCAGGAGCTTGATGATATTGAGATACCGGGCAGTGTACCGCTGCTTCCGCTTCGCAATACCGTCCTGTTTCCAGGTGTCGTTATACCCATTGCTGTTGGCCGTTCCAAATCCGTTCAGCTCGTGCGTGATGCCTATCGGGGCGACAAGCTCGTTGCAGCCGTGGCACAGCTTGATGCTGAAATTGATGATCCGCAGGTGCGCGACCTCAATGTCGTCGGGACGCTGGGTCAGATAGTAAAGCTGCTTGAGATGCCTGACGGTACCACCACAGCCATCATCCAGGGAAGAAGACGGGTCTCCGTGGTAAGCATCGTTCAGGAGGCCCCTTACATTACCGCAAGGGTAAAAGCCATTCCCGAAACAAAAGGATCAGAGGAAGATAAGGATTTCGAGGTGATAATAGGTTCGCTCAAGGACCTCTCGATGAAGATCGTGAAGCTCAATCCAAACATTAACCCTGAAGCCTCTTTCGCCGTCAGGAACATCGAGAACAGCACATACCTTATAAACTTTATCTGTGCCAACACGGAGCTGAATGTCAATGACAAGCAGAAGCTTCTTGAGGCATCGACAATGAGAGAACGGGGTCTCAGGCTCCTTGAGCATCTTGTTCGCGAGATACAGCTCCTTGAGCTGAAGAACGAACTGCAGTCAAAGGTCAAGTACGAGATAGACCAGCAGCAGCGTGAATTCCTTCTTCATCAGCAGATGAAGACCATCCAGAACGAACTTGGAGGTAATCCCACGGAGAAAGAGGTGGAGGAGTTCCGGGTGAGGGGTGCTGAGAAAAAATGGAATGAAGATGTGGCAAAAGTGTTCCACAGGGAGCTGGACAAGCTCTCACGCCTTAACCCTGCCGCAGCTGAATATTCGGTTCAGGTCAACTATATACAGACGCTCCTTGAGCTTCCATGGAATGAGTATACCACTGACAATCTTGACCTTAAGCATGCGCAGCGCGTTCTTGACGAAGATCACTACGGGCTTGAGGAGGTCAAGGAGAGGATACTTGAACATCTTGCCGTACTGAAGCTCAAGGGTGACCTTAAGTCACCGATACTGTGTCTCCACGGCCCTCCCGGCGTTGGGAAGACATCGCTTGGCAAGTCTGTCGCCCGTGCCCTTGGCCGTAAGTATGCCCGTATGTCGCTCGGCGGACTTCATGACGAAGCCGAGATCAGGGGACACCGCAAGACCTATATAGGTGCCATGCCTGGCAGGGTGGTGCAGAACATACGCCGCGCCGGCTCATCAAACCCCGTCTTCATCCTTGACGAGATAGACAAGGTGGGGCAGGACTTCAGGGGAGACCCCTCCTCTGCATTGCTGGAGGTGCTTGACCCTGAGCAGAATACACACTTCTACGACAATTTCCTTGAGCTTGAGTTTGACCTGTCAAAGGTGCTGTTCATTGCCACTGCCAACACCCTTTCAACCGTCAGCCCTGCCCTGCGCGACAGGATGGAGCTCATCGAGATATCAGGCTACCTGGTCGAGGAGAAGAGGGAGATAGCCATTAACCATCTCATCCCCAAACAGCTCGAGGCTCACGGTGTGCGGAGCGATCAGTTCATGCTCTCAAAACCGGTGATAGAAGAGATCATCCAGAAGTATACCCGTGAATCAGGAGTGAGAGAGCTTGACAAGCGGCTCGCCAAACTGGTCAGATCAAGGGCCAGGGAGATAGCTTTCAACAGAGTGCCGGAAGGGGATGTCTCATCTGAAAATGTTGCCGAGATACTGGGCCCTCCGAAATACCTCAAAGATTTCTACGGCGGCAATGATCAGGCTGGTGTGGTTACAGGACTGGCCTGGACCGCCACAGGCGGTGAGATACTTTTTGTAGAGACCAGCCTGAGCCGCGGCAAGGGCAACCTGACCCTTACCGGTAACCTTGGAGAGGTGATGAAGGAATCGGCTGTCATAGCCCTCGAATATCTCAAGGCTCATGCCCCGATGCTTGAACTGCCGGATACATTCTCGGAAAAATGGAACATTCATATTCATGTTCCTGAGGGTGCCATTCCGAAAGACGGGCCGTCGGCCGGCATCACGATGGCAACATCGATAGCATCTGCCTTTACCCAGAGAAAGGTGAAGAAGTATGTGGCAATGACCGGTGAGATAACCCTCAGGGGGAAGGTGCTGCCAGTAGGCGGCATCAAGGAGAAGATACTTGCCGCCAAGCGTGCCGGCATAAGGGAGATAATAATCTCGGTGATGAACCGCAAGGATGTGGAGGAGATAAATGAAAAGTATGTCCGCGGCCTGAAGTTCAGGTATGTGGATACCATCATGGACGTCCTCGACCATTCTCTCCTGAAGCAGAGGGTGACCAACGCCAGGGATATTAACTTTGACTGATACTCACAAGCATAGACATGAAGAAGGTAGCTGTTTTTCCGGGGTCATTCGATCCTTTTACAGTTGGCCATGAAGCCATTGTAAAACGTGCACTCCCCCTTTTTGACACGATAATCATTGCTGTCGGGGAGAATGCTGAAAAGAAAAATCTCTTTTCCATAGAGAACAGGATCAAGATGATATCTGAGGTCTTCAGCGGGGAAAAGAAGATAGAGGTGACCAGGTTCAGCGGCCTGACAGTCAATTTCTGCCGCGAGAAAAAAGCCGGTTATATTCTCAGGGGGCTGCGCACCAGTGCCGATTTTGAATATGAGAGGGCACTGGGGCAGATGAACAGGATGATGGCTCCGGAGGTTGAGACACTCTTCCTTCTCACCGGGACAGAGCATACCCCTGTCAATTCAACGATTGTGCGCGACATTATAATCAAGGGTGGCGACGCCTCGATGTTTGTCCCAAAAGCGATAAAAATCGCGAAGTACCTCAGCAAATGATCATTTGACCCTGAGGGTGTAGTTCAGGAGATCAAGGAGTGACTGGAAGGTATTCGTTTTGATCTTTGCAATCTCGTCAGGGGCCAGCCATTCTGCATGTGTGATACCCTCCTCAGCCTGCGGTTGTGTTATCATCTCTCCGCTGTAGCTCATGGTGAACCAGTGGGTCTTTTTCATGTAGGGCTTGTTCTCAAAGAGGTATGTATGATAGCTTGGGAGAAGCGGAGCAATGATCATGTGCCCCTTCAGGTTGCATTCCTCCTCCACCTCCCTCATCGCGCACTCCTCGGGTGATTCACCCTTCTCAATGTGTCCTTTTGGAAGATCCCACCTGCCGTATCGCTTGATAAACAGGTATTTGCCTGAAGGATGCCCGACCAGCCCCCCGGCAGCTTCCGTAACCACGAACCAATTTCTGAAAACATCCCACAGGTTGTTGATATCAGATGAATAAATATTGAGGGAAGGTATGTCATTATTGACGGCAAACTGTGATATTTGGGCATAGAGCTCCCCTCTCTCGTGGTATTTGTGGAACAGGGCGTATTTATGCACCCTGTCAGGCTCGGGAGAGAGTGTGATCACCCTGTTGTCAAAATATACTTTATACCTCAGCATATGGATGATATAGCAAAGAGAACCGCAGAATATCTACTACAAATTAACGCAATTAAATTGCAACCCGCAAAACCTTTTACCTGGGCCTCGGGGTGGAGGTCACCCATCTATTGTGACAACCGCAAGACACTCTCATTCCCGGAGGTGCGTACTTTTATAAGGGATTCATTTGCGGCCAGGATAAGGGAGTTATATCCTGCGGCAGATATGATAGCCGGGGTTGCGACAGGGGCCATCGCTCACGGAGCCCTGGCGGCAGATAAGCTGGCTCTGCCGTTTATTTATGTCAGGTCGGGTGTCAAGGAGCATGGGCTCGGTAACCAGATCGAAGGCTACTATGAAAAGGGGCAGAAGGTGGTTGTTATTGAAGACCTTATCTCAACCGGCGGAAGCAGCCTGGGGGCTGTGCGTGCTCTCCGTGAGGCCGGATGCGAGGTGCTGGGCATGATAGCCATCTTCACGTACGGTTTTGGCAAGGCTTCAGATTCATTCGCAGCTGAAGGGTGCCGCCTCGACACCCTGAGCAATTATGGAGTGCTTGTAGAGATGGCGGCAGCAACGGGGTATATATCGAATAATGATGTTGAGACACTGAAGGAATGGAGAACCAACCCTTCTGAATGGGGAAAGGATATTCAATGAGCCCTGTTACTACATATACAAGCAGGAAGGGTGTTGTCCCATGCGGCGACAGTGACCTGTATACCTTTCTTACCGATATGCGTAATTTCAGATCGGTGGTGCCCGACAACATCATTTCTGACTGGCAGGCTACCGAAGACAGTTGTTCATTCAGGGTGGAGAACACCGGGAAGGTAACCATTGAGCTTAACGACGCCCTGCCTCATACAATGGTGAGTTACGCGGCTGAGATGATGCTTACGGGCAAGGTGATGGTGCGTGTGATGATCGAATATGAGAACGGAGTCCGGTCTGGCATATGGCTTAAGGCAGACGTGAATATGAATCCAATAGTCAGGATGCTGGTAGGAGACTCTGCACAGAGGTATCTTGATGCCGTTATCGGGGCAATAGAGAATTACAAAGGTTATGAGAAGATCAGAGGATGTAATCAACCTCTTTGAATGCGTATTCAGTTGTCAGGCCGTTCTCCCTGCGGATCGATATCAGTCCTGAGTCTTTTACACAATCAATCATCCCGGTGAATTCACCCTCAGCGTCACTGTAGCGGTGCCACTCGCCGCACCTGTACAGGAGACGGTGATAATCGTCAGACAGTTTTTCATGGGCTCCGGATACAACCATCTGATAACGGATATCCAGGAGGCGGATCAGTTCATCCCTTATTCCGTTCAGGTCATGCTCCATGCCTGTCAGCTGTGCCAGTGACACAGGGTTGGGGGCTCCGCTCATGAAGGTCTTCTGGTTCACATTCAGTCCTATCCCGGCAACCGTGCTGCAGAGGGTCCCGCCCATCACGCTGTTCTCTATCAGGATACCTGCTATTTTGTCATGTCCGGCATAAATGTCATTCGGCCACTTTATTCGTGTCGCAGGAACCATTGTTCTGACGAGATCGCAGACTGCCAGTGAGACCATCCGGGAAATTACAAACTGCCCTTCCGGTCTTATCATGGTGGGGTATAAAATCACGCTCATCAGAAGGTTCTTTCCTGCCTCACTCTCCCAGCTGTTGCCCTTTTGCCCTCTTCCTCCCTCCTGGAATGAAGCTGTTATGACGGTACCTTCCGCAGCCTTGCCCGGGCTTGCCAGAGACAAGGCAACGGTGTTGGTGGATGTGACTTTTTCATGATGTATCACTGATGATCCTATTATCATATTGTTCTGGATTTTATGGTTGATAATGTGATTAATTCGCTCATTATCCGGGAGGGTGAACAAATTGGCATCCTAATTGTAAAAAGAAGTAGGGCCGGACGAAAATACGGATAAATGTTCGTAATTTTGCGGCAATTATAAAAGGAACTGTTTAAATCTGAAAGGATTATTGATGAGAAAAACCGATAAAGAGGCCACTTTGGTAAGGGATAGCGTAGTTAAGGGGTTATTTGAAAAGAAGGGGGAAAATGTGGCATTGATCGATTTGAGGAAAATTGAAAACAGAGTGTGTGATTACTTCATTATCAGTCACGCCACTTCGTCAAAACAGGTTGATTCCCTTGCGTGGTCAGTAGAGGATATTGTTCGGCGTGAGACAGGGAGAAAGCCTTATCATATCGAGGGCAGGGAGAACTGCATATGGGTTCTTCTTGATTATGGTGACATTCTCGTTCATATTTTCCAGCAGCCATACAGGGAGTTTTATAATCTTGAGTCATTATGGGCAGACGGAACCCTGACAATGCTTGAGGACAAGTTAGTAAAGAAAGGTGTTTGATATATGGCAGAAGACAAGGAACCATCAAAGGATATTAAGAATGATAAGAACTCAAAGCCGAAGTTCAATTCGAACTGGATATTTGTAATTCTTATTCTGTCAGTTTTTGCAGTTCAGATCTTCTTCACCGGCAAGAGCAGCCAGAAAGCCGGTCAGAGGGAGATAGAACAGATGGTCATTAACCATGACATTGAGAAGGTAGTTGTCATAAACAAAGATCATGCTGAGATCTATATAAAGGCTGACTCGCTCAAGAGCGGCCGTTATCCTGATTTTGAGGAGCAGAAGAGCTTTGGCCTTCAGCCTCAGAAACCTCAGTATTTCCACAACTTCGGAACGGTAGAGCTTTTTGAGGAGTTCTTTGCGGGAGTGCAGGAGAAGGCGGGTTACAGCGAAACAGAATGGATTCATCTTGAATACCAGACAAGGAAAGACTACTTTGGAACATTTCTGGGGGTGATTCTTCCTTTCCTGCTGATAGCCGCTGTCTGGATATATTTTATGCGCCGGATGTCATCAGGCAGCGGCGGTGCGGGGGGGAATATCTTCAGTGTCGGCAAGTCGAAGGCTCAAATCTTTGACAAGGACACGCATGTGAAGATAAACTTCAACGATGTGGCCGGCCTTGAGGAGGCCAAGACGGAGGTGATGGAGATAGTTGATTTTCTGAAGAATCCCAAGAAGTATACCTCCCTTGGCGGCAAGATTCCGAAAGGGGCCTTGCTCGTAGGTCCTCCCGGTACCGGGAAGACATTGCTTGCCAAGGCTGTGGCAGGGGAGGCCAATGTCCCCTTCTTTTCAATCTCCGGGTCTGACTTTGTCGAGATGTTTGTCGGGGTGGGTGCCTCACGGGTGAGGGATCTGTTCAGGCAGGCAAAGGAGAAGGCCCCATGCATCGTCTTCATCGATGAGATAGATGCGGTGGGACGGGCCCGCGGACGCAATCCCAACTTCGGGGCAAACGATGAGCGCGAGAACACCCTCAACCAGTTACTGACAGAGATGGACGGTTTCGGCACCAACAGCGGTGTCATAATACTTGCCGCCACCAACAGGGCTGACATACTCGACAAGGCTCTGCTCAGGGCCGGGCGTTTTGACCGACAGATACATGTAGAGCTCCCTGACCTGAAGGAGCGTGAGGCCATCTTCAAGGTGCACCTGCGTCCTATCAAGCTTGAGGAGAGTTTCGATATCGCCTTCCTTGCAAAGCAGACACCGGGATTTTCGGGGGCTGACATCGCAAATGTATGCAACGAGGCGGCTCTTATCGCTGCAAGGCGAAACAAGACTGTCGTTGAGAAGCAGGATTTTCTCGACGCCATTGACCGGATCATCGGGGGGCTGGAGAAAAAGAACAAGATCATATCCCTCGAAGAGAAAAAGACTATCGCCTATCACGAGGCGGGTCATGCTACCTGCAGCTGGCTGCTCGAACATGCCAGCCCACTGCTGAAGGTGACCATCATACCCAGGGGGAAAGCACTTGGTGCTGCCTGGTACCTCCCTGAAGAGAGATCGATCTCCACACGTGAGCATATACTTGATGAGCTTGCTTATGCCCTTGGAGGAAGGGCTGCAGAGGAGATCGTCATCGGCAAGATATCGACCGGCGCCCTCAGTGACCTTGAAAAAGTTACAAAACAGGCATATGCAATGGTAGCTTATTTCGGTATGTCAGGCGAAGTCGGTAACATGAGCTTTTACGACTCATCTGGTCAGTCAGACTATGGCTTCACCAAGCCATACAGCGAGAAGACGGCTGAGCTAATCGACAGTGAAGCAAAAAAGATCGTTGAGGAATCATATCTCAAAGCAAAGGAGATCATCTCATCTAACATAGACGGACTGAGACAGCTTGCCGAACAGCTGCTCGAAAAGGAGGTCATCTTCAGTGAGGATCTTGAGCTGATCTTCGGCAAAAGGAGGGGAGACACTTCAGCCAGGGATATGACCGAGCAGACAAAGAGTGCTGAAGAACCCACTGCAGTCTGACAATGGAACAGGAGTGGGTCATCATAGCATGGTTCACCGATGATGTCAGGAGCCAGATTGCTGTTGACAGGTTACTGGTGAACGACATCGAGGCCGTGGCGGTGGACAAGCGTGACAGCAACTACAAGTGGGGAGAGATACAGCTTTATGTTCATCGTGATAATGTGATCATTGCCAAGGAAATAATAAAAGATCTCTAAGGTGTTCAATCTCATCAGGCGTACAGTTACAGGAGCCTTCATTGTCATTTTTGTTCTTGGGGGTCTATGGCTGCATCCTATATCCTTCTTTATCGTAGGGGCCGTGATGATAGCAGGCACACAGCATGAGTATTATATCATGGTCAGGGACACCGGTACCAGACCGCAGCTTGTCACCGGGATCATAACCGGATTTCTCCTTTATTTTACCTCAACGATGGTAGCAGTCGGATGGTTTCCAAGACAGGCCTTCCTGGCCCTGATACCTGTCCTTGCAATCGTAATGATCATCGAGCTTTTCAGAAAGGTAGAGAAACCGTTTGACTCGCTGGCACACACATTCTTCTCAATACTCTATACTGCCGTCCCTTTCTCAATGTTCCCCTTTTCGGCCTTCAACAGGGAAGGGATGGAGCCCATCATACAGATGAACGGCATAGAGTTCTCACCCGGGATTCTGATCGGGTTCTTCCTTCTGTTATGGACCAATGATACCGGCGCCTATCTCGTTGGCTCATCCATGGGCCGTCACCGTCTTATGGAGCGAATATCGCCAAAGAAGAGCTGGGAGGGTTTTTTCGGAGGGATGGTACTGACCCTCCTCGTTGCGCGCCTATTCTCAGGATGGCTTGGTGTTGCCGACACCGCAGGCTGGATGTTTATAGCTGTGATCATCTCCATAGCCGGCACCCTTGGCGACCTGATTGAATCAATGCTCAAGAGAAGCCTCGGTTTCAAGGACTCAGGAACCATAATGCCTGGCCACGGAGGCTTCCTCGACCGTTTTGACAGCGTGGTGGTGGCGTTCCCGCTCGTTTATCTTTATATAGCTATATTTGTTTAAGATGGCAGACAGAAAGATAAAAATACACAGGGAAGGTTACAGGATTATCCTCGGAGTCCTTATCCTTCTTACTGCAATAAACGTTGCAGTACGACTGTTGTGGCCCGGCCTTAATGCCCTGCAGATAGTGCTCCTGGCCGGATCAGTCCTGTTATTTGCATTTATCCTCTACTTTTTCCGCATGCCTGCAAGACACGTTGAACCAAATCCGCTTCTTATATATGCCCCGGCAGACGGCAAGGTGGTTGTTATAGAGGAGACCATGGAGAAGGAATACTTCAAGGATACCAGGCTGCAGATATCGATATTCATGTCCCCCTTTAATATGCACAGTAACAAATATCCTATCTCAGGGACAGTCTCTTATGTCAAATACCATCCGGGAAAGAAAATCGTAGCCTGGAGTCCGAAGTCATCAGAATTGAACGAAAGGAGTACCGTGGTTGTTGAATCAGAGAGCGGCACCGAGATTCTTATAAGGCAGGTGGCGGGTGCGGTAGCCAGACGAATTGTGACTTACTCCAAAAAAGGGGAAAAGGTGCAACAGGGCGGTGAACTTGGTTTCATCAAGTTTGGATCACGCGTGGATATTTTCCTGCCTGAGGGGACGGAGGTTGACGTACAGATGTTTGAACAGGTCAGGGCAAACAGGACTATTGTTGCAAAAGTTCTTTAACGCATTATGAAACAAGAAGATAACAGAATTATAAATCTTACAGATAACGTCAAATGGATCGGGGTGCTGGACCCTGACATAAAGGTGTTTGACGTAGTCATGCAAACCGAAAACGGAACGACCTATAACTCATATTTCATTAACGCAACCCGCAAGACGGTTATTGAGACCGCCAAGGAGAAGTTCAGTGATACATATATATCGAAGCTGAGAAGGGTTACCGATCTTGCTGAGATCGAGTACATTGTTCTCAATCATACGGAGCCTGACCATTCGGGTGCGATGCGCCAGCTTGTTGACCTGGCACCCCAGGCGGTTGTTGTAGGCAGCGGGAATGCAATAAGATACCTTGCTGACATTGTAAACAAGCCATTCAAATCAATGGTTGTGAAGCACGGAGACAAGCTTGATCTTGGTAACATGACGCTCCAGTTCATTGCAGCGCCTAACCTTCACTGGCCTGACAGTATGTATACATACCTTGTTGAGGAGAAAATACTCTTCACCTGTGATTCTTTCGGGTCTCATTACTGTCATGAGGAGATGTTTGATGACCTTGTGGGTGACTTTGAGTCAGACTTCAGGTATTACTTCGACGTGATCCTGAAACCTTACAGCAAATTCATGATCAAGGCCATAGATAAGATCAGGCATCTGGATATATCAATGATTGCCACCGGTCACGGTCCGATACTGAGAACCGGCTGGAAGAAGATTGTTAAAGACAGTTACGATATGGCTGATGAGTACCTTAAGCTTACGGCCGGAGATGATCACAAGAGGCTGCTGATCACCTACGTGTCAGCCTACGGTTACACCAGGGATATGGCGAACCTTATTGCCCGCGGTGCATCTGAGGTCAGGAACGTTACTGTGGAAGTGATGGACATTGAATCAGCCGGGATAGGAGAGATTGACTCACGGCTCTCATTTGCTGACGGGATCATAGTAGGATCACCGACGATCAATCAGAATACCCTCCTGCCTGTTTACAAGCTTGCTGCTATGGTCAGTCCGCTGCGTGACAGGGGCAAGCTTGCCGGTTCTTTCGGCTCCTTTGGCTGGAGCGGGGAAGCCCCCGGCCTCATTGCCGATATGCTTAAGAATCTCAAGCTCAAGATATTTGAGCAGCCGATAGCTTACAAGTTCATGCCCGAAAGCATCAAGGAGAAGCCGCTGATCGAATACGGCGAGCGCTTCGCCAGGCAGCTGGTTGCTGAAAAAACAGTATCATAAAAAAAAGACGCCCGATCCGGGCGTCTTTTTTTAAACCTTCAGGGGAAGATTATGAGATGTTTATCTCACGGATCCTCTCCTTCTTCTTCTCTTCCTCAAGCTTCGGGATCTCAACGTTCAGAATGCCATCCCTGTAAGTGGCACCTATCTTCTCACCGTTAACATCCTCTGGAAGATAGAAGCTGCGGCAGAATGAGCTGAAACTGAATTCCTTTCTCCTGTAGCCTTCGCTCTCATCCTGCTTCTCTTCCTTGTGCTCAGAAGAGATCGTAAGAACATCATCCTTAACCTCAATGCGGAGATCCTTCTTATTCATACCCGGAACGGCAAGCTCGAGATAGAATGCCTTCTCGTCTTCCCTGATATTAACCGCCGGAAGACTGCCGGAATTCCTGTTGAATGTGGGGAAAAAATCCTCATTGAAGAAATCTGAAAGCGTAAGGGGTTTGTAACTCCTTCTTGTGATCATTGGTAACATAGTAACCTCCTTTTTTATATTGTTCGACTTTATTATTGTTTACACAGCCAATATTTCAATCTGTGTGCCGATTAATGTTTCATGCCAATATGGCACAATAAAGAGAGTAAGGCATGACATAATGACATTATATTTCGAAAGTTGAAATAACCGGAATTCTTCTTATTTTTGGAATATGGAGATTTATCTCTATCTTGTAAAAGAGGCTGCGTCATACTATAAGACTGATTGATGAATTCGACACTGCGTAATATCCTGGTAATTGTTGGCTTCCTGCTGGTGATTTATCTTTTCTGGTTCTTCCGGAGCATTGTGGCTTATATTCTTATTGCCGGTGTGATTTCGCTTGTCGGACGTCCGGTCGTTGACCTGCTCAACAGTATCCATTTCAGGAAGATAAGGCTTCCGAAAGCAGTGAGCGCCCTGATCACCATAGGGCTCATATGGGGACTGTTACTCCTTTTTTTCATGGTGTTCATACCGCTTATTTCCAGGCAGATAGATACACTCTCAACGATTGATGCCGGAGCTATCGTGAAGCTGGCGGAGGAGCAGCTTGTGAGACTTGAAGAGCTGTTCAGACAGCTGAACAAGGATCTCCCCCCGGACATGTCAATCTATGACTATGCTGTCCAGAGAGTGAGTGAGGTATTGAATATATCAATCATCCAGGACTTCATAGGGTCGGTTATCGGTATCCTTGGGAACATCCTGGTGGCGGGCTTCTCAATAACCTTCATTGCGTTCTTCTTCCTGAAGGATGATAGTCTTTTCTATGAGACCATAATGGTGCTTATACCTGAGAAGTATGAGGAAAAGGTCAGGCGAGCTCTCTATTCGATCAAGAGGCTTCTGATAAGGTATTTTATAGGTATTATACTCGAAAGCACGGTGGTGATGACTATCGTGACAGTAGGGATGACCATCGTCGGATTGTCATTCCAGCAGTCACTGGTAATGGGTCTTATCGTCGGGGTGCTTAATGTGATACCCTATGTAGGGCCATGGATCGGCGGGGCGATAGTTGTGGTGATGGGAATAGCAACCACATTGTCAACGGGAGGCCTGCCTGATGTGCCTCACCTCATAATCTACATGGGCATAGTGATAGCATGTGCGCAGCTCATTGACAACAATATTGTGCAGCCGATGATCTTCTCCAAGAGCATCAACGCGCATCCGGTGGAGGTTTTTATTATTATTCTTGCAGCCGGAAGTTTTGCAGGGATACCGGGGATGATACTCGCCATACCCACATACACAGCACTGAGGGTGCTGGCCAGGGAGTTCTTCTACAACTTCGGACCGGTGCGGAAGATAACATCGAACCTTGACAGAGACCTGGGTGAAGATAAGAGATGAAGAAGATAAGATCAATACTTGAAACCATCTTCCGCTTTTACATTGACGGATTCCGGACTATGTCATGGTGGGGGAAGAAAGTCTGGCTGATCATTTTTGTCAAGCTCGGAATCATGTTCCTGATACTCAGAATATTCTTTTTCCCTGATTTTCTAAAGACCAATTTCAGCTCTGACCGTGAACGGAGCGACTATGTTATCGAACAACTAACCGGAAATAACTGACGATATGCTTGAAAATATTGATCTCTCACTGGTGAACTGGTCGAGAGGGCAGTTCGCCCTGACAGCCATCTATCACTGGCTCTTTGTGCCTCTCACTCTTGGTCTGTCATTTATCCTGGCATTCATGGAGACAATCTATGTAAGGACAGGTGACGAAAAGTGGAAGAGGATTACAAAGTTCTGGATGACTCTCTTTGGCATTAATTTCGCCATAGGGGTAGCGACAGGAATAATACTTGAGTTTGAGTTTGGCACCAACTGGTCCAACTATTCCTGGTTTGTGGGTGACATCTTCGGTGCCCCGCTTGCCATTGAAGGCATCTTCGCCTTCTTCCTCGAATCTACTTTTGTGGCAGTGATGTTCTTCGGATGGAACAAGGTGGGAAAGAAGTTTCATCTTGCCTCTACCTGGCTCGTGGCCGTCGGAGCCAACCTCTCCGCATTGTGGATACTCGTAGCCAATGCATGGATGGAGAACCCTGTCGGCATGGTATTTAACCCTGACACCGCCCGCAACGAGATGAACAGCTTCAGGGATGTCGTACTGAATCCGGTCGCCATTGACAAGTTCACCCACACAGTGACATCCGGTTTCGTGCTTGCATCGGTTTTTGTACTGGGGATCAGCTCATGGTTCCTGCTGAAGAAGAGAGAGCAGGAGATGGCCACGCGCAGTATACTCGTGGCAGCCGTTTTCGGCCTGGTATCGTCTCTGGCCGTTGCACTGACGGGTGACATGTCTGCAAGGACCATCTCAAAGGTTCAGCCGGTAAAGTTTGCCGCCATGGAGGCCCTGTATGAAGGCCGCACCGAAGCCCCGCTCACGGCAATAAGCATCCTGAGTGCCGGCGGAGAAAAGCTGGGAGAAAAGAAAATATATGATCACAAGCTTCAGATTGAGGTACCCAACCTCCTCTCCATGATGACCACAGGAGACAAAGAGGGTTATGTCCCGGGACTGAAAGACCTTATCTACGGTAATGCGGAGAGGGGTATCCTTTCTGTTGAGGAGATGATGGAACGGGGCAAATATGCCAGGCAGGTTCTTACCGATTACAGGATGGCAAAAGAGTTAGGCGACTCGGCATCTGTAGCTGCCCTGGGAGCCAGGTTCAGGGACAGTGAGTTCACCGATAATTACTTCAGGTATTTCGGATACAGCTTTTTTGAACATCCCTGGCAGGTGATTCCATCTGTCCCGGTAACATATTACAGTTTCAGGGTGATGGTTGGACTGGGCTTTTTGTTTATAGTCCTTTTCGTCCTTGCCCTCTTCTTTCACCGCACGAAGGCCCTCGAAAGACACCGATGGTTCCTATGGCTTTCCCTCTGTGCAATACCTCTTGCCTATCTTGCCAGTGAGCTGGGATGGATAGTGACCGAGATGGGACGGCAGCCATGGATAATACAGAACCTGATGCCGGTGGGGGTAGCGGTCTCAAACATAAGTACAGGAGCGGTGCAGACAACATTCTGGCTCTTCGCCCTACTGTTCACCGCCCTGCTCATCGCAGAGGTCTCCATCATGACAAGACAGATCAAAAACGGACCAAAACATTAGGAGGACACAATCATGACAGCAATGATATCACATGCATTCCTGCAGGACTACTGGTGGCTGATAATCTCACTTCTTGCCGGGTTGCTTGTCTTCCTGATGTTTGTTCAGGGAGGACAGTCCTTTATCTTTTCCCTTCCCCGGAATGAGATGCAGCGCACTATGATTGTCAACTCTCTCGGACGCAAGTGGGAGTTCACTTTCACTACCCTCGTCACCTTCGGCGGAGCATTCTTCGCATCATTTCCCCTGTTCTACGCCACGAGCTTCGGTGGGGCATACTGGGTCTGGATGGCTATCCTCTTCAGCTTTATCATTCAGGCCGTGGCATACGAGTTCAGGTCGAAACCCTCCAATATCTTCGGCACAAGAGTCTTTGACGCGTTTCTTTTCATAAACGGCAGCCTTGGCCCCTTCCTTATTGGTACCGCTGTTGCAACTTTCTTTACCGGCTCCGATTTTTCTCTTGACATGTTCAACAGTGTCAGGTGGGGCTCAGGATGGCACGGTCTGGAGGCACTGATTAATCCCGTCAATCCGATTCTTGGACTTGCTGTTCTTTTTCTGGCAAGGGTACTGGGTCTGATGTTTCTGAACAATACCATTGAGGACGGGGAACTGGGAAGGGCAATAAACAGTGCACTTATCAGAAATGCGGTCCCCTTCCTGGTGTTCTTCCTTTCATTCACAGCCCTCATTCTCCTTGGCAAGGGTTACATGGCTGACCCTGCAACGGGTGAGATAACACTTGTGAAGCATCATTATCTTAACAGCCTTCTTGGCAGCCCGGGAACACTCTTATTGTTTCTCGGCGGTGTTGTCCTGGTGCTTGTGTCTCTCTTCCTCGCCATAATCCGCCAGTCACGCAAGGCAATATGGTATGCCGGTGCCGGCACTGTCCCGGTGGTGATGGCCCTGTTCTTTCTTGCCGGCTACGGTGATACGGCGTTCTATCCATCATCGACTGACATGCAGAGCTCCCTTACCCTGGCCAGGGCATCATCAAGCCATTTCACTCTTAAGACCATGATGTACGTGTCATTCGCCATTCCGTTCGTAGTTGCCTACATCTGGTTTGCCTGGAGATCCCTGACACGTACTCCCATCAATGCTGAGGAGATGAAGGGGGAAGAACATCTGTACTGATTGTTTGTTATTCTCTCGTTGAAGGGAATTGATTGATGGAGATAGAATCGCTTGTATCATTTGGGTCGGGCAGCGGACCTCTGATCATTGCAGGTCCATGCAGTGCCGAGAGTGAAGAACAGGTAATGGCTATCGCAGTGGCCCTGAAGGCGACGGGCAGGGTACATCTTCTGAGGGCAGGGGTATGGAAGCCGAGGTCAAGGCCCTCATCTTTCGGAGGCGAGGGTGTCAGGGCGCTTGCATGGCTTCAGAGGGCAAAGGAGGAGACAGGGCTGCCGCTGGCGGTGGAGGTTGCCTCTCCAGTTCATGTTGAGGCCTGTCTCAGGCATGGTATTGACATGGTCTGGCTCGGAGCCCGCACTGTCTCCAACCCGTTCAGTGTCGATGAGATCGCCAGGGCATTGCAGGGCACATCACTTCCTGTGCTGGTCAAGAATCCGCTGGGGCCCGACGTGGATCTCTGGCTCGGTGCAATAGAGAGGGTTTATGATGCCGGCATACGCAGGATAGCCGGAGTGCACAGAGGCTTCACACCTTACGAGAAGGGGAAATACCGCAACATACCCAAATGGGAACTTGCAATAGAACTGCGCAGCCGTATCCCTGCGCTGCCTGTCATCTGTGACCCAAGCCATATGTCAGGCAGGGCTGACATGGTACCTGCAACAGCACAGAAAGCTCTTGACATGAATATGGCCGGACTGATGGTAGAGGTTCACCACGATCCTCAGCATGCCCTTAGCGACCGTGCACAGCAGCTTGATCCTGAGTCATTTGAGAGGATGATGGACAGCCTTGTCTTCCGTCAGACGACATCAGATGACATGGGTTTCCGAAACCAGCTGGAGGAGCTCAGGGATCAGATTGACTCAATAGACCATCAGCTTATCGAGCTTCTGGCGGCGCGAATGAAGATTTCCGGAAGAATGGGGGAATACAAATGCAGGAACAACGTCACGGTCTTTCAGCTCAACAGGTGGCTCGAGATACTGCAGACAAGGGTGCAGCACGGCATCAGCGAGGGTCTTGACAGGGAATTTGCAGAGAACCTGATAAAAGTGATTCACGAAGAGTCAATCAGGTGTCAGGATAAGGCGATGGATCAGCTACGAAGCACCGGAGGATGTCCCGGCCTTGCCGATGAAGGGAAAGATAAGTGATATGAGGATATACGCTGCAATTATCAGCGGCGCTGCCGCCAGCCGGAAGATTATCAACAGCAACAGGCTCACGGTAATAAACAGGTAACGTTCCTCATTTTCCTTTATCCGGGCATGGGTGAACTTGAGTGAGAACATTCTGAGGTTAACAAGCATCATTACAGCGAGGAATGCAGGGAGGGTCTTCAGAAAAAGAGGAGACCCGGTAAGCGACTGGCATATCTGACTGTCACTGTATTCCGCAGCAATTACAAGAGACACCACGGTAAAAGCACTCGCGGGGGTTGCCATCCCCCTGAAGCTCGATGACTGTGTTGTGTCATTGTTGAACTTTGCCAGCCTGAGGGCTGAGGCAACGGGAATCAGTCCTGCAACAAGTATTGATGAAAGAACGGGGAATCCGGTTTCACTGAGGAGGTTGAAAACGATGGCTCCCGGCGCAACGCCGAAGGTAATCACATCGGCAAGACTGTCGAGGTCTTTTCCCAGGTCAGAGTAGGCTCGGAGAAGTCGTGCTGCCATGCCGTCAGCGAAGTCAAATACCATTCCGGCTATGATGAGAAATACGGCAGGTCCGATATAACCCTGTGAAGCATATATAATTGCTGCGAATCCTGACACGAGGTTCAGCATCGTAATTGTATTGGGAATATGCTTTATCATATCTTTCGCTGAAATTGATGCCCCTAAATTACAATAATAGACAGAACTATTATTTGTTTATTTTTGCACAGGAATTATGAGAGATCTTACGAACATCAAGATCGCTGTCGACTTTGACGGAACTATTGTCGAGCATGACTATCCTGCCATCGGCAAAGAGGTGCTGTTTGCATTCATTACACTGCGTGAGCTTCAGAAGAGGGGAGCACTGCTTATACTGTGGACATACCGTACAGGAAGAGAACTCCAGGAGGCTGTTGATTACTGCCGTTCCAACGGCATCGAGTTCTATGCCGTGAACCGCAATTATCCTGAAGAGCAATGGAATGCAGATACTCCGCGAAAGATCAATGCTGACATATTCATTGATGACAAGAATGTGGGAGGCTTTCCCGGCTGGGGCGAGGTACTAAATATGATCGATCCCTGGACTGACAGGGAGGAAGAGGCGATGAGGTCAGTGAAGAAACGGCGTTTTAAACTATTTGGATAATGCTATTTGCCATCAGATGAAAAGAGTTCCGGTTTTTAGTCTGCTTATATTCATGTTATTGATTTCCGCCATCTCCTGCTCTGGCTCTTCAGATAGGAAGAAAGCGGCAACGGTACCTGACAGCCCTGCAAAGGATGATGAGGCTCTTCCCGCCAGGAGACTCATAGAGGTCCTCTCCCCGGCAGACAACTCGAGCTTCAGTTGCTCTGAAACGATCATCTTCTCAGTGGCTGAAGCTGCCGCCAACATCAGGACTGATTCGGTACAGGTGTGGGTGAACGGCATGCTGCACAAAACTGTTTCATCTATTCCGGCGACGATTGAGATCCCTGCAACGGGTAACCCCGGCAGGCTTTCAATAAGGGCTGTCGCCTTCTCCTCATTGTCCAGGCCACAGACAGTCACACTTTTTGTTTCACTGCTCTCTGACATAACCCCGGTCATATACCGTTACCGTGTTGTCAGGTCATACCCGCACGACAGGAGGGCATATACCCAGGGGCTGGTATATGACAACGGATTCTTCTATGAGGGAACGGGACAGCAGGGTGAATCGTCACTGAGGAAGGTAGAGGCTGAGACAGGGAAGGTTGTCAGCCAGGTAAACCTGGATGATTCATTCTTTGGCGAGGGTGTTGCTCTTCTTGATAACCGTATTTATCAGCTTACATGGACGACCAAAGTCGGGTTCGTTTATGACAGGGAGACCTTCAGGGAAATAAACAGGATATATTACCAGACACAGGGATGGGGTCTTACCACTATGGGAGACAGTCTTGTCATGAGCGACGGCACTAATGTCATCTGGTTTCTTGATGCTGACTTCAATGTTCTTTCGTCGGTTGAGGTATGGGATAACAAGGGGCGGGTTGAAAACCTTAATGAACTGGAGATGATTGAAGGTGAATTATGGGCCAATATCTGGCAGACCGACCGGATAGCCCGTATCGATCCGCTAACCGGTAAGGTTCTCGGTTATGTTGAGCTGGGTAATATTCTGCCGCGCGAAGAGCGGTCACCCGAGACTGACGTACTCAATGGCATTGCCTGGGATTCGGTAAACAAAAGGATATTCGTTACGGGCAAACTCTGGCCGAAACTATACGAGATAACCGTCGCCCCTCAATCAAGGAATTAACCATAACCCTGATCTCTCTCATCTTCTGCAGGCCATGCCTCCGGCATTTCCGGCCCCAGGCAAGGTATGTTGAAAACGTGTTCATAACCCCAAAAAAAATGTTTACAATTACAAACTTCATCAGTCGCTCCGGGATAGGCATATATAGTAAATTTGAAGCTCATTAAAAAAAGGAAAAAGGGATATTATGGGAAGGATCATTGCACTGGCGAATCAGAAGGGAGGAGTAGGAAAAACGACTACGGCGATCAATCTTGCTGCCAGTCTGGCGGCACTGGAGAAGAAGGTACTGATTGTCGATGCCGATCCTCAGGCGAACGCCACATCAGGAGTGGGAATAGACACCAAGCAGGTCAGGGTCACGATCTATGACTGTCTTATCGACGGAATCAATCCGCGAGAGGCTGTCATGCCGTGCAACATCGACAATCTCTCGGTGATAACGTCAAACATTGACCTCGTTGGAGCTGAGATCGAGATGCTTGAGAGGCCTGAGAGGGAGAAGACCCTCAAGAAGGTGCTTGCCGGCATTTCATCAGAGTATGATTATATACTCATAGACTGTTCGCCGTCACTTGGACTGCTGACCGTCAATGCCCTCACTGCAGCTGATTCGGTTATTATCCCTGTGCAGTGTGAGTATTTTGCCCTTGAGGGACTGGGGAAGCTTCTCAACACCATTAAGATAATTCAGACCAACCTCAATCCTGCTCTTGAAATAGAGGGCTTCCTTCTGACCATGTATGACTCGCGTCTCAGGCTTGCAAACCAGGTTGTTGAGGAGGTGACGCGTCATTTTCAGCAGATGGTGTTCAATACCATCATTCAGCGTAATGTCAAGCTCTCTGAGGCGCCGAGCTACGGTCAGCCTGCCATACTGTACGATGCGGAATCAAGAGGTACGGTCAATTACCTCAATCTTGCCCGTGAGCTCCTCGAGAGGGTCGAGGCAAGGCAGAAGAACTAATTCTCTTTTACACGCGATATGAATACAGGTAAAAAGAGCCCGCTGGGCAGAGGTCTCGGAGCACTGATCGACGGCGTTGAGAAGGAGGTGCTGGAGAAAAAGGTTGAGGCAAACCTTCAGATTGAGATTGACTCGATTGATGCCAACCCTTTTCAGCCCCGTACGCGCTTTGACAGCCAGTCGCTTGAAGAGCTTGCGGCATCGATAAGGCAGGTTGGTATAGTACAGCCTCTTACCGTCAGGGAGAGTGAGGATGGCAGATACCAGCTCATTGCTGGTGAGAGACGGCTGCGGGCTGCGCGGATGGCAGGGCTGACACATGTCCCGGCATATATTCGCACTGCTGACGACACCGCCATGCTCGAGATGGCCCTCGTGGAGAATATACAGAGGGAAGATCTGGATGCCATGGAGGTGGCGATAACCTACCAGCGGCTTATTGAAGAGTGCAGCCTGACCCAGGAACAGCTGAGCGACAGGGTCGGCAAACAGCGCTCAACAGTTGCCAACTACCTCAGGCTGCTCCGCCTGCCGGCTGAGATACAGCTAGGCATCCGCAACAGGAACCTTACAATGGGCCATGCACGTACTCTCGTAAACATTGATGATCCGGCGAAACAGATTAACGTCTTCTATCATATAATACAGGAAGACCTGTCAGTAAGGGCAACCGAGGATCTTGTAAGGCATATCCAGAGCGGAGCCGTCAAGGACCCTGTCAGGGGAGAACTGAAAAAGAAGCTTAACACCGAATATGAAGTGCTTGCCGGTCAGCTGAGCAAATTGTTTGAGTCAGATGTTCAGTTCCGTATCAATGAGAAGGGGAGGGGAAAGATAGTAATCCCATTCTCTGACAGCGATGAAATGGAGCGCATTATTGCCCTGCTCGATAAACTTAATGGGTAATTAGTTATATTTGCCGGCAAACCAAAAGGCATTGCCGATTGAAGCTCTCCGGTAAAATAACGTTTCTTGTCATTTTAATGTCTCTGGCGACCCTGCCTGCCATGTCCCAGGACACAATTCCTGAGCTTAAGCCTCCTAAGGAGAAATACGCACTCAATCCGGTCAAGGCAACCATGTATGCCGCTGCACTGCCCGGCCTGGGACAGATATACAACCGCAAATACTGGAAAGTACCCATCGTATATGCCGGTTTCGGAGCCCTTGGCTATGCAGTATCTTTCAATACGACCAACTACAATAAATTTCTCAATGCCTATCAGGATTTCACTGACGTCATCCCTGAGACTGACAGTTACCTGGAGTTACTTGAGAACCTTGATCCGGAAGAGTATGACCCGGTCCTCTATCCCGAGACAGCCAATCCTACCTATACCGGGTGGGTGAAAACACAGCTGATGAACGGAGTGGACTATTACCGGAGGTATCGTGACCTCTCATACATCGGCATCGTGGCCTGGTACCTAGTGACAATAATTGACGCACATGTTGATGCAAGTCTTTTTGACTACAATATTAACGAAAACCTCAGGGCAACAATTACTCCCTTAACCACAAGACCGACAGGCCCCTGGCCGGGAGTAACCCTCTCAATAGTAAAGACCTTTTAAACACAGACGATATGAACCTTAGAACTGTAACTTTTCTCCTTTTATTTACCATTCTCTCACCAAATATCTTTGCCGTTAATGATACGATAATCATCAGGAATGATTTTTCTACGGAGCGTATCGAGCGTGATCTCGACTCTCTCCTGAACAACTGGTTTATCAGGATGTCGACGGAAAAGCCGGAGATGCTGCCGAATGACTCAACCATATTCTCATTCCCTGACTCAGTATACATTGACCGCATCGGAAGGATTAATTCTGTTATCACCCTGCCGTACAACAGCATCATAAGGAATCATATCCATGTTTATACCGAAAGAAAGGTTGACAGGTTCAGGGTGATGCTCGGACTGCAGGATTATTACTTCCCGATGATAGAGGATGTCTTTGACTCCTATGGTCTGCCGGTGGAGCTGAAATACATGGCGGTCATCGAGTCGGCGCTGAACCCGACAGCAGTCAGCAGGGTAGGAGCTACCGGTCTGTGGCAGTTCATGTACAGCACCGGGCGGATGTACGGACTGACGATCAACTCGGTGGTGGATGAGCGGCGTGACCCTGTCAAGGCTACGCATGCTGCTGCCAGGTACCTCAAAGACCTGTATGGCATATATAATGACTGGATACTTGTTATTGCTGCCTATAACTGCGGCCCCGGAAACGTCAACAAAGCGATAAAGCGGTCAGGAAACCGCAAGGATTACTGGGAGATCTATTACCGCCTTCCGCGCGAAACACGCGGCTATATTCCCCAGTATGTGGCAGCTACCTATGCAATGAATTATTATACTGAGCATAATATCACACCCATACAGATTGACATGCCCCTGGCAGTTGACACTGTCGTGGTATCGCGTGATATTCACCTTCAGCAGATAGCCTCTGTGCTCGGACTCCCCATTGAGGAGCTCAGCGCAATGAATCCCCAGTACCGGACAGGACTGGTGCCCGGAAAGACAAAGCCATATGCCATAACCATGCCTGTCGATATGCTGGGGCAGTTCATTGATATGACTGACACCATTGCCGGTTATAAGAAGGAGGAGTACCTGACAACTGTCAACCAGACGTCGGCGCCGTCACAGTCAGTA
>Ga0209262_10000116_pt1 | contig 49291 bp, 46 predicted proteins | sample Lowcelwee11metaG_FD_187171 | JGI IMG/M metagenome (GOLD analysis project Ga0209262, IMG submission 187171) | Freshwater pond sediment microbial communities from the University of Edinburgh, under environmental carbon perturbations - Low... | ecosystem: Environmental > Aquatic > Freshwater >... | reverse complement strand
GCGCAGCCAGCCCTGATGCTCCAATCCGACGCCCATGCCTGGGCGGAAGTCTGGCTGGAGCATCAGGGCTGGCTGCGCGTCGACCCCACGGCCGCCAGCGCACCGACGCGCATCGAGCAGAACCTTGCCGCCGCCGTACCCGAAGGCGAGCCCCTACCCTTCCTCGCGCGCGCCGGCCTCGACTGGCTGCGCGACATACGCTACCGCTGGTGGGCGGCCAACAACCTGTGGAACCAGTGGATACTCGGCTACAACCCACAGCAACAGCGCGAATTTCTGGAAAAACTCGGCATGCAGGCACCCGACTGGCGCAAGATGACGATCATGCTCGGGGTACTCTGTGGCGGCGCGCTCCTGGCGCTCGCCGGCTGGATGCTCTGGTGCCGCCCCGCTCTCGATCCCGTTCAGCGGCAATGGCAGCGCGCCACGCGCCGCCTCGCACGCCGGGGTCTGGCGCGCCAGCCCTGGGAAGGCCCGCAAGACTATGCCCAACGCATTGCCACCGCGCTACCCGGCCAGGCCGACCAAATCGCCGCCATCGCCTGCCTGTATGCCCGCCTGCGCTACGGTGGCGCCCCTTCCACCATGATTGCAGAACTGCGCCGCCGCGTCGCGGCATTCAAACCATGATCCGAACTCCCCTGCTCATCTGCGGCCTGATGCTGGCCACCTGTACCGATGCCGCCGACGACATCCAGTACGCCCAGCGCACAGAAGTCCAAACCTTCATCGCCGACATGGAAACGCGCCATGGCCTCGACGCCGCAAACCTCGCCGCGCTGTTCGGCAAAACACGTCCAATCCTCGCTGTCCTGAAAGCCATTGCGCCGCCCGCCGATCCAGGCATCCGCTCCTGGACCGCCTATCGCCAGCGCTTCATCGAACCGCGCCGCATCGCCGCCGGACTCGACTTCTGGCGCAAACATCGGACCGCGCTAGCCCGCGCCGAAGCGCTCACCGGCGTGCCCGCCGAGATCATTGTCGCCATCGTCGGCATCGAAACCTTCTACGGCAAGCATCTCGGCCGCTTCGACACCTTTGCCGCGCTGACCACCCTGGCTTTCGACTACCCGCCGCGCGCCGACCTGTTCCGCCGCGAACTCGAAGCCCTGCTCCTGCTCGCACGCGACGAAAAACGCTCGCCCGCCAGCTATCGCAGTTCTTACGCCGGGGCCATCGGCCTGCCGCAATTCCTGCCCTCCAGCATCCGCGCCTACGCCATCGACTTCGACAACAACGGCGCGGTCGATCTCGTCGCCAGCCCAACCGACGCCATTGGCAGCGTAGCGAACTTCCTCAAGGAGCACGGCTGGGAAACCGACGGCCCGGTCGCCATCCCGGTCAAACTCGGGGCTGACGGCACGGCACATGAAACCCTCATCGCCGAAGGCATCAAGCCGGTACGCCGGCCCAGCGAAATGGCCGACTTCGGCGTCGCCATCCCCGACGGCGCCCCCGATGCCCCCGCCGCCCTGATCGACTTGGTCAGTCCTGCCTCACCTACCGAGTACTGGCTCGGCTATCGGAATTTCTTCGTCGTCACACGCTACAACCGCAGCAGCTTCTATGCAATGGCGGTATTTCAATTCGCCCAGACATTGAAAGAACGCCGACTGACGAACGACAAGCTCAACAGCGAACGAATTCCCAAAAGCAAACGGGCCAACCTAAAAGGCTGACCCGTAAGGACAAATTTGGTAGGCGCGATTGGACTCGAACCAACGACCCCCACCATGTCAAGGTGGTGCTCTAACCAGCTGAGCTACGCGCCTACAAATGAAGCTGCGCATTCTAGTCGAAGTCATCGTGCCGCACAACACCCCCCGTACGATTTCTTTGTATGCACCCGCTCGACGTGCGGAACACGGTGATGACATCACTATAATCGGCATCCCGCATCGCCCGACCCGATCCCGAAAGGAGCCAAGATGATCCGCCAGTTACGCAGTTTGGTCGCCACGCTCGCTATTGCCCTCTGTGCCCTGCCAGCGTTCGCCGCCCCGCCCGAAACGCCTAAGCTCACCATCGCAGTCGGCGGCAAGGGCCTGTTCTACTATCTGCCGCTTACCATCGCGGAAAAACTCGGCTACTTCCGCGACGAAGGGCTGGATGTCACCATCACCGACTTTCCCGGCGGCGCGAAGGCCTTGCAGTCATTGATGGGCGGTTCGGCCGAGATCGTCTCGGGTGCCTACGAACACACCATCAATATGCAGGCCAAGAACCAGCATATCCGTTCCGTCGTCGTGCAAGGCCGTTACGCCGGCATTGTGCTCGGACTGACGCCAGAAAAGGCCATGCAGTACAAATCGCCAAAGGATTTGCAGGGCATGAAGATCGGCGTCACCGCGCCCGGCTCCTCGACCAATATGTTCGTCAATGCCCTGCTCGCCAAGGAAGGCCTGAAGCCGGACGCCGTGTCCATTATCGGCGTTGGCGCGACGGCGGGCGCGGTGGCGGCGATGCAGAAGAAGCAGATCGACGCCATCGCCAACCTTGATCCGGTCGTCAACCTGCTCGAAGTCGGCGGCGACCTCGTCGCCAAGGTGGATACGCGCAAGCTGGAAGATCAGAAATACGTCTATGGCGCCGAATACGCCGCCGGGGTGATCTACACGCGCGAAGACTTCATCCAGAAAAACCCGGCCACTGTGCAGGCCGTCGTGAATGCGATGGTGCGCGCCTTGCGCTGGATTCAGAAGGCCACGCCCGAGCAGATCGTTGCCACGGTTCCGCCCGAATACTACGGCGAGCACAAGGCCATGTACCGCGTCGCTCTGGGCAAGAACTTCGACGCCTTTTCGCCGGACGGCCAGATGACGCTGGCGGCGGCGCAAAACGTCTATAACGTACTCAAGAGCTTCGAGCCTTCGGTGCAAAAGGCCGGCAAGATCGACCTGCCCCGCACCTTCGACAACCGCTTCGTCGTCGAGGCGCTGAAGAAATACAAGTGACGGCGGCGCTCGAATTCGACGCGATCAGCGTCAGCTTCCCGGCGCGCGAGCGCAAAGGAGCGGCCTATACGGCGGTCGACCGCGCCACCCTGACGGTCGGGGCAGGCGAGTTCGTCTCGGTCGTCGGCCCCACCGGCTGTGGCAAATCGACCCTGCTCAATGTGGCCGCCGGCTTGCTCGCGCCGAGCGCGGGCAGCTTGCGCGTGTTCGGCCAAGCGCTCGCAGGGCTCAACCGCCAGGCCGGCTACATGTTCCAATCCGATGCGCTGCTGCCGTGGAAAAGCGCATTGGAGAACGTCACGCTCGGCCTCAAATTTCGTGGCACGCCGCCGGCCGAGGCTGCCGAACTGGGACGTTACTGGCTCAACAAGGTCGGACTGGCGCACGCCGCCGACCGCTATCCGCACCAGCTTTCCGGCGGCATGAAAAAGCGCGTCGCACTGGCGCAAACGCTGATCGTCGATCCGAAGATCGTCCTGATGGACGAACCTTTCTCCGCCCTCGATGTGCAGACGCGCCAACTCATGGAAAACGAGTTGCTCGCGCTCTGGCAGGCCGACCGCAAGTCGGTGCTGTTCATCACCCACGATCTGGAGGAGGCCATCTCTCTGTCCGACCGCGTCGTGGTGCTCTCGGCCGGACCGGGCACGCGCCCCATCGGCGATTTTGCCATCGACCTGCCGCGTCCGCGCGATGTCGCCGAGATCCGCCTGACGCCAGCCTTCCTGCAACTCCATGAGCGCATCTGGCACGCAATGCGCGAAGAAGTCCTCAAAGGCTATGCACAAACCAATGCCTGACCTGCGCCCCTGGCAGGCCGCGCTCGCCTGCGGGCTGTTCGGTCTCTGGTGGGGTCTCACCGCCACCGACATCCTGCCGCCCTTCTTCTTTGGCGAACCGCTCAAGGTGCTGGAACGCATCGCCGACTGGTTCGTCAGCGGCGACATCTGGATTCATCTGGGCATCACCCTGCTCGAAACCGCGCTGGCCTTTCTGATCGGCACGGTCTGCGGCCTCGGCATCGGCCTCTGGCTTGCCCTCGCCCCCATCGCCTCCGCGCTCGCCGACCCTTACATCAAAGCCGCCAACGCCATGCCGCGCGTCGTGTTGGCGCCGATCTTCGCCGTCTGGTTCGGTCTGGGCATCTGGTCCAAGGTCGCGCTCGGCGTCACCCTGGTGTTCTTCATCGTCTTCTTCAACGTCTATCAGGGGGTGCGCGAAGTCAGCCCGGTGCTGATCGCCAACGCGCGCATGCTCGGCGCTTCGCGGCGGCAACTGCTGCGCAACATCTACCTACCCTCTGCCACCTCTTGGGTGTTCTCCAGCCTGCACACCTCCGTCGGCATGGCTTTCGTCGGCGCGGTGGTTGGCGAATACCTCGGTTCCTCGCGCGGCGTCGGCTACCTGATCCTGCAAGCCGAGGGTGCATTCGACATCAACACCGTCTTCGCCGGCATCCTCGTCCTCACCGCCTTCGCCCTGCTGCTCGACACGGCCGTCTCGGTCGCGGAAAGGCGTCTGCTGAAGTGGCAACCGCAGGGACACGAACGCGGCGGGCACTGAGCGCGACAAAGTCGGCGCTGGCGCCACGGCGAAAAAAAAGCGCGGCCAAGTTTGGGCCGCGCTTTTTTATTGCCAACAGGCTCAGCCGATGCCCAGCACCGCCTTGATCTGCTCCAGCGTCGAAGGATCGTCGATCGTCGTCAGGTCGCCCGGATCGCGACCCTCGGCCAAGGCCTGGATCGAACGCCGCAACATCTTGCCGGAACGCGTCTTGGGCAGGCCGGTGACGAAATGCACATGCTTCGGCCGCGCGATGGGGCCAAGATTGTCGTCGACGGTCTTCTTCACCTCGGCTTCCAGTGCGGCACGCAGTTCGGGCGTAGCGATCCTCGCCGGGTCCTTGACCACCGCGAAGGCCATCGGCTCCTGACCCTTCAACTGGTCGCTCACGCCCACCACCGCGACCTCGGCAATGGCGCTGTGCGCCTGCACCGCCTCCTCGATCTCGCGCGTGCCGAGACGGTGGCCGGCGACGTTGATGACGTCGTCGGTGCGACCGAGGATGAAGTGGTAACCCTCCTCGTCCTTGATACCCCAGTCGAAGGAGGAATACACCAGCGGCTCCTTGAACAGACTGAAATAGGTGCTGACGAAGCGCTCGTCCTGCCCCCAGACGGTGGACAAACAGCCCGGCGGCAGCGGCGGCACGACGCCGACGATGCCCTTCTCGTTGGCGCCACACTCCGTACCGTCCTCGCGGAAGATCTTGAGGTTGTAGCCATACACCGGGAAGCTTGGCGTGCCAAACTTGATCTTGGTGTCCTCGACGCCGCGCACAGTGGAGAGCATCGGCCAGCCGGTCTCGGTCTGCCAATAGTTGTCGATGACGGGCAGATTGAGTTCGCCCATGATCCATTCGTGCGTCGGCTGATCGAGCGGTTCGCCGGCGAGGAACAAATGTTTCAAGCTCGATAGGTCGTACTTCTTGAGGAAGGCGGGATCCTGTTTCTTCAGCACGCGCACTGCGGTCGGCGCCGAGAACATCACATTGACCTTGAACTTCTCGACGATCTGCCACCAGATGCCGGCGTCGGGACGGATCGGCGTGCCTTCGTACATCACGGTCGCCATGCCGGCGATCAGCGGGCCGTAGATGATGTAGCTGTGGCCGACCACCCAGCCGATATCGGAGGTGGAGAACATCGTCTCGCCCGCGAAGCCGGTGAAGATGAGCTTCATCGACGAAGCCAGGGCCACGGCATAGCCGCCGGTGTCGCGCTGCACGCCCTTGGGCTTGCCGGTAGTGCCGGAGGTGTAGAGGATGTAGGACGGCTCGGAGGATTCCAGCCACTCGCAGGGCACATCGGCATCCATGTGCTCGGCACGCAGCGTGGCGTAATCGACGTCGCGGCCTTCCACCTTGGCGAACTCCTTGTCGAGGCCACGGTCGATCATCAGCACTTTTTCCGGCTTCGACTCGGCGAGCTTGATCGCCTCGTCCAATAAATGCTTATACGGCACCGCCTTGCCGCCGCGCATGCCGGCATCGCTGGATACGATCAGCTTGGGCTTGGCGTCGTCGATGCGCGTCGCCAGCGAGCCGGAGGCGAAACCGCCGAACACGACGGAGTGGATAGCGCCGATGCGCGCGCAGGCGAGGATGGCGAAGGTCGCCTCGGCGATCATCGGCATGTAGATCAAGACGCGGTCGCCCTTCTTCACGCCCAGCGACAACATGATCGCCGCCATGCGCATGACTTCGGACTTGAGTTCGGTGAAGCTGTAAATCTTCTCTTCGTTGGTCTCGGTGGAGAGGTAAATCAGCGCGCGGTCGTTCGGGCGCAGCGCGGCATGGCGGTCGACGGCGTTGTGGCACAGGTTGGTCTTGCCGCCGGAGAACCATTTGACGAAAGGCGGCTTGCTGTAATCGCAGATCGTCTGCGGCGGCGTCTGCCAGTCGACCAGTTGCGCCTGCTCGGCCCAGAATTCGTCGCGTTGGTCAATCGAACGACGATGGAAATCGCTGTACTTCGTCATGCTCACACTCCACGTATTTTTTGGTTATCGAAAAGTCATTCAAGGTTGGATACGGACAATGACGCGCCCCTTGACGCGCGCCTGCAAGAAATCGTCGAACACGCCCGGCAGATCGGCGAACGCAATCTCGCGCGCCTGCTCGATCACCCGCTGCGGCTTGAGATCGTCGCCTAGGCGACGCCAAACCGCCGCCCGGCGCGGCATCGGACAATTCACCGAGTCGATGCCCAAGAGCGACACCCCGCGCAGAATGAAGGGCGCCACGGTGGTTTTCAACTCCATGCTCGCCGCGAGGCCAATGCTCGCCAGCGTGCCGTCGATCCGCATGGTGCTCGCCATCCAGGCCAATACATCGCCGCCCAGGTTATCCACCGCGCCGGCCCAGAGGGCCTTGTCGAGCGGTTTGATCTTGGCGAGGTCGAGCGAAGCACGCGCAATCACCGCGCTCGCGCCCAAGGCGCGCAAATAGCCGGACTCGTGGTCCTTGCCGGTCAAGGCATGCACCTTGTAACCGCGCCGCGCGAGAATTTCCACCGCAATACTGCCGACGCCGCCGGTCGCGCCCGACACCACCACCGGGCCATTGCCCGGTTGCAAACCGTCGTGCTCCATGCGTTGGACCGCTAGACCGGCGGTGAAACCGGCCGTGCCGATGGCCATGGCATCGCGCAAACTCAGTCCGGCGGGCAATTTGACTGTCCACGCGGCCGGTACGCGCGCGACCTCGGCATAACCGCCATGGTGCGCCACGCCGATATCGTAGCTGGTCGCCAACACATGATCGCCGGGAGCGAAAGCTGGCGAATCGCTCTTCAGCACCGTCCCCGCGAGATCAACGCCGCCCACGCAGGGAAAGCGCCGAATGATGCGGCCGGCGCCGGTAGCGGCGAGCGCATCCTTGTAATTCACCCCGGAATAGGCCACGGCGATGGTCACCTCGCCTGCGTCAAGTTGGTCCTCCGCCATCTCGACGAAATCGGACGCCACCTTGCCCTCGGTTTGTTGGATCAGGTAAGCCTTGAAACTCACACGCGCCTCCTCTGGCTGATTCGTTCCGATTATAACCAAGTCAATAGAGCTTATCCTCGCCAAAAACATGAGCGCCAATTCTTATTGAGAATTGTTCCCATTCTGTTAATATCGCTCCATCACCTTCGATGGAGCCTCCCATGAAACTCGCCGCCGCCCTAACCCTTCTCGTCACCCTGAGCAGCATCGCCCATGCTCAGGAAAAGCAACTCAACCTCTACTCCGCGCGCCACTACCAGACCGACGAAGCGCTTTACGCCAACTTCACGAAGCAGACCGGCATCAAAATCAACCGCATCGAAGCGAAGGAAGACGAACTGCTCGAACGCATCCGCAACGAGGGTGCGCAAAGCCCGGCGGACGTTTTCATCACCGTCGACGCCGCACGTCTGGCCAAGGCCGACGAGTTGGGCCTGTTCGCACCGGTCAAATCGAAACTACTGGAAGAACGCATTCCCGCGCATCTGCGCTCGCCCGACTGGTTCGCCTTCTCCACCCGCGCCCGCGTCATCCTCTACAACAAGGACAGCGTGAAACCCGAGGACGTGAAAAACTACGAAGACCTCGCCAATCCCAAACTCAAGGGCCAGGTGTGCAGCCGCTCCGGCGCCCACCCCTACAACCTCTCGCTGATGGCCGCGCTGATCGCCCACTTGGGCGAACAAAAGGCCGAGGAATGGGCGAAAGGCGTCGTCGCCAACTTCGCCCGCGCACCCAAGGGCGGCGACACCGACCAGATCAAGGCCGTTGCGGCCGGCGAATGCGGCATCGCGATCTCCAACTCCTACTATTTCGCCCGCATCCTGCGTTCAACCAAGCCGGAAGACCGCAAGATCGCCGAAAAAATCGGCGTCATGTGGCCGAACCAGCAGGCACAGGGCGCGCACATCAACATCTCCGGCGGCGGCATGCTGAAGACCGCACCGAACAAGGAAGCCGCCGTCAAGTTCCTCGAATACCTCGCCTCCGACGCAGCGCAAACCTATTTCGCCGATGGCAACAACGAATGGCCCGCCGTACCAAGCGTGAAGACCAACAACCCCGCCCTCGCGGCGATGGGGCAGTTCAAGGCCGACATGCTGCCGATTCCGATGCTGGCGAAGAACGCCGCGCTGGCGCAGAAAATCTACGACCGCGCGGGCTGGAAGTAAGCTTACAAACTCGGCGCTGACACAACGGCGCTGAGCGCCTCAACACGCCGCCGTCTCGCGCTTCCCGGCGGCGATCTGCCGCGCCAGCAGGATAATGGGCAGGAGGCCGACGGCGACGATGGCCAGCGCGGCGGTGGAGGCTTCCGCCAGGCGCTCGTCGGCGGCGAGGGTAAAGGTGCGCGTCGCCAGCGTGTCGAAGTTGAAGGGGCGCATCACCAGCGTGGCGGGCAGTTCCTTCATCACATCGACGAACACCAGCAGTGCGGCGGTGAGTAAGCTGCCGCGCATCAGCGGCAGATGCACGCGCCGCAGGGTTTCCGCCGGACCGCAGCCGAGGCTGCGCGCCGCCGCCTCCATGCTCGGCGTGATACGCGCCAGCCCGGCCTCGACGGTTTGCAGCGCGATGGCGAGGAAACGCGCGAGGTAGGCATAGACCAGGGCGGCAATGCCGCCGGTGAGGATCAGGCCGGGATTGACGCCGGTCATCTGCACCCAGAAGCCGGCGAGCGCATGATCCAGCCGCGTGACCGGAATCAGCACGCCGACGGCGATCACCGAGCCGGGCACGGCGTAGCCGAGACCGACGATGCGGCTGGCGAGGCGCGGCAGGCGCTTGCCGTCGCGTGCGGCGAAGCCGAGCAGCAAGGCGAAGAACGCCGCCAGCGCGGCGGCGATGGCGGCGAGCGTGAAGCTGTTGCGCGCCAGGATCAGGAAGCGGCCGGCGAAATCCGCGTCCATCGCGTCGGCGTCGCCCATATCGCCCATGGCCAGCCGTAGCAACAGCCCGGCCGGCAGCAGAAAACCAATAGCCACGGGGATGACGCAGCCGATCTGCGCCAGGAGCGCCCGTCCGCCCGTCAGCACCTGCCGGGTAGCGCGGCGGCGCCCGGTGCTGTCGTGATAGCGCGCGCGGCCGCGACTCATGCGTTCGAGCACGATCAGGAGGCCCATGAAGCCGAGCAGGCCGGCGGCGAGTTGCGCGGCGGCGACGCGGTCGCCGAGGGAAAACCAGGCGCGGTAGATGCCCGTGGTGAAGGTTTCCACGGCGAAATAGGCGACGGTGCCGTAATCCGCCAGCGTCTCCATCAGGGCCAGCGCCATGCCGGCGGCGATGGCCGGCCGCGCCAGCGGCAGCGACACGCGCCGAAACGCCTGCCAGGGCGAGAGGCCCAGGGCGCGCGCGGCCTCGATCATGCCGCCGGCGCGTTCGAGAAAGGCCGTGCGCACCAGCAGATAGACGTAGGGATAGAGTACGCAGGAAAACAGCACGATGGCGCCGGGCAGCGAACGCACTTCGGGGAACCAGTAGTCGCCCTTGCGCCAGCCGAAACTCTCGCGCAAGGCGCTTTGCACCGGCCCGACGAACTGGAGGAAGTCGGTATAGGTATAGGCCAGCACATAGGCCGGCATCGCCATCGGCAAGAGCAGCGCCCATTCGGCAATGCGCCGACCGGGAAAATCGTTTAGAGCGACGAGCCAGGCCGCGCCCGTACCCAGGGCGGCGACGCCGAGGCCGACGCCCAGGCAAAGCCAGACGGAGTTCAGCACATAGTCCGGCAGAACGGTGGTCAGCAGATGGCCCCAGGTCTCCCCCGTGCCGCCGGAAAAGATATTGACGCCGACCGCCAACACCGGCAACGCCACCAGGCAGGCGAGCGCGACGGCGATGGCGGCAAGTGGGGAAAGATGGCGCGGCAAGATGGTCCGATTATAATTGAGAGCAATTCTTGTTAAGCCAAGTTCAGCACTCGCCCATGCCCATTCTCGCAGTCGACCGCGTCAGTCATGCCTATGGCAAGCAGGCCGTGGTGCGGGATTTGTCCTTCGTTCTGGAAGCCGGCGAGATCGCCTGCCTGCTCGGCTCATCGGGTTGCGGCAAGACGACGATGCTGCGTCTGATCGCCGGTTTCGAGGCGCCCGCCGCCGGCACCATCCGCCTGAAGGGCGCGCCGGTGGCCGGCCCCGGCATCTTCGTCCCGCCGGAAACGCGTCAGATCGGCATGGTGTTCCAGGACTACGCCCTCTTCCCGCATCTCACCATCGCCGCGAACATCGGTTTCGGCTTGCGTGAAAACTCGGCGCGACCGAAGGGAGTCCCTTTTGCGGGACTGGCAATACGGCGCGTCGAGGAAATGCTCGAACTGATCGGCCTCGACGGGCGCGGCGGACGCTATCCGCACGAACTTTCCGGCGGCCAGCAGCAGCGCGTGGCGCTCGCCCGCGCGCTGGCGCCGCATCCGCACCTGCTGCTGCTCGACGAGCCCTTCTCGAATCTCGACGTCGAGCTGCGCGAACGCCTCTCGCTCGAAGTGCGCGCCATCCTCAAGCGCACCGGCACCGCCGCCATTCTCGTCACCCACGACCAGCACGAGGCCTTCGCCGTCGCCGATGTCGTCGGCGTCATGCATGCCGGCCGCATCGAACAGTGGGACACGCCTTACAACCTCTACCATCGCCCCGCCACGCGCCAGGTCGCCGACTTCGTCGGTCAGGGCGTGTTCGTGCCCGGCGCGGTGCGCGGCGACGGCCGGGTGGACACGGAACTCGGCCCCCTGAACGGCACGCTCGCCACCGAATGCGACGGCGGCAGTTGCGCCCTGCTCGGCGACGGCGCCGCCGTGGATGTGCTGCTGCGCCCCGACGACATCGTGCATGACGACGACGCCGCCACCCAGGCCGAAGTCGTCGCCAAGGCGTTTCGCGGCGCGGAATTCCTCTATACGCTGCGCCTCGACTCGGGCGCCGAACTGCTTTCGCTGGTGCCCTCGCACCACAACCACGCGCTCGGCGAAAAGATCGGCATCCGCCTCGACGCGGATCACGTCGTCGCCTTCCGCAAAGCGGCATGATCCCCTGGCTGGAAGCCGGCGATCCCTTTCCGCCGGTCGACACCGCCCTTGCCGAACCCAACGGCCTGCTCGCCGCCGGCGCCGACCTCTCGCCGCAACGCCTCGTCGCCGCCTACCGGCGCGGCGTCTTCCCCTGGTTCGCGCCGGGGGAACCCATCCTCTGGTGGAGCCCCGATCCGCGCATGGCGCTGTTTCCCGACCGCATCAAGATTTCGCGTTCGCTGACCAAGACCCTGCGCAACGCCGACTACACGGTCCGGCTCGACACGGCCTTCGAGCACGTTATCGGCGCCTGTGCGGGAACGCCGCGCGCCGGCCAGAACGGCACCTGGATCAGCGGCGCGATGCAGGCCGCCTACCTGCGACTGCACGCCCTCGGCATCGCCCACAGCGTCGAAACCTGGCACGCCGGCAAGCTGGTCGGCGGCCTCTACGGCATCGCGCTGGGAAGAGCATTTTTCGGCGAATCGATGTTCGCGCATCGCACCGACGCGTCGAAAATCGCGCTCGCCCACTTGTGCGCCCATCTGGTCGCGCGCAATTTCGGCATAATTGACTGCCAAATGGAAACCGCCCACCTCGCCTCGCTCGGCGCCCGCCCCATCCCCCGCGAAGAATTTCTCGCGCGGATAGCGACGCTCATCGACATGGGCGACCCGCCGGGCCGCTGGCCGGCCGACGGTATCGACGGAAAATTCAGGACACCGCGATGACGCACCTGCGCGACCTGCCGCCCTTCCCGCTACTCCAGTTCTACGCCACCGCGCCCTATGGCTGCTCCTACCTGCCCGGCCGCGTCGCGCGTTCCCAGGTCAGCACGCCCACCCATCTGATCGACGCCGCCACCTACAGCGAACTGGTGAAGATCGGCTTTCGCCGCAGCGGCGTCTTCACCTATCGTCCCTGGTGCGACACCTGCCGCGAATGTCTGCCGGTGCGCATCCCCGTCGAACGCTTCGCCCCCGACCGCAGCCAGCGCCGCGCCCGCGCCCGTCATGGCGAACTGCTCGCTCTGGAACGAGGTCTGGGCTTCCGCGAGGAGCACTATGCCCTCTACCAGCGCTACCAGCAGGCGCGCCACTGGGGCGGCGGCATGGACCAGGACAGCCGCGACCAATACGCCCACTTCCTGCTCCAGACCCACGTCGACAGCCGCCTCATCGAATTCCGCGAAGACGACATCCTGCGTGCCGTCAGCATCATCGACCTGCTCGACGATGGACTATCGTCCGTGTATACCTTCTACGATTCCGAGGTCATCGGCGCGAGCTACGGCACCGCTGCCGTCCTCTGGCAAATCGCCCAGTGCGAACGACTCGGCCTGCCCTACCTCTACCTCGGCTACTGGATTCGCCACAGCCCCAAGATGGCCTACAAGTCGCGGTTCCGACCGCTCGAAGCTTTGCAGCAGGGTGTGTGGGCACCGCTTGACCCAGGCGCGGAAAACTACTGATTCTGCTCGACGGCAGTCAACTTGCCTTGCGCCCAGGTGCGCAAATGCGCCAAGGAACCGGTCAGATTGCTCCAATCCTCGCGCAACTTGCTGCGCAGGGAGGAACGAAAGGCTTCCTCGCCGCGCGAAAAAGCTTCGATCTGCTGCGCGATCAACTGACGTGCCCGCTCCTCCGCCGCCTGTGCGACGTGGCGTTGCATATCGCGCGCCTGAGTTTCGTCCGACAGCTTGTACGGCAAGGCGAGATTCGTCAGCCGCGCCACTTCGCGCAAAGTGTCGGCGCGCTGGATCGACGCCTCCTGCATGTCGCAACGAGACGTAAAACGCCGCAATTCGAGACGGATCAAAGCCTGTTCCGCAGGGTCCGAGCGCGACATATCCAAATTTTCCTCTGTCCGATGAGATCGGCGGGAATCTTACCAGCGCACCCGGCCAAACTCACCGTCCTGCCAGCGCCGAGTTTGATGGCAATCAATCCATTTCATAAGTCAATAAAGTAATTTGACCGAACATCGTGGAGAACCTGAACATGCGCATCCTGACCGCCTTCTGGCTTGGCTTCATATTTTTCGTCGCGCATCTCGGTCTCGCGCATGCAGACGTCACCCTCGGCAAGAACGAACTGCCAATCCACGACGCGGCGCGCATGGGCACGCACGCCGATGTCGAGCGCATCCTCAAGGCCGACGCTGCCATGCGCGATGTACCCACCGGCGCGCTGGGCTCGACGCCGCTGCACCTGGCCGCGCTGAATCTCGACAGCGGCCCGCTCAAGGCGCTGCTCGCGGCGGGTGCGCAGGTCAATGCGCGCGACAAGAACGGCGCCACGCCCCTGCACATGGCGGCATTCGCCACCCGCAGCGAAAATGCCAAACTGCTGCTGAAGGCCGGCGCCGATCCGCAGATCAAGACCGTCGAGGGACGCGATGTGGCCAGCCTCGCGCGCCGGGTGCGCGCCGACGAGGTGGCGGGCATCGTCGCCTTGTGGCTGCTCAAGGGTTGCAAAACCGGCATGGAATGCTTCTGAAGCGCCGCCGCTTCCTCGCCGCAAGCGCCGCCCTCGGCGCGGCGGTTTGTCTGCCCGTCCGCGCGGCACGCACGCAGCGCGTCGTCATTGTCGGCGGCGGTTGGGGCGGGCTCGCCGCCGCGCGTTATCTGCGCGAGTTTGCGCCCGAGCTTGAAGTCACGCTGCTGGAAAGAAACGCCGCCTTCTGGTCCTGCCCGCTGTCCAACAAATGGCTGGTCGGCCAGATCGACACGGCCCTGCTCGCGCACGACTATCAGGCTGCCGCGCATGCATGGAACTATCGTTTCGTGCAAACCGAGGTCGCCGCCATCGACCGCGCCGCACGCCGGGTAACAACGGCCGCCGGAGCGTTCGACTACGACTGGCTGGTGCTGGCCGTCGGCATCCGCCACGACTACGCCGCCTGGTTCGGCGCCGACCGCGAAGCGGCGGAGCATGCCCGGCGGGACTATCCCAGCGCTTATACCTCCGGTGCCTCCGGTGCGGAATTCCAAGCTTTGCGCGCCAAACTCGACAGTTTCAAGGGCGGCAATCTCCTCATGACCATCCCGCCGCTCCCCTACCGTTGCCCGCCGGCGCCCTTTGAGCGCGCTGTATTACTGGCCGGTTGGCTGGAAGCGCGCAAGATTCCGGGCAAGTTGACGCTCCTCGATCCCAATCCGCCCTTCCAGGAATTCCAGCGCATCTTCCGCACGCGCTTTCCCGACCGCATCGACTATCGCACGCAAACGCCGGTCCGCGCCATCGACCTGCGGCGGCGTGTCGTCAGCGCCGAGTTTGACGACTTCGCCTTCGACGACGCCATCCTGATGCCACCCCAGCAAGCCGGCGACCTGGCCTGGCAAGCCGAGCTGATCGGCCGCAGCGCCGACGGACGCGCGACCGGCTGGGCCGCCGTCGATCCTTTCAGCTTCGCCGCCGTCGCCGATGCGCGCGTCTTCATGGTCGGCGACATGATTGACCGCGTTTCGCCCCTGTTCGGCCACTATCCGAAAAGCGGCCAGATGGCGAGCCGCCAGGGCCGCATCGTCGCACGCCAAATCGCCGCACGGGCGCGCGGGACCGTCGCCGCACGCGAACTGCCCGATAGCCTGTGCCACATCGCCACGCAATTCGATCCGCCCGAGGCGCTTCGCATCGCCACCAGCTACCGCGTACGCGGCGACGGCGAAATCGCGCAAACAACGCAGACCGAGCGCGACCCGCAACCGCGCGGCGAGGACATCGCCTGGGCGCGCAGCCTGTTCGCCGAATTTCTCGCGCCGCGCTGAAGCGGCGCATCAATGGCGGGCGAACACGCGGGTCTTGCCGTCCCGGCCGATCAACAGGGTGTTGTACATCTCGCGCCGGACGATACGCGTCGCGCCATCGCCTTCCAGCATCGTGCAGCCGGTCTCGCAGCCGGTGCCCGCCAGTACGTCGAGTCCCGGCGCGCCGCGCGGAGCGCCCGGAACCGCCAGCCCGCGCGCCTTGGTTTTTTCCAACAGCAGCAGCTTGATGTCCTCCGCCGGCACATGGCCTTCGATCACATAGCCACCCACCGTTGCGGTGTGGCGCGCCGCCAGATCCGCTGGAATGCGCCAGCGCTGTTTTACCGCCGCCATATCCTGAGTGTCGTCGAGCGTCACGACAAAACCATACTCACGCAAATGCTCGGCCCATTCGAGGCAGGCCAGGCAGACCTTGGGCACATAGACCATGACCGGCGGCAAGGCTGGAGCATCCGCCGCCTGGCTCCAGGTCCAGATCGTCAGCAACAACATCATCCACAACTTCCGCATCTCGCTCCTCCGCATTTGCATTACCAATCTTTGGGTCAGGATAAGCCGAAATAATTCAAAATCACCTGACGTGCCTCAAGTCCGCCACCGGTAGAATGTCGCCCCATGCTGCCCTACTGCCTCGTCAAACCCTTCGTCTTCGCCCTCGATCCCGAAACCGCACACGAACTGGCGATTCAGGGACTGCGCCGCCTCGGCGCGATTGCCCCCGCCGGCCGGCCGTTGCCGGACACGCCGACTTGCGTCATGGGCCTCGAATTTCCCAACCGCATCGGCCTCGCGGCCGGCCTGGACAAGAACGGCGAGGCCATCGACGCGCTCGCCGGCTGGGGTTTCGGCCACATCGAAGTCGGCACCGTCACGCCGCGCCCGCAACCGGGCAATCCCAAGCCGCGCATGTTTCGTCTGCCGCAGGTCGAAGGCATCATCAATCGCATGGGCTTCAACAACCACGGCATCGACGCCCTCGTCGCCAACGTGCGTGCTGCGCGCTACAAAGGCATCCTCGGCATCAACATCGGCAAGAACGCCGACACGCCCATCGAACGCGCCGCCGACGACTATCTGATCGGCCTCGAAAAAGCCTACCCGCACGCCAGCTACATCACCGTCAACATTTCCAGTCCCAACACCAAGAACCTGCGCGCGCTGCAAGGCGAATCGGAACTCGACGCCCTGCTCGGCGCGCTCAAGTCGCGTCAGACCGAACTCGCCCAGCAACACGGTCGCCATGTCCCACTCGCGCTGAAGATCGCCCCCGATCTGGACGACGGCCAGATCGCCAACATCGCCGACGCACTGCGGCGCCATCGCATCGAGGCCGTGATCGCCACCAACACCACGCTCGACCGCGCGCGTGTCGCCGGCCAACCGCACGCCGAGGAAACCGGCGGGCTCTCCGGCGCGCCGCTGTTCGAAGCCTCGACCGCAGTCGTGAAGAAACTCGCCGCCGCACTCGCCGGGGAAGTGCCGATCATCGCCGCCGGCGGCGTGGTCGATGGGCAAAAGGCGCAAGCGAAGCTCGACGCCGGGGCGCAACTGGTGCAGATCTACTCCGGGCTGATCTATCGCGGCCCCGACTTGGTCAAGACCTGCGTCGCTGCCACGCGCAAACCAAACCGCTAAGTGAGCTTCATCGTGCCAGCACTCGCCCGCCTACTGATCGCCAGCCTGACTGCAGGACTGCTCTACGCGCCGGCGGCCTTGGCCATCGGTCTCGGACCCGCCAAGGGCGAGCCGGTCATCGGCGAACCGCTGGCGGTCGAAATCGGCCTCATCGAAGCGGAAAATATCGCGCCGGAATGCTTCCAGATTTCGCCCTCGCCTAGCGGCACCGACGACCAGTATTTCCCGCCCCAGGCACGCGTGGCGCTCAGCGGCGCCAACGACAAAGTCAGCGTGACCGTCCGGGCGGGCGAGGTCAAGCAGCCGGTGGTCGAGTTTCGTCTGACGCTAGGCTGCGGCGCGAAGGTTTCCCGCGACTATGTTTTCCTCGCCGCACCCAGTCGCGCCCTGCGTCACGAGCCTGCCCGCACAGCGACGCCATCGACGCCATCAACACCGTTGGCGCCGCCGCCAGTCGCGTCGCAGGCCAAGCAGACCCGTGCCCCCCTCAGCCTCGACGCGCTCGCTCAGGAGCGCTACCCGCAACAACCCAAGGCCAGGGAAAAATTCAAGAAGATGTTGCGTGCGGCGAATCCGGCCATCTTCGCGAACACCAGCGACGACCAGGCTTTCGCTGCGGCAGTCGAGACGCTCCGTTTTCCCGACAATCTGCCCCAACGTCGCTACGGTCCTTATGTTCCGCCGGGAAAAGCCCCGCCGCCCAAGCCGCCGGAAGTCAAACCCGCCGCGCCCCCTGAGGCCGCACCGTCCGTAAGCGTCGCTCCTGCCAAACCGACCCAGGACCGCCTGAGTATCGCCGCCGGCCCGGGCGGCGACGCGGATGCCGCTCCGGCCAGCCCGGCCGAAATCGCCGTCACGGAAAAAGCCCAGGCCTCCTTCGCCGCACAGGACGAACTGACCGCGCGACTCAGCCAAGCCGAAGCCACCTACGTCCAACTCAAACATCTCGTCCTGCGCATGGAAGCGCGCATGGACGAACTCGAAGCCGAACGCGACCGTCTGAAGCGCGAAAACGCGCAACAGGCCGAAAACGCAACGATGAAGCTGGTGCTCGCCATTCTTTTCGGCGGCGTGCTCGGCGCGCTGGCAATCAGCGCATACCAGTATCGCCGCAAAATCCAGCCTTCCGCGCTCCAGGCGCACGCCCCTCATCCGCCTGAACCACAGACTCCTGCTCCCCAACCAACGCCGCGCAAAATCGATCTCGACGACATTCTCGTTCCCCACGACGCGTCCGAAAGCACTTGGCAAGATCGGCGCTGACGGCACGCCGCACCAATGCCAACAAGGATTGCGGGGTTGTTGTCGGGCGGACAAAGCGGGATAATTCGCGCTTTCCCGGACGCGCGCTCGCGCGCAGGGTCATCGCCCAAACATGACCAGCTACCTTTTCATCATACTCGGCGCCGTACTCGTCAATAACGTCGTCCTCGTCCGCATGCTCGGCCTGTGTCCCTACATGGGCGTTTCCAAGAAACTGGAAACCGCCATCGGCATGGGCGCCGCCACAACCTTCGTCCTGACGCTCGCCAGCGCCACCAGCTACGTCATCGATTCCTGGCTGCTCGCCCCTTACGATCTGCTCTACCTGCGCACGCTGGCTTTCATCGTCACCATCGCCTCGATTGTCCAGTTGACGGAACTGATCATCCAGAAAACCAGCCCGGTACTGCATCAGGTACTGGGCATCTACCTGCCCCTCATCACCACCAATTGCGCGGTGCTCGGCGTACCGCTGCTGAACATCGGCATGCGTCACAACCTGCTCGAATCGATGATGTTCGGCCTCGGTTCGGCCATCGGCTTCACGCTCGCGCTGATCCTGTTTGCCGGCATCCGCGAACGTCTCGAAGGTGCCGACGTTCCCGTGCATTTTCGCGGCACGGCGATCGCCATGATCACCGCCGGCATCATGAGCCTGGCCTTCATGGGCTTTGCCGGACTGGATAAATACAAGTAAATGCTGAGCGCAATCCTGGTCATGGCGCTGGGCGCCGTATTGCTCGGCGCTGCGCTCGGTTTTGCCGCCGTGCGCTTCAAGGTCGAGGGCGATCCGCTGGTCGAGAAGATCGACGCCATCCTGCCGCAAACGCAGTGCGGCCAATGCGGCTACCCCGGCTGCAAGCCCTATGCCGAAGCCATTGCCAAGGGCGAAGCCGAAATCAACTGCTGTCCGCCGGGCGGCGAGGAAGGCATCCGCAAGCTTGCCGACCTGTTGGGCCGCGAGTTCAAGGAACTGTCCGGCGAGCATGGCATTGAAAAACCCAAGAGCGTCGCCTTCATCGACGAACAGACCTGCATCGGCTGCACGCTGTGCATCCAGGCCTGCCCGGTGGATGCCATCGTCGGCGCCGCCAAGCAGATGCACACCATCATCGCCGCGCAATGCACCGGCTGCGAACTGTGCCTGCCCCCCTGTCCCGTCAATTGCATCAGCATGAACCCGCTGCCCACAACCCTCGACACGTGGAAGTGGAAATATCCGGTGACCCCGATCATGGCGGCTCCCCATGTTTGAACTCTTCCGCTTTCCCGGCGGCGTCAAACCCGTATCCAACAAGCAGTCATCCGCCGACGCTGCCATCGTCGCCGCCCCCCTGCCTGACTTGCTGGTCGTACCTTTCCGTCAAAGCGCCACGGGCTCGGCGACGATCCAGATTCAGGCGGGCGACCGGGTCTTGAAAGGGCAGATCATCGGTGCGGCCGAGGGCGCCTTCGGTACGACGGTGCACGCCCCGACTTCCGGCACGGTGCGTGCGCTCGAATCGCGCCCATTGCCGCATCCCTCCGGTCTCGCCGCCCCCTGCGCAATCATTGAGCCGGACGGCGCAGAGCGCTGGATCGAGCGCGTCCCCCTCGACCCCTTCGTATGCGACCCGGCGCTGGTACGGGCACGCATCCGCGACGCCGGCATCGTCGGACTCGGCGGCGCAGCCTTTCCCAGTCATGTCAAAGCGCAGGCCAGCATCGACACGCTGATACTCAACGGCGCCGAATGCGAGCCCTGGATCACCTGCGACGACCGCCTGATGCGCGAACGCGCCGCCGATATCGTGGCCGGCGGCGCCATCGTCCGCCACTTGATGGGCGCACGCCGGGTGCTGATCGGTGTCGAAGACAACAAGCCCGAGGCCGCTGCCGCATTGCGCGCAGCCGTCAAGACCGCCGGGCATAACGACATGCAGGTCGTCGGCGTGCCCACGCTCTACCCAGCTGGCGGCGAGAAGCAACTCATCCGCGTCCTCACCGGCATCGAAATTCCCTACGGCAAACTCGGCCCCGACTTCGGTGTGCAGTGCTTCAACGTCGGGACGGTCTACGCCGTCGCCCGTGCCGTGCTGTATGGCGAAGCTCTCGTAGCGCGCATCGTCACGCTGGCCGGCAACTACGCGACGCCGGGCAACCACGAGGTGCCGATCGGTACGCCCATCGACGCACTCCTCGCGCTCGGCCAACCCAAGGCGGACACCGACCGCATCGTCATGGGCGGCCCGATGATGGGTTTTGTCGTCCCCGATACCGGCGTGCCGGTGGTCAAAGCCACCAACTGCCTGCTGGCCATGAGCCCAGCGCTGTTCCCGCCGCCTGAGCCGGAAATGCCCTGCATCCGCTGTGGCGCCTGCACGCGCGCCTGCCCAATGGTGCTGCAACCGCACGAACTCTATTGGTTTGCCCGCGCGAAGAATTTCGGCAAGGCGCAGGAATACCACCTCTTCGACTGTATCGAGTGCGGCTGCTGCGCTTACGTCTGCCCCTCGCGCATCCCGCTGGTCGATTACTATCGTTTCGCCAAGTCTGAAATCCGTGCCCGGGAGCGAGACCGGATCGCAGCGGACCGTGCGCGCGAGCGCCACGAATTCCGCCAGTATCGCGAAGAGCGGGAAAAGGCCGAGAAAGCCGCCAAGCTGGCGGCCAAGGCAGCGGAAACCAAGGCCAAACTGGCGCAGGAAGAAGCGCTCAAAGCCACTGCGGACACGGCAGGGCCTAAAGCCGACGTAACCGCAGAGAATCCCCTGTTGGGGACTGACGCGACGGCGCAGTCTGGTGCCAGCACCGCCGCCGACAAGCTGGCCCTGATCGCCGCCGCGCAAGCCCGCGTTGCCGCCAAGCAAGCCGCCCAGGAATCGAAGGACAGCGCCTGATGCACTCTTCCCCGCACATCCTCAAACCCGCCAGCGTCAGGAGCGTCATGCTCAAGGTGCTGGTCGCCCTGTTGCCAGGCATCGTCGCCTATGTCTGGTTCTTCGGTGCAGCCATCCTCGTCCAGCTCGCACTGGCCTCAGTCGCCGCGCTGCTCGCCGAAGCTCTGGTCCTCAAGGCACGCGGCAAACCGATCCGAATCTTTCTCACCGACGGCAGCGCGCTGGTCACCGCCTGGCTGATCGCCCTCACCTTCCCGCCCATTGCGCCCTGGTGGCTCACGGTCGTCGGCGTGCTGCTCGCCATCGTGGTCGCCAAGCACCTGTTCGGCGGACTCGGCCAGAACCCCTTCAACCCCGCCATGGTGGCTTTCTGCGCGCTGATCGTCGCCTATCCGCAACTGATGTCCCAATGGCCGCGCGCCGAACTCAACGCCCTCGGCCCGATGCTGCAAGCCATCTTCGGCGGCGACCGGCAACTCGATGCCATGATCATGGCCACGCCGCTCGACGCCCTGCGCACTGTGCTGCGCGACCCCGAACAAAATGCCAGCATTGCCGGCATCCTCGGTTCGCATGCCACCTTCGGCAATGTCGGCGGGCGCGGCTGGGAATGGGTGGCAGCCGGTTACCTGCTCGGCGGGCTGTGGCTGCTGCAACAGCGCATCATCACCTGGCATGTGCCGGTCGCCTTCATCGTCACCCTGACCGTCATCGCCACCGGCTTCAATGTCGCCATGCCGGAACGCTTTGTCGGCGCGAATTTCCATCTATTCACCGGCGGCGCGATGCTCGGCGCCTTCTTCATCGCCACCGACCCGGTCTCGGGCGCCACCACACCGCTGGGCAAACTGATCTTCGCCGCCGGTGCGGCCTTGCTGACCTGGATCATCCGCAGCTTCGGCGCCTATCCGGATGGCATGGCCTTCGCCATCCTGCTGATGAATCTGTTCGTGCCGCTGATCGACATGGGCACGCAGCCCAAGGTGTTCGGTCACGACAGAAAGTCCGCGCCATGACTCTGCCCGACGCCGCCCCCGCCAGCGTTCCGTCGGCACCGGAGCCGGGCGCCCTGCGCATCACGGCGCGCACCGCCTTGATCCTGCTACTGTTTACTCTGGTGTTCACCGCGCTGATGGCCTGGGTCTACCAGCTCACCAAACCCGTACTCGACGCCACTGCGTTGGATGCCAAACGGCGCATCATCGCTGAAGTCCTGCCGGCAGACAGCTACGACAACGATCTGCTGGCCGATAGCATCGAACTGCCGGCAACCGCCGGTCTCGGCCTGCTCGCACCCTCCACGCTCTACCGCGCCCGCAAGCAGGGCCAGCCCACGGCGCTGGTTTTCGAAGCGGCCGCCAGCGATGGCTATTCCGGCGAAATCCGCCTCATCCTCGCGGTACGCACCGATGGACGGCTCGCGGCGGTGCGCGTCACCGCACACAAGGAAACCCCGGGATTGGGCGATTACATCGACCCAAAGAAAGACAAGAACAAGACCAACCCGTGGATCGCACAATTTGCCGGGCGCAACTTCAGCGACACGCCGCGCGAACAATGGCGCGTGAAAAAAGACGGCGGCGCTTTCGACCAGCACGTCGGCGCGACCATCTCGGCGCGCGCAGTCACCAAAGCCACCGGCCGCGGACTGGCCTGGGCACTGGATCGCGCCGACGCCCTGCATGCCCAACCGACCGGCAGTTCATGGGAGGAAAAGCAATGAACCAGCTACGCACGATTGCCCAAAACGGCCTGTGGAACCAGAACCCGGTACTCGGCCAGATGCTGGGACTCTGCTCCTTGCTGGCGATCAGCACCAGCGCGGTGAATGCGGTCAGCCTCGGCCTCGCCACCATCCTGGTGATGGGTCTGTCCAGCCTGATCGTCTCCGCCCTGCGCGGCTTCATCCCCTACGAAATCCGCATTCCCATCTTCATTCTCATCATCGCCGCCCTCGTCACGGTGGTGGACATGGCGATGAATGCCTGGCTGCATGAGCTTTATCTGGTGTTGGGCATCTTCATTCCACTGATCGTCGTCAACTGCATCGTGCTCGCGCGCATCGAGGCCTTCGCCGCCAAGAATGCCGCAGGAATATCGGCCTTCGACGGCGTGATGATGGGCATCGGCTTCGTCTGGGTCATCGGCCTGCTCGGCGCAATCCGCGAAGTCGTCGGCCAGGGCACGCTGTTTGCCGGCATCGAAATGATCGTTCCCGGCGCCGGCGCCTGGCAGATCCTGCCGGAGGACTACCCCGGCTTCCTGCTCGCCATGCTGCCGCCCGGCGCCTTTTTCGTCCTCGGCCTGATGATCGCCGGCCGCAACTGGCTCGACCATCGCGCCAACGAACGCGCCAAAATCCGTTTGCTGGCGCATCAACCGGCCCATGAAGCCGGCTGAACGCACCGAATTCTTCCGCCGCCTCGCGGCCGTTGATCCGGCACCGCAGACCGAACTCGATTACGCCACGCCTTTCCAGTTGCTGGTCGCGGTGATCCTTTCGGCCCAGGCCACCGACAAGAGCGTCAACCTCGCCACGCCGGCCCTGTTTCGGGACGCGCCGACCCCGCAAGCCATCGCGGCGCTCAACGCAGAAAAGCTTGCGGACTACATCCGCACCATCGGCCTCTACAAAACCAAGGCGAAGAACGTCGTCGCCACCGCCCGCCTGCTGCTGGAGCGGCATGGCGGCGAAGTGCCGCACGACCGCACCGCCCTCGAAGCCCTGCCCGGCGTCGGCAGGAAAACCGCGAATGTCGTGCTCAACATCGTCTTCGGCGAACCGACCATCGCCGTCGATACGCACATCTTCCGCCTCGCCAACCGCACCGGCCTCGCGCCCGGCAAGGATGTCGCTGCCGTCGAGCAAAAACTGCTGAAGGTCGTGCCACCGGCTTATCGCCAACACGCCCACCACTGGCTGATTCTGCACGGCCGCTACGTCTGCAAGGCGCGGAAACCCGAATGCTGGCGCTGCATTGTCCGCGACGTCTGCGGCTATAAGGAAAAACTGGATGTTCAACCCTAGCCGCGACCAGGCGCGCCGCTTCCTCATCGACGCCTGGAAAAAGCGCACGGAGAACCTGCCGGCCACGCCCTTGGAGACCATCGCCGCCGACATCGTCGCGCTCCATCCCGAATACCACGCACTGATGACTGAGGACGCGCTGACGCGCGATTGGACGCCGGAAGACGGCGCGACCAATCCTTTCCTGCATCTCTCGCTGCACCTCGCCATCGCCGAGCAACTCTCCATCGACCAGCCGCCGGGTATCCGCGCCGCCTTCGAAACTCGGCTCTCGCGCCACGGCGAGCGCCACGCCGCGCTGCACGACATCCTCGAATGCCTCGGCGAAACGCTCTGGCGCGCCCAGCGCGACCGTGCGCCGCTCGATGCGGCGGCTTATCTGGAGTGCATTCGGCGGCGCGGCTAGAATCGAACCATGCCCCTCTACAGCTTTTCCCGCCTGCGCAGCCGCTTCACACTCGCCACCTTGGCATTTTTCCTCGCCACCGGGGCAGTGGCGCTCTGGGTCGTCAACCGCACGGCCGACGATATCGTCGATGCCCTCGCCCGCCGCTTCGCGGTGCGCCAGGTACTGCTCGACCGCGAACGCATCCTCGCGCCGATCATGACCGAAGTCGCGCTGGCGCTCCAAATGGCGGCCTCGCCGCTGCTGCGCTCCTGGGCGCGCGACGAAAACAATCCGACGCTCAAGCGCCTGGCCCTCGCCGAACTGGACAGCTATCGTCAATCCTTCCGCGACGGCAGTTGGGTCTACGTCGTCGACGCCTCGAAGCATTACTATTTCAACGACCGCAACGACCAATATCGCGGCAAGGAACTGACGCAAACCTTGTCGGCCGACCGCGCTTCGGACGGCTGGTATTTCGGCGTGGCGAAAATTCCCGGGCGCTACCAGCTCAATCCCGACATCGACGTCGTGCTCAACCTGACCAAGGTCTGGATCAACGTGCCGGTGCGCGACGGCGAACGCTTTCTCGGCATGGCGGGCGGTGGCATCGACATCAGCGAGTTCGTCAAGCTGCTGGTGCGCGACGACCAGCCCGACGTGTATGCGATGCTCATCAACCGCGCCGGCGCGATCCAGGCGCATCCGAACCGTCACCTGATCGATCTCAACGCGGAGAATCGCGGGGCGGACGCCGCGCGCACGCTGTTCTCCCTGTTGCCGCATGAAGCCGAGCGCGACGCCCTGCGGACGGCGATGGAGCAACTCGCCGCCGAGAACGCGGCGGACGCCACGCGCACGCTGCGCCTCACGCTCGACGGCAAACCGCGTCTCGTCGCACTCGCCCGCATCGGCGAGATCGACTGGTACAACCTCACGGCGATGGATACCGACAGTCTGGTTGGTGCGCGCCTGTCGGCGCCCTTCGTCGCAATCTTCGCCGTCGCCGGCCTCACGCTATTGGCCTTCCTCATCTGGCTGTTCAACCGCATGGTGCTGGTCCGCATCGAACGCCTCGCCGCCGGCGCGACGGCCATCGCTGCCGGCGACTACGCGGCGCGCGTGGCGGGAGATTCACGCGACGAAATCGGCACCCTCACCGCCGCTTTCAACCGCATGGCTGCGACGGTACAGGACGGCACGGCCCATCTGGAGGCGCGCGTCGCCGAGCGTACCGCCGCACTGTCGACCGCCAATGCCGAACTGGCGCGGGCGCGCGACGCTGCCGAGGAAGCGACGCGCGTCAAAAGCGAGTTTCTCGCCAACATGAGCCACGAAATCCGCACGCCGATGAACGGCGTCATTGGCATGAGTCAGTTGCTCGCCGACACGCCCCTGGACGAGGAACAGCGCCACTTCCTGCAAACCATCCGCTCCTCGGCGGATGCCTTGATGACCATCATCAACGACATCCTCGATTTCTCCAAAATCGAGGCGAGGAAGCTCGACATCGAGTCCATCGACTTCGATCCGCGCGCGCTGCTCGACGAGCTGATCGACCTGTTCGTCCCGCGCGCCGCCGAACAAGGTCTGGAGTTCCATTGCGTCGTTGCGCCGGCGGTGCCCGGCATGCTTGTCGGCGATCCCGGCCGCCTGCGCCAAGTGCTCACCAACTATCTCGGCAACGCCTTCAAATTTACCGAGCGCGGCGAAATTGCCTTGCGCGTCGACATGGCGGAGACACTGGAGGACGGTGGATTCGTGCTGCGCTTCGAGGTCGCCGACAGCGGCATCGGCATTCCGGCGCACCAGCAGGGGAAGCTGTTCTCGGCCTTCACCCAGGTCGATGGCTCGACCTGCCGCAGGTATGGCGGTACCGGTCTGGGGCTAGCGATCTGCAAGCAACTCGCCGAACTGATGGGCGGCACGATCGGCCTCGCCAGCACGCCGGGCCAGGGCTCGACCTTCTGGTTCACCGCCCAAGTTGGCCGCTCCGCCTGCGTCGCGCATGCCGGCGACGTGCCGGAACTGGGCACGGAACAGCGCGCTCGCCTGCATGTGTTGGCGGTGGATGACGCACCGACCGCGCGCGAAATCATTGCCATCCAACTCGACCGTCTCGGTTTCCCGCACACCGTCGTTACCGATGGAGCGGCAGCGCTGGCGGCATTGCACGCCGCGCGCGCGGAGGGCCGCCCCTTCGATATCGCCATCATCGACAAGCTGATGCCGGACATGGATGGCGCTGCGCTAGGCCGCGCGATCCTGGCCGATGCGGAACTCCAGGCCACGCGACTGATCCTCATCACCGCCTCGCCCCTGCCCGGCGACGCCGCCCACGCCGAGAAGGAAGGATTCTCGGCTTATCTCGTCAAACCGGTACGCGAACGCCAGTTGCTCAAAGCCATCGCCACAGCGACGACGCTGGCGTCACGGCATTCCCCGCCCATCCCAAACCCACGGAGAGACCCATATGAAAAATAATCCCGCCACACGTCGCGCCCTCCTCAAATCCCTGGCCGCCGCCGGCCTGCTCGGCGGCGGCGTGATGGGCTTTCTCCAGCGCGCCCTGGCGAACGGCGAACATCCCGCCACGCCGGGCCTGCACAAGCTCAAAGGACAAGTCACGGTGAATGGCCAGCCGGCGCGCGAGGGCCAGCAGGTCAAACCGGGCGACACGGTGACGACCGGCGCCGACGGCGAGGCGATCTACGTCATCGGCCAGGATGCCTTCCTGCAACGCGGCGGCAGCACGGTCAGCTTCGGCAAGACGGCGGCCGACTTCATGCGCGTCGTCAGCGGCCGCATCCTGTCGGTATTCGGCAAGGGCGAGCGCGAGATCAAGTTCGCCACCGCCACCATCGGCATCCGTGGCACCGCCTGCTACATCGAGGCAGAACCGGCGGCGGCAGGCGTCAAGGCGCGCACCTATTTCTGCCTTTGCTACGGCGAGGCGCTGGTGACGCCGACGGCCGCGCCGGAACAGCGCGAAACCGTCCGCACCAGCTATCACGACCACCCGCTCTACATCCACGACGACGCGCACATGCCTTCAACGATGGTGACCGCGCCGGTAATCAACCACAGCGACGCCGAACTCGTGATGTTGGAAAACCTCGTCGGCCGCCTGCCGCCGTTCTACGACAAGGCTGGCCTGCGCTACTGAACGGGCAGGCTGTCCAGCAGCGGCGGCGCGACCTTGAGCACTTCCTCGATCGTCGTCAGCCCCGCCGCTACCTTGCGCGCGCCGGCGATGCGCAAGGGCTGCATGCCGCCGCGCATGGCGCGCTCGCGCAAGGCGTTGAGGTCCACATGCGCGCCGATCAAGGCTTTCAGATCCTGCGCCATCGGCATGATCTCGTAAAGCCCGATACGTCCCATGTAGCCCGTCATGCGGCATTCGAGGCAACCGACCGGGCGATAGAGCTGCGCCGGTTTGTTCGCCTTCCATGGCGCCACCAAACCTTTCCACAGCGCCTCGTCCTCGGCGCGCAGGCCGCCCGCCTGCTTGCAATGCGGGCAGAGCGTGCGCACCAGGCGCTGCGCCATCACGCCCAGTACGGTGGATTGCAGCAGGTAAGGCGGCACGCCGAGGTCGATCAGGCGCGTAATCGCCGTCGGCGCATCGTTGGTGTGCAGCGTGGACAGCACCAAGTGGCCGGTCAAGGCGGCTTGCACCGCCATTTCGGCGGTCTCGATGTCGCGGATCTCGCCGACCATGATGATGTCCGGATCCTGCCGCATCAGGGCGCGGATGCCGGCGGCGAAGTCCACGCCGAGATCGGGCTGTACCTGCACCTGATTGAAGGCCGGCTCGATCATTTCGATCGGATCCTCCAGCGTGCAGACGTTCACCTCCTGCGTCGCCAACTGTTTGAGCGTCGAGTACAGCGTCGTCGTCTTGCCCGAACCGGTCGGGCCGGTAACCAGGACAATGCCGTTGGGCTTGCCGGTCATCTCGTGCCAGCGCGTCGCGTCCTCGGGCGAAAAGCCGAGGTCGGCGAAATCGCGCACCAACACCTCGGGATCGAAGATGCGCATTACCAGCTTTTCGCCGAAGGCCGTCGGCAGCGTCGACAGCCGCAATTCGATTTCCTGGCCATCCGGCGCGCGCGTCTTGATGCGGCCGTCCTGCGGGCGGCGCTTTTCGACCACGTCCATGCGACCGAGAATCTTGATGCGGCTGGTCATCGCATTCAGCACCGGCATGGGAATCTGGTAGACCTGATGCAGCACGCCGTCGATGCGGAAACGCACCACGCCGATATCGCGGCGCGGTTCGACGTGGATGTCCGAGGCGCGCTGTTCGAAGGCGTACTGCCAGAGCCAATCGACGATCAGCACCACATGCTGGTCGTTGGCATCGATCGACGCCTTGCCCTTACCGAGTTCGACCAGTTGCTCAAAATTCGAGATGCCGGTGCGCGCCACATCGCCGCGCGCCAGCGCGCCCTTCACCGACTTCGCCAGGTTGTAGAACTCCACTTGGTAACGGGCGATATCCTCAGGATTCGCGATGACGAGGCGAATGTCCTTCTTCAGGATCGGCTTGAGTTCGGCTTCCCAACTGCGGATGAAAGGCTCGGCGGTGGCGATCACCACTTCGTTGGCACGCACCTCCACCGGCAGGATGCGGAAGCGCGTGGCATAGGCGCTGCTCATCACATCGGTGACGGCGGATAGATTCACCTTCAGCGGGTCGATGTGGTAGTAGGCCAAGCCGCTCCAGTGCGCCAACCACTGGGTCAGCGCATCGATGTCCTGCACCTGATGTGGCGGCTCGGGCGATTTCCAGCGCTGTTCAGCGATCACAAGGAGCGGATGCGTCTCGCCACGGTAGTAACGCCGCTCCTGGCGAAACGCCTCTGCCTCGACGCGCGGTACGCGTCCCGCGACGATTAGTGCATCGACGACTTCGGGCAGCGTCAGGCGATGCTCTTGCTTATTTGGGTGCGCATGGGCGTTCATGAGGCACGACTATACCGATAAACTAGGCTTAGGCGGAACAGTGAAACCCGCAACCCCGTGCACGATTATGCAAAACCCGTGAGGTACTTGCTTGACATTGCCATCCGACAACACTACAGATTGGTTGGCAAGGCATGGGGGGGTATCGCCTTAACGCATGCCCCCCCTTCCAAAGTGGGTAAATGCGTTTAGAATACGTGGGCTTTATTTTTCCCTCACTTTCCAACCCCATCAACAGCAAAGGATTCTCCATGCGATTTCTGAAAACGCTTGCCGCACTGCTCTTCTCCACCATCACCGGCAACGCGCTCGCTGGCGAAAGCGCCAGTTTCGACCCCAACACCAACACGCTGACCATGCCCTTCGTCAAGCTGGACGGCAATGCGCGCTATCAGAGCGTCGTCATCCAATTGCAAAACATGGGCCAATTGCAACTCGACGACGCGTCCGTGAGCGATGCGATCGAGTTCATCACGTCGGGCAACATCCTGCGCCTGCCACAGGTGACCGTCGGCGGCACGACCTATTCCCGCGTCAGCCTCACCGGCCCGACCTTCACCATCAGCAGCGTAGGCGGCGTGTTGACGGTGGACGCGGGCACCTCGGGCAGCTATACGCTGGATATCGTGGTCAGCGCCATGGGCATGGCCATTCCGACCATCACCGTCACCAACGTACCGAAGCCGAGCACTCAGGACGAGTTCTGCAACGCTCCGGAAATGCAAAACCGGATCACACAGGCGGCTCAGGGCTTGGCGGGTAGTTGGACCCTGAACTCCTGCTCGTTCAACGGCACGACGGGCAACATTGCCATGACGTTGACCATATCGGCGATGAACATGGTTCTACCCTACAGCGCGCAATACACCTACCGCTGAAAACCTGACCCGCACGCCGCTCCATCCTCCGGCGCATTCACCCAGCCAATAGCCGCTCGGTCAAATTCGCCAAACCCGCCGCATCGTCGCGGCGCAGAGGATAGAGCGGCACACCGCCGACATGCGGGGTAAGCGCCATCAGCGCATGCGACAGCGCTCCCAGATAGCTCCCCGCCACCAGCAGCGTCGGCACGTCCAGAGCAGCAATCCAGTATTCCATGGCGCAAGCTGCTCGTCATCAACGGCTTCCCGCGCTTCACCGAAACGGCCGACTACACCCCCGCCGTCGCGCCGCGCGAACTCGGTCCAGCGCCGACTTTCACCTACGAGTTGATCTACCTGCTCCACCGCGCCGGCTGACGCCGTCCATTTTTGTCCGCTTTTGGTCGGATTCCGGGCTGTCGCGGCACGGCCGGCCTACCTATCCTGCGTTCCATGAACCCGACATGGAGATCGCCATGACCCGCACCGCCCTCTTGCTGCTGCCCGGTTTCGAGCGCGACGCCGCGCAAGTCCGCGCCGTCTTCGAGCTTTGGTGGCAAGGCGCCACCACCATCGCGCTGATGCCGCCCGAGCAGGCCGCCGCCCTGCCGTTGCCGGTCGACCGCTGCGCCCCGCGTCAAACGCTGGCGCTGCGCTGCTGGCTGTGCTGGCGGGGATACGACGCGATCGTCGTCGCCGCTCCCGGCGCACGTCCGCCTATGCCCGGCCGCGCGCCGGGAGCCTTACCATGGCGCATCGCTTGAATGAAAGCCGACCCGACCATGGACATGCTCTTCATCCTGCATCCGCACCATACCGCCTTCGATTTCGCCGGGCCGGCCGAGGTGATTCACATGGCCGCCCAGGCTGGGGCGGATTTCCGCCTCTGCGTCGCCGGACCGGAGCCGGAATGCGTCAACTCGCTCGGCGTCGTCAACCGCGTCGATCCGCTGCCCGACACCCTGGCCGACGGCGCGATGGTCTTTCTCATGGGCACCGAGGACGAGGAACGCGACTTCGCCGCGCCGGCCGCGCAACGCATCGTCGCCTGGCTGAAGGCGCGCTTCGATCCCGCGCGCCACCATCTCGCCTGCGTCTGCACTGGCTCGCTGCTTGCCGCCAAAGCCGGCCTGCTCGACGGCCGGCGCTGCACCACCCATCATGCGCTGATCGCCATGCTGGCCGCCTGGGCGCCGCGCGCCCAGGTGCTGGAAAACCGCATGTTCGTCGCGGACGGCCCGATCCTCACCTCGGCCGGTATCGCCGGCGGCGTCGATCTTGCCATGGCCGTGGTCGAGCGTTTCGCCGGCGGACAGGTGGCGACGCAGGTGGCGCGCCGCATGGTGATCTACCTGCGTCGCACCGGCGACGACCCGCAACTGTCGCCCTGGCTCGCCCACCGCAACCACCTGCACCCGGCCGTGCACAAGGCGCAGGACCTGATCGCGCGCGATCCCGCCGCCGCCTGGCCGGTGACCGAACTGGCGGCGCGCGCGCATGTCAGTCCGCGCCACCTGAGCCGCCTGTTCCGCCGCGAGGCCGGCGTCGGCATCGTCGATTACCAGCACGGGCTGCGCGTCGAACTGGCGCGGCAACTGCTCGGCCAGGGCCTGAGCGTCGAGCGCGCCGCCGAGGGCGCCGGCTTCGCCTCGGCCCGCGACCTGCGCCGCGTCTGGAAACGCCACGCGGGCGGCACGCCGTCGCAGCCTGCGGAATGAGAAACGAAGGGAATCCCTTTTCCGGGACTGGCAGGACGGCACGGTACTCGGCCGACGGCCGACCGCTTGCCTTTCGGTGAGCACGGTGCTACTTTGGTGACACCTGAATCGCGAGACCGCCCATGTCCACCACCTCCCTGAAACTGCCCGACGATCTGAAACAGCGTGCGGCCAATGCCGCGCTGGCCTTGGGGGTGTCGCCCCACGCGTTCATGGTGGCCGCCATCGAGCAGGCGGCGACGCTCGCCGAGCAACGCGCCCGGCTGCTCGCCGACGCCAGGGCGGCGCGCGACGAAATGCGCGAATCCGGCAAGGGCTTTGCCGCCGACGAGGTTCACGCCTACCTGAAGGCCAAGGCGGCGGGCGGAAAAACGGCGAAGCCGCAGGCGCGCGCATGGCGCGCCTGAGCTATTCCGCCCGCGCCTTCGCCGATCTCGAACGGCTGACCGACTTCCTGCTGGAAACCGACCCGCCAGCGGCGGCGCGCACCGTCGATCTGATCGCCGAGGCCGTGACGATCCTCGAACGCCATCCGCTCATCGGGCGTCCCGTCGAAGACGGATTGCGCGAACTCGTCGTCTCCCGCGGCCGGACGGGTTATGTCGCCCTCTACAGCCACGAGCCGGCGCACGACGCCGTGCTGGTTCTGGCGGTCCGCCACCAGCGCGAGGCGGGTTACGCCGACCGCTGCTCCGACGACGACGCCCCATGACCCCGCGTTCCGCCTTCCTGCTCGGCATGCGCGCCCTCTTGCCCATGCTGCTGGGTGTGGCGCCCTTCGGCGTGATCTACGGCGTGGTCGCACTGCAAAGCGGCATTCCGCCGCTCGCGGCCTTTCTCATGTCCTCTCTGGTTTTCGCCGGCTCGGCGCAATTCCTGCTCGCCCAACTCGTCGGCGCCGGCGCGCCGGCCCTGCTGTCCATCGGCGCCGTCGGCCTCATCAACCTGCGCCACGCGCTCTATAGCGCCTCGGTCGCGCCCATGCTGCACGCCCTGCCGCGCCGCTGGAAGTTGCTGCTGGCCTACCTGCTCACCGACGAAGCCTACGCCGCCGCCATTCCCCATCTGCTTGCCGACCCGAAATCGCCGACCGCGCACTGGCTGCTGTTCGGCGCGGGCTTCGCGCTCTGGGCCGGCTGGCAGCTTTCGACCCTGGTCGGCGTGCTGCTCGGCGCGCAATTGCCCGCCGACCTCGGCCTCGATTTCGCGTTGCCGCTGACCTTCATCGCCATCGTCGTACCGCTGATCGACAGCCGCGCCAAGTTCGTTGCCGCACTGGCGGCCGGCGCCGCCGCCGTGCTGCTCGCATCCCTGCCCTACAAGACCGGCCTGTTCGCCGCCGCCCTAGCCGGTCTGGCTGCCGGCGCCTTCCTGCAGCGCGTGGAAAAGCGATGAATTGGCTCCCCCTCTGGCTCGTCTGCGGGCTGATCACCTTTGCCATCCGCTATTCCTTCATCGCCCTTGAAGGCTATTACCGCCCGCCCGGCTGGTTCGTACGCTGGCTGCCCTTCGTCCCTATCGCCGCGCTCACCGCCCTGACCGTACCCGACCTGCTGCTGGTCGCCGGCAAGCTGAGTGTGGGCGGCGACAATCCGCGATGGTGGGCCGGCCTCATCGCCATCGCTATCGCCGCGCGCTGGAAAAACACCCTGCTGACCATCGCCGGCGGCTTTGCAGCGCTGGGCTTGTTAAACTTCTTGCGCTGACAATAAGCGACGCAAACGAGGATGAGCCCCCGCAACACACTGAGTCACATTTTCCTGACCAACATGCTGGTGGTCGCGACGCTCGCCTGCGTCCTCACCGGCGGTTTGTGGATCGGCCAGGAGATTCTCGCGTTCAGGACGGAAGTCGCGACCATGGGCGAGCGCTTGGTCGCCGCTCGCAAAGAGCGCATGCAGAAGGAACTCGACAGCGCGGTCGCCTATCTCGAATTCATGCGCAGCCAGACGAACGAACGCACGCGCCGCACCATCCGCGAGCGGACGCTGGAAGCCCACCGCATCGCCAGCCACCTCTACGAAACATACAAGGGCAGAAAATCCCGCGCCGAACTCGAAGACATGGTGCGCGAAGCCTTGCGGCCGATCCGCTTCCTGAACGACCGAGGCTACTATTTCGCCACCCGGCTCGACGGCGTGGAAATGCTCTGCGCCACCTGCCAACACCTGGAGCAAAAGAACCTGATCGACCTGAAGGACACCAAAGGCGCCTACGTCATCCGCGACATGGCGGCGCTGGTGCGCGCGCAGGGCGAAGGCTTTTACCGCTACACCTGGAGCAAGCCGGAAGCCCCCGGCAAGGCGCACGACAAGATTGCCTTTATCAAGCACTTCGCGCCCTTCGACTGGTTCATCGGCACCGGCGAATATCTGGAGGACACCGAGCAAGACTTGCAGCAGGAAGCGCTCGACTGGATCAAGGCGATCCGCTACGACAACGATGGCTACCTATTTGCCGGACACTGGAATGGCGAGATTCTCTCCGGGCCGGCCATCGGCCAGAACATGATCGACGTAACCGACACGAATGGCCTCAAGATCGTGCAGGAATTCATCCGGCTGGCACAAGGAAACGGCGGTTATATCGAGTACGTCATGCCGCGTCTCGAAGACAAACGGCCGGCGCCCAAGATCAGCTACGTGCGCGGCCTGCCGGCTTGGCAGTGGTTTATCGGCACCGGCATGTATATCGACGACATCGAAGCGACGGTGGCCGCAGCCCGCCAGGACGCGCGCAACGCGCTCGGCAAGAACATCGCCACGATCAGTCTGATCCTGGCGCTGTTGTGGCTGGGTGTGTACTGGCTGGCGGGACGGCTGAATGTCCGCACGCGCGCCATCATCGAGGAATTTTCGCGCTTCTTCGGCCGCAGCGCGGCGGAGCAAGCCGAAATGCCGGTCAAATCGCTCGCCATAGAGGAATTTCGCGAACTGGCGGAAGGCGCCAACCGCATGATCGAGCGCCAGCGTCTGGCCGAGGACAAGCTGCGCGATCAACAGACGCATCTCGAACAGATCGTCGCCTCGCGCACCCGCGACCTGTCCCTCGCCAAGGAAGCCGCCGAGGCCGCCAACCGCGCCAAGAGCACCTTTCTCGCCAACATGAGCCACGAACTGCGCACGCCGATGAACGGCATCATGGGCATGATCGATCTGGCCAAGCGCCGCACCACGGACGAGAAAGCCCTCGATCAGTTGGACAAGGCCCGTGCATCGGCCCACCGTCTGCTCGCCGTGCTCAACGACATCCTCGACCTCTCCAAGATCGAGGCCGAACGCCTGAAGCTGGAAGACATCCCCTTCAGGCTCGCCAATGTCCTCGACAACCTCGTCACCCTGCTCGGCCACAAGGCCGACGAGAAAGGGCTGACGCTGCGCATCGACATTCCCGCCGCCCTGGCCGCCCGCCCCCTACGCGGCGACCCGCTGCGCCTGGGACAAATCCTCATCAACCTCGTCGGCAACGCCATCAAGTTCGCCGAGCGGGGCGAGATCGTCGTGCAAGTCCGCTTGGCCGAGGAAAGCGCGGACCACACGCATTTGCGCTTCGCGGTGGAAGACTGCGGCATCGGCATCGCGCCAGAGGATCAGGCGCGCCTGTTCACCGCCTTCGTGCAGGCCGACGGTTCGATGACCCGCAAGTACGGCGGCACCGGCCTGGGACTGGCCATCAGCAAGCAACTGGCCGCCTTGATGGACGGCGACATCGGCGTCGTCAGCACGCCGGGCCAGGGCAGCACCTTCTGGTTCACCGCCCGGCTGGCAGTCGATCGCGACACCGCCGCCGTCCCGCCAGCGCCGACTTTCGCGCAGGAATCCGCCGAAGCGCGCCTGCGACAGGCGTATGCCGGCGCCAGCATCCTGCTCGCCGAAGACGAGCCCATCAGCCAGGAAGTCATGCGCGATTTGCTCGCAGCCTGCGACCTCGTCGTCGATCTGGCCGAGGATGGCGAACAGGCCGTCGCGCTGGCCAGAGAAAACTGCTACGCCCTGATCCTGATGGACATGCAGATGCCGAAGCTGAACGGCCTCGACGCCACACTGTCCATCCGCGCCGACTCCGCGAACCGCGCCACCCCCATCCTGGCGATGACCGCGAATGCTTATGAACAGGACCGCCAAGCCTGCCTGGCAGCCGGCATGAACGACCATCTCGCCAAACCGGTCGTCCCGGATGCCCTCTACGAAACCCTGCTCCAGTGGCTCACACCGCCCTTGAACGCCCCCTCAGACATGGGCCAAAGCAATCCCGACTATTGATCTTTAGCAATAATCTGCCTAACATCGAGAATACAAAAAAATAGGTAGGTTATTTCCCTAGGTATCGACACTTGAAACGCATCGACGATCTATTGATCTGGGCCGCGCTGTGCGCGGGCGCCGGAATCTGGCTGTGGGGCGAACTCGCGGGCAATCTCTCTCCTCATTGGACTTTGCTTCCTATCGCGCTGCTGTGCGGCGCCATGCTGTTATCGCGCCGCGAGCGCAAGCGCTGGAAGGCGCGCCAGAACGGCTATATGAACGAACTGGCCAAGGTTATGGCCGAATACCACACACTTTCCAACGAAGCAATGGCGCACGCCGACCGGCAGTTCTCCGGCCTGGAGAAGGAGATGGAAGAGGCGCGCAACATCATCCGCGACTCGGTCATCCAACTTTCGGGCAGCCTGACGGGCCTGGAAGTCCAGTCGACCGACCAGCGCCAGGTGCTGAAATCCCTCATCGACGAAATGCTCGAAATGACCGGCTCCGCAGACAGCCAGGCCAGCGAACAAGTCGGCCTACAGCGCTTCTTCGACGAAACCAACCATCTCATTGCCGAATTCGCGGCGAAAATGGACGAGTTGCGGTCCGTCAGCTTGGGCATCGCCACCAGCTTTGAGGAGATGCAGGGACAGGTCGCGCATATCACGACGACGCTCGACGGCGTCAGCGACATCACGAAACAGACCGACCTGCTGGCCCTCAACGCCGCCATCGAAGCGGCGCGCGCGGGCGAAGCCGGGCGCGGCTTCGCGGTGGTGGCCGACGAGGTGCGCAAGCTGGCGGCGCGCACGGGCGGCTTCAACAGTGACATCCGCCAGTCGCTCGAAGGCATGTTGCGCTCCTTGCGCACCGTAGGCAGTCAGGTAGTGCAAGCGACACAGACGGACATGAGCATCGCGGAAAAGTCGAAAGGCACCCTGCTCGACCTCGAAAAAGACATGATGGGGCTCACCGAAAAGGCGCGCGAGCATTCGCGCCATATTACGGAAGTCACCGAGCAGATGCACCGGCTGACGCAGGAAGGCGTGCTGGCGATGCAGTTCGAAGACATCGTCTCACAGATGATGGAGCGCATCTCGCAAAAAACCCTCAATGTCGGCCAGTACCTGCACGCTTTCCTGACGCTCCACCAGGATCAAGGCGAGACCGATGGACTACATAGATTCCGCATGCGCTCCCAGCGCCTGGTCAGCCTGATGGTCGACTCGCAAACGAACCTGGAAAACATGGGCGCCAACCGGAGCCACAGCAGCGACTCCCAGGCGGTGGAGTTCTTCTAGCCGGCGTATGAAGCTGGCGGGGATTCGGCATCGCAACCGTATCCTTGCGCACAGACCATCGCTGTCGTAACGGAGTAGCATGCCCCCAAATATTCCGCCCGGCGCGGCAAAGGGGAGAGGCATGGCACCAAGAACAACAAAAGGGAAAATCCCTGCCAGGGACGCGCCCCCCTCCGCCATGGCGACTGCCGCGCCGACCGTGGAACAAACCAAGGTCTTCCCCATCGTCGGCATCGGCGCCTCCGCCGGCGGCCTCGAAGCCTTCGAAGAGTTCTTTCGCCATACCCCGCCGGACAGCGGCATGGCCTATGTGCTGGTGCAACATCTCGATCCGGAGCACGCCAGCATGCTCGCCGAGATTCTGCAACGCACCACCGCCATGCCGGTGGTCGAGGCCACCGACCAGATGGCGGTCATCCCCAACCGCGTCCATGTCATCCCGCCCAACCAGGAAATGCTGCTCTTCCATGGCAGCCTGCAATTGAGCGCCCCGGAGCAACCGCGCGGGCAACGCATGCTGATCGACGCCTTCCTGCGCTCCCTCGCCGAAGACCGTGGGGAACAGGCCATCGGCATCATCCTGTCCGGCACCGGTACCGACGGCACCTTGGGGCTGCGCGCCATCCAGGGCGCCGGCGGCATCGCCCTGGTGCAGGAGCCCGCCAGCGCCAAATACGACGGCATGCCCAGCAGCGCCATCCGCGCCGGATACGCCAGCCAGGTGCTGGCCGTAGCCGACATGCCGCGCGCGCTGCTAGCCGGTCAGCGCCACAGCAGCGCGCGCCCGCCGACAGCGCCGACGCTGACGACACAGGCGGCGCTAAGCGGCATGAACCGCATCCTGCTGCTGCTGCGCTCCGCCACCGGCCACGACTTTTCCCTGTACAAGAAAAGCACCATCGGCCGCCGCATCGAGCGCCGCATGGCGCAACACGATATCGACGATCTGGAGATTTATGCCCGCTACCTGAAGGAAAATCCGGACGAGATCCAGACGCTGTTCAAGGAGCTGCTGATCAACGTCACCAGTTTCTTTCGCGACCCGGAAGCCTTTGACGTCCTGAAGCGGGACATCCTGCCGCCACTGTTGCAGGACAAGCCGGAGGGCTATGTCTTCCGCGTCTGGGTGGCGGGCTGCGCCAGCGGCGAGGAAGCCTATTCCATCGCCATCCTGCTGCGCGAGTGGATGGACGAAAACCACCGCGAACTCAAGGTCCAGCTCTACGCCACCGACCTCGACGACGACGCCATCGCCACCGCGCGGGCCGGCAACTATCCGCCGAATATCGCCCAGGACATCGAGCCGGAGCGGCTGCGCCGTTTCTTTTTCAAGGACAGCGACAGCAGCGGCGGCTACCGGGTAAAGAAGGAAATCCGCGAAATGGTGGTGTTCGCCGTGCAGAACGTCATCAAGGACCCGCCCTTCACCAAGCTCGACCTGCTGAGCTGCCGCAACCTGATGATCTATCTCGAACCGGAATTGCAGAACCGCCTCATCCCGACCTTCCACTATGCCCTCAAGCCGGACGGCATCCTGTTCCTTTCGGCGTCGGAAAGCATCGGCAACCACCCCGAACTGTTTGCGGCGCGGGATCGTAAATGGAAGTTCTATCGCGCCAGCCATTCCGCCGCCTCCGCCCGCACGGCAGTCGTCAGCGGCCTGTCCTGGAGCGCAGACGGCGGCAGCAAGACGCCCGAGGAAACCATGAAGAAAACCAAGGAAACCAACTATGCCGAATTGAGCCGGCGCGTGCTCTTGCAGTCCTTCGCTCCGGCCTCGGTGGTAACGGACCTGAAGGGCAACATCCTCTATGTGCATGGCGACACCGGCAAATACCTGCGCCCCGCCCCCGGCCAGGCGACCCTGAATGTGATTGAGATGGCGCGCGAGGGACTGCAACTCGAACTGCGCGCCGCCATCCTCCACGCCGCCAGCCAGGGCACGCCGACGCTGGACCGGGCGGTCGCGGTGAAGACCAACGGCGACGTCCAGAACGTCAGCTTCAGCCTGCGGCTCCTGCCGGACCCGGATGCCGGCGAGGCCCTGTTGTTGGCGAGCTTTCAGGATCTCCCCGCCGCGCCCGGCAAACCTGTCCCCGCCGCCAAGCCGAGGCGCGGCAAGCAGGTAGCGGTCTCGGTCGAAACCGAGCGCATCGCGACGCTGGAGCGCGACTTGTCCTACACCCGCGAAAACCTCCAGGCCACCATCGAGGAACAACAGGCCTCCAACGAGGAATTGAAATCGACCAACGAGGAGATACAGTCCACCAACGAGGAACTCCAATCGACCAACGAGGAACTGGAGACTTCCAAGGAAGAGTTGCAATCCGTCAATGAAGAGTTGGTGACGGTCAATACCGAACTGCAAACCAAGATCGAGCAACTCACCAGCATGCAAAACGACATGAAGAACCTGCTCGACAACATCAGCGTCGGCACGATCTTCCTCGACGAACACTTGATCATCCGGCGCTTCACACGCGAAGCCGTGCGGGCCTATCGCCTGATCGCCTCGGATGTCGGGCGGCCGCTGGGCGACATCAAGTCCGACCTGGAAAACGAAGACCTGCTCGCCCGCGCGCAAGGCGTGCTCGACAACCTGACCCCTTACGAAGCCGAGTTGCGCACCGCGAACGGCGCCTGGTATCTGGTGCGCATCCAGCCCTATCGCACGCTGGACAACATCATCGAAGGCGTGGTGCTGACCTTCACCGACATCGGCAAGCGCGTCGAAGCCGAAGCGGCGGTGCAAGCAGCGCGCGATCTGGCCGAAGGCATCGTCGATACGGTGCTCGAACCTCTGCTGGTGCTGGACGGCAGCTTGCGCGTGGTCTCGGCCAGTCGTTCGTTTTATCGCGACTTTCATGCGCTGCCGGCGGACACCCTCGGCCGGCCGATCTACGAACTCGGCAACCGCCAGTGGAACATCCCGGCCTTGCGCGAGCTGCTCGAAACCATCCTGCCGCGCGACCGGAGCTTCGATGCGTATGTAGTCGAACACGACTTCCCCGCCATCGGCCAGCGTCGCATGCTGCTGAATGCCCGGCGCATCGTTGGCAAGACCGGCAACACCCAGCTCATCCTGCTGGCAATGCAGGAAACCTCGGCCTCCGCCAGAGGAACCCAGCCCAATGACTGAAAAAGATCCCCTGCGCCGCGCCGCCGAAGCGCAATTGGGCACGGCGCCACGACCGCCCCCGCGTCCCGCCGAGGAACTGCTGCACGAACTCCAGGTACACCAGATCGAACTGGAGATGCAGAACGAGGCACTGCGCCAGGCGCAGATAGCGCTGGAAGAATCGCGCGACCGTTATGTCGACCTCTACGAGTTCGCCCCGGTCGGCTATCTCACCCTCAACGCCAGCGGCCTGATCGCGGCAATCAACCTGACCGGCGCAACGTTGTTGGGCGTCGAGCGCAAAATACTGTTGCAACGGCGTTTCGCCACATACATCCAGCCGCAAGACCGGGAGCGCTGGGACCGTCATTTCCTCAGTGCCAAACGCACGGGCGAAAGCGGCCGGATCGAACTGGCCATGCAAAACGATCTGGCCACGACATTTCATGCGCAGCTCGACTACCAATGCCAGCAGGCAGGCGTGACCGCAGTTCCTCCCATACTCGGCGCTGACGAGACGGCGATGCGCATTGCCTTTACCGACATCAGCGAAAAAAAGCGCATGAGCGAGGAACTGGAGCGCCACCGCCATCATCTGGAGGAACTGGTGGCCAGCCGCACGGCGGAACTCGCCGAAGCGCGCGACGCCGCCGAAGCCGCCAACCGCACCAAGAGTAGCTTTCTCGCCAACATGAGCCACGAAATCCGCACGCCGATGAACGGCATCCTCGGCATGGCCCACCTGTTGCTGCGCGACGGCGTCACGCCCGAGCAGGCCACACGGATCGACAAGATCGCCGCCTCCGGCCAGCATCTGCTCGGCATCGTCAACGCTGTCCTCGACCTGGCGAAGATCGAAGCCGGCATGCTCAAGATCGAGCAGCGGGACTTTATGCTTGCCGACATGCTCAATGCCGTCGTCGCTGTCGTCGCGGACAACATCGAAGCCAAGGGCCTGTCGCTGCATGTGACCATGGCCGGCGTGCCGTCAGCATTGCACGGCGATGCCATCCGGCTCGCCCAGGCACTGGTGAACTACCTCGGCAACGCCCTCAAGTTCACCGTACACGGCAGCATTTCCCTCAAGGGGCAGTTGCTGGAGGAAACCGACGCGGGCTATCTGCTGCGCTTCGAGGTCGGCGACACCGGCATCGGCATCATGCCCGAACAACAAACGCACCTGTTCCGCGCCTTCGAACAGGCCGACAGCACGACAACACGCAAATACGGCGGCACCGGCCTCGGCCTGGCGCTGACCAAGCACATTGCGCAACTGATGGGCGGAGAAGTCGGCTTTGACAGCACGCCGAAACAGGGCAGTACGTTCTGGCTGACGGCCCGGCTCGGTCGGGGACGAACCCAGCCACTCGAACGCGACACGGGCGTGTGCGAAGCGGCGGAGACCCGCCTGCTGCGCGCGCATGCCGGCACCCGCATCCTCCTGGCCGAAGACGATGTCATCAACCAGGAAGTCGCGCTGATGCTGCTGCGCGATGTCGGCCTGCGGCCCGACCTGGCGGCGGATGGTCGCGCGGCCGTGCGCCTAGCGGGCGAGAACGACTACGCGCTGATCCTGATGGATATGCAAATGCCCGAGATGGACGGCCTGGAAGCCACGCGCGCCATCCGCGCCCTGCCCGACCGCCACACCACGCCCATCCTGGCAATGACCGCCAATGCCTTCGACGAAGATCGCCGCGCCTGCCTCGCGGCAGGCATGAACGACTTCATTGCCAAGCCGGTGAACCCGGAAACATTGTTCGAAACACTGCTGAAATGGCTCGACCGCCAACCTTGAAAATATCCCTGCGCACAGCGGCCGAGGCAAGGCTCGCCGCTGCTGCCGAAAATGCGCAACCGCCCCGCTCCACCGAGGAACTGCTGCATGAACTCCAGGTGCACCAGATCGAACTGGAGATGCAGAACGAAGTCCTGCGCCAGGCCCACCAGGTCATGGAGGAATCGCGCGACCGCTATGCCGACCTCTACGATTTCGCCCCGACCGGTTATCTCACGCTGTCGCGCACCGGCCTGATGGTCGAGGCCAATCTTGCCGCCGCCACGCTGCTGGGCCTGCCTCGGACACAACTGAGACGCCGCCGCTTCGAGCGCTGCATCGCCGCGCCCGATCGCGCACATTGGCAGCGCCAGTTTGCCGCGATCTGGCGGCAAACTGCTGGACAAACGCAGAGCTGCGAATTGCGACTGCAACGCGGCAGCGACACGCACTTCCCCGCCCTCTTGCAATGCATGGCGGTCGAGCATGCCGGGGCGAACCCGGTGGCGCGCATCGCCTTCACCGACCTCAGCGAGCGCAAGCACGCCGAAGAGGAACAGCGCATCGCCGCCATCGCCTTCGAATCGCAGGAAGGCATTCTGGTGACCGATACCGCCGGGACCATCGTCCGCGTCAATCGCGCCTTTACCGCCCTGACCGGCTACAGCGCGGCCGAAGCCGTGGGGCAAACGCCGGCCCTGCTGAGTTCCGGGCGCCACGACCGGGAGTTCTACCGGGTGCTGTGGCAAACCGTGAAGGAAAAACACTTCTGGCATGGCGAGATCTGGAACCGGCATAAGAACGGCAGGATCTACGCCGAATCGCTGACCATTTCCGCCGTCGCCGCGCCCGACGGCAGCATCTCGCACTACGTCGGCATTTTCTCCGACATCACCCTGAACATCGAGGCCACCGCCAAGATCCACCGCCTGGCCTACTACGACCCGCTCACCGACCTGCCCAACCGGCGTCTGTTGCAGGACCGTCTCGGCCAGGCGCTTGCCGCCGCCGCCCGCAACGGTCTGTATGGCGCCATCGCCTTCCTCGACCTGGACAATTTCAAGACGCTCAACGACACGCGCGGCCACGATGTCGGCGACCTGCTGCTGGTCGAAGTGGCGCAACGTCTGCGCGACAGCGTGCGCGAGGGCGACACCGTGGCGCGCATCGGCGGCGACGAATTCGTGCTGATCCTGGAAGGCCTGAGCGCCAACGCGGCAGAGGCCGCCGTCCTGGCCAAACAGGTCGGCGAAAAGCTCAACGCAACCATCGCCCGCCCGTTCGAGTTGGTCGGTGCCGAGTTCCACCATACGACCAGCGTCGGCATCTGCCTGTTTCGCACCCACGAAAGCGTCGAAGAGCTGCTCAAGCATGCCGACCTCGCGCTCTACCAGGCCAAGAACGCCGGGCGCCACACGGTGCGCTTCTACGACCCGGCGATGCAGATCGCCGTCGACGCGCGTAGCGCGCTGGAAAGCGAATTGCGCCACGCCCTGGAGCGTGGGCAGTTCTGTCTGCATTACCAGGCCCAGGTCGACGCCGCGCAGCGTACCGTCGGCGCCGAAACTCTGCTGCGCTGGCAGCATCCGCAACGCGGGATGGTGGCGCCAGACGAGTTCATTCCGCTGGCGGAAGAAACCGCGCTGATCCTGCCCATCGGCCACTGGGTGTTGGCAAGCGCCTGCGCCCAACTCGAGGCCTGGTCGCATGACCCGCTCATGCGTACGCTGACGCTGGCCGTCAACGTCAGCGCACGCCAGTTCGGCCAGCCTGACTTCGTCGCACAGGTCCAACAAGTCATCGCCAGCAGCGGCGCCGACCCGCAGTTGCTGAAACTCGAACTGACCGAAAGCCTGGTGCTGGAAAACGTCGTCGAGACCATCGCGAAAATGCAGGCGCTCAAGGCCTTGGGCGTGCGCTTCTCGATGGACGATTTCGGCACCGGCGTGTCGTCCCTCTCCTACCTGACGCGCCTGCCGCTCGACCAACTCAAGATCGACCGCTCCTTCGTCTTCAAACTGCTGGAACACGGCAATGATGCCATTGTCGTCACCACCATCATCACCATGGCGCGCAGCCTCGGCTTGAACGTCATTGCCGAAGGCGTGGAAACCGAGGCGCAGCGGGAATTCCTCGCCCAGCACGACTGCCAAGCTTATCAGGGCTACCTGTTCAGCCGGCCGCTGGCGCTGGCGGACTTCGAAGCCTTCGCGCAGCGGACTGCCACGGCATAGCGCCCTTGTATGCTCTCCCGCAAACTCGGCGTTGGCGGGACGGCGCGGAATCCAGAGACGGCGACTTATAATGGCCGCCGCCATTGTCACGAGTCCTCCGCCATGCCCAGCGCCCCCGCCAAAACCCTTGAAACCTTTGCCAATCCGGCACCGCAGCGGGATTACCAGATCCACATGGAAATCCCCGAGTTCACCTGCCTCTGCCCCAAGACCGGCCAGCCGGATTTCGCCACGCTGACGCTGGACTATGTGCCGGACAAGCTTTGCGTCGAACTCAAGAGCCTCAAACTCTACGTCTGGAGCTTCCGGGAGGAAGGCCACTTCCACGAGGACGTGACCAATCGCATCCTCGACGATCTGGCGCACGCCACCAAGCCGCGCTTCATGCGGCTCACCGCGCGCTTCTTCGTGCGCGGCGGCATCTTCACCAATGTCGTCGCCGAACACCGCAAGAAGAGCTGGAAGCCCGCCACCCCGGTCGACCTCGCCAGCTTTCCGGCGCAATCGAACACGCGGGGCTAGGCGGACATGCGCCTGGAGAGCGCCCCGCTCGGTCTCGCCAGCATCGTCCAAGCGCTCGCCGAAGGCTGGGCCACGGCGCAGGCCACGCGCGGCGTCGGCAGCGCCTATGCCGCGATCTTTACCCTGATCGGACTCGCCATCGTCGGTCTGCTGCTCGCGCAGGGTCTCACGCCCTTCATCCTCGCCGCCGCTGGCGCCTTCATGCTGGTCGGGCCGGGCATCCTGGCCGGATTTTTCGGCATCGCGCACGATTACGAGTATCGCGGCAAGGCAAGCTTTGGCAGCATCGCCACCGGCTTTCGCGCCGCCTCCGGCGCGGTCTGGGTCGTCGCCCTGATCTGCGCGCTGCTGTTCATGATCTTCGTCACCGATGCCGCCATTCTCTACAGCTACATGGTCGGCGGCACGCCGGTCTGGCTTGCCGACCTGATGCCAAGCACGCCCGGCGTGATGAAATTCCTGCTCTGGGGCGCGGTCTCGGGCGGCGTCATCGCCCTACTGCTGTTCTGCGTCTCGGCGTTTTCCGTCCCCTTGCTGTGCGAACGCCGCGCCGGGCTGGTCGATGCCGTGGTCGCCAGCGTGCGCGTCGTCTTCGGCAACCTCCCGGCCGCCCTGCTCTGGGCCATCCTGCTTGCCGTACTGACCATCGGCAGCATCCTGCTGCTGCCCTTCCTTCCCCTCACCCTGCCCTGGCTGGCCCATGCCAGCCGTGCGCTGTATCGTCAGGCGTTCCCATGAACCCCCATCTCGACAAACTCCAGTCCTATCCCTTCGAAAAACTGCGCGAGCTGTTCGCCGGCGACACGCCGCCGGCCGACCTCAAGGAAATCAAGCTGCATATCGGCGAGCCGCAGCATCCGACGCCGCCGTTCATCAAGGATGTCCTGACGGCCAATCTGGCCGGGCTGTCCAACTATCCGACGACCAACGGCAGCGACGACCTGCGTCAGGCCATCGCCGACTGGATCGCGCGGCGCTACGGCATCCCGGCCCCCAATGCGACGACACAAGTGCTGCCGGTGAACGGCTCGCGCGAGGCACTGTTCGCCTTCGCCCAGACCATCGTCGCGCCCAAGCACGGCAAGCCCGTGGTGATTTCCCCGAATCCCTTCTACCAAATTTACGAGGGCGCCGCGCTCCTGGCCGGCGCGCGGCCCTACTTCCTCGACACCACGCCGGACAATGCTTTCAGCATGGACTGGGCCGGCGTACCGGAGGACGTTTGGCAGGACTGCCAACTCGTCTATGTCTGCTCGCCCGGCAACCCGACCGGCAAGGTGATGCCGCTGGCCGACTGGCAGACCTTGTTCGAATTGTCCGACCGCTACGGTTTTGTCATTGCCGCCGACGAATGCTATTCGGAGATTTATTTTGACGAAGCCGCGCCGCCGCTCGGCGGCATGCAGGCCGCACGCCAGCTCGGCCGCGACGACTACAGGAATCTGGTGATGTTCAGCAGCCTGTCGAAGCGCTCCAACGTGCCCGGCCTGCGCTCGGGCTTCGTCGCGGGCGATGCCGCCATCCTGAAGCAATTCTGGCTTTACCGCACTTATCACGGCTGCGCCATGTCGCCCCCGGTGCAGGCCGCCAGCGCGGCGGCCTGGCGCGACGAGGCGCATGTCGTGGCCAACCGCAACCTCTACGCCGAGAAGTTCGCTCAGGTCACGCCCAGCGTCGCCCAATATCTGACAACGGCGCTGCCCGACGCCGGCTTCTACCTCTGGGCCTCGGTAGCGCCGACGGGGCTGTCGGACACAGAGTTCACCCGCCGCTTGCGCGCTCAATATAATGTGAGCGTCCTGCCCGGCAGCTATCTCGCCCGCACCACAGGCGTCGGCGCCGGCACGAATCCCGGCCGCGATTTTGTGCGCATTGCGCTCGTCGCCAGTGTGGAAGAGTGTGTCGAGGCCGCGCGGCGCATTGCGGCCTTTTGCCAATCGATTTGAAAACCATTAGAACGAGGAAACCGCCATGCACGAACTGCAAACGCTCATCGACCAGGCCTGGGAAGACCGCGCCAACCTGAAACCCGGTTCCGCACCCGCCCGCGTCGGCGAGGCGGTCGACCAGATCCTCGCCGATCTCGACGCCGGCCGTCTGCGCGTCGCCGAGAAGATCGACGGCCCCAACGGAAAAGAATGGGTGACGCACCAGTGGGTCAAGAAGGCCGTACTGCTGTCCTTCCGCATGGAGGACAACATGCTGATGGACGGCGGCCCGATCCGCTATTACGACAAGGTGCCGACCAAGTTCGCGCACTACGACACGCATACTTTCCAGAAGGGCGGCTTCCGCGTCGTACCGGGTGCCGTGGTGCGCCGTGGTTCCTTCATCGCGCCGAATGTCGTGTTGATGCCCAGCTTTGTGAACATCGGCGCCTATGTCGGCGAAGGCACTATGGTCGATACCTGGGCCACCGTCGGCTCCTGCGCGCAGATCGGCAAGAACGTGCACCTCTCCGGCGGCGTCGGCATCGGCGGCGTGCTGGAACCGCTCCAGGCTAATCCCACTATCATCGGCGACAACTGTTTCGTCGGCGCGCGCTCCGAAGTCGTCGAGGGCGTCATCGTCGAGGACAACTGCGTGATTTCGATGGGCGTATTCATCAGCCAGAGCACCAAGATCTACGACCGCGCCACCGGCGAAATCACCTATGGCCGCGTCCCCGCAGGCTCGGTGGTGGTGGCCGGTAGCCTGCCTTCCGCCGATGGCAAGTACAGCCTCGTCTGTGCCGTCATCGTCAAGAAGGTGGATGCGCAAACCCGCTCGAAGACCAGCATCAACGAATTGCTGCGCGATTGAATTCGGCGCGGTAAAGGAGAGCACCATGGGCACGATGCAGCGGCTGTTCCAATTGATGGCAGAGAAAAAGGCCTCGGACATTTTCGTCTCGGTGGGCTCGCCCATCAATATCAAGATCAACGGCACGGCCGTGCCGGTGAACCAGCAGACCATGGATGGCACCACCATCACGGGCCTGCTGCAGGAAATCCTCACCGCGCACCAGCTCAAGGAGTTCGAGGACACGCTCGAACTCAACACCGGCTATGCGCTCGAAGGCGTGGGCAATTTCCGCATTTCGGTGATGCGGCAGAAGGGCACGCCGGCCTTTGTCGTGCGCTACATCCCGGCGGAAATCCCCAAGCTTGAAACGCTCGACTTGCCGCCGGTACTGGCCGACATCATCATGGAAAAGCGCGGTCTGATCCTGATGGTCGGCGCCACCGGCTCGGGCAAGTCGACGACGCTGACCGCCATGCTCGACTATCGCAACGAGCGCAAATCCGGCCACATCCTGACGCTCGAAGACCCCATCGAATTCATCTTCCAGAACAAGAAATCCATCGTCAACCAACGCGAAGTCGGCGCCGACACCCGTGCCTTCCATATCGCGCTGAAAAACGCACTGCGCCAGGCGCCGGACTGCATCTTCATCGGCGAAATCCGCGACAAGGAAACCATGAGCCAGGCCATCGCCTATGCGCAATCCGGCCACCTGGCACTGGCGACGCTGCACGCCAACAACAGCTACCACTCGATGAGCCGCATCATCAGCTTCTACCCGCTGGAAAACCGTCCCGCACTGCTGGCCGACCTCGGCGTGACGCTGAAGAGCATCATCTCCCAGCGTCTGGTGAAGCGGCCCGACGGCAGCCGTACCCCCGCTGTCGAGGTCATGCTCAACTCGCGCCACATCGGCGAGCTGATCGAGAAAGGCGACCTCAACGGCATCAAGGAGGCGATGGAGCAAAGTATGTCGCCCGGTTCGCAAACCTTCGAGCAATCGCTGTTCGCGCTCTACAAGTCGGGCACCATTTCACTGGAAGAAGCCCTCGCCAACGCTGACTCGGCGAACAACCTGCACTGGCTCATCAACAACGCCGCCGTCGACAAGAAACCCGAAGACAAACCGCTCGCACCGATCGCTCCCGACAACGCCGAAGCCAGCACCTCGGATGGCGGCGCGACCTTCTCCGAATTCACCCTGAAGATGGACGACTAAAGCTTGAACGCCGCCGTCTCACCAGAGCCGAGTCTGTCGGCGCTTGACTTGGCCAAGGCGCTGATCGAGCGCCCCTCGA
>Ga0209262_10000115_pt1 | contig 49421 bp, 55 predicted proteins | sample Lowcelwee11metaG_FD_187171 | JGI IMG/M metagenome (GOLD analysis project Ga0209262, IMG submission 187171) | Freshwater pond sediment microbial communities from the University of Edinburgh, under environmental carbon perturbations - Low... | ecosystem: Environmental > Aquatic > Freshwater >... | reverse complement strand
CCTCTTCACTATCCCCTATCCCCTATCCCCTATCCCCTTCCCCCTGCCGCACCACCCCGACCACGACGCCCTCGATGATCAGCGACTCGTGCTCAAGGTCGACGCGCAGCGGTTCGAAATCCTGGTTCTCGGGCATCAGCCACACCACCTTGCCCTCCTGGCGGTAGCGCTTCACGGTCACCTCGTTCTCGAGGCGGGCCACGACGATCTGCCGGTTGCGGACTTCCGGCGTGCGGTGCACCGCGACCAGGTCGCCATCGAGGATGCCGGCGTTGCGCATGCTCATGCCCCGCACCTTGAGCAGGTAGTGCGGACGCGGCTGGAAAAGTTGCGGGTCGATCTGGTAGCGCGCCTCGATGTTTTCCTCGGCAAGGATGGGGCGGCCCGCAGCGACGCGTCCGATGAGCGGCAAGCCCATCTGTTCGCGCAGAGAGTCACGCAGCTGGATGCCGCGCGAGGCGCCCGGCCGCAGCTCGATCACCCCCTTGCGCTGCAGCGCCCGCAGGTGTTCCTCGGCGGCATTGGCCGACTTGAAGCCGAGCGCCTCTGCGATCTCGGCCCGGGTGGGCGGCATGCCGTGTTCGACCAGCGCATCCTGGATGAATTGCAGGACCTGGCGCTGGCGTGGGGTGAGATCGTCCATGTCGGCTCCTGTATGTGCGTACAGATACTGTTCTTATATACAGTTGCCGCGTACGACGCAAGTGCTACGTCAAGTGTTCACTGATTCAGCATCCGCGACGCGATGACTCGACCCCGGAGTCACGTGCCGTTCGGACGCGGGCATCACATCGCGCGAGCAATACGCGGGCGCAAACGTAAACTCGTCGCGACTCCAACCGGACTCAGATCAGATCGACGCGAACCATCCGCAACCTCACGCGTCGCGAGTCACGGTTGCACCATCAAGGTGCGACGATTCCTTCAAGAGCAGTCGCGCCTTTCCCATTGCAGCCGGATCGGTTAGCATTCCAACGTTCGGCTGTGGTCCGCAACGGATCTTGCGTCCTGCTCGGCGCAGTCGACTCCACTCGCCCGAACGAAATCAGCTTTCCTAAGGAAATCACGATATGAAGAACGCGATCATCAAAACGTTGACTGTCACCGCCGCCGCACTGCTCGCCACGGGCTGCGTCAGCCAGTCCGCGTTCGACACGCGCGTCGGCGCCGTCGAGGCCGCCGCCAAGGCTGCTTCACAGGATGCCGCTGCCGCGAAGTCGGCTGCCGAAGCCGCTTCTGCCAGCGCCTCGAGCGCCGCGAATGCTGCCTCCTCCGCGCAGAGCACCGCCAATCAGGCGCTGCAGGCTGCCCAGGGCGCGCAGGCGTGCTGCGACGCGACGAACGAGAAGATCGATCGCGCGTTCAAGCGCTCGATGGGCAAGTAATCGCTCGCGCGATTACTCACCTGTTCGATGAAGACGCCGCGGTGACCCCGCGGCGTTTTTCGTTGGGCGCCGAGACTGGCGCAGGCACTCCGCTGCCGACCCGGAACGCGTGCTCGACCCCCTCCCAGTCGACGTCGACCGGGCGCCCCTCGGCCGCGGCCGCGACGCTTTGCTTGAGCGCCCCGAGCGCGTCCGGGCCCGGATCGCCGGCGCCCTCGAGCAATGGGTGCTGCTCGAAGTAAAGCGTGCCGCGCAGCCAGCCGACCTTGCTCGGCTGGTTGACGAGATTGACCTTGGTGTTGACCGGCACGAGGCCGAACAACTCCGCGATGTCTTCCGGGTAGAGCCGGATGCAGCCGTGTGTCACCTGCATCCCGACGCCGGCCGGGCGATTCGTGCCGTGGATCAGGTAAGCGCCGCTCGGAATGCCGAGCCGCAGCGCGTGCTCGCCAAGCGGGTTGTCGGGGCCTGCGGGCACTACGGCTGGCAGCGGCGGCTCGCCGCGCGCCGCATGCGCCTCGCGAACCGATGCGGGCGGATACCAATTCGGCCGCTCCTGCTTCGAGACGATGCGCGTCACGCCGAGCGGCGTCTTCCAGTCCATCTTGCCGGTGCTGATCGGGTACGTGCGGACGACTTTCGGTTGGCCCGCTTTCGCCGGCGGATAGTAGTAGAGGCGGTGCTCCGGCAGGTTGACGACAATGCCTTCGCGCGGCGCATCGGGAAGGATGAACCGGGTCGGGACCAGGATCTCGGTGCCCGCGCCCGGCAGCCACGGGTCGATGCCCGGATTGGCCGAGATCAGTTCCTCGTAGCCCACACCATAGCGGCGGCCGATCTCGATCAGCGTGTCCTCATGCTCGGCGATGGCGGTCGTGACGACGCCCACGACATTGTCGCCGTTCGCGGGCAGCACGTATTCGGCCCCGCCCGGGAAGATTTCCGTTTCCTGCGGGACAGCCTCAGCGGCGACCGCAGCGCCGACTTCGGTGACGACCTCGGTCGCCGCGGCCACGCCGGCAACGACGCCAACCGTGACGACAACAATGAGACGGGACGTGACCAGGAATCGACGCATGCGCAGCAACCTCGGGAGCCTTCGCGGCATTCTAAACACTCGCGAGATGCCAGTACGACCACGTTGACCGCTCGCCGGTTCCGCCATTAGCCTGTTCACGGGGGTTCAAATGCCATACAAACTGATCATCGAGCTGTCGGACCGCGACCTGCGTCACTTTCGCCGCGAGCTTCGCCGGGCACGCGAAGCGGTGGGCATCGCCGATGACGACGAGATCCTCGGCGCCGCGGCCGACCTGCTGGAGACCCTGCAGCGCGCGGAGTTGCCCGATTTCGTCGCCGAACGGCTCGGCAAGCTCGAGACGCTGCACGCGATCCTGACCGATGCGGACTGGACCCTCGAGGAGCGGGAACGCGCGCCCGTTCTCGCCGCCCTCGCCTACGTTTGCGATCCCGAGGACATCATCCCCGACGACATCCCGGGCATCGGCCTGCTCGACGACGCGGTGATGATCGAACTCGTATTTCGCGAGCTGCGCCACGAGATCGAGGCGTACGAGGATTTTCGCCGCTACCGGACGTCGATCCCGCGCAACTCGTCGCTGCGCCGCGATGCCGCCCGGCTCTCGGCAAAGCTCGCGCAGCGGCGCGAACAGCTGCTGACGCGGATGAGGCGCCGGCGCGCGCAGGAGCGCAAGAAGCCCGCGCCCTGATCGAGGCCCGATCTCACCCAGCAGGTACCTGCACCTTCTCGGCCGCGGTCAACTGCTCCATCAGCCCGGCGATCTGGTCTGGCACCCCATTGCGCGCCTCGGTGATTGCGACGCGCACGGCGCTGGCAAACGCCGCACGATCTGCGCCGCCGTGGCTCTTGATCACGACACCGGCGAGACCCACCATGCTCGCGCCATTGTAGGCACGGGGGTCGAGACGCGACTTGATGCCATTCAGTGCCGGTGTCGCGGCCAGTGCGCCGATCTTGCGCCAAGGGCCGGCCGTGAATTCCTCGCGCATGACGCTGCCGATGAATCGCGCGAGCCCCTCCATGGTCTTCAACGCGACGTTGCCGGTGAAACCATCGGTGACCACGACGTCCACGTCACCCGAGAAGATGTCGTCACCTTCGACGAAACCCCGGTAGTTGATCGGCGCGCCGGCCAGGCGCCTGTGCGCCTCGCGAATCTCGTCGGTGCCCTTGATGTCTTCCTCGCCAATGTTGAGGAGCGCGACGCGGGGACGGTCGACGCCGTGCAGGTCGGCAGCGATCACTGAACCCATGACGGCGAACTGCACGAGATGCTCCGCGGTGCAGTCGGGGTTCGCGCCGAGATCGAGCATGACAGTGTGCCCGTGCGCCGCTGGCACTGCGGAGACGATGGCCGGACGGTCGATGCCGCGCACCATGCCGAGCACGAAGCGCGCCGTGGCGAGTAGCGCCCCGGTGTTGCCCGCCGAGATGCAGGCGGCCGCTTCGCCGCGCTTGACGAGATTGATCGCCACGCGCATCGAGGAATCTTTCTTGCGACGCAGGGCGTCCTGCGGACGCTCGTCCATGCCGACGACTTCGTTCGCTTCGACGAGTGAGCAACGCCCCGGGTCCGCGCCCGCGAGCAACGGGCGCACGACGTCGCCGCGGCCGACGATGATCAGCCGCAGGTCGGGTGTTGACGCCAGGACGTCGAGCGCGGCGGGGACCGCGACTTCGGCACCGTGGTCGCCGCTCATGGCGTCCACGGCGAGGGTGAGCCCGGCGGTCATGCGCGGGCGCGGGCCAGGATTATTCCTGGCCTTCCTCGGCCACCGGCTTGTCGATGACCTTCTTGCCGCGATAGAAGCCGTCGGGCGTGATGCGGTGACGCAGGTGCGTCTCGCCGCTCGTGCGGTCGACCGACAATGCCGGGGTCTTCAGCGCGTCGTGCATGCGGCGCATGCCACGCGTCGAAGGGGTCCTGCGGCTCTTTTGAACTGCCATGGTCTCGTCTCCTGTCGCGGTCAGCCCGAACCCTCGTCGAGCAACTTCCGCAGATTCGCAAAAGGTCTCTGTGTCTCGTCCGCCGCAGCTTCGGTCGCGCTGATCGCGATCGCTGCCGGCGCTGCGCCGCAAAGCGCGGTGGTCGCGTGCTTCGGCACCAGCGGCAGGCCGAGCAGCAACTGTTCCTCGATCACCTCGGTGACCGAGAGCCGCTCGGCATCGCCGAGCAGCGGCTCGAATCCACCCGGCACTTCGTCCGCGTCGCTCGCCATCACGACCAGCGACGCGCTTTCGTTCACCGCGCAGGTGCACGGTCGCAGGCAGCGCTGGCAAGTGAGCACCAACTCGCCCGACACCTGCACCTCGACCGTCGTGCGGCCCTCGATCTCGCCGAACGTCAGTTCGGCGCTCGCTCGCGTGCCCTCGAGCGCTCCCGCGTCGACGAGCCGCGGCATCTGCCGCAGGCTCAGGCGGCGCTCGAGCGTCGCAGAGCGGCCGGCCAGTTCGACCGCGTTGACTAGATCGGCCGGGGCGCTCGACATGGGCCGCGTATAATAGGGACCGGCCTCCGCCGTGTCAAAACGAATTCGAGCTTAAACCCTTGTTTTTCCTGGCCTCCACCTCGGCCTACCGGCGTGCTTTGCTCGCGCGCCTGCGGCTGCCGTTCGAGTGCGTGGCACCAGCGGTCGACGAGCAGCGCTTGGCGGGCGAAGCGGCCGAGCAGATGACGGTCCGTCTCGCCCGGCTCAAGGCTGAAGCCGTCGCGCGGTTGCATCCCGGCTATGTCGTCATCGGCTCGGACCAGGCCGCGCTGCGCGGCGCCGAGATTCTCGGCAAGCCCGGCACCGCCGAACGCTGCCACGAGCAACTGCTGCAGTCCTCGGCACAGTCCGTCGCGTTCCTGACCGCGGTACACGTGATTGACGGCGCCAACGGTCGATCCGAGTCGCACCTCGATCGCACGCTGGTCAAGTTCCGCTCGCTCGACGACGCGGAAATCGCCCGTTACATCTCCGCGGACCAGCCTTTGGACTGCGCGGGCGGCTTCAAGGCCGAGTCGCTCGGCATCGCGTTGTTCGAGCAGATCGAGTCGCTGGATCCGACGGCCCTGACCGGCCTGCCGCTCATCTGGCTGTGCGGCGCCTTGCGCCGCGCCGGGATCCCGGTGCCTTGATTAGCGCGTCGAGCACGGCGTGCAGGTCGGGCCCGAGCGGCGCGCTCACCAGCAGTGGCTCATGCGTCCCGGGACGATCGACGCCGATCGACGCGGCGTGCAGGAACATCCGGCTCAACCCGTAGCCGCGCAGCACCTCGTTGCGCTCCCGGTCGCCGTACTTGTCGTCCCCGGCGACGGCATGGCCCGCGTAGGCCGCGTGGACGCGGATCTGGTGCGTCTTGCCCGTGCCGATTTCGACTTCCATCAACGTTGCCACGATGCCGAAGAATTGCACCGGCTTGAACGTGCTCACCGCCATCTGGCCGTGGCTGCGAACCGCGACGTGGCGCTCGCCGCCGCGCCGCTCCCCCGTGGCGAGCGGTAGCTCGATACGCTTCTGGCCCAGGTCCCACTTGCCGCAGACCAGCGCGAGATAGCGCTTCTCGGCACGTCCTTCCCGGAGCTGGGCGTGCAGGTCGCGCAGGGCCGAGCGGCGCTTGGCCACCATCAGGCATCCGCTCGTCTCCCGGTCGAGCCGGTGCACGAGATCGAGTTCCTTGCAGTCGGGGTAGGCGGCGCGCAACACCTCGATGACGCCGTGCGAAAGACCGCTGCCACCGTGCACCGCGATGCCAGCAGGCTTGTTGATCACCATCAGGTCGGCGTCTTCGTAGACGACCGCATCGGTGATGAGTTTCTGCAGTGCCGGCGCCGGAGGCCGTACGCCGGTGGCGGCACCCGGCTCCGGACGGCGCACCGGCGGCAACCGGATCCGGTCGCCGGCTTCGACACGCTGGTCTGGCTTGGCCCGCTTGCTGTTCACGCGCACCTCGCCCTTGCGCAGCAGGCGGTAAACGTGAGTCCGCGGCACGCCCTTCAGGTTGCGCACGAGGAAATTGTCGAGTCTCTGCCCGGCATCGCCCTCGGTGGCCTCGATGTATTGCACCCCGCCCGCGCGCGGCGCGGCCGATTCCTCGGACCCGGAGCGACTGTTCTCGTAAGCCATTGATTTGCCGGACTTCGCTTGCTAGAGTCGCATCTTAGTTGGTTCTGACACGTCAGACCATCGCACTGCCGTGAACACGCGCAGGTGCCGCAGCCCGGGCGGGTCGCGGGCCCGCGCGATCTTCGGCGGGCCCGATGCCAATAAGCACCAGGATTCGGTCCGGTGCCCGCCCGCAGGTTGCGAGCGGGCACTAAAACACAGCCGCATGACCCAAGCCGCTGCAAGACCTCTCCAAACGGCCACGGCACCACCCGTCCGGGCGTTCACGGTCCTTTACTCGTCATTTGCGAGGACCGATGAAAAGAATGCTCGTCAACGCAACCCAGGAAGAGGAGTTGCGCGTAGCACTGGTCGACGGCCAGCGGATCTATGACCTCGACATCGAGATCCCTTCCCGGGAAACGAAGAAGGCCAACGTCTACAAGGGTCGCATCACCCGCGTAGAGCCGAGCCTCGAGGCGGCCTTCGTCGATTACGGCGCTGAACGCCACGGCTTCCTGCCGCTCAAGGAAATCTCGCGCGACTACTTCAAGCCGCAGGAAGGCGGCGGCGAGGGCCGCCCCGGCATGCGCGACCTGGTCTCCGAAGGCCAGGAGCTGATCGTCCAGGTCGAGAAGGAAGAGCGCGGCAACAAGGGCGCGGCCCTCACCACGTTCGTGAGCCTCGCCGGTCGCTTCCTGGTGCTGATGCCGAACAACCCGCGCGCCGGCGGCGTGTCGCGCCGCATCGAGGGCGACGACCGCGACCAGCTGCGCGAGGCGATGGACAACCTGCAGATCCCCGAAGGCATGGGCGCGATCGTGCGCACCGCCGGAGTCGGCCGCACGGCCGAGGAACTGCAGTGGGACGTCAACAACCTCGTCGACATCTGGAACGCGATCAAGAACGCCTCCGAGGGCCGTCCCGCGCCGTTCCTGATCTACCAGGAGAGCAAGGCGATCCTGCGCGCGCTGCGCGACTACCTGTCCGACGACATCGGCGAGATCCTGGTCGACAAGCAGGAAATCTACGCCGAGGCGCAGGACTACATGCAGCGGTTCATGCCGGGCAACCTGCGCAAGCTCAAGTTCTACGACGACCACGTCCCGCTCTTCACGCGCTACCAGATCGAGAGCCAGATCGAGTCGGCGTACTCGCACAAGGTGCACCTGCCTTCGGGCGGCAGCATCGTGATCGACCACACCGAGGCGCTGGTCTCGATCGACATCAACTCCGCGCGCAGCACCCGCGGTAGCGACATCGAGACGACCGCCTGCAACACCAACCTCGAGGCGGCGGACGAGATCGCCCGGCAGATGCGCCTGCGCGACGTCGGCGGCCTGATCGTCATCGACTTCATCGACATGGAGTCGCAGAAGAACCAGCGCGCGGTCGAAGACCGGCTGCGCGATGCCGTCAAGCAGGACCGTGCCCGCATCCAGATCGGCCGCATCTCGCGCTTCGGCCTTCTCGAGCTGTCCCGGCAACGGCTGCGGCCATCGATCAGCGAGTCCACCAACATCGTCTGCCCGCGCTGCAGCGGCATGGGCGTGATCCGCAGCGTCGAGTCGCTGGCACTCGCGATCCTGCGCCTGATCGGCGAGGAAGCGCGCAAGGACCGCACGGCCAAGGTGATCGCGCAGTTGCCGGTCGATGTCGCTACTTACCTGATGAACGAGAAGCGCGACTGGCTGCACAGCATCGAGACGCGCAGCGGCATCGATGTGATCCTCGTGCCCAACCGCTACCTCGAGACGCCCGCCTACGAGCTGCGTCGCGTCCGCGATGACGAACTTGGCTTGCCCGAGTACTCGATGATCAGCCACCAGATGGCCGTGCAGCCGCAGGTGGACCTCGAGGCCATCGCGGCCGAAGAGAAAGCCCCGCCGCCGCCGCCGGTGCCGGCGGTCACGACCGTGGTACCGAGCACCCCCGCCCCGCCGCCAGCGCCCGAGCAGCCCGCGGCCGTGCCGCCGGCCGCCGTCGCAGCGGCCGCAGTCGCCGTACCTCAGTATGGTCCGCGCGATGGCGTGTTCGTGCGCGCTTGGCACTGGCTGTTCGGCGACAAGCGGGCGCCCGAGCCCGTGGCGCCGCCGGCCAAGGCCGAGCCGGTCCGTGAACCGCAACGTGGTGACCGCGACCGTTCGCGGGATCGCGATCGTGGCCGCGGCGGCGATCGTGAACGCGGACGCGACCGTGATCGTGACCGTGACGCCCGCCCGGGTTCGCGGGGCGAGCCGCGACGCGACGCGCGCCGGGACGAGCCCCGAGCCGCGAGCGGTGGCGGTAGCGGTGCGAGCGGTGGCAGTGAACGGCGGCCCGAGCGTCGTGAAGAGCGCAACCGCAGGCCCGATCAACATCAGGGTCAGGGGCAATCGCAGCAACGCGAACGGCGGCCCGAAGGGCAGCAGCAACAGCGTGCCCAACAGCAACCGCGGACCGAGCAACCGCGCCCGGAACAAGCGCAGGGTCAGCCCGCTGCGGCGGCTGTGATTCCAGTGCCAGTCGCAGGGCAGGAGCCGTCAGCAGCACCGCAGCAGGCGAGCGACGCCGCGGGGCCGACACCGCGACCTGAGCGGACCGATCGGCCGGATCGAGTCGAAGGTGAGCGGACCGGGCGGCGTTCGCGCCGTGGTGGCCGCCGTCGCCGTCGCGAGCCGGGCGAAGCACCGCTGGGGGCCGAGCCACCGGTGATGGGCGAGGCGCAGGGCAACGGACCGCAGGACTCGACGCCGGGACCGCGCTCGTTCGATTTCGATGGCGAGCCGCCCCGCCCCGCGTTCCGCGATGCGCCTGCACCGGCGGCAGCAGCCGTCGCCACATCGGCTCCGGTGGTCCCGGTCACGGCGGTCGAACCGCGCCCGGAGTGGACACCCACGCCGCCGAGCGACGCGACGCGCGAAGGTCCGCGCAGCGAGCCTTGATCAAGTGCCCCGGCGCCGTGTCAGCGGCGTCGGGGCCTTGCTCGCTCCAGTACCTCGTCGAGCAGGCCGGCGGCGGCCTCCTCGGCCAGGTCCAGCACTCGCTCGAATCCCGGCGCACCGCCGTAATACGGGTCGGGCACGTCCTCGACTTCAGGGTCGCTGGCAAACTCCATGAAGAGTCGGATCCGTTCACGAAACGGCGCCGGACTCCGCTCGAGCAGCGTCTCACGGTTCAATCGATCCATCGCGATGATCAGGTCGAAGCGCTCGAAATCTTCGTCGCGGATCAAGCGCGCCCGCAACTGCCGCAGATCGACGCCGCGCCGTGCCGCCGCTGCAATCGAGCGCGGATCCGGCGGATCGCCGACGTGGTAATCGTGCGTGCCGGCAGAATCGACCTCGATCTCCGCGCCGGGCACCCGCTCGGCCACCAGGCGGCGGAAAACGCCCTCCGCCGTGGGAGATCGGCAGATGTTGCCCATGCATACGAACAGAATCCGCATCGTAAGTCGCCGCGAAGCCACCTCGGGTCGCTATTCTAGCGCGGCTCGCAACGCAGCCGAATCGAGGATCCCGCAGCCATGACCCGCCGCACACGACGCATCTTCACTGGCGTGCTGGTTGCGCTGCTGCTGCTGGTCACCGCGGTGCTCGCCTTCGTCTGGTGGGGCCCGGTCCCGATCTCGAACAAGCGCGTGCTGCTCGACTTCATGCTCGGTCGCGGCATCGCGCCGCCGGATCCCACGTTGATCGCCGAGCGGCTCGACGTGCCCGATGGCTTCAAACTGCAGGTCTATTCGACCAACGTTCCGCTCGCGCGCTTCATGGCCGCGACACCGGCCGGCGACCTGATCGTGACCCGGACGCGCGCGGACAGCGTGTCGATCCTGGAGCGGGATCGTGATAGCGACGGGCGGGCGGATGGACATCGAGTACTGCTCGATGGCCTGCAGGGTCCTCACGGCGTGGCGTTGCACGACGGCTGGCTGTACCTCGCCGAGCGCACCGCGATCGGTCGCGCGCCTTTCGACGTGGAGACCGGCACGATCACGGGACCCTACTCGCACATCCTGACCGGGCTCACGACTGACGGCTTCCACCAGACCAAGACGATCGCGTTCGGACCCGACGACTGGCTCTACCTGTCGCAGGGCTCCACCTGCAACGTCTGCGTCGAGAAGGATCCGCGCCGCGCGACCATCATGCGGATGCGCCCGGACGGTAGCGGCCCGGAGATCTTCGCGACCGGCCTGCGCAACAGCGTCGGTTTCGACTGGGCCCCGTGGGACGGGACTCTGTACGCGACCGAGAACGGGCGCGACCTGCTCGGCGACGATTTCCCGCCGGACGAATTGAACCGGATCGAGGCCGGAGGCTTCTACGGCTGGCCGTATTTCCACGGCGATGGCGCACCGGATCCGGAGTTCGGTAGCCAATATGCCGCCGAAAACGAACTGGTGTCGCCAGTTCACCGCTTCCAACCACACAACGCGCCGCTCGGCATCCACTTCCTGCGCTCGGCCAACGTGCCCGCCGGCTACGAGCGCACTGCCCTCGTCGCGTTACACGGTTCGTGGAATCGCACGACGCCGGACGGTTACAAGGTCGTGGCGCTGCGCTGGCTCGAGGACGGGCGCATCGTCGAGTCGGATTTCATGACGGGTTTCCTGAGTCCGGATGGCATCATCGGCCGCCCAGCGGGCGTCACGGAGGGGCCGGACGGTGCCATCTTCGTCTCGGACGACTACGCCGGCGTCGTCTATCGCATCACGGCAGCAACGCCCTAAGGCCAGCGCCGAGCCCGCTCGTCGAAGTTCGATGAACTCTTGCGGACGACACAGAATCGCTGCCCCGTCGGCGCTTCCATGACCCACCACGTCTGCACCTGTTGGACGCGTTTGGCCCCAATGGCCTCGAGGCGCCGCACTTCCGCTTCGATGTCGTCGGCCTCGATGTCCAGGTGCACGCGGCTCGGATGACTGACCGACTGCACTTCGATGTGCAGGGCGTCATTGGGATCGACGAGCCGCACGTACTTGTCGCCCTCGTCGCCCGGCAACGCCTGCTTCTCCATGCCCAGGGCCTGGCTCCAGAAGTCGGCGGCCGCCGCGACGTCGTCCGTCTGGCAGTCGACAATGAATCCCGCGAGCTTGCTCTTGTGCATTTTCGGCGCTCCTGTACGACAGTCACTCGATCCCGTGCGCCTTGCGACACATCGAGTAGTGGCAATGGTTGATGAACTGGGGCGTTGCGGCGAGTTCGTAGCGCACCCGCCCGCAGAGTCACGAACCATGAAGCATGCGATGCCCTCCTGCCACAGCGACCGACGGCGCGCTGCCCTGTGGCGCGCTCAGTCGTCGCTGCGCCGGCGCGCGGTCACCTCGATCTCGATCTTCATGCGCGGATCGAGCAGTCCAGCACAGATCATCGTCGCTGCGGGGCGGACGCCCGCGAAATAGCGCCTCAGCACCGGCCAGCAATCACGGAAGTTGTCGCCACTCGGCAGGATGTAGGTTACGCGAACGACGTCCGCCAGTTCCGCTCCTGCCTCGCGGAGCGCGTGCTGGATGTTTTTCAGGCACTGTTCAGCCTGCTCGGCGGGACTGTCGGAGATCGTCATCGTCGCGTAGTCGAATCCGGTCGTGCCCGAGACGAAGATCCACTCGCCGTCGACGACCGCGCGTGAATACCCGATCTGTTCCTCGAACGGCGATCCGGAGCTGATGAGCTTGCGTGGCATTCCACCGACGATACTCGACATTCTGGTCTCTTGGCGACCACCAGTGCAGCCGGCGTTGGACCGAGGATCGGGCCTGATGTCAAACTAGACACGATGTCGAACGGCAGGCTCGTCTATTCCACCGGCCCAGGGCGGCTGTGCCCGGAGTGCGCGCGGCCGCTCGCCGAGTGCCGTTGCCGGCGCAGCAAGCCCGCACAACCCGTGGTCGCCGCGCCGAGGGGCGATGGCATCGTGCGCGTCGGTCGCGAGACCAAGGGTCGCAAGGGCAAGGGCGTCACGGTGATCGCTGGCGTGCCGCTCGCGGGCGATGCGCTCGAGGACCTCGCCACGCGCCTCAAGAAGCGCTGCGGCTCGGGCGGCACCGTGCACGAGGGCGTCATCGAGATCCAGGGCGACCACCGCGAGACGCTGGTCGCGGAGCTCGGCAAGCTCGGCTACACGGTCAAGCGCTCGGGCGGCTGATCCCTCCGCCGATGCGTCTCAACAAGTACCTCGCCGAGACTGGCGCCTGCTCGCGCCGCGAGGCCGACCAGTGGATCGAGGCCGGTCGCGTCACTGTGAATGGAGCGCCGGCCGTGCTTGGCACCCAGGTCAACGACGGCGACGACGTGCGGGTGGATCGTCGACCGTTGCGCGAAAAACCGCGGCGCGTCTATCTCGCGCTCAACAAGCCGGTCGGCATCGAGTGCACGACGGATCGCGACGTGGCCGGCAACATCGTGGACTTCGTAGGTTACCCGGAGCGGATCTTTCCGATCGGCCGGCTCGACAAGGACTCCGAGGGACTCATCCTGCTCACCAACGACGGCGACATCGTCAACACAGTGCTGCGCGCCGAGAATGAGCACGAGAAGGAATACATCGTCGCCGTGGACCGGCCCCTGACTGCGGCCTTTCTGGCCGGCATGGCCGCCGGAGTGCCGATCCTGGAGACGGTCACGAATCCCTGCAAAGTGACGCAGGTGGGCAGGAATACGTTCAGGATCGTGCTCACGCAGGGCCTGAACCGGCAGATCCGCCGCATGTGCGAGCATTTCGGTTACACGGTGCGCCGGCTGCAGCGCGTGCGCGTCATGCACGTGCATCTCGGCACGCTGCCGACCGGCCAGTGGCGTCCGCTCTCGACTGACGAGGTGCGCGGCCTGCTGCCCGCGCCGCGACGCACGCTCAAGCTGAAGTGACGTCACCGTCGCGCCGGTCGCGTCGGTTGCGCAAGTCGAGGAAGAGGTTGTAGATGGCGACGCAGGCCGGGAACAGGTTCGACAGGATCCCCACCGAGTCGTTCTTGCCGAAGATGAAGTACGACAGCAGCAGCAGGCTGCCCGAGATGCTCATCAGCCAGAATACGGTCGGCACGACCGGCCGGCGGTATTTCCGCGAGTAGTACATCTGCACGAACCAGCGGCCTGCGAACAGGGCGACACCGAGGTAGCCCACCAGCTTCCATGGCGTGATGGTCAGACCGAAGGCGTTGTGGATGACCTCGTTCATCATCGTCCTCCGTGGACGGCGTGTCAGACGATGGCCGCGGCCTTGCGTCGCGCGCGTTGCAGGTCGGCCTCGGTGTCCACGCCCGGCTCCGGCAGCTCGACACAGCGCCCGACCACGATTCGCACGCCGTTCTCGAGCGCGCGCAGCTGCTCGAGTTTCTCGAAAGTTTCCAGCGCAGACGGCGGCATTGCTGTGATACGACGCAGCGCACCGACGCGATAGGCGTAGATACCGATGTGCCGGAGCGAACCGGAAAACTCGCGCTGGCTGCCCAGGCCTCGCGGCGCGCCGTCCCGAACCCACGGAATCGGTGCGCGGCTGAAATAGAGTGCCGTCGCATCGTGCGCGGTCACCACCTTGACCACGTTCGGGTCGAGGAATTCCTCGAGACTGGCGATGGGCGCCGCGAGCGTCGCGATCCCGGCCGCCGGGTCGCGCTCGAGCAGCGCCGCCGCCTGCTCGATCAGGGCCGGTGGCAGGAAAGGCTCGTCGCCCTGGACGTTCACCACCACGGTGTCGTCGCTCCAGCCGCGCCCGGCCGCGACCGCGGCAACCCGATCTGTACCGGATGGCAGTGACGGGTCGGTCATCACGGCAATGGCCGCCGATGGCCGGCGCGGATCGTGGACGGCCGCCGCGATCCGGGCATCGTCGGTGGCGACCAGCACCTGGTCTGCACGGCTCGCGCAGGCCCGCTCGACCACGCGCTGGATCATGGTCCGTCCGACGATGTCGAGCAGCGGCTTGCCCGGCAGGCGCGTCGACGCATAGCGCGCCGGGATGACGACGTGGAACGCCACGCCTACTCCTCGAGCAGCGGGTCGTCCGAGGCCAGCTTGCGGGCTTCGTCCTCGAGCATCACCGGAATGCCGTCGCGCACCGGGTACGCGAGTCGCTCGGCGCGGCAGACGAGCTGTTGCGCATCGGGATGCCAGGTGAGCGGCCCCTTGCAGACGGGGCAGGCGAGGATGTCGAGCAGTTTGCTATCCAATGTGCACTCCCGCGCGGGTGAGCCCCGTGCGCTCCAGGACCAGGGCGAGCAGTTCCTGCGCAGCCGCCCGCTCGAAACCGACTTCGAGCTCGACGAACCACCACGCCGGGCCCGCGAACGACCGGCATTTTACGGCATCTTTCTCGGTCATCAGGACCGTCGTTGCCACCGGGAACGGCAGGGTCGCGACATCGAGCGCCGCGTGGTCCGCGAGTGGATGCGCGACGATGTCGAGGCCAGCGGCACGCAGCCCGTCGAAAAATGCGCCGGGATTGCCGATGCCGGCAACCGCGTGCAGTGGCGCTCGCCGGAACGAGTCCAGGGTTCGATGTTCGCCCGAAACGATATTGACGGCCTCGCCGAGACGCAGTTGCGCGGTGGCCACGTACGGCCGGCGGGGTTCGACGCTGCGAACCGCCGGGCCGCGCCGTTCAGTCAAGACGACGGCATCGACGCGCTCGAGTCGCCCCGGTGGCTCGCGCAGTGGACCCGCGGGCAGCAACTGGCCATTGCCGAGTCCCCGCGCAGCATCGACCACGGCGATCTCGAAATCACGCGCCAGCCGCAGGTGCTGCAGGCCGTCGTCGCAGACGACGATCTCGGCACCCGCCTCGGCCGCTCGCCTCGCCGCGGCGACTCGATCCGCACCGACCACGACCACGCATGGCCCGCGCAACGCATGCAGCACGGCCTCGTCGCCGACCTCAGTCGGGTCGCTGGAGGGCGTCACGACTCGTGGCTGGCCGACCACGCGGCCGCCGTAGCCACGCAGCACGACGCCGACCTTGTGGCCGCGCAGGCCGAGCTGCCGCGCGAGCCAGGCTGCGACCGGTGTCTTGCCCGTACCGCCGACCGTCAGATTTCCAACCACCACGACCGGAATCTGGATCCGCTTGATCGGCAGCAGGCGCGACCGATAGAGGGCGCGGCGCGCGGCAACCACGGCCCGGTAGAGCCAACCGAGGGGCCAGAACGGCAGGCTGAGCCAGCGCGGCCCATACCACAGCCGCTGCAGCCCGGCCTCGAGGCTCATTCGGTGAACTGCATGCGGTACAGCACTGCGTACTGGCCGTTCTTCGCCAGCAACTCGGCATGGCTGCCCGTCTCGACGACGCGGCCGCCGTCCATCACCAGGATCCGGTCGGCCTTCTCGACGGTCGACAGGCGATGCGCGATGACGAGCGTCGTGCGGTTCTGCATCAGCGCGTCGAGTTGCTCCTGGATCTGGCGCTCGAGCTCCGTATCGAGTGCTGAGGTCGCCTCGTCGAGGATCAGCACCGGCGTGTTGCGCAGCAGGGCGCGCGCGATCGCGATGCGCTGGCGCTGGCCGCCCGAGAGCAGCGCGCCGCGGTCGCCCACGACGGTCTCGAGGCCCTGCGGCATCTGCTCGGTGAACTCGAGCACGCGCGCCGATTGCGCCGCGGCCTCGATCTCGTCGTTGGTCGCCTGGTGGCCGAACGCGATGTTGCTGCGGATCGTGTCGTTGAAGAGCACGACGTCCTGGCTCACCAGGCTCATCTGCGCGCGCAGCCGTTCGATCGGGTATTCGCGCACGTCCCGTCCGTCGAGCATCACGGAGCCGCCGGTGACGTCGTAGAAGCGCGGCAGCAGGTTGACGATGGTCGACTTGCCGCTGCCCGACCGGCCGACGATCGCCACCGTCTCGCCGGCGCGGACGCTGAAGCCGATGCCGTGCAGCACCGGTTCCATGACGCCGGGATACGTGAAGCGCACGTCGCGATACTCGACCTCGCCGCGAGCGCGCTCGATCGGCACGGTGCCGCCCGCGGGCTCCGGCGGGGTATCGAGCACATCGAAGATGCTTTGCGCCGCCGCGATTCCCTGCTGCAGCGGGCCCGCGACGTTGACGAGCCGCCGCAGCGGACCCGTGATCAGCATCAGCGCAGCGATGAACGACGTAAACTCGCCCACGCTCATCTGGCCGTTGATGGCCTCGACCGTCGCGAGGTAGAGCACAACCGCGAGCCCGGACGCCGCGATGACCTGCACCACCGGATTGCTGAGGCCCTTGGTAAACATCAGCTTCATGTGCGAGCGCCGGTTATGCTCGATCACCTGGTCGAACAGCCCGGCCTGGAACTGCTGCGCGTTGAAGACGCGGACGACGCGGGGCGCCTCGATCGCCTCCTTGGCGACGCGGGTCACGTCGCCCATCGAGGCCTGGATGCGCTTGCTGTAGCGACGGAACAGCGTATTGATGCGGCGGATGATCACGGCGATCAGAGGGCCCACGACCAGGCTGATCAGCGTCAGCTTTGGATTGAGGTACAGCAGGTAGCTGATCAGGCCGATGATCGTCAGCGTGTCGCGGATGAAGACGGTGATCGAGTCGGTCGTCGCGGTCGCGACCTGCTCGGTGTTGTAGGTGAGACGCGACAGCAGCACGCCGGCCGATTGGCGGTCGAAGAAGGCGACCGGCAGGTGCAGGTAGCGATCGAAGATCTCCCCGCGCAGCGTCTTGACGATCTGGCGGCCAACGAAGCCTGGACAGTACGTCTGCAGGAAATCGCCGAGACCGCGCAGCACGAAGAGCCCGACCAGCGCAAAGGGCACCAGCCACACCATGCGCGGGTCCTTGTCGACGAACGTGCCGTCGAGGAAGAACTTGACGAAGGCCGCCCAGCCCGCGTCGGTCGCGGCGAAGATCGTCATGCCGAGCACGCCGACCATGAACATGCCGCGGTGCGGGCGCAGGTAACCCAGCAACCGCCGATAGGTCTGCAGCGCGTTGGCAGGCATCTTGAGCCCGCCTTCCGGAGCGAACGGGTCGCCTTTGTTAACGCCCAGCTTGGCCATCGGTCACGGTTGCGATGTTGATCTGCCGGTAGCCCGCCCGGCCGGCCACGTCCATGGCCGTCACGACGCTCTGGTGCGTGGCGCGCGCATCCGCGCGCACGGTCACCGGCATTGCCCGATTGTTGCCCGCGGCCTTGCCGATCGCCGCGGCCAGCGTTTCCGGGCTGTTGTTGATCAACGCGCGGCCGTTGACGCGGTAACCGCCCTGAGCCGTCACCTCGATCACGACCCTGTCGTCGGCCTCGGTGGCTTCGGGCACCACCCCCGCCTCCGGGAGCCGCAACTGCAGCCGGCCCTCGTCGATGAACCGGGTCGACAGCATGAAGAAGATCAGCAGCAGCAGGACGACGTCGATCAGCGACGTCAGGTTGAGATCCGGCTCCTCGGTCGGCCGCGGATGAAACTTCACGCGGCGGCTTCCTCGGCGGCCAGCGGCCGGGTACCGGTAGTGCGGTCGATTGCCTGCACCAGTTTGATGGATTCCTTCTCCATCTGGATGACCAGCGTATCCACGCGCCCGCGAAGGTACCTGTAGGCAACCAGCGCCGGGATCGCCACCAGCAGCCCGGCCGCCGTGGTGATCAGTGCCTCGGAGATGCCCCCCGCCATCGCGGCCGGGTTGCCGATGCCGGCGGTCGTGATCGCCTTGAACGTCCGCATCATGCCGGTGACGGTGCCGAGCAGGCCGAGCAGCGGCGAAATTGCCGCGATGGTGCCGAGCATGTTGAGGAACCGCTCCAGGTCGTGCACCACGTGCCGGCCGGCGTCCTCGATGGCCTCGATCATGACGGCCCGGTCACGGTGACGGGCTGCAAGGCCGGCCGCGAGCACCCGGCCGAGGGGCGAGTGCTGCTGCAGGGCCATGATCTGCTTGTCGGACAGCGCACGGTTCTCGACCCATTGCCACACCTTGTCGGTGAGCTCTGCGGGCACCACATGCTGCTCGCGCAGCGTCCACAGCCGCTCGAGCGTGATCGCCACGGCGAGGATCGAGCAGAGGATGATCGGCACCATCACGATGCCGCCGGCCGTCACGATTTCGAACATTTCTGGCTCGTATCCCCTGCTCCAGCGCCCGCGGATGATACTGCATCGCGGGGCGGCGCCGCGACTTGCATCCGCAATCAGGGATCGTGCCAGAAGCGTCGCCGCTCGATGCGCCACAGCCGCGGCGCCGGGATCGGCCGGCCAGGGTGTAACTCGAATTCGATGGCGCCGGTGGCCGAGCCCGTCAGCACGCGGCTGCCTGCAGCCTGCCAGCGCTGCACGACGTCAGGTTTCGGAAAGCCCCAACGGTTGCGGTGGCCGGAAGGTACGAGCGCCCAACTCGGCCGCGTCGCAGCGACCAGCGCTGCGGTGGACGACGTGCGACTGCCGTGATGCGGCACCAGCAGCACGTCCGCGCGTCCCGGATCGGCCTGCTCGAGCAGTTCCGCCTCGGCCAGCCGCTCGACGTCGCCCGTGAGCAGCACGGTGTGCGGCCCCGCGCGCACGCGCAGCACGCAGGAGCGATCGTTGTCCTTCGGCAACGCGTCCGCTCCGGGATGCAGCCACTCGAACGCGACGCCGTCCCACGTCCAACGCTCGCCGCGCACGCATCGCTCCGTCGGTCCGAGCGCATCGAGCGCGTGGCCGCTCGCAACTCGCCGCTCCACCGGCATGGCCCGGGCCAGGGACGCTGCACCCCCGGCATGGTCGAGATCGTCGTGGCTCGCCACCAGCAGATCGATCCTGCGCAGGCCGCGATGCCGCAGATACGGCTCGACGACCAGCGTTCCCGTGTCGCTGCCGCTGCGAAAGGCCGGACCGGCGTCGTAGACGAGCACGTGGTGCCGGGTCTCCACCACGGCTGCGAGACCCTGTCCGACGTCCAGCATCGCGAAATGCACGGCACCCGCTGCGGGTGGCGTCGCGCGCCACCCGCAGGCTGCGACGAGCAGCACGACACCTGCGACGCGACCGGGAGGCGGCAACGGCGCGAGCGCCGCTGCAGCGCCGACCAGGAGTGCGCACCACGGCCACCACGACAGGCCTGCGACACCCCAGGTGGCCCATGACCAGCCGGCAGGAACCGCGATCACGGGCCAGGTCGCCTCGATCAGCCATGCAACAGCGTGCATCACGACGGTGCCGGTACCTGGCAGCATCAGCACGAGAGCGGTGGACACCAGCACGGCCGGGACGATGACGAGTGTGTAAAGCGGAATCGCCACGAGGTTCACGCCCGCCGAAACGATCGAGACGCTGCCGAAGCTGCCGACGAGCACTGGCACCAGCCCGGCCGTCACCGCGATCTGCACCTGCGCGTAGCCTCGCAGCCATCCAGTACGAGCGAGCGACCCGCTGGTCGCGAGCACGATGACGCCCACGGCACCGAACGACAGCCAGAAGCCGACCGCGAGTGGTGCGAGTGGCTCCAACGCCAGCACCGCGATGGCGCCGAGCGCAAGCGCGTCACCCGGGCCGACCCGTCGCCGCAGGTGTAGCGCAAGGGCCACGATGCCGATCATGATCGCGGTGCGCTGAGTCGGCACCGACCAGCCGGCGAGCGAGGAATAGGCGATCGCAGTCACGCTGCCCGCCACGACCGCCGCATCGCGAGCCGCGCCCAGCGCGCCGCGCCGTTGCCGCAGGCGTTGCACTCCGGCTGCGAGCCAGGCCGCCATCGCAGCCAGCATGCCGATGTGCGTGCCCGAGATCGCCATCAGGTGGCTCGTCCCGCTGCGCGCGAGCTCGCGCCACTGTGCCGTGCTCAGCGCGTCCTGCAACCCGACCGAGAGACCGGCGACGATGCCGGTGGCCGGCCGGTCGCCAAGGGCTCGACGCGTGGCTGCATGGATCTCGTCGCGGATCACCAGCACGGGCCACCGTGCAATGTCACGCCAGCTGCGCCCCGCGCTCTCGAGCGAGCGCACGTAGCCCGTGGCGCCGACGTTTTCACGCAGCATGCGCGCCTCGTAGTCCGCGCCGCCCGGGTTCGCGAAGCCGCGCGGACGGCGCAGCCGCACTTCGAGATTGAGCCGCTCGGCCGCCCGCAGCCGTCGGTCCGGCTCGTACCAGGTCAGATCGACGAGCGGCGGCATGCCCGCCTGTGCATTCGTCGCGAGTCGAAACCTGACTCCGTCGGCGACGGCCTGCGGCACGGACGCGATCGAACCTCCGATCGACAGCGACTGACCCTCGAGTTGCGGGTCGAGCCGGACCGCGACGCGTTCGCCGCCCTGTTGCCAGGTCAGCGCGTAACCGGCTGCGAAGGCCAGCACCGCCGCGCGTCGGAAAACGGCCGCAACCGCCGCGGTGGCGAGGCAAACGAGGGCGAGCGCGCCGACTCCCGGCAGCGTCGGCTGCAGGAGCACCGCGCAGGCACCGAGCAGCCACGCCACTGCCACCGAGATCACTGTGCCGCCCCGCTTCCGTTCGTTTGCGGGATCAGCGTGCCGCGGTCGAGTCCGGGCGGCGAGGCGCCTATCGCGCCTCTACGTGCAATTTCAGCCTGGGCCGAGCTGACCGTCGGCGAGCACGAGCACCCGCTGCATGCGCGCGGCAATCTCCGTCGCGTGCGTGACGATGACCAGGCTGGTGCCGAGTTCGCGGTTCAACTCGAGCATCAGCTCGAGCACGCCGCGCGCGTTGCCGCCATCGAGGTTGCCCGTGGGTTCATCCGCCAGTACGAGCTGCGGCCGCGTGACCAGCGCGCGGGCGACGGCCGCCCGCTGCCGCTCGCCGCCCGACAACTGCGCAGGGCGGTGTCCGAGCCGGGCGCCGAGCCCGACGCGCTCGAGGAAACCGCGCGCGGTGCGCTCCGCCTCCGCCGCAGGCAGACGCCGTACCAGCAGCGGCATCGCGACGTTCTCGAGCGCGGTGAACTCCGGCAGCAGGTGATGGAACTGGTAGACGAAACCCAGCGCGTGGTTGCGCAGCCGGCCACGAGCGGAATCGGAGAGATCGGCGAACGACTGGCCGTCGATCCGCACCGTGCCGGCGGTCGGCAGGTCGAGCCCGCCGAGGATCTGCAACAACGTGGTCTTGCCGGACCCCGACGCGCCGACGATCGCGAGGGTCTCGCCCCGCTCGATTCTCAGGTTGACGTCGCGCAGCACCTCGAGCCGGTTGCCGGCCTCCTCGAAGTGCTTGCGGACGTGCTCGCAGTGCAGAATGGCGTTTTCAGTCATGCCTCAGGGCCTTTGCCGGATGGGTGCGCGCCGCCCGCCAAGCGGGATACAGCGTGGACAGGCAGCACAGCGCGAACGCGGTGGCCGCGATCAACGTGACGTCCGCGGCCTCGACATGCGCCGGGAGATCGCTCATCAGGTACACGCTCGCGTCCATGAAGCGCGTCCCGAGCAACCGTTCGAGCCCGTGCACGAGACGCTCGAGATTGACGGACAGCAGCACGCCCAGCACCACGCCGCCCAGCGTGCCGAGCAGGCCGATCACCGTGCCCTGGGTGGCGAAGATCGCGAGCACGCTGCCCGGCCGCGCGCCGAGCGTGCGCAGGATCGCGATGTCCGGCTGCTTGTCCTTGACGGCCATGACCAGCGTCGAAACGATGTTGAACGCGGCAACCGCCACGACGAGCAGCAGGATGAAGAACATCATGCGCTTGGTGAGTTCGATCGAGCGGAAGAAATTGGCATGGCGCTGGGTCCAGTCCTCGACCAGGAAACCGCCATCCATGCCGCGCGCGACCTCGCGCGCCACCGACGGCGCGCGCAGCGGATCGCGCACCTTGAGTCGCAGCCCGGTCACGTCGTCACCCGTGCGGAACAGGCGGCCGGCATCGCCGAGGTTGACGAGGGCGAGCCCGTTGTCGATCTCGTACATGCCCGAATAAAAGACTCCGGCCACCGTGAAGCGACGCATGCGCGGCACGACGCCCGCCGGCGTCACCGTGCCCTGCGCGATGGCAGCGACGACCGTGTCTCCCGCCGCGACGCCGAGGCGCGCCGCGACCTCGGCCCCGAGCAGCACGCGAAAACTTCCCGGCTCGAGCGCCGCGAGCGAGCCGCTGCGCAATCGCTCACCGATCGCGGACACTTGCGCCTCGTGCACCGGGTCGATGCCCCGCAGCGCGACTGCCGCCGACACCCCGTCGCTGCGCTCGCCGATCAGCAGCGCCTCTCCCTCGACGTACGGTGCCACGGCCTCGATCGCCGGGTTCGCGAGCGCCCGCTCGCGCAGCGCAGGCCAGTCCTGCAGGCCGGCACCGAACGTCGTCACGGTCGCGTGCGAGGTCATGCTCAGGATGCGCTCGCGCAGCTCCCGCTCGAAGCCGTTCATGACGGACAGCACGACGATCAGCACGGCCACGCCGATCGCGACGCCCACCATCGACATCAGCGAGATGAACGACAGGAATCGATTGCCCGTCGAGCGCAGGTAGCGCCGGCCGATCCTCAGTTCGTAAGGCGTGCCGCTCATCACTCGTACCGCAGCGCCTCGGCCGGTTCGGTGGCCGCGCCGCGCAACGCCGGATAGATCGTGGCAAGCACGGTCAGCACGAAGGCGATCGCCGCAATCGTCGCGATCTGGCCGGCCCGCGGCTCCGACGGGATCTCGGTGATGTAGTAAACGGTCGGGTCCATGACGTGGAAGCCGAGCGCACGCTCGAGCACGGGAACGATTTCGGCCACGTTGCTCGCCAGCGTCACGCCGAGTACCACGCCCAGCAGCGTGCCGATGGCCCCGATGACGATTCCCTGCGTGAAGAACACGCCGACGACGCCGCCACGGGCGAGTCCCAGCGTGCGCAGGATCGCGATGTCCGAGCGCTTCTCGTTGACGACCATGACGAGCGCCGCGACGATGTTGAAGGCGGCCACGGCCACGACGAGCATCAGGATCAGGCTCATCATCGTCTTCTCGATGCGGATCGCTCGAAAATAAGCCGCGTGTTCCTCGGTCCAGTCGCGCACCGTCGCGCCCTGCCCGACTGCGGCGGCGACGCGTTCCGCGAGCGCCGGCGCGGCCATCACGTCGTCGAACTTCAGGCGCAGGCCGCCCGGCCGCGCAGGGTTGCCGGTCAGGGCCGCCGCATCCTCGAGCGCGACCAGCGCCAGCGAGGCGTCGTGGTCCTGCAGGCCGACTTCGAACACGCCCGCGACCGTGAACGTCTGCAGCAGCGGCCGCCCGCCCGAGCTGATCAGCTCGCGCCCCGGCACCATGACCGTGATCTCGTCCCCCGCCTCGGCGCCGAGCTGCCAGGCGAGCACGCGGCCGATGATCATGCGGCGCTCGCCCGGCACGAGGTCCTGCAACTGGCCTTGCAGCAGGTGCTGCTCGATCGTGGACACCCGGGTCTCGGCCGCGGGATCGAGACCGTGCAGCAGCACGGGCTGCAACTGGCCTGCCCGGCCGATCATCGCCTGCACGTCGGCGAATGGCGCGACGCCGGCGGTACCCGGCACCGTGCTCGCGCGCTCCGCGACGGCGGTCCAGTCTTCCATCAACTCGGGCGGGCCCTCGAGCGTCGCGTGGGCCGTCAGCGCGACCAGCCGGTTGCGAAGTTCGCCCTCGAATCCATTCATCACGGAAATGATCGTGATCAGGGCCGCGACGCCGAGGCAGACGCCCAGCATCGAAACCCAGGAGATGAACGAGACGAAGAAACCCTGCCGCCGGGTCCGGACGTAACGCAGGCCGACGAAGATGGGCAGTGGATGGAACATCGTGGCTCGCGCGAAAGGCCGCAAGGCTACCCGGGCCGACCGAGCTTTGCACGCTGCGAACCCGGTGGTCGGCCCCGGTCCGGGCGCCCAAACCCGGCATCCGGTCACGTCCTCGATTTTCCGGCCGGTGCTATAGTGGCGTCGGCTTCCGTGCAGAGGTCTGAATCATGCGCAAGACAGTACTGGCGACGATCGGGATGGCCTGCGGACTCGGGCTCGCCCCGTCGTTTGCCCAGAACCTCCAGATGGTCGATCCGCCCCAGGCGCAAGCGCGGGTGGCGACACCGTCGCGCGGAACGAGCATGGCGCAGGTCGAACAGCGCTTCGGCGCGCCGACCGAGCGTTTCGCTGCGGTTGGCCAGCCGCCGATCACCCGCTGGGTGTATCCGGGCTTCGTCGTGTACTTCGAATACCAGCACGTCGTCCATGCCGTGGCGAGCCGCGGGGCGCCCGCGACACCCTGAATCGACTGCGGTCCTGACTTCGCCGTGACTTAGAGCGGATCCGAGGATCTGCTCTTAACTTATTGTTTAACATAATGTTTGATTCAATCGACCTGCCACGTGAAGGCCGACCACGCGTGCGTTGGCATGGCTTGGTCGGCGCCGGTGCCGCACTGCACCTCGCGCGGGCCGCTGCCGCCCTGCGCCATCCCCTGCTGATCGTGGCGCGCGACGCGACCGAGATGTCGCGACTCGAGGATGAGCTGCGCTTTTTCGCCCCGCCGTCGCTCCCCATCGTTGCGTTCCCGGATTACGAGACACTGCCCTACGACCAGTTCTCCGCGCACCCGGACATCATCTCGCAGCGCCTGCGAACGTTGTCGCGGTTGCCGGGACTCGCCACCGGAATCGTGATCACCGACCTGCCCACCTCGCTGCAGCGCCTACCGCCGCGCAGCTTCGTCGACGGTCACGCGCTCACGCTGCGGGTCGGCGAGCCGCTGGAACTCGAGCCGTTCCGTCTGCGGCTGACCGCAGCGGGCTACGCGAGCGTGCCGCAGGTGGGCGCACCTGGCGAGTTTGCGATCCGCGGCTCGTTGTTCGACATCTTCCCGATGGGCAGCGAGGTGCCGCTGCGCATCGACCTGTTCGACCTGCAGATCGACAGCATTCGCAGCTTCGACCCCGACACGCAGCGCTCGGACCAGCGCCTCGAGCACCTGGAACTGCTGCCGGCCCGCGAGTTCAGCCTCGCGCCCGAATCGATCCGGGATTTCCGGCGCCGCTTCCGCACGCGCTTCGAGGGCGACCTGACCCGGATGCCGCTTTACCGCGACGTCGGCGAGGGCCTCGCGCCGGCCGGCATCGAGTACTACCTGCCACTGTTCTTCGAAGGCACGACCAACCTGTTCGACTACCTGCCGCCCGGCGCGGTCATCGCGCTGCCGGCTGAACATGCCGCGGAACTGCCGCGCGTCTGGGGCGCCATCGAGGAGCGCTTCGAGGAGCGCCGCTACGACATCGAGCACCCCGTGCTCGCCCCCGCCGAGATCTTCCTGACGCCGGAGGACTGGATCGTCGCCGCCAGCGAACGGCACCAGCTGCTGCTCGGCGGTGCTGCCGATCCGGCGGACGGCCTGGAGAGCATCGACCTCGGCACGAGCGCAGCCCCAGACGTGCGGATCGATCCGCGCCGCGAGGAGACGATCCGGGCATTCGCCGCGGACATCGCTGCACGTCCGGGCCGCGTCCTGCTCGCCGCCGAGTCTCCCGGTCGCCGCGAGCTGCTGTATGACCTGCTACGGCCGTTCGGTGCCGAACTGCGCACGGTCGCCGGCTGGCAGGAGTTCCTCGACTCCGACACACGAATCGCGGTCACGGTCGCGCCCCTCGCCTCGGGCACGAGTCTCGCCGACCCGGCGCTGACGATCTATGCCGAGGAGCAGCTGTTCGGCGAACGCGCGCGCCAGGAGCGGCGCAGGCGTCGCTCCGACCGCGATCCGGCGCGCATCATCCAGCAGCTCGCCGACCTGCGGCCCGGCGCCGCGGTGGTTCACGAGGACTACGGCGTCGGCCGATACCTCGGTCTCACGACCATGGACGCGGGCGGCATGCCGGCCGAGTTCCTCGTGCTCGAGTACGCCGAGGGCGACAAGCTCTACGTGCCGGTGCAGGCGCTCGAGCGCATCAGCCGCTACACGGGCGCGCCGGCCGAGACCGCCCCACTGCACAAGCTCGGCGGCGACCAGTGGTCCAAGGCACGCGCGAAGGCGGCGGCCCGTATCCGCGATGCAGCGGCCGAACTGCTCGACGTCTATTCACGCCGCGCCTCCCGCCCGGGCCACGCTTTCGCACTCGACGAGGCGCAGCTGCACGCGTTCGAGTCCGGCTTCCCGTTCGAGGAGACGGCCGACCAGGCCGCCGCGATTGCCCAGGTGATCGACGACCTGCGCGCGCCGCGGCCCATGGACCGGGTCGTCTGCGGCGACGTTGGCTTCGGCAAGACCGAAGTGGCGCTGCGGGCTGCATTCGTTGCCGTGCAGGGCGGCAAGCAGGTGGCGGTGCTCGTGCCGACGACGCTGCTCGCGCAGCAGCACTACCAGACCTTCGCGGACCGTTTTGCCGACTGGCCGGTCAAGGTCGAGCTGCTGTCGCGCTTCCGGGGCGACGCGCAGGCCAGGGCCGCGCTAGCGGGCCTGGCCGCCGGGCAGGTGGACATCGTGATCGGCACGCACCGGTTGCTGCAGGCCGGCGTCCGCTTCAAGGACCTCGGGCTGCTGATCATCGACGAGGAGCACCGCTTCGGCGTGCGCGACAAGGAACGGCTGCGCGCGATGCGTGCCGAAGTGGACGTGCTGACGCTGACCGCGACGCCGATCCCCCGCACCCTCAACATGGCGCTCGGCGGCCTGCGCGATCTTTCCTTGATCGCGACACCGCCCGCCGCGCGCCTGTCGATCAAGACGTTCATCTCGGAGTGGAATGCACCGGTGGTCCGCGAGGCCTGCCTGCGCGAGCTGCGCCGCGGCGGCCAGGTGTACTTCGTGCACAACAGCGTCGAGACGATCGAGGCGACGTCACAGAAGCTCGCCGAGCTGGTGCCCGAGGCGCGCATCGCGATCGGCCACGGACAGATGCGCGAGCGCGACCTCGAGCAGGTGATGCTCGACTTCTATCACAAGCGCGCCAACGTGCTGCTCTGCACGACCATCATCGAAAGCGGCATCGACGTGCCGACCGCGAACACGATCATCATCGACCGTGCCGACCGCTTCGGCCTCGCGCAGCTGCACCAGCTGCGCGGGCGCGTCGGTCGCTCGCATCACCAGGCGTACGCATACTTGATCACGCCGCCGCGGAACGCGATGACGGCGGACGCCGCGCGACGACTCGAGGCCCTCGAGTCGCTCGAGGACCTCGGTGCCGGTTTCGTGCTCGCCACGCACGACCTCGAGATCCGCGGTGCGGGCGAGCTGCTCGGCGAAGGCCAGAGCGGCCAGATCCACGAGATCGGCTTTGCGCTCTACATGGAACTGCTCGAGCGCGCGGTCGCCGCGATGCGCGCGGGAAAGTCACCGGAGCTCGAGCGCCCGCTGCACCACGGGCCCGAGCTCGACCTGCACGTGCCCGCCCTGCTGCCCGAGGCCTACCTGCCGGACGTCCACGCGCGGCTCGTGCTGTACAAGCGCATCTCGGCGGTCGAGACGGAGACCGAGCTCGACGACCTGCAGGCGGAAACCGTCGATCGCTTCGGCCTGCTCCCCGAACCAGCGCGCAACCTGTTCCGGATCGCCCGATTGCGTGTCGCGGCGGCCCGCCTCGGCGTCGAGCGCCTCGACGTCGCCCCGACGGGCGGCTCCGTCACGTTCACCGATGCGTCGCCGATCGACCCCGGCGCGCTGATCCTGTTCGTGCAGCGCAGCTCGCGCGCAATTCGATTCGACGGCCCGAGCAAGCTGCGCTTCAGCGGTGCGCACGGCGAGCCAGAGGAACGGTTCGCGGCGGCGCAGCGGCTGCTGGATGGGTTGGGGAAATGCGTGGGGAAGGGGTTAGGGGATGGAGGATAGGGGATCGGGGATCGGGGATCGGGGATAGTCAGATGGTGCCGCCGCGCGTGCAGCAGCCACTTCTTACTATCCCCGATCCCCTACCCCCTATCCCCTTCCAACCGCTCCGCTGCGACCACCTGCCCGCCGCCCGCCTGCTTCGCCTCCGCAAGCGCCCGTTGCGCCGCTTCGAGCAGCGCCTCGCAGCCGAGATTGCGCGGCGGCACGGTGGTCACGACGCCGCCGCTCAACGTGAGGTAGCGACCGGTCCGCGAGCGCGGGTGGTGAATGGCCAGCGCACGGACGCGGCCGATGATGTGCTCGGCGTGCTGGCGGGCCAGGTCGGCCTCCATCGAGACGCCGAGGACGACGAACTCGTCGTCGTCGAAACGGGCCACGACGTCGCTGGTCCGGCGCATCGCCGAGGCAATCGTGCGGCCGACCTGGCGCAGCACGTTCTCGGTCGCGCCGCGACCGAACACTTCGAGGTAGTCACGGCAGCCGTCGAGGTCGAAGCGCATCATCGTCAGGCTACGGGCGTCGCGCTGGGCAATCGACCAGTCGCGGCGCAGCACCTCGAGCAGGTGCTCCGGCGTGCTGAGTCCGCTCGAGCGATCGACCGCCGCGGCGAGCGCGCCGGGCGCGACCTTGGGCATCGGGCGGTAGTGCAGCGCGAGGCGAGAGTCGGGCAGCAGTACGGCCCAGCGTTCGCACTCGACCGTGGTCCCGTCGCCGCGCCGCAAGCGCACGCGCAGCCCGACACCCGCGCTGGTCAGGTTCGGGTCAGCCGGCGCCTCGCTCTCCACCTCCTCGAGCAGGCGTCCGGCCGGCCACTCCTCGGCCCGCCGCAGTAGCGCGGCGAGCGTGGCGTTCGCGTAGATCACGCGCGGGGCTCCGCCCGCGCCGTCGACGATGGCGATGCCGTCGAGCGCGTGACGCAGCACTTCGGCGAGCAGCGAGGGATCGGGTGTGTTCATGGCGGCGGGCGTCGTCCTCTGCTAGGCATCGAGCCGGAGTTGCGGTGCGTCCCGGCAATGATCGACCGCGCTGCGGCATTCCGCCCAGCGCGCGGTCTGGCGCAGGTCCAGCCGGTCGGGCATCGGGCGGCCATGCAGGCGCGCGAGGCGCACCTGGCTGAGCGGATCGATCTCGCCGGCGAGTTCCTCGAGCGCGGCGAGCAGTGAGGGCCGGTCATTGCAGATCGTGAGCACGTCACATCCGGCCGCGAGTGCGCGCCGAGCGCGTTCGGTCACGGTGCCCGCAAACGCGGCTCCGCCCATGCTCAAGTCGTCGGAGAACACTGCACCGGTGAAGCCGAGACCCCAGCGCAGCTCCTGCTGGATCCAGCGCCGCGAGAATCCGGCCGGCGCGTCGTCGACCTCGGGGAACAGCACGTGCGCCACCATGACGGAGGCGAGACCGTTCGCGATCAACCTCCGGTACGGCAGCAGGTCCGCGCCCAATTCGGCGAGCGGGCGGCGATCGACCGGCAGCGCCTTGTGCGAATCGGCGACCACGGCGCCGTGGCCCGGAAAATGCTTTGCAGTCGCTCCCATGCCGGCGCTGCGCATGCCCTGCATGCACGCGACGGCCAGCCTGGAAACGGCCTCGGCGTCGCGATGGTAGGCGCGATCGCCGATCACCTCGCTCACCCCGTAGTCCAGGTCGACGCACGGCGCGAAACTGAGGTCGACGCCGATCGCACGCAACTCCGCGGCCAGCAGCCAGCCGCACTGCCACGCCAGTCGGCGTCCGGCTTCGGGATCGAGGTCGTACACGTGCCCGATCGCGCGCTGCGGCGGCAGTTCGGTGAAACCGGTGCGGAACCGCTGCACCCGGCCGCCTTCGTGGTCCACGGTCACCAGCAGCGACGGATTGCGGATGGCGCGGATCTCGCGCACGAGCGCCTCGAGCTGCTGGATGCTCGCGAAATTGCGCGTGAACAGGATCACCGCGCCGACCAGCGGATGCGCGAGGATGCGGCGATCCTCGGCGGTGAGCTCGGTGCCGGCCACGTCGACCATCAATGGCCCGAGCGTCATCGCGCACCCCTCGACGCGTCGGGCCACTCGCTCCACGGACGCTGCGCGAGGCTCGAATTGTAGTAGCGCTCGTCCGCCGTGACTTCGTGCCCGAGCCACGGCGGCGGGACGAAGGTCTCCGACTCGTCCTCGAGTTCGAGCTCGGCAACGAGCAGGCCGGCATTGCGGCCGAGGAACTCGTCCACCTCCCACTCGTGGTCTGCGTAAGGGACCCAGTGGCGGCGCTTCTCGATGCGACCGTGGACGCAAAGCGTGTCGAGTATCTCGTTGGCCTCGTGCAACGGGATCTCGTACTCGTATTCCGGCCGGCTCGCGCCGAGGACGCGACCCTTGATGCCGACCCATGCGCGCTCGCCACCGACCCGCACCCGGACCGAGCACGACTCGCTGCCTGCGAGGTAGCCCTGGCGGAACAGCTCGTGGCGGCGCACGCCGTTGCGCCAGGCGTCGCCCTCGACGAGGAATTTCCGTTCGATTTCTACCGGCATCGCATCATCGGTCGAAGACCGCCATCGCCTCGACGTGGGTCGTGTGCGGGAACATGTCCATGACGCCTGCTGCGACCAGCCGGAATCCATGGTCCCGGACCAGGATGCCCGCGTCGCGGGCCAGGCTGCCCGGATGGCAGGAAATATACACGACGCGCGCTGCGCCGCAGCCACCCACGATCGGCAGCACCTCGCGGGCGCCGGCCCGGGGCGGGTCCAGCAGCACTCGGTCGTAGCGGCGCGCCGGCCACGCCGACCAGGCCGTGGGCTTCGCCAGATCCGCGGCATGGAAGCGGACATTCGAAACTCCCTGACGCAGTGCGTTGCGCTCCGCGCGCGAAACCAGGCCCGCGTCGCCCTCCACGCCGACGACCTCGGCGGCGGCTCGCGCCAGCGGCAACGAGAAGTTGCCGAGTCCGCAGAACAGGTCGAGCACGTGGCTCGAGGACTGCGGCTCGAGCATCTCGACCGCACGCGCGACCATCGCCTCGTTGAGCGTCGCATTGACCTGGATGAAATCGGTCGGTTCGAACTCGATCACGAGGCCGAAGCGGCCAAGCTCGTACCGGAGAGGCGCGAGATTCGGCGTCAGCGGCGCAACGGTCGCCGGGCCACCGGGTTGCAGGTAAACGCGCACGCGCTGGACGCGCTCGAAGCTGCGCAGTCGATCGAGATCTGCGGCGGTCGGCGAATCGAGCACACGCAGCACGAGCGCGCAATCGCTGCCCGCCACGGCCACCTCGACCTGCGGCACGCGCGCGCCGATCGAAAGCTCGCCGACCAGCGCAGCCAACGGCTCGAGCAGCCGGTCGGCCGGAGGCGCCAGCACCCGGCACTCGTGCAGGTCCGCGACGTAAGGCGCCGAACGTTCGCGGAACCCAACCAGCACCCGCCCCTTGCGTGCCACGTACTTGACGCCCAGGCGCGCCCGCCTTCGGTAGCCCCAGACGAGTCCCGTGAGCGGCTCGATCACCCGCCCGGGCTCGACACCGCCGAGGCGCGCGAGATTCTCCAGCAACTGCGCCTGCTTGAACGCGAGTTGCGCGGCTGGCGCGAGGTGCTGCAGCGCGCATCCGCCGCATGTGCCGTAATGCGGGCAGGCCGGCACCACTCGGTCGGCGCTGGGGCGCAGCACGGTTTCGAGCACCGCTTCGTCGAAATTGCGGTGCCGTCCGACCCGACGCAGGACGACTCGCTCGCCGGGCAGCGCGTCGGCAACGAAGACGGTCTTGCCGTCGATGCGCGCGACGCCCTTCGCCTCGTGAGACAGGTCGACGATGTCGGCCTCTTCCGGGGCCGCGCTGATTCGCTTCATTCGGCGTCCACGGGCCACGCTGCGAGGAACCGGGCGAGGTGCGGCGCGCCGGCAGCGCCGAGCCAGTTGCGCACGAGTCCGCACTCGCGTGCGTGCTCGTCGTGCGTCAAGCGACCGCGCATCAACTCGAAACGCAGGTAGACCAGGTACGTGTTGATGACGTCGGTTTCGCAGTAATGGCGAATCTCTGCGCTGCGGCCCTCGAGGTGCGCCTCCCAGACGGCCTCTCCGGCCATGCCGAGCTTGCCCGGCAGGCCGAGCAACTGTGCCGTCTGGTCGAGACCGACGCGGCCACGGCCCTGGTACCCCGACAGCACGTCCATCAGGTCGACGTGCCGCCAGTGGAAGCGGCTGAGGTAATTGTTCCAGCGGAATGCCGGATCCTCGTCGCCGGTTTCCCAGTAGCGGTGCGCCTGGACGCTGTGCCGGAGCGCCCGGTAGTGCAGCACCGGCAGGTCGAAACCGCTGCCGTTCCAGCTGACGAGCGTCGGGCTGTGGCGCTCGATCCCGTCGAAGAATCGCCGCACGAGATCGGCCTCCGTCGCATCCGGCTCACCCAGGCTCCAGGCCTTGAAGCCGTCGCGCGTGCGCATCGCGACCGAGATCGCGACGACCTGGTGCTGCTCGAGCGAGAGGAACTCGGAACCGGTCTGCTCGCGCTGTCGAGTCTGCATCACGTAGCCGACCTGCTTGTCCGTCAAGCCCTCGAGCCCGTGCAGCCGACGGCCGAACTCGACGTCGGGCACGGTCTCGATATCGAACGCGAAAACGTTGCTGATGGTCACTTCGACTCCTTGCGCATGAGGACGGCCACCGCCACCACGAGACCCGCCTCGTCGGTGAGGGTGACGTGTCCCTCCCCCGCGCCCAGGCGATCGCGCAGCGCGCGGCCGCGATCCGACCAGATGACTTCGGGCCGGCCCCAGGCATTCGCCGCAATGCCGACGTCGCGAATCCAGACGCCGTGCGCGAACCCGGTGCCGAGCGCCTTGACGATCGCTTCCTTGGCCGCGAAACGCATCGCGAGAAAACGCACCGGCCGCTTGTAACTGCGAAACGCGGCTTCTTCCTCCGGCATCAGCAGCCGTCGCACGAAGTGCTCGCCGTGGCGCTCGAAGATCGCCTGCACGCGGGCGACCTGCACGACGTCGGTCCCGATGCCGAAGATCACGCGCCCGCCCCGGGCCTACGTCGCCAGGCCGTGACGGGCCGCCGTCATCAGCGATTTCATCTCGCGAACGGCAGTCGCCAGGCCGTCGACGACGGCACGGGCCACGATGGCGTGCCCGATGTTCAGCTCGACGATCTCGGCGATCGCGGCCACCGGCTGCACGTTGTGATAGTGCAGGCCGTGCCCGGCGTGCACCGTCAGGCCAATGCGCGACCCGAAGCGCGCGGCCTCGACCAGCCGCATCAGCTCGAGCGCCTGGCGCTCGCCGCTCGAGTCGGCATAGGCACCGGTGTGCAGTTCGACGACCGGCGCGCCCGCCCCTAATGCGGCCTCGAGTTGCCTCGGCTCGGGGTCGATGAACAGCGACACCCGGCACCCCGCCTCGCGCAGCGCCGTGCAGCATTCCCTGAGGCGCGCGACCTGGCCGGCCACGTCGAGCCCGCCCTCCGTCGTGACCTCCTCGCGCCGCTCCGGCACCAGGCAGGCGTCCTGCGGTCGGACGCGCCGCGCGATCTCGATCATCGCGTCGGTCGCCGCCATCTCGAGGTTCATGCGCGTCTGCAGCGAGGCGCGCATCCGCTCGACGTCGTGGTCCTGGATGTGGCGCCGGTCCTCGCGCAGGTGCAGCGTGATGCTGTCGGCACCGGCCTGCTCGGCGACCAGTGCGGCCAGCAACGGGTCGGGATAGCTCGCGCGGCGGACCTGTCGCAAGGTCGCGACGTGGTCGATGTTGACGCCGAGCCGCAGCGGATGTGTCAGCACGATTCAGCCTCCGGACGCCGAGCCGCCGTGTGCGCGCATCGCGAGCAGGACCTCGCGCGTACGCAGCGTGCGACCGTCGAGACATTGGTCGAGCGCGGCCCGCAGCAACCGCCGGGCGTCGGCGATGCTGCGCGGATCGGCGAGTTCCTCCCGCGCCAGCGACAGCAGCGATGCGCCCCGGAAGACCAGCGGTCCGTCCGCAACGCCGTCGACCGCTTCGGCGCCGCCGTCAATCCGATAGCGGTAGGCGCGCTCCGCGTCGATCGGCCGCCCGTCGCCGGCGTCGTGTTCGAGATCGAGGCCCCAGCCGAGTTCGTCGAGCAGGCGCTTCTCGAACAACCGGAGCGCACGCGCGGCATCCGCGGCGGCGTCGTGCAGCCGCGAGACCAGCAGTGCGTAGGCATCGAACAACGCGGGGTGCGGATCGTGCCGCGGCAACAGCTTGATCAGCAGCTCGTTGACGTAGAAGCCGCTCATCAACCGGTCGCCCGCGAGGAACGCTGCCGGACGCACGCGCTCCGCACCGGTCAGCTGGCCGGCGTCGCCCCGCGCGCTCCACGAGACCAGCGTTTCACCGAACGGCTGCAGCGCCGCCGGCAGCGCGGAGCTGCCGCGACGCGCGGCTCGCGCGAACACGCTGACGCGGCCGTGCGCGCGCGTGAAGAACTCGAGGATGCGGCTCGAGTCGCGCCACGGGTAATGATGCAGCAGGAAAGCCGGCTCGAGCTGCACCCGCCGAGCCGAAGCGGTCATGTCTCGAACCCGAAACTGCGCAAGGCGCTCTCGTCGTCGGTCCAGCCTTCGCGCACCTTGACCCACAGCTCGAGGTGCACCGGCTTGCCGAAATGATGGCGGAGCTCGAGGCGTGCAGCGCGTCCGACCTCCTTCAGCAGCTCGCCACCCTTGCCGATGACGATCGCCTTCTGCCCGGTGCGCTCGACCCAGATCACGGCCTGGATCACCAGCTTGCCGGGCTCGTCCTCCGCCTCGCCCATGCCCTCGATCTCGACGACCAGGCCGTACGGCACCTCTTCCTGCAAGCGTCGCGTCAGCTTCTCGCGGACGATCTCCGCGGCCATGAAACGATCGCTGACGTCCGTCAGCTGGTCGGGCGGATAGAGTTGCGGGGATTCGGGCAGGTAGCGGGCGATCACGTCCGGCAGCCGCTCGATGTTGTTGCGCTTCAACGCCGAGAGCGGCACGACCTCGGCGAAATCCGCCTTGCGCACGATCTCGTCGATGAACGGCAGCAGCCGCTCCTTGGGCTTGGCGCGATCCACCTTGTTGATGATCAGCACGATCGGCCGCCCCGCCTGGCGCAGCTCACCGAGCGCGCGCTCGTCCTCGTCGGTCCAGCGCAGCGCCTCGATGACGAACAGGTTGACGTCGGAGTCGGCCAGCGACGACAACGCCGTGCGGTTCATGTAGCGGTTGATCGCGCGCGGCTGCTTCGTGTGTATGCCCGGCAGATCGGCGAAGACGATCTGCAGGCCGGGGCGCGTCAGCACGCCGTGGATGCGCGTGCGCGTCGTCTGCGGCTTGGGGCTCACGATGCTCACCTTGCTGCCGAGCAGCGCGTTGAGCAGCGTCGACTTGCCGACGTTCGGCCGCCCCACCAGCGCGGCGATCCCGCAGCGCGCAGCGCCAGCCGCTGGCGTCGTCGTGTTCCCGCCTGCTTCGTTCACTGCTCGATCACCTCTGGGGCCAGCACTTCGAGGACCCGTTGCGCCGCTTCCTGCTCCGCCCGTCTCCGACTCGAGCCCTCGCCGCGCTCGCGCACGTCGAGTGCCGCCACCTCGCAACTGGCGACGAACCAGTGTTCGTGCGGCTCGCCGCTCACTTCCTCCACCGCATAGGCCGGGAGGCGCAGCCCACGTGCCTGCAACAGTTCCTGCAGCCGCGTCTTCGGGTCCTTGAGTTCCTGCGCTTGGGGCAGGCCGCCGAGCCGTCCGGCGACCAGCGACTCGATCACGCCGCTCGCGGCCACGACACCACCGTCAAGATACACCGCGCCGAACAGCGCCTCGAGCGAGTCGGCGAGGATCGAGCTGCGGCGATACCCACCGCTCTTCAGTTCGCCGCCGCCCATCCGCAACTGCTCGCCGAGCCCGAGCTCCGCGGCCAGCGCCGCGAGCGAACTGCCACTCACGAGCGCGGCGCGATAGCGGCTCAAGTCGCCCTCGTCGGCCTCCGGGTGCTCACGGTACAGCAGGACGGCCACCGTGAAGTTGAGCACCGCGTCGCCGAGAAACTCCAGGCGTTCGTAGTTGCGCTTGCCCGCACTGCGATGGGTCAGCGCTGCCTCGAGCAGCGCCGCGTCGCGGAACGCGTGCCCAAGCCGCGTCTCAGCCCATTGCGCCGCACTCAGCAAGCCCGGCTCACTGCGGGATCACGACCGACTTGTCGAACTTCACGAGCAGGTAGACGTTGGCGACGAACGGCCGCTCGACGTCGTACGGCGCGCGCACCTCGTAGCCGTCGTTCGTCCGCTTGATCTCGATCTCCTTCCAGCCCACGCTCTGGATGTCCTCGACGTCCCAGCGCCGCTCCAGCGAATTGCGGATCATCTGCGGGTTCGTGTCGATCGCAGAGTGCTCGTCACGCACCTGTTCCAGCGCCCGTGCAACCTTCGTGTACTCGAGATACACGGGCACCAGGCGCAACCCGGCATAGAGGCCCGCGCCGAGGATCAGCAGGATCGTGACCATGCCCAGGAAGGTCGCGCCGCGTTGACGTTGCTTCATTTGTAGACTCCGGGTTCGTTCAGTGGATGGCGTCGCCGATCCGGCTCCAGATCGGCGCGTTCGGCAGGTTCCAGTTGAGCCAGATGCGCACGGCCTTGCCGACGACGAGGTGCTCGGGCACGAAACCGACCTCGGGGAAGCGGCTGTCGCGGCTGTTGTCGCGGTTGTCGCCCATGAAGAAGAAGTGCCCGGCGGGCACGACATCGTCGAAGTCGTAGGACGGGCGCTCCGGCATGTAGAGCACGCGGTGGGGCACCGTGCCGAGCGTCTCGAGCGCGACCTGCGCACCCGTGTGGCCGAACCCCTCGTAGACGCCGTCGAGGGTAACCGGCTGCGGCTCGCCGTTCACGTACACACGCTTGCCGCGCACGATGATGTGGTCGCCGGGCAGGCCTACGAGGCGCTTGATGTAGTTGGTCGCGGGATCCGCCGGCAACCGGAACACGACCACGTCGCCGCGCTGCGGCGAGCCGAGTGGCACGACCTCGGTGTTCACGACCGGCAAGCGCAGGCCATAGGTGAACTTGTTGACGAAGATGAAATCGCCGTCGAGCAGCGTCGGCATCATCGAGTCCGACGGGATCCGGAACGGCTCGAACAGGAACGAGCGGATCACCAGCACGATCAGGATGATCGGGAAGAACGAGCGCGCGTACTCGACCAGGATGGGTTCGCCGGACGGCGTGCCAGCGGAAGACCGGGCGAGCCGGCGGGGCTTGAAATACCAGGCATCCGCGGCCCAGACGAGGCCGGTCACGACGGTGGCGAGCACCAGGACGAACGAGAAGTCGAAAACCAAGCGTCACCTCACGAAGGCTGCGGGAGTATTGAGTATTTCCCGCGCCCCATCAATGCCTTGCGTCACATTGCCCCACGCGGGGCGGGTTCATTCCTTGCGGCCGACCTGCAGCACGGCGAGGAATGCCTCCTGCGGGATCTCGACCTGGCCGAGCTGCTTCATGCGCTTCTTGCCCTCTTTCTGCTTCTCGAGCAGCTTGCGCTTGCGGCTGATGTCGCCGCCGTAGCACTTGGCGATCACGTTCTTGCGCAGCGCCTTGACGCTGGAGCGGGCGATCACGTGCGAGCCGATCGCGGCCTGGATCGCGACCTCGAACATCTGCCGCGGAATCAGTTCCTGCATCTTGTCGACGAGCTCGCGGCCGCGCTGGTAGGCGCTGTCGCGGTGAATGATGATCGACAGCGCGTCGACCTTGTCGCCGTTGATCAGCATGTCGAGCTTCACGAGCGGCGCCGCCTGGAAGCGGTCGAACTCGTAGTCGAACGAGGCGTAGCCGCGGCTCACGGACTTGAGGCGGTCGAAAAAGTCGAGCACGACCTCGGCGAGCGGCAGCTCCCACTGCATCGAGACCTGCGCGCCAAGGTACAGCAGCTTCTTCTGCACGCCGCGCTTCTCGAGGCACAGCTTCATGACCGGCCCGACGTAGTCCGGCGGCAGCAGCAGGTTGGCCGTGATGATCGGCTCGCGCACCTCCGCCACCTTGTCGACCGGCGGCAACTTCGCCGGATTGTCCACGAACAGCACGCTGCCGTCGATCAGCGCGACCTCGTAGACCACGGTGGGTGCGCTCGTGACGAGGTCGAGCTGGTACTCGCGCTCGAGGCGCTCCTGGACGATGTCCATGTGCAGCAGGCCGAGGAAGCCGCAGCGGAAGCCGAAGCCGAGCGCCGTGGACACCTCGGGTTCGTACTGCAACGCCGAGTCGTTCAGCTTCAATTTCTGCAGCGCGTCCCGGAACGCCTCGTAGTCGTCCGAGCTGACCGGGAACAGGCCCGCGAAGACGCGTGGCTTGATCTGCTTGAAACCCGGCAGCGGCGCGCTGCACGGCCGGGCATCGGCCGTGATCGTGTCGCCGACCGGAGCGCCGTCGATCTCCTTGATCCCGGAAATCACGAAGCCGACTTCGCCGGTGTAGAGGGCCTCGGCCGCGAGCGACTTCGGCGTGAAGCGCCCGAGCTTGTCGACCTGGTGGGCGCGCCCCGTCGACCAGACGCGGATTTTCTGGCCGGTGCGCAGCGCGCCATTCACGACGCGGACCAGCGAGACCACGCCGACGTAATTATCGAACCACGAGTCGATGATCAGTGCCTGCAGCGGAGCGTCGGGATCGCCGGCTGGAGGCGGTACGCGCGCGACGAGCGCCTCGAGCAGGTCCGGCACGTTCTCGCCGGTCTTGGCGCTGACCCGCACTGCGTCGTGCGCCTCGATGCCGATGATCTCCTCGATCTCCTTGATCACGCGATCCGGATCCGCGGACGGCAGGTCGATCTTGTTCAGCACGGGCACGACCTCGAGCCCCTGCTCGAGCGCCGTGTAGCAGTTGGCCACGCTCTGCGCCTCGACCCCCTGGGCCGCGTCGACGACCAGCAGCGCACCTTCGCAGGCGTAAAGCGAGCGCGAGACCTCGTAGGAGAAGTCCACGTGCCCCGGGGTGTCGATCAGGTTGAGCTGGTACGTCTGGCCGTCCCGCGCCTTGTAGCGCAGCGAAACGCTCTGCGCCTTGATCGTGATGCCGCGCTCGCGCTCGAGGTCCATCGAGTCGAGCACCTGCGCCTGCATCTCGCGCGCCTCGAGGCCGCCGCAGGTCTGGATGAAGCGGTCGGCCAACGTGGACTTGCCGTGGTCGACGTGGGCGATGATGGAAAAATTGCGGATCAGGTTCATCGGTGCGGGCAATCCGGCCCGGCGCCGGTGCAAAGGGCGCGATTATACCTGCAGTGCCTGCCGGACCCGCGCTGCATCGTAAACACCCTCGCAGAGCAGGAGGCCGCCCGCCTCGAGGACTGGTACGCGCAGCCCGAAGCGCACGGCGAGGTCGGCATCCCGGTCCACGTCGACGACCTGCAGGACCTCGACCGCAGGCCCCAGGTCCAGCGACAATTCGAGCAGGAACTGCTCGCAGAGGTGGCAGCCATCGCGCACGTAGAGCACCCAGTCCGCACAGCGTTCACTGCCCATTGACGCCCCGTTCGAGCCGCACGATGAAACTCGGCGGCGAGCGACGGACCCAGCCCCGAGCCAGTACCCAGCCCAGCACGACCCCGGTCAAGGCGGCCATCAACGCCGAGGATTCGCTTGCGGCCCCGCTCCAGCGCACCAGGGCCGGGCCGATCAGCAGCCCGGCGAGCGGCAGCAGGTAGACCTTGGCCGCCGACCGCAGCAGTTCGCCGTCGGGCACCTCGATCGTGACCGATTGCCCCGCAATCAGCGCACAGCCATCCCGGGTCACGCTTGGTACCTCGAGGCTGGCTCGATCGGTGGAGCCGAGCCAGCGCAGGGCGCAACCCCGCCCCCCGTGGCAGGCCTGGCAGGCTGGCTGTTCGTCGCAGGCCAGGCGTGCGCGTTCGTCCCGGACGTCGAGGACCCGGGCGGCGGTCCTCATCGACTCAGCGCTCGGCGTCGGCCGTCGGGGCCTCGGCTGCCGGAGCCGCGGCCTCCACGGGCGCGACGGAGGTCGCGATGTCGCGCACGGTCGCAGCCGGTACCTCGCCCACGGCCGTGACCACGTGACCCCGGATCCGCGTCGAGTACGCGTTTGCGGAACCCATGCTGGTGGACTCCGGGGGCGCCGGACCCGTCGGCGGGCTCGGCTCGATGAACACGGAGACCGAGGCAAAACCATCCGAGAAGATCAGGTGCTGGACTGGCATGGGCACGCCCGGCATGACCTGCAAACGGCTCGCGACCAACCGGAATCCGGGCGGCATCTTCAACGGTCGCCAGCCGGTCACCGCAACCGTTGCCCGCGGCTCGGAGCGCTTCCCCGAACGAATCCACTGGAAGCCGGATGCATCGACGGCGGGCTCCAGGTCGTGCCGGTCGATCGTGCCGTCCGTCTCGAGCCGCGTGAAATGGATTCGCTCGACGACCTGCCCGGCGCTGTCGACGACGACCGAGCGCAGCGGCATCGCAGTCTCTTCGTCGAGCCACAGCCGGTAACCATAGCGGAAGGCGTCCCGCGGCTGGATGTCCACGACGCGAACTTCACGACCGAGCAGCTTATTGCCCTTGCGGATCGACAGCGTGTAGAGGGAATCGAGGCGCGGCCCCGGCGCCGGCAACGCCTTGAGCAGCGACCCGTCGTCGGTGCGCGGCTCGACGATCACGACGCCGCGATCCGGCATGTAGAAATGCACCTCGCCCGCGGTACGGACGATTTCGCGACCGCTGCCGTCGAGGGACACGAGACGCTCGACGCCGCGCCCGTCCTCGACGCGGTGCACGATCCGCATGGTCTCGGACTGGCTCCCCGCGGTGTGCGTGAACAGGCCGTCGTAGTTGCGCGACGCGAGCGACTCGGTCATGCGCTGCAACCAGTCGCGCGCCTCGTCGGGGGTGGCCATCGCGTGCGGCGTGACGAGCGCCACGGCCAGCGCGACGATGACTGCGAGCCGGCGCCGCATCAGGGGCCCTCGACGATCTCGTAGGCGACGCGGGTGATGCCGGTCTCGGCGGCCAATGCGCTCGACCACAGGTTACGCCGCCCGATCGGGCTCGCGTACTGGCCATGGGCGACCAGGTAACTGGCAATTCGCTGGTTCTGGGCGGGCGTCGGGCTCGACCCACCAACCGGCAGGCTGGCCAGCGTTACCATTGCGCCGCCGTTGCCGTTCACAGCGAGGCGTGGCTGCTGCTCCGTGCCAGGCCGCACCAGCAGCACGGCGGCCAATGCGGCGCTGGCCGCCACTGCTGTCGCGGCCACCGGCCGCCGCCAGCGCAGCGGCTCGCGGCGGTGCGAGGACTGGGAGACGGTAACCGGGACGGCGCCGTCATCGATGGCCGCACTGACTCGCGCCGCGAAACCCGGACTCGCCATGATGGCGCCCGGCGCACGCAATGACTCGCCCGCCAGCACGTAGTTGCCGAAGGCCTTGCGCAGTGAGGCATCCCGCTCGAGCCGGCGCACTAGCAGGCCCACCTCGTCGGGGGGCAGTTCGCCATCGAGCAAGGCAGACATCTGTTCGCGGATCTGGTTTGTCATCGGCGTGGACTCAATCGAGCAATGGCTTCAGGCTGCGGTCGATCGCCTCGCGGGCCCGGAAGATCCGCGAACGGACCGTGCCCACCGGGCACTCCATGGCCGCGGCGATCTCTTCGTAACTCAGGCCCTCGATCTCGCGCAGGATGATCGCCGTGCGCAGGTCTTCGGGCAGCTCTTCGACGGCGCGGTTCACCGTCTGGTGGATCTCCTCGGACAACGCCGCCGCTTCCGGCGTATCTGTGTCCTTCATCCGGGCATCGACGCTCGACTGCTCGGACTCGCTCAGGTCGGCCTCGTACTCGAGCGGCCGACGCTGGCGCGACGCCATGGTATTGCGGGCCGTGTTCACCGCGATGCGGTACAACCACGTATAAAACGCGCTGTCACCGCGGAATGAACCGAGCGCGCGATACGCCTTGACGAACGCTTCCTGGGCGACGTCCTCGGCCTCGGTGGGATCACGCAACAAACGCGCCACGAGCTTGATGACCTTGTGCTGGTACCGAAGGACCAGCAGGTCGAACGCGCCGCGCTCGTTCCGCTGGGCCCGCTTGACGAGTTCGAGGTCGCTCTGCTCGACGCCGGCGGCTGGCCGAGCGTGCTCTTCCCGAGACTCGTGCGGCTCAGTAGACCCGTCGGAGGGGGGAAAGTTCGCCATCGCCTTCATGGGCCGACGACGCGGGCCTGCGCCAGCAGCCGCACGGCGAGGGACCGCAGGAGCGGTCGCGGCACGTCGGCCGCGGTCAGCCACGCCCGGTAGGAACGCCCCTCCGCCCGCCAATGCAGCACGACGGATGGGCCGAGCAGTCGGGTACCGCGCCCCAGGTTGGCATCGATCCGGCGGCCATCCGCAAGCAGCAGGCGCCAGCCATGGGGCCCCCACACGGCCTGGGTGGGAACCGCTCGCGCACGTCGCAGGTGCCAGGCCAGAAGCAATCCCGCGGTCACGATCCCGGCCCCGCCCGGCAGTCCCGGGTGACGCCAGAGAGCGGCCTCGAGGACCGCGCCGCAGCCGAGGATCAGGAGCACGCTCAACCGATCCGCCAGCAGGCGCGGGGGCAGCTCAAGGTTCATGACGGATCCGGGCGATGACATGACGCAGCGAGGGGTCCGCGACGACGGTCCGGCCCACAAGATAACCGAAGAGTTCCGGATCCTGCAGTTCGATTATTCGTGCAAACGCCTGACGATCGGCGGGCGACGCCTGCGGGTATTCGCGCTCGAGAAAGCGCAGCAGAAGCACGTCGAGCTCCTTCATTCCGCGCCGGCAACGCCAGCGGAGGCGTCCCCGTTCCCGCTCTGCGTCGGCCGCCGCGTCCGGCGTCGGCGTGCTCAGTGCTGCCGCTCCGCGATCATGCGCTTGATCTCGCCGATGGCCCGGGCCGGGTTCAGGTCCTTCGGACAGGCCTCGGCACAATTCATGATCGTGTGGCAGCGATAGAGCCGGAACGGATCCTCGAGCTCGTCGAGGCGTTCGCCCGTCGCCTCGTCGCGCGTGTCGACGATCCAGCGGTAAGCCGCAAGCAACGCGGCTGGACCGAGGTAGCGGTCGCTGTTCCACCAGTACGACGGGCAGCTCGTCGAGCAGCATGCGCACAGGATGCAGGCCGACGGCTGGTCGATCTTCTCCTGGTCTTCCTTCGACTGCAGCCTCTCGCGGTCCGGCGGTGCCGGCGTGCGCGTCTGCAACCACGGCTTCACCGAGGCGTACTGCGCATAGAAGTTGGTGAGGTCGGGAACGAGGTCCTTGATCACCGGCATGTGCGGCAACGGATAGATCTTCACGTCGCCGCGGATTTCCGTCGTCGCCTTGGTGCACGCGAGCGTGTTGACACCGTCGATGTTCATCGCGCACGAGCCGCAGATGCCCTCGCGGCACGAGCGGCGGAACGTCAAGGTCGAGTCCACCTCGTTCTTGATCTTGATCAGCGCGTCGAGAACCATGGGTCCGCAGGCCGCGAGATCGACCTGGTAGCAATCCATGCGCGGGTTTTCGCCCGAATCCGGGTCGAAGCGGTAGATCCGGAACGTGCGCACGTCCTTCGCGCCGGCCGGTGCCGGGTGGGCCTTGCCGGGGCGGACCTTGGAGTTCTCGGGGAGTTTGAATTGCGCCATGAGACCGGGAGAAAGGGGATAGGGGATGGGGGATGGGGGATCGCGCGTCGCGGCCTCAGTAGGTGCGGGCCTTGGGCGGGATGGCCTCGACGTCGCTCGTCAGGCTGTTGAGGTGCACCGGGCGGTAATCGATGCACACGCGACCCTGGTCGTCGGCCCACGCGAGCGTGTGCTTCAACCACTCGCGGTCGTCGCGATCCTTGTAGTCCTCGCGCGCGTGCGCGCCGCGGCTTTCCTTGCGGTTCTCGGCCGACTGCATCGTGACCAGCGCCTGGCCGAGCAGGTTGTCGAGCTCGAGGGTCTCGATCAGGTCGGTGTTCCAGACCAGCGAACGGTCGGTCACCTGCACGTCGCCGAACGAGGCGTGCACCGCGGCCAGCTTCTCGACGCCCTCGGCCAGCGACTCACCGGTGCGGAACACGGCGGCGTGGTTCTGCATCACGCGCTGCATGTCGAGCCGGATGTCGGCCGTGCGCCGCGAGCCGCTCGCATTGCGGAAGCGATCCAGACGACTCACTGCGAGGTCGCCGGCATGCCTGGGCAGCGCCTTCTGGGTCGCGCCCGGCTTGGTCGTCGTGGCGCAATGGCGCGCCGCTTCCCGGCCGAAGACGACCAGGTCGAGCAGCGAGTTCGAGCCGAGCCGGTTGGCCCCGTGCACGGACACGCACGCAGCCTCGCCCACGGCCATCAGGCCAGCCACGACCGAGTCCGGATTGCCATCGCGCAACGTCACGACCTCGCCATGCACGTTGCAGGGGATACCGCCCATGTTGTAGTGCACCGTGGGCAGCACCGGGATCGGTTCCTTGTTGACGTCCACGCCCGAGAAGATCCGCGCCGTCTCGGCGATGCCGGGCAGCCGCTCCTGGATCACGGCCGGGCCGAGATGCTCGAGGTGCAGGTGGATGTGGTCCTTGAGCGGACCGACGCCGCGACCTTCGCGGATCTCAATCGTCATCGAACGGCTGACGACGTCGCGCGACGCGAGGTCTTTCGCGTTCGGAGCGTAGCGCTCCATGAAGCGTTCGCCCGCGGAGTTCGTCAGGTAGCCGCCCTCGCCTCGCGAGCCTTCGGTGATCAGGCAACCCGCGCCGTAGATGCCGGTCGGGTGGAACTGCACGAACTCCATGTCCTGCAGAGGCAGGCCCGCGCGGAGCACCATGCCGCCGCCGTCGCCGGTGCAGGTGTGGGCCGAAGTGCACGAGAAGAACGCGCGGCCGTAGCCACCGGTTGCGAGGATCACCTTCTGCGCGCGGAACCGGTGCAGCGTGCCGTCGGACAGGTCGAGGGCGACCACGCCACGGCAGGCGCCGTCCTCCATGATCAGGTCGATCGCGAAGAACTCGATGAAGAAGCGCGCTTCGTGCTTCAGCGACTGCTGGTAGAGCGTGTGCAGCATCGCGTGGCCGGTGCGGTCCGCCGCGGCGCAGGTGCGCTGCGCGATGCCCTTGCCGTAATGCGTGGTCATGCCGCCGAAGGGCCGCTGGTAGATGCGGCCGTCCTCGGTGCGGGAAAACGGCACGCCGTAGTGTTCGAGTTCGATCACCGCGGCGGGCGCTTCCTTGCACATGAACTCGATGGCGTCCTGGTCGCCGAGCCAGTCCGAGCCCTTGATGGTGTCGTAGAAATGGAATCGCCAGTCGTCCTCGCCCATGTTGCCGAGGGCGGCGCTGATGCCGCCTTGCGCGGCCACGGTGTGGCTGCGGGTCGGGAAGACCTTGGTCAGGCACGCCGTCGAGAGTCCCGCCTCCGCCAGGCCGAAGGTGGCGCGTAAGCCGGCGCCGCCCGCGCCGACGACGACGACGTCGTAAGTGTGATCCGTGAACGTATAGGGGCTCATGCCGCGACTCCGAAGGCGATGCGCAGCACCGCGAGCACGCCGATCACGGCGGCGACGACGAGCGCGAACTTGACGACGAGCAGGGCGGCGAGACGCTTGCCGTGGTCGGCCACGTAGTCCTCGAGCACGACCTGCAGACCGAGCAGCGCGTGATAGGCCGCGGTGACCACCAGCAGCACCGCCAACGCCGAGGAGATTGGCGAGGCCAGCCAGCCCACGACGTTGGCGTGTGACGCGCCGCCCAGCGACGCGAGGGCCGCGACGAACCAGCAGCCGAGCAGGACAAGCGCCGCGGCGCTGACTCGCTGGACGTACCAGTGACCGGCGCCACCCTTCGCCGAGCCGAGGCCGGTCACGCGGCGCAGTGGGCTACGCAGGCTCACGACGCGCCCCCGAGGCCGGCGCGAAGCACCATCCAGAGGACCAGGCCGAGCGCCAGCGCGCCGACTGCAACGGCCCAACCGCTCTTCCTTGCCGTCCGGGTATCGAAGCCGTGGCCGAGATCGAAAAACAGGTGCCGCACGCCGTTCAACAGGTGGTAGCAGAAGCTGAGTGCCGTGCCGAGCAGGAACAGCTGCACCGGCGGCGAACCGAGAATGCCGACTGCCGTCTGGTACCTCGCTGGCCCGGCCGCCGCGGCGGCGAGCCAGTAGATGAGCACGAAGAAACCGAAACTGAGCAGCACGCCGGTGATCCGGTGCAGGATCGACAGCGTGTTCGTGTACTGCCAACGGTAGTGCAGGAAAGGGGACAGCGGCCGCGCGCGCTGGGCCATTTTCGATTACCTCCAGGGGTCGCCGCTAAAAGTCGATGCAGCGTCCGGCCTTCTCCCAGTCGCCATAACGAGTGGGGTCGGGACCGTCCCGACCGCCAATCTCGCGTGGGCGCGCGGGCGCCGGCGTCGGCTCGGGCGACGTCGCATCAGCGGGCGCGGGTTCGACGGGCTTTTGTTGCGGTGCATTCATGTCGTCAACGGCCAAGTTTGCCAGATCCGTGAGCCATTCACCATCTTGAAACTAAAGGCAAAATTCGCGGCGGCGGGATCGATTCAAAGTGGCTCCGGAAGATGCGCTGCGGCAGGCCCAAAGCCTGGCGCCGGCAGGTAAGATCCGCCTCACTAGCATGACCGAACCCACCCAGAGCATCCATCCGATCCTGCTGCCCTTCCTCGGCGTGCTGCGCATTCGAGGCGAGGACGCCGCCCGCTTCCTGCAAGGACAGTTGACCAACGACACCCGACTGCTTGCAGACGGGCGCACGCAACTCTCGGCCTGCAATACGCCCCAGGGTCGCGTCGTCGCACTGCTGCGCCTGCGCCAGACCGACGACGCAATCTACGCGCTGCTGCCACAGGAACTCGCAGCGACGGTCGCCGCCTCGCTTCGACGTTTCGTGCTGCGCGCCAAAGTGGATCTGCAGGTTGCGACCGACCTGCAGGTCGCCTGGGCCGCGCGGACGCCGACTGCGATCCCGGAACCGGCCGCGAGCGAGATCGTAGCGTTCGACTACGCCCCGGATCGCCAGGTCATCGCCGCGCACGGTACGACCCTGCGCGCGATGACCGGCCTGTCCCGCGAACGACTGCACCCGGAGATCGAGAACGAGTGGCGAGCCGCCGACATCACGGCCGGCCTGCCGCAGGTCTTCGCGGCGGCGTCGGGCTCGTTCGTGCCGCAGATGCTGAACCTCGATCGGCTCCACGCGATCAGCTTCACCAAGGGTTGCTACACCGGCCAGGAAATCGTCGCGCGCACGCAGCACCTCGGGCGGATCAAGCGCCGGACGCTCCGTTACCGATTGCCGCCTGGCCCGGAACCGGCACCGCTCGCCGGGCTGTCACTCGCTGGCCAGAAGGTCGCAGAAGTCGTCATGAGCGCGACTCGCGACGGGGCCGTCGAACTGCTCGCAGTGACGAGCCTCGAGGCGCTCGGGCGCACGCTGGTGGCCGAGGATGGCAGGGAGGCCGTGCCGGTGGAACTGCCCTACGAGATTGGAAGCGGATAGCGGATAGCGAATAGTAAGAAGGTGCCCCCGCCCGTGCAGTCGACACTTCCGACTATCCGCTATCCGCTATCCGCTTCCTACTCCGGCCGCATATGCGGAAACAGCAGCACGTCCCGGATCGACGGCTGGTTGGTGAACAGCATCACCAGCCGATCGACGCCGATGCCGAGGCCCGCGGTCGGCGGCAACCCGTACTCGAGCGCACGGATGTAGTCCGCGTCGTAGAACATCGCCTCCTCGTCACCTGAGGTCTTCCGCGCGGCCTGTTCGCGGAAGCGGGCCGCCTGGTCGTCGGGATCATTGAGCTCCGAAAAGCCGTTGGCGAGCTCGCGGCCGCCCACGAAGAACTCGAACCGGTCGGTAATGAACGGATCAGCGTCGTTGCGCCGCGCGAGCGGCGAGACCTCGGCGGGATATGCGCAGACGAAGGTTGGCTGCAGCAGGCTCTCCTCGGCGGTCTTCTCGAAGATGTCGATCTGCAGCTTGCCTGCACCGTCGCCGGTCGCGGGCTTGATGCCTAGCTGTGCGCACACTCCGCGCAGATACTCGACATCGCGCAGTCGGGCGCGCTCGATGCCCGGAGTGAAGTCCACGATGAGCTCTTCCACGGTGACCCGGCGGAACGACGTGCCGAAGTCGTAGGTGTCGCCCTGGTACTCGACCTGGCGCGTGCCGAGCAACGTGTCGGCCAAACCCTGGAACAACCGCTCGACCAGCTCCATCAGGTCGCGGTGATCCGCGTACGCCTGGTACAGCTCGAGCATCGTGAACTCGGGGTTGTGCCGGGTCGACAGCCCCTCGTTGCGAAAATTCCGGTTGAGCTCGTAGACGCGCTCGAAGCCGCCCACGACGAGCCGCTTCAGGTACAGCTCCGGCGCAATGCGCAGGTACATGTCGACGTCGAGCGCGTTGTGGTGCGTGATGAACGGTTTAGCGACGGCACCGCCCGGGATCACCTGCATCATCGGCGTCTCGACTTCCATGAAGTCGAGCGCCTCGAGGAAGCTGCGCAGGTAGTGAATGATCCGGTTGCGACGCTGGAAGACCTGGCGGCTCTCGTCGCTCATGATCAGGTCGACGTAGCGCTGCCGGTAGCGGCTTTCGACATCAGCGAGCCCGTGCCATTTGTCCGGCAACGGGCGCAGCGACTTCACCAGCAGTCGCAGCTGCTCGACCTTGATCGTCAGCTCGCCGGTCTTCGTCTTGAACAACGTGCCCTCGGCGCCGAGGATGTCGCCGACGTCCCAGCCCTTGAACTCGTCGTGGACGGCGCCGAGCGTGTCCTGCTGCAGGAACACCTGCATCAGGCCACTGCGGTCCTTGAGCTTGGCGAAGCTCGCCTTGCCCATCACGCGCTTGAACATCATGCGCCCGGCGATCGCCGCCCGCGTCGGGTGGGCCTCGAACCACTCGGGTGGATGCTCGCCGTAAGCGAGGTGCAGCTGCTCGGCCGTCGAGTCGCGCCGGAAGTCGTTCGGAAACGCCCCGCCCCGTTCGCGCAGCCGCTCGAGCTTCGCGCGCCGCTCCGCGATCAGGTGGTTGGTCTGCGCTTCGGTCGGCGGGGTCTGGTTCGTTTCCGTCATCTGCTGCCCTCTAGTTGAGGGGATGGGGGATAGGGAATGGGGGATAGTCGGAGGAGCCGTTGATGCTGCCAACGAGGTGGCCGACGGCAACCGCACCGCAAATCTGCCGCCCTTCCTACTATCCCCTATCCCCTATCCCCTATCCCCTATCCCCTATCCCCTTACAAACCCTGTTTCAAACTCGCTTCCAGGAACGGATCCAGGTCGCCATCCAGCACCGCCG
>Ga0209262_10000114_pt1 | contig 49473 bp, 61 predicted proteins | sample Lowcelwee11metaG_FD_187171 | JGI IMG/M metagenome (GOLD analysis project Ga0209262, IMG submission 187171) | Freshwater pond sediment microbial communities from the University of Edinburgh, under environmental carbon perturbations - Low... | ecosystem: Environmental > Aquatic > Freshwater >... | reverse complement strand
ATGGGATTGGCGATGAAACAATCGGTCGGACATTTGGAAAAAATGAACAGCGACGTTCGTGCACTACGCGACCGTCTCGAAGACGCCATCTCTCAGCTGCCTGACACTATCGTTGTCGGAGATCGTTCACGCCGCACACCCAACACCATCCTCATCTCATTGCGCGGTATCGAGGGTGAATCGATGCTATGGGATCTTAACCGCGCTGGCATCGCCGCTTCGACGGGGAGTGCATGTGCTTCCGAATCGCTCGAAGCCAATCCCGTTATGAGCGCTATCGGAGAAGACCCTGAACTCGCCCATACGGCGATCCGACTCAGCCTCAGCCGCTTTACGACCGCCGATGAGATCGATTACGTGATCGAGGTATTTATCAAAGCGGCGGAACGTCTGCGCTCTATCTCCTCAACCTACGCCTACACGAACGAAGTGGGCTGATGCGCCCCTACCGCAATATCAGCGATGCGGAGCTCGAAGCGTTCGGTGCAAGTCGCGAATGGGACAGAGAATTTCTCCTCTCCCTAGCGCTCCCCGCACACATTCTATGGGTACATACTGCCAGAGAAAAATATCATCGCCTTGATCCTCATGACCCTTCCTTGATACGTAGTATCACAATAGAGCGTATACAAGGGGATGTGATCAAAACCGATTTCGGAAGCTACTCTCTCGATACGGGGAAAAATATATTTTATGCATGCGGCTGTAAAAAGTTTTGTGATTGTTACGGGCAGCTTTATCCCCTTATACAAAACACCCAAAAATCAGCGTCTTTGTAAAAACACTCTGTTCTTACACAAATACTTCATCGATGTGCTATTATTATATGCTAAATTTGACTAAAGGTTTTTGATGGCTCAGACAGAAAATGAAGCTTATTTGATTACAGAAAATGATGTCTGCAGCAAGCTTTTTCAATCGGCTATTGACACTCAAACCAATTTGATTATTCTCATGCATCACCATACACCTATACTTTTTAATAAAGCTTTTCAAGATTTTACCGGTATGCCGAATGTCAAAATGTTCCTTCGTGAATTCGGTTCCCTTTTAAACCGTTTTGTACCCCACGATGCTTATTTTCACGCCGGTAAAACCGATAATCCCGATATGTGGACTGAGACTTTTTTGAGTCTGCCAGAGTCTGAGAGAATCGTCAGTATGATCAATTACCGTGCTGAACCGTACGCTTTCGCGGTTACTATCAAAGAACCGGTAGAGGACTATACGATTATCTCTTTTACCGATATTTCTCAGGATCTTATCAAACGGATTATGATCGAGAATGATGTTAGTATCGACAAAGAGAGCGGTGCATTCAACAAAGATTATTTTATCCATACCTCTAAAAGTTTTCAGAACGCAGCAGAGTTTAATCAAAAAGCGATCGGTATTACTATGATAGAGCTGATGTCATCCGATGGAGAAGCCGATAGATATTTGCGTGACTTTACTTCCAGCATCAAAAGCAATATCCGTCAAAGCGATATGCTCGTACGATGGGAGAAAAAGATCTTTTTACTCGCGTATCTGGTTGATACCTCAGAAAATGCGATGAAGTTTAGCCGAAAACTTCTAACGGTAATGAGGGAAGAGCCTTTTGAAAACTTAAAAACAATCAGTATGCGGCTAGGAACAACCGTACAAATTGACCGTGAAGAGATGGAAGATATTATCCTCCGTGCCCAAACTGCACTCCATCATTCCTCGGATGATTCAAAAACAACCCTTCTCTAATCTTTACTCGAAATTCACCATAGGGACATCTAATAAAAATAGATGAGCATCCCTATTGGCCGTAATTTCAAACGGTTCATCCCCTATTACATGAAGCTCATCCAAACATTTGAGTGTGTGACCGCATGCATTGACCTCACCATCTAGAACAAACAAGAGCCTTCCATACCCCGATTTGACAGGGTCAGAAACCAATGTATGACCGAAATAGAGATGCGATACCCGGATATTGACATCCTGCGTTATTCGCAACGAGTTTTTTCGTCCGTTTCCGCTGATAATAAGTGCCCATCGGTTAAGTCTATCCATATCGCATGAACGTTGTTCATATCGAGGTACAAGACCTTGTTTGCGGGGAATTATCCATAATTGCACTAATTCGGTTTTATCAATAGCAGAAGGGTTATGTGCTAATAGCTTTAGAGAATTTCCGGCAGAAATGTACTGAATTTGCCCTGCCCTGACCACTTCTTGGGTGCCGTTCATATCGTGATGTTCCAATACACCTTGAGTAATAATAGAGACCACTTCTATATCTCGATGAGGATGAAGTTCATACCCCCCTAAGGGTTCAATGACCGTCTTATTCAAAAGACATAGCGCCCCAAATCTATCTTTTTCACTATTGTTGTAATCACAATGATTGAGAAAGGAGCCTTTTTCGGGTATACCTTCTTTACCGGCTCGATGGAGAGATACTTTCATAGCGAATCCCTTTTTCAAAAAGGAGAGTCCTCTTTGTCTTTGTTTACTGATCGGATTTTGCACATTATAACATTTAAATATAAACTTTTATTAATAAAAAGAAACTATTTATATTTTACTTCATCCGAGAAAATCAAACATCGTATTCAGCTCCCAGTTCCGAACGGGTAAGACGAAGCCTCTCAGCCAATACTGCCGCAAGAGAGAACATAAAATGGAGCGATGCTTTTTTGTGAAGTTTTGAGAAAATATCGTATGCTTCACGTGAAATACAATACACATCCGTATCACTTCCCGCAACGGTGTCGGTATAGTGAGGTGCCCCTTCCAAAAATGAAAACTCTCCGAAAAAGTTATTTTGCCCCAGGGTGCTGAGATGAACACTCTTGCGCCCGGGGTAAGGGAGCATAATTCTCACCGAACCTCGGCGAATCAGAAAAATCTCTCCGTTTCCTTCCCCTTCTGAATAGATTATTTCCCCTTTTTTATAGGTTCGGAGTTCGGCAAGACTCCGTATCTCCTCTAGCGTCTCCTCTTTTCTCCCTTTAAACAGATCGAAATTGCTCAAATCCAGAAGTTCTTCCCCTTTTTGTTCTACCAGCCCCGCTTTAATAATTTTATCTTCTGCCCACTCTATCGCATCATCCAAATCATCAAAGACTTTTATCGGACTCAAGTGTTTGAGCAATCCGACATGGTTAAAATAACTTTCCAAATCATCTCCGCTAGGGAGCTTGTGCGGCAATCGGCATAAAAGTAGATAGCCGTCACGGTCATGAAGAATATCTTTGATTTGTAATAAAATATGTGCCGCCGTCAAATCAACGGTCTGTACCCGCTTCATATCCATAATAATGTATTTTTTGTGCTGCAAATCTTCTTGTAAAATCGTGTAAAGCTGATTGGCCGTTCCGAAAAAAAGACTTCCGTGCAACTCATAAACGGAAAAATCGCTTCCGTTACTACGGAGAAGATTCTCCTCGTCTTTGCATCGTACAATCTTGCTTCTCGCTTCAGTGCCGTCAAGATGGCGGTACACTACTGAAGCTCCGATTTGCTGTGCGATATAAAGGATAACTGCCAAGATCAGCCCTACCCCCGCCGCCGCGATCAAGCTCACGGAGAGTGCCGTAACGGCAACCGCAACAATAATAAAAAAATCAAGTGCCGTTTGACGTGATTTCAAGAGTTTGACACTGTGCCGATCGATCATACGCAAGCCGATCACGATCAATATTCCCGCCAATGCGGCAACCGGAATCCAAGCGATAAAGGTTGCCAGTACGAGAAACGCAACAACCGCCATAACCCCCTCAATAAATCCGGAAAGTCGTGTTTTGCCACCGCTGGATATGTTTACCATCGTCGCCCCCATCGTACCTGAACCCGGCATCCCCCCGATCAATGCTGAAACAATGTTACCGGAGCCTTGGGCTATCAGTTCTTTATTGGAGTTGTGAAAAGAGTGGGTCATCGAATCGAGGATAACGCATGTTTTTAGGGTATCGATGGAGAGCAATGCTGCCAAAGTCAATGCCGGAACCAAAAGAAGTGCCATATCGTCCCATCCGATATACTGCATAGTTTCAAAACGCCCTGTAAACATCTGGGCAAAATTGATCCCCTCACTCCCCCCTAACTCACCAATAACAAAAGGGTTATTCGCCTGAAGCAAAGAGGGATCGATCAAACCAAAGGCAAAATAGGCTCCGATTCCGACGACCAATGCGGTAATTACCGCAGGAATAGCACGAAATAGTTTGTTGGCGTAGAGCATCGTCACAATGGTTACCAACCCCACTGCAATACTCTGCCATTGCCAGGCACTCGTTATCTGAAACGAATCCCAAAAATGGGTCCCCTGAGGAAGCCCTAAAAATATCGGAGCCTGTGATGCAAAGATATAGAGTCCTACCCCGCTTAGATATCCGCTGACAACCGGAAAAGGCATGTATTTGATCAGTTTTCCCAACCCTATCACACCGAAAGTGATCTGAAACACCCCTGCAATCAAAGCAACGATCATCAACATCACAAAAACAAGATCAGCCCCTACACCTTGATTAATATACTGCAGAGCAAAAGCAGCTAATACGGCAGCCGCAGGGGCACTCGGAGCAGAAATTAACCGTTCCGTCCCCCCCATAAGTGATGCGACAACGCCTATCGCCGCCACCCCTAAAATACCGGCAACCGCACCGTAAGCGCCATAGTGTCCACCGATTACCGCATAGATCGTGACTCCAAACGCTATCGCTGCAGGCAACGCCACCAGCATTGCCGCCGTTCCGCCCCAAAAATCACCTAGAAAGTTTTCTCGTTTAAACATCAAACCCAATCCAATACCCAATCAAAATCGTTAAAGTAATTTATTGTATCTAAAATAGGGGTTTGATGGGTGATTTACGATTATTTTAATTTTAATATTGATAATAGGTAAGAGATTTAGATGTTCAGTATATATGCAATATATAATAACTATTTAGAATATTCAACATTATAATTAATTTTTTAAGGTTTATCACCATAAAATATAATTATCTAAAACAAGGATTATAATATGAAAATGAGCATGTTGGCAGGAGTGCTTCTTTGCAGCAGTCTAATGGCTGAAGACAATGGATTGTATTTAGGAGTTGAAGCAGGTATTAGTTACCAAAAAAATAAAGAAAGTTATAGACATACTTTTCTTCCTAGCAGTAATTACGATGAAAATCTAAAGAACAAAAGTGCTTCTTATGGTATTAATCTAGGATACTATTTTAATGCAAATAATCGTGCGTATGCTTTTTATCAATATATTAGCAAAGGGGACTACGTTTCTCACACAAATGCATATGGTGCAGGTTATGATTATTTGTTTGGTGATTCATCACTCAAACCATTCGTTGGGGCATTGATTGGATACTCAACATTCAGAAATGGAGATTTTAACCCTAAAGGGATGGCATACGGCGGACAAATTGGTGTTAATTATAAAATTACTGACAATTTTTCTATGGACACTGGATACCGTTACTTGATTTCAGATTCAGAATCTGTTGAAACAACACCTACAACCGTTTTTACTTCTGAAGGTGTCAGTTTTCAATCATTTTTCTTAGGCGCTAATTATAAGTTTTAGCAAAATCTTCGATACAAAAAGAAATAGGTGATAACCGTCCCTTTTTCTTTGGCTAAATGTTTAACTTTTTAAATAAAATCAGGCTGTCCCCTTTTTATTTAACGACATTGATACGGACTTTCACTGGAGAGTTGTTCTCCCGTCTTTGCATCACGAATAACAATGACCGATTTTGGGAAAGCTGAACACATACCGTTGCGTACCATATAAATGCTCGATCCCTCTACGGTCATTTTCGTATTCTTAGTTAAAAGTTCTCCAGATGAGTTATACGCATCCACATTATAATATCCAGACATTGTCATGCATCCAGAAAACATTATGCCGATTATAATTGTTCCCATTAAATATTTCATTGTTACGTCCTTAATTTATTTTATTCACAAGTTGGTACCCATTTATTTTGGGCTAGTTGTTCTGCATCTAATTTTAATTGTCCATATACCTCTTTCAGTATTCGGCTTTTATCTTCGGACGAAAGTTGTTGAAACACAGGCGTTCGAACCCCGTACTGTAAGATGAGAGTTCCATCACATTCGGTAGGATGAAAACTTTTTTGAACATCAGCTTCGAAATGTAAATGTTCACGAGAAGGCTCAAAAATCAGCAAAGCATATCCATGATCTTCTTTTTGATAAAGTGAATAATGAGGCACAGGTTTACGATTATCTAACCCTCCTTTCATGGCTGTAATAAACTCTAAAGGCTCAAGTTTACGTTTGTAATACTGCAATGTAATTAAACGGTTCCAATTCTCAACCAGCTCATTATCGGTTGTATATTCGTAAAGTGCTACATCCGCATTTTCATTCTGAAACGCTAATATGTACTGTTTACCGAACAACTCCATACTCTTTGGCGGGACAAATGATTCTGCAAATACACAAGATTTTATAAGTAAAGCCAAAAACAATACTTTACCTACTCCATGTTTTATGACCATACATTCTCTCCTTATTTTCAAATAACAATATAAATCCATCTTTCCCTATTTTCTATTTTTGTGACTTCTATATCTTAATTTGCAGAATCTAGCAGTGCTGATTCTTTTACATAAAAAGTCGTTTGATGATCTCTTCTACTAGGATATACTTCACACCACCCATTTCCAAAGCATTGCTTGATTGGTATTACAACATAAGATAAGTGAGGTGAAGATATATGACTCTCTATAACAAATTTCCCATGCTCATCTTTGATATAGTAAAATTGATTTGGGTCATCTTCCCAATCATCTACTTTAATATTTTTTTGAGCAGCTTTTATATATTCTTCCCTAGTGCCGCTCACTTGATATAGTGTGGCACCATTGTCTATTGCTTCTTTAAACTTTTCATCCGACATATTATCATCAACAAAAATAAATTCTTTAAGATTTCTTTCAAAATCACGTTTTTTATTTTCCATATATTGTGTTCTAGTTAAGTATGAACGCCAAAATTTCCTACTTGACTTGACTCTTTTTAAATCCTCCTGAGGTATTTCTTTCCCTTGATAGTCAAAATATTTAATGATGTAATTATCTCGTTTCTTCTCAGCCGCAGCTCCATAGTCACTGGTGCTACTTCCTAGCATTTTGCTCTCTTCAATATTTGGATTTATATACCATCGCGCCGTATAAAAACCACTTTCTATAGTTTTTACTCCCCTTAAGCCTACACATCCACTTGAAAATATTATTAGAGATATTAAAAAAAAATTGTTAAAAATTCTCATTATTCTACCTTTTCATTTAATAATCTTTCTTTTGCTTCTTTAGCTGCACCATAGTTTTCTGTGCCATGTCCCGGCTCAAACCAAGTCGTAGGAATAAAAATATTTTGAGGATTAGCTACATAATCACCGTCATTTTTTTCAATATCATCTTTATTAATACCAAATATTTTTTCTACTGTTAAACTCGGTAAAGGCGATCCGTAACTATGATATGTGTTAGTATTTGTATTCGCTCCTGCTTTTGCAGTAATGTTTCCTTGTGAATGCATATATATTACCCAAGCTGTACCATTGTTTTGTAAGACTTCATCTTGTTTACTGATACCTGTTTGAATACCAAATTGATTTAATAATAAATCTGTTGCTGATTCTAAAGTATCTCCTATAATGCCGTGAGTTGGATTATACCAGTTTTGATATGGCAAGTCTCCTATAAGGTTATTGCCACCCTCTATTGCATCAGGCAATGTATTAGATTGTCCATTAAGATACACTCGTGTACTACTTAAATCACCTACAATTTTAAAATTACTATCTTTATCTCCTGCAATAATAGGTACATTTGCTAACAATCCACCATGATTTGCTTCTGTTGGCAAGATGCCACCTGAAACTGTTGCCAAAGTCTCCCAAACAGTACCCGCGACAGCTTCAACGGGATTATTACTTTTTGAATTTGGAAGAGTCTTAGCTATAGTATTCATATTTTCATCCATATCATTGTATTGTTGCTTGATCTCCTCTTGTCCTTTTTTATCTAACATCCTTGTATCCAACGTAGCATCGACTTTAGTTCCAGTATTGGAACTGTAAAGCTCTTTATCCACCTTGGTCACATCACGGTTTAGGTTGGTCGTATCAGTAGAGTTTGCCGTATCTGTGATAGCGATATTCCCCTCTCCTACCGTTGCAAGTGTTTTACCAACACTGGTATCGGTAGAGGTATTAAATGCTAAGCGTGGAGAGTTGATCGTGGTTGTGGTTTTATCCTCTGTATTTTTGGTATCGGGTTTTGGGTCTTTGGTTTCAGGGGTGAGTCCGATATTAGCACCGATACTAAACCCTGTAGCGGAGTTATAGTGGGTGTCGGTGAGGTTTTCAGTAGTGAGTGTGGTAAAATCCCCCCTATGAAACTACTCTCTTCCGATACTCGTCTAGGCATTTTGTATATGCTGATCGCTTCGTTTTTATTTGCCCTAACAATGGTATTTGCCAAACTCCTCTCAGGTTCTATGGGGTCGGTCGAAGTGACGTTTTGGCGTAACGCTATCGGATTGGCCGTTATCGGCGTATTTGTTTTGCGCAAACCGATTCATAACATCGGAGGCAAACCAATCACCCTCATTTTCCGTGGGGTTATCGGTACGATTGCATTACTCACCTTTTTTTATACAATCAGTGCTACTTCCCTCTCTAATGCCATCGTCTATGCTAAAACGGAGCCGATTTTTACCGCTCTTCTAGCTTTTTTACTGCTAGGTGAGAAATTAAAATCACACGCCCTCCTCGCTGTTATCGTCGGATTTGCGGGGGTGGCGATGCTCAGCGGTTTGGAAATGGGGTATTTGCATATTATGGGGATTTTGACAGGGTTTCTCTCCGCCTTGGCCTACACCAGTGTACGAAGTCTCAAAGCCTACTATGATGAGCGAACCGTCGTCCTCTCGTTTATGGTGTCAGGTGTAGTGATCCCTCTCATTCTGATGATGATAGCGGAATATACGACCTCAGAGCTGTTTACCTTTGCCCTTAGCCCCTTTGTTATGCCGATGGGGAATGAGTGGATATGGATTGCTCTGATGGGAATTGCCGCCGCTTTCGGACAAGTGTATATGACCCGTGCCTATTTTTATGCCAAAGCGGGAATCGTCAGTACGGTCAGTTATTCTGTTGTTTTGTTCGCGACGTTTTTCGGGATTTTGTTAGGAGATGTTCTCCCTACCCCTATGATAGTGGCGGGGGGGATATTGATTATAGTGAGCGGTATTTTACTCTCTCGGCAAAAATAGGCGTTTACAATTTAATATGTTTCGTTAAATCGTCCCCTAATTGATCGAGGGGCATTTTTTTAACTTCAGGTTGCTCTTTTTTCGGGACAGCCATTCCGCTGATATTCCCTTCTCTCGGGACTGATACAACTTCAGAAGGTATCTCTTCTTCAACCGTTTCAACCGTTGTATTCCCATCAGAGATACGTTTCTCTTCCAGATAGGCATCTAAAAAAAATGCTTTAAACAGTAAAAAAGCAATAGCAAAGATAAAAGCGTACATAACCAAACGCATCAATCTACCTCCCAGGCTAATGAATAACGTATTTTATCGTATATTGTTAACCATTTTTAAATAGCTTTTGGTTAAAACAAAAAACTAAGGTGATCAAGCAGTATGTTGAGCGATGAGAAGTGATCCACGGACAGAAGCTTTAAATATTTTCATTTTTTCCTGCGTAATTACCGCCATGGCGCATTCACGCTCTTTTTTTATCTGCGCGTAAAGAGTTGCTGTAGGATTGATTCGTGTCTGATGAATCAGTTCATGGATTGTATCATCGAAGAGCGTACTTTTATACGGGGAAAGATGATCATATAGTGCCATAAAAAGTGCACGTTGCTCTTCATCCATTTTACATGAATCATCGGTGATTTTCAGAGCAACCGTCACCGCACAATCACAACCAAAGGTATCGAGATCGCTGGCCACTCTCGCAATAGGAGTCACATTATCCTACTTCTTCTAACTCTTCAGGCTCTTCTTGAACCAGTTTTCCGATGCCCCGTTCAGTAAGGGGAATATCCATACGATAGCTTTTGGCTTTGTAGGTTGGAGATTTGAGTTTGCCCTCTTTGCTGTAACCTAGTTTGTAGATCTCTTCATTACGGAAGTGTTCGTCAAATTCAGCGGTAAACGGCATATCCCACGTAATACATCCGATACTCGGACAAATTGCCGCACATTGAGGATCATCATACAATCCGACACATTCAACACATTTGTCAGGTTGAACATAATACTGTTTTTTCCCCGTCGGATTGGAGGTGTCATCCACAATCGCGTTGACGGGACATTGTTGCAAACACGCATCACAAGTGATGCAGGTATCGTTGATAATAACAGCCATTAGAGTAGTTCCTTATCTTTAGATGTGTGGACGATTCGAAGAAGCCACGGCGGCGGATTGCCCAATAAAAGTTCTTGAAGCTTTACAATCGTCTCATCGATTCGATCATTTTCACCGGAGCGTACCGGATAGATTTTCGAAGCCAGTACCATTTTTGAAGCAGTAGGCCCTATGGCAGTACAATAGAGAATATCGGCCTCTTTGATCGTACTGATTTTATAGGCGAGTTTTTCGTGTTCATCTTCAATCGCATCTTCCGAACTGTCAAGCGTTTTGACATACTCAGCACTCTCGGCGGTGATACGATAAAGCTCAAAGCTTTTCGACCACCCAAAATGTTGATTGACACTTACACCGTCGGTAGAGGCGAATGCGATGAGCACGACAGATCCTTACTAAACCGCTACTGCTTCGCGAGCTTCGCGCTGTGCAATAGAGATATCATCACGGAAAGTTTGAGGAGCCACTTCAGGAGAGAGAAGGCCCCGTTTTTTCGACTCGCTGATCACATACTCAGAGCTGTTGACATAATAGTCATTGAACTCAGCCGTGTATGGCATATCCCAAACGATACACCCTTCAGTTGGACATGCCGCCGCACATGCAGGTGTCGTAGCATGTCCGACACACTCGATACATTTTTCCGGTTTTACATAGGTATATTCCCAATCCTCACGCGGAGAATCACCCTCACTCGCGATTGCCGATACCGGACATTCGTCGATACACGCATCACAGTTAATACATAAATCAGTTATTAATACAGCCATTTTTTACTCCTTATGTGGCTTGATATAATTTTTCTTTGCATTTTTCATACGAGATACTATCCATCAAGGGAGTGAGTTTAATATCTACCGCTTTCAGCAGCAGTGTCACATTGCATCCCTCGCAAAGCTCCATACGCTCGAATGCATCGGTCGTAATCAGAGAATTGAGCTTTCCGCATGGGGTATTGACACTTACTTCGCTGAGAACCAATCCCTTACGAAAATGTTGCAGTTCACCGTTGAGATGATTTTCAATCGATACACTCCCCTCCTTTGCACCTTTACAGATCGCGATTGCTGCCTCTTGAACACGGCATTCAACCTCATCGCCGATACGAAGCCATTTAGGGAGCTGGGTTTTGAGAAGTTTTAATTCAGTATTATTAGCGCGTACTGTAATACAGCTAAAAAACTGATCGCTTTTAATCTCTTCCACTCGTGCCGCAAAGGTATTCATCTGATTTTTCCTTTCAGGAAATACGCCAACGGAATAAAATCCCGATTGGCTACGCTAACGCTGAGTTTTCTTCGGCAGAAAGCCCAAATGTTGCACATTTTACACCTCCTACCAGAGATAGATCACAATTTTTTTATCAATAACTTTTTCATACTGTTCCAAAATCATCCCTGCCGTAGACGTAGGTCCAAGGTGGCATCCCGAGCACGCACCCAGATAACGAAGCCAGATTTCAGGTGTATCTCCACTGACATAATTGACCAATTCTACCCCGCCGCCGTCACTTGCGAGGATAGGAGCGAGGTTATCGGTGATAACCGATTCAACTTTAGCACGCTGGGAGGATTCATCCATCATTCGAAACGTAACATTTATGTCGGTTGCTGCACTTTGGTTACTTACGTAAGTGAGGAGTGCATGAGCTTGTGCTTCTCCTGCATGGGCAGCTTTAATCATCCATTTCATAGAGGTGAGGACATCATCGTTGCGGAGCAAAATACCTAGTTTGAGTTGAGCGGTTGGCATGTTTGCCTCTGCGGCTACACTATAGTAACGGATCGATTGCTCTTTATCGGCGCTGACACCGATTCCGTTTTCATACATACCGCCGAGATAAAACGAAGCAACTTCATGACCTTGTGCCGCTGCTCGATCAAACAGCTCAAATGCCTTTTTAATATCCTTGGCAACACCAAATCCTTTAACATACATTGTTCCGAGATTTACCATAGCATCAGTGTTAGTAGCACTCAACCCTTCCCAAATCGATTTTGCAACGGCAAACTCTTTACGATCATATGCACCAATCGCACTTTCCATCAATGACTCTGCTTCCATTACTCTCTCCTCATTTCGTTTCAAATTTTTACGCAAATCGTCCATCGCCTCTTCATAAGTCTCACCAAAACCTTTGATATCGGGGAAGTCACAGCTATATACTTCATAGCCGTCCCCCTCTTCATTGCTGAAATAGTGATAATGGGTACGTAATTCTTCCACTGTCCGCTCTTTTTTAATGGTTGATTGCAATTGCTGTTCTAAATCGAAGAATAAGATATGCATAAGCGTTTGCATCTATGGACAAAGGAGCAGTAATGATTGCTATCCCTGTGGAACAAGAGAGCGATAATCCTATAAGTACCAAACTCTTTGGGAACGCAAAGTTTTTCGCCTTGGTTGATCCAAAAAACAAACACTACACCGTTATACCGAATGAAGGGTGCGGCAACGGAATAAAAACCGCTCATTATCTGTTAGAGCAAGGGGCGACGTCTGCTTTATACGGATTTTTAGGAGACGGTCCTTTTCATGTGATGGTACGTGAGGGGATGGAAGTGTATTGGCTCGGGAAAGAGACAATGGCGCTTGATCAAGCGATTGAGGCTGCCTTTTCTGAATCACTCGTTCGGGTTACCCCTGAAAATGCCGATCGTTATCTTGATCCGGGTACCAATGCGGGTGCGTGTGAATGCGGGTGCAGCCATGACTGAGATTATTACGAGTGAAATGGAAGAGATTCGCAGACTAATCGTTGCCACTGTAGCAAAACGCAACGCACTTAAAACAGAAATGGCGCAATGGTATGAAGCGCACAGTAAACGCTTTGAGCGGACCAATGAACTGATAACCGTTGATTCAACCCTCAGTGAACTCGACAGTCACTACAAACGTCTGTGGGATTACCATAACGGAGCATTTAGAGCATCATGAGCACTTTCTCCTCGTCTGCACGTCTTTTGATCGATATCGGTGAGATTGAACAATATCGACGAATTTTGGATAAAGACAACATTAAAAGCGACGAGCCCCATTGGGAAAGTATGGGGAAAAATACGATCACCCTGTTTCAAGTGCTGATCGATCAGGATTTAACCCATTTGGTCATGGTACTCAAACACTATCCCAAATATATTGAAGCGGTATGTGAACATTTTCGATATGCCTACAGTTACAGCGAGAACAGTGCCGATATCGATGCGGCATCAGAGCTTTTAACACTGGGAGAACCTTATTTTACTCGTCAGTTTGTCCGTAATGTGATGCGTAAACTTCCTAGAGTATCGGGAGAAGATCGTGATGCCTTACACCATTTTATCGATCACATCCAAGCCAATCAACACCGATGGCATCCGATCATTACAATGCATTATCGCAATAGTGTCAAAAGACTTATTAACAACACGCTCCTCCATCCGTTACAGCGGATTGTATTGGAGAAAAAAATTGCTTTGATCAACGAAGTGCTAACCTACGATTATGAAGCAAGCGATCGAGATTCAAACCTCGATATACCCTATATGAATTAACCCTAAGGAGTCAATAATGAATGAAAATCTGCGAAGCGAAGTCTTAAAACATGCCAAAGTAGCATTTGAACGAGCGTGTACGTTACGGGAAAATGAGAGAATCGAAGTGTATCTAAACGACGGTGCGGTAAAAGTCAGCGATGTTTTAAGCGAAGATGAAAAAATTCTCTACACACCTAATCGTATCTTGTGTTATCAAGTATGGGGACATGATTATCTCGAAGAGGAGATCCGTGCATGGATCGATCAAGCTCGAACCGAGATGAGTCCCAAGCCTCTTGAAGAGAGTATTATCGAAACGCTGAATGCCGTAGCGGCATCCAAAGGGCTATCCCCTGAAGAAATCACCTCCAGTGAAGTATTTGCAAATCTGAAAATGGATCAGTTAGAGCAAATCGAACACGCCATTATCGAATACTGGTGGGATAATAAAGAAGTTGAAAATGCCAAGTCACTTGCATTGGAGCAAATCAACGAAGCGTTGCAGGGTCTATAGGGATGATTCTCACCTTATGGAATCACGACAAAACGATTTATATCGATATGACAGCCGATCAATTTACACGCTTACGCGATCTTACACTCAGCAACGAGGAAATTGCTCTCCTTGCCGCTGAATGCGGTGTCGACACTTCCATATTCGCTGAATATAGGGAAGATTTAAACCAATCGGTAAAAGAGAGGATCGAAATCGACAGCTCTTGTGATTATACCGATCACCTTTAAAAAAAGAACCACACTAAAAGAGCGGTGGCAATAGCGAGATTCACCCAGCTTCCCCCCTCTTCAAACAACATAACTAAAAAATCAAAATAGTATTTTTCATACCATGCCGGCGATAGTGTAAGAGCGTTTTTGGCATACGCAGTAATCTCAACTCCATAGATAAAGGCGATGATTTCCGGAACAATTAAAAAGAGGACGATTCCTAAAAACCCCCATACCGATTTTTCAGGTTTCATCGATTTGAGGGCTTGCGCAGTTTTTGGGTTTTGGACGATTTGTTTGAGTTTTTGTTTCATGGGTGCAATTATAGCCTCAGTGATCAAAAATAACCAATCCTCTCCCAAACGGCACCTTCGCTTTTCGAGACAATGCCCACAACACTTCATAGTTCGGCGGGATACGCGGATACGATCCCTCACCGTCGGTGAAATAGAGAAGCATCGTCGTCATCGGCAAATTCGCCTCGACGTAATCAAACGTCGGACGATAGTCCGTCCCTCCTCCCCCTTTGAGGGGAAAATTCATAGGGTCCCCGCTGATAAACGTATGGTGAGCGTGCACCTTCGCATCAGCAATAATCAGCTCGATCTTCACCGAGGGGAAATTTTGCATAATCGATTTAAACTCCTCCATAAATGCCCCTAACAGCGCATCATCGATGGAGCCGCTCGTATCGACCGCGACGCAGAGGCTGAGAGTGTCGCTGGTGAGCGATGGTAGAGCGATTCCGCGATGGATATGCTTTTTATTCGGAGGCATAAAGGCGTAGTTGTTACGCATATGACGATTGACGGCGTTGTAGAGTTCAAAGCGCCAATCCACATCGGCTGCCTTCACCTTCTTCCCCAATCTCTCTAACCCCAATGGCATAGCCCCCTTGCGCTGTGCTACCTCCTGCGCGATGGACGCGGCGTATTGCCATTGTGACTCATCGGCAGCGTCCATCTCATTGGCGATCCCCTCAATATTCGCAAATTCCCCCGAATCATCCGCTTCTTGCTCCATCATAGCATTTTGAGGTGCACTATCCCCGCTCTCACCGAACGCATCCCCCTCACCGAGGTTAAGATCATTTTTGAGGGCATCATAGATCTCTTCGGCATACATTAGCTCATACTCTTTGTTGTAGTTTGCCCCTTGAGGGATATGCAGACCACTTTTAAAGAGGAGGTTATTGATCGCGTAATCGGTCGCTAACTGCCAAAGCCGCCCTTTGCGGTTAAGCTTGCGCTGCTGATGAGAAAGGACGTGATGCATGACGGCGTTGGTGAGGATAAACATCACCTCCTCTACACTGCGACGCTCTAAAAACTCCACGTTATAGATAAACCGTTTCCCGTTACTGGCATATCCCGATAAATCCTCACTCGGCTCAAAATTAAGTCGTGAAGCGAGCATCCCGAAATAGGGATATTTGACAGTGAGTAACGATTTTGCTTTGAGGAGCAGTTGTTCATGAGACATTATCGTAAGAGTGTGTTGAACTGGCGCATCCATAGCGGCCAGCTCTCGACGTGGTCAAGCTCGATTTTGCGTGCTCTGAGGTCTTGGATAATCATCACCGCAAACTCACCGGGTAGTTTGAGAGTATAAGAGATGAGATGGTTCAGCTTTTTGCTCCCCGTATAATCATTCACCCGCATGGTGAGTGCCGTGCTAAGAATATGAAGCGCGGAGGGATCACTCGGCACATCACTGCATTTCCCCTCCATAATGGCATCTAAATCAGGGAGTTGTGAAGCAACCATGCGAAATCCCAGATACGATGCCGCCAACTCCTCTCCGATAGCCCCGCTCACCATCGCCATCACCAAATCCTCTTCGGGATTAGAGGCCATAATATCATCGACATACTGCCATGTACGGGGTGTGGCGAACGACCTGCTCTCGGCATTAAAGACAAACAGTGCATCGGGACGGTGGGATATATAAGCGATAATAGTAGGGTCAATCCCTGCACCTATCGCCCAGTTACGCCAATCCTCGACATTTGCTTCCATCTCCAAATGGACAAATCGGTTCGCCAACGGTGCCGCCATCCGAAATACAACCCCGCGATCGCTCTCACGGTTCCCTGCCGCCACAATCGCCCACCCATCAGGGAGACGATATTCACCGATTTTACGATCCAAAATCAACTGATAGGCAGAGGCTTGAACCATCGGTGCGGCGGTGTTAAGCTCATCGAGAAAGAGGATTCCCCTCTCTTGCGTTCCATCGGGTAAAAACGCCGGAGGTGCCCAGATCGCACTGTCGTTTTTGGAATCAAAAAAGGGAATCCCCCGCAGGTCGGTCGGATCGAGGAGCGAGAGGCGCAGATCGATAAACCCTACGCCAGCTTCCCTTGCAATCTGAGCCACAATAGAGGATTTCCCGATCCCCGGAGGGCCCCACAAAAAGACGGGAACTTTGCGTTCGCACAAATGGGCAAGAGAGCGTTTGGCACTTTGAGGGTTCATACTGAGTATCCTTGAAAATAACGGTGTTTCGGATAATGATGCATTTATTGTGCGAAAAAGGTAGAACAAGAATTGTATTGAGAGCGGTATACAATATTACAAGGAACCCTACCATGTCTATCCAAAGCTATATCAGCGAGAACAAACTCGAATGGATGATCGTTTACAATGCACCGACCGATGCGTACAAATATGCCTATCGCGGATGTCTCGTCGTAACTGAGGGCAAAGTGATCACGGCTGATAAAAGTCTCCCACCTAAAGAGATCGTGAAACAAGTGATCCTTGCTACCAACTCTGACAAAATCGACTTTTTGGCATGTGAACTCACATCACTTGATATTTTTGAAGGTTTCGTTGCAAAATACAAAGAGTTCTTGACTCCTGAGGGAAAATATCTCCTTTTTGTCTCTGACATCATCGGTAAAGGGACATTCGTTTATGAGGGAATTACGTTCAATACGTTTGCATTGGATGAGAGTTCTGTATGGAACGACTTGCTCGATCTCGCCGATCTTTCAAAAGGTGATTTGAAAAAGATGTCGGATAAAGAGAAAATCGATGCCGTTGTAAAAGAAGTTTCACGTAGCAACCTACGACTCACTGAAAAAACGTATGAAGAGATCAAATCGTTTCAACGTGGTGGAAAAGCTTCATTCGGAGCGGTGTAATTAGAACGACAAAGGGATAAAATCCTTTGTCTTCACTTGCCATATATGAAGCAGATTTTAGTCTATAGCTACTCCGCCTTTTTTTCCAAACACCCTTTTTCCATACAGTTGATTTTTGGCATCGGTTCGACATAACGTTCTAGCACTTCCGAGACCTTATCCGCATCGAATCCGCACAGTTTTTCGCTCCCGATCACCATCAGCGGACGACGAATGAGAATCGGATTGCCCATCAATAGCTCCATTGCCGATGCTTCATCCAATGTTTCGGGAAAAATCTCACCGTTTTTAATTGCGGGGGCGGCAGGGTTAAACCAATCAGCTACTTTTTTATCCCCCATAAAACTGCGTAGAGTATCTGCATCCAAACCGTGTTCTAGGAGATTACGTTCTATAAGGGTACATCCTGATGATCGGAGAATCTGCTTTTGCTTGGCATTAGCGGCACAAAAGGGTTTTTCATAAAAAACGACGAGTTTTACCATTATTCTATACCGATGAGCGCGCGCCCTTTTTTATTGAGATAGAAGGTCTCGTATCCATCATCACCGATACTCATACATTCCCCTAAATATCCCTCGTCATATAGCTCAGACATGATATTTTTGACTTCGGTTTTGTCCATTCTGGCATACTCGGCGATATCATCAGATTCGTAAATATTGTATTCCCACTCATCACTGAGATTAAAAATGGTTTGCATCACTTTGAGTTTTGTCTCAGACATGGGATTCCTTTAGATAGTTGATTTGTTTTTGCAAGACAATGGCTTGGAGCGGATGGAGTTTCTCACGGGCAATCCACTTTTCAAATTCGCCATAATAATGTCCTTTAATAGCTTTATGCAACTTTTGTACTTGCTCTGATAATTCGTACAATAACCCCTTCGCTTCATCAAAGTCACAGTGTTTCAGCGGTTTTAACCGTCGAATAACTCCCTCAATAAGTTGCTCATTGAGATATTCCGATCCCCTCTCCAAAAACTGTGAAGCCCGAAAGGGGGTTGTGTAATTTTCGTTCCAGATTCGTCCGTTAATCATCTGATCGCATGCAAGATCAATAAACACAGGGGCAAACTCTAAAACTTCCAACAATTCGGTAAAATCGTTATCGACCAAGGAACGAAACAGCATTCGGCTTCGATTTCGGATATGTCGACGCAAATCGGGGTCTTGGATCACTTGCGGATTGAGCCGTGTAAACCGCTCAAATGCCCCTAATCTAGAGTGGTTAAATGCCATAATCGCCACCTCGGCGTTACGATCACCCACTTGGATAGGATGAGAACCGCTTGGACGGTGAAATGCCCAAAGTAATCTGGCTTCATCATCCTCATGGTTCAGATAAATTGCATCCCCTTGCTCTTCAAAATCCAAATCGTCTTTTAGAGTCTCAATGTGCTCACGATAAGTCAAAGTAGACGACGTCTCCATAACGCTCAAACCTTTTTAAATTTTTTTTCTCACTGAGCAAAAAGAGTGTCTGCATCGCGGGAGCCTTCTCTACCGTAAAATAGCCGTCACTCAGTATAACTGCCAAATTTTTCTCCCCTGAATGAGCATTGAGATACTCCAATACGGGATTGAATTGTGTCCCGCCGTTCCCTTTCGCAAAACCTATATTAGGCAACAAAGATTGTGCGTCATAGCTCTTTTTCTCTTCGGCATATACCCGCTCATCAAAAGGGATCACACTCACCTCGAAATCGTGGCTGAGGCGGACTATGGAGTCGATAATCCCTAAAAAGCGGGCAAAGACATCCGATGTAATGCTCATCGACCGATCCAAAAAGATAAAAAAACTCAAACGGTTGCGATCATAACGGTATCCCGGCAAATAAAGCCCTTGATGGATAAAACGACGGTTTGGGTGGGAGAAATCGGACTCTTTATCGAAAAAACTCTCCGACATATAGGCATGCAGCAGCGTATGCAGATCGATGGAGGGTTTCGTAATCTCATCAAACATCTCTAAAAGCGAGGCGGGGATATTTCCCTGCTTCCTTGCCGCCCCCATCGCTTGGATGATCAGAGCATCGAGTTCTTCCTCAGCAACCTGTGTATCCCCCTCGTGCTCGATAATGTCCATCTTTTGCTGTGTCGGATTCTCTTCGTTCGGAGTTCCTTCCCCCTCATCGCTTTCACGGTAGAGAGCATGGTACACCTCCTCTACACTTTTGTCGCGAAAGGATTCGATCACCATCGCCTCCTCATCCGCACTCCCCACACGCTGAAAATCACTCAAAAGCAATCCGATAACGATATCACAACTGCGGTTCCATGTCGCCTTCTCCCGTCCACGCATCCGAAAAGGGTGTTTGAGGAGAATATGGAGCAGTACATGAGCGTAGAGATATTTGAGACGAGCATCATCGTAACCCATCGTTTTACTCTCATCGACACGAATACTCACTCCATCGGTCTCGAAAAGCATGTGGGAGTTACTTTGGTATTTGTGGGGGATAGAGAGGGCAAGGACACTTAAAAAAGGGTGATCAAAGAGAAATTGAACCCGTATCTTCTCTAGTTTTTCTGTAAACAACGGTTGTAACACGTCACACCCGTCTACGCTGGCCGCTATGGCACTGAAGCTTGCCACTTATGTGGCAGATTTTTTTACAGTATGTAGTCGCCATAGCGTCCGATCCACTCATCAAACTCAGTACACTCTGCGATAGAAGCATCTTTTACGATGGCATCTTTAATCAACATCACCCCGAACTCGGTTGGCAGGCTTTGGGCAAAACCGAAAAGATGTTTCGAGGCTTCCGCACCGCCGCGATAGAGTTCCACCATCGCTGAGACGAGGGCATAGAGCAATGCAGGTTCGCTTTTATCGACACTCGGATACTCGCCGCGATAAATCGCCTGCACGTCGGGGAGTTTTTCATACACTTTTACATACGAGAGAAACTCGATCCCTGCTCCGTATCCGATCAACCCATAGATGATAGGGGCAAGATGTGCCGTATTCTCATTATGTTTGAGGATGGAAGAGAGCATATGGTAACTGCGCGGTGTTGCAAATGCGGGATTAGAATCATCTTCGCTGACAGGTTCTGAGGTGAGCAGATCGGGGCGAAATCCCAAAAACCCGATGACAAACGAGTGTAATCCCTCTCGAATCGCGAAGAGTTTAAAATCCTCAAACCGTGCTTCGACGCTCAAGTGCACCATCCGATTGGCGAGCGGTGTCGGGAGACGAAAGACGACACCGCGATCGCTGATACGGTTCCCCGCACAAATAATACGCCAGCCGCGAGGGAGTTCGTACTCCCCCATCTTACGGTTCAGTACCAGCTGGTAAATCGCCGCCTGTACCGAGGGGGGAGCTGAGTTGAGCTCATCGAGAAACAGTATCCCGCTTGAATCACGATCACGCGGAAAAAATACGGGTGGCATCCATACCGTCTGCTCATCCCGTATCGCGGGGACACCGCGTAAATCGACGGGGTCCATCTGAGAGAGACGAACATCTATTAATTCTAAGGCGTGTTTTTTCGCCACTTCGGCGACGATATACGATTTCCCGATCCCAGGGCTGCCGTGGATAAAGACGGGGATATCAGCACCGATGAGGGTGTCGAGATGAGTGTAAAGTTCTGTAGTCGTAATCGATGGGGTCTTCACGCACTCGCCTCCGAGATCAGACATGTAAAGCAATGTTCCTGATCGTCACATGTCGCACACGCAGGGGCGACTTTTCCGATGGCGTCGTAGAGAAATTTTTTCCAGAGTTTATCTTTGGGTTTGAGCTGGGCTAAGCGGGGGAAATGTGCAGCCATATAGGCTCCCATCTGTACGCGGCTTTTAAAGCCCAAATCCTGATAGAGATGGTTCATCTCCAACGATTTTTTAGCGATGTGCGGTGCGATTACATAACGCGCTTCATCATCTATCGCGTATTTTTTCAGATAATCTTCTATCTCACGGCATAAAGTATCCAGTTCGCTCATACCCTTTTCCTTGGACGGTTTCAAAAGATAATGCATTTTTCGTGCACGCCCCTTTCAGAGACCATTTTTTAGAAAAAATGTTTCTTTCATTAGGAAAATCTAGGTAGAATGCGCGGTTATGAAACGAACCAAATCTTTTTCCCTTTATGCATTTATAATCGCCGCTTTGGTTCACCTCATCATCCTACTATTGCTTATTTTATTAGACCAGTTTAAACCGCTCCCTCCTCCCCCCGAAGAAATGAGTGAGCCGAAAGAAGAGCGTTTCAGACTCTCGATGAAAGAGCGGCCCAATGTTACAAAAGAGGCTATCGTTAAAAACGAGATTCCCAAGGTGACTCCAAACCGTTCGATTCCGCGTGGAGAGCAGATGATCAAAGATGCGCAGCCTCTGCCGAAACCGCAAAAGCCCAAATCGCTGACACCTGAACCTAAACCGACTCCTCCTACACCTGAGCCGATCCCTGAGCCTAGAAAAGCGTTCGAGCGCCACGTTGCCAAACCGGTTGCCGAGATAGAGCGAAAACCCCTAACGAAAAAAGAGTTCAGTCTCCATGACAGCCTCTCAAAAGCCGACCCCTCTGCACAGGATCGACCGACCCGAAGTTCTACCAAAATCGCCGATTCTATCCAACGTCTTTATGGGGATAAGTTCAATGAACTCTCCGAAGGGGAGCAAAAATATATCCTCGATAACCAAGAGGTCATGCGCCGTATCACCCAAGGGGTTTTGGATCGCTACGGACGGAGCCGTATCCCCGATAGCATTCGAACAAACGACACCAATATGATCGAGTTTTATCTCCATCCTGATGGGAGTATCTCGGATATACGCTTTCTCAAAAACAGCAATCTCGCTATTTTGGATGACACGACCAAAGAGGTAATCGAACTCGCCTATTCCAAATACCCCCGACCTCAGCAAAAAACACTGATCCGCTATCGGGTATGGTATAACCTTACCGGTTATTAAACCGCTATCCTAGATGAAACTAAATCCATCTCTCCTCTCACTCCTAATCGCACTCTTGATTCATTCAGTGATACTTGTTTTGGTTTGGTATGGGATTTCCCCTGAAGAGAATGAAGATAAACCTTTTTACAAAGAGAAGCGTTTCGGCGTAACCCTGAATGAAGAGACCGATATAACGGAGAAAATTACCTCTCCATCCGCTTCGCCTCAGAGCAGTGTCGTTTCTAAGGCGAAAAAAGCGGATGCACCGATCCCGCTGACACAAGAGCAGCACCCCACACCTGCCATCGAACTCAAACGTATCACCGAAGCCGACCGAGAGAGCCTCCCCTATTCCGTTCTCCACCACTACGGTGATCAATTTTTTGAACTCTCCGCAGGAGAACAGCATTACATCATCGATAATCTTCAAAAAATCCGTAAAATAAATGAAGTGGTCGGCACAAGGTTACTTCGTGAGCGATCCGATGTCGACCCGATGGACAATAACGTCGTTGAGTTCATCCTCAACCCAGATGGAAGCATCAGCGATCTGACATTAGAAAAAAACCGCATCGGAACGGCGCTTGATGAACTGACCTTGCAAACCATCAACCTTGCCCATCCCAAATATCCGAAACCCGAACAACCGACACGGGTACGGATACGAGTCTACATCATTGTGAAATAATCGCAAAGACTAATAGCAGATTCGATTACGCCCTTGCTCCTTGGCATTGTAGAGATGCTTGTCTCCAAGGGTTACGAGTGTATTAAAATCTTCTATATGTTCACTGTTTTCGATAATCCCGATACTTGCCGTGACACGAATCGTTTCCTCATTATACGAAATCGACGTCTCTTCGATTTTTTGGCGAACCCGTTCCGCAATTATTTTGGCTTCATTCAGATCGGTTTGAGGCAATATCACCCCGAACTCCTCCCCACCCAAACGTCCTACGATATCCTGTTCTCTCGTTTGCTCAAGCAATATTCCTGAAACAGCTTCGATAACACGGTCACCGCACTCATGTCCGTAGGTATCGTTAACCCGCTTAAAATGATCGATATCAAGCATAATAAAAGAGATCCCTTTATCATCATTCCAGTGGCGTCTGGAGACTTCATACCATGTTCGGCGATTGAGAAGATTTGAGAGTCCATCAAGCGACATCAAAATATTGTTTTCAAACGCATTCCGATACGCCTCGATACCGTTTCGGCGGCTGAGAATAACTACCGCAAAGACATAACCTGCCAGCGGCAACGCAAAAAAGATATAGGTCACGATCTCTTCCGCACTTTTCCCCACCCAAGCCATCACAAAGAGGACAAAAAGGATCTGAAAACTCTCCATAATAAAATAGATTTTTTTGGTAACCAAAGGTGCAAGCATCATGGTGGCGGTGAGATAAAACATCCATGAATAGCCGACAAAATGGACAGGATTTCCAAACAGAAGATAAGTGAGTGCAACCGCACTGAATCCCATCGTACCAAACGTCGTAATCGCTTCGATACGGCGATTTTCGAAATACGGGTGTGCCACAGCGATAATCACCATAACGGCGAAAAATACCGCCGTAAGCCTACCGCCGAGTACATACAAAAACTCACTTGTCGCACCGTAGGTTTTATAATCGAAAGGGATATAGATAACGGCTAAAAAAAGACCGATGTAGCTGAAAAGGAGAAAGTTTTTAAATATACGATTTCCGAAATACTTTTCGAACGATTCAAAACGGATAAGACGGTTGGATTGCAATGCTACGGTATTCGTCATGCTGTACTCTCGCTACTAGTGGGGTTACTAATAGCGTAGTACAAAATGTGTTATCGAAACCTTAAAGTGCTTTTAGTTTTTTTCATTCTGACCGTCGCTCAAAAATGGGGGAAAGTATTTTATTTATCTCTACTTTTTCGGGGGTAAGAAATACAAAGTCTTTATTAAGTACCTAGGGACGAATTGTCCCTAGGTACTTAAATATTTTTCATACTGTGAGAATTTGTCACGGTTTCAGTAACAATCAACTGGTGACAATACGTCACCGTTTCATTTTACTTTAAAAACTATTTTTCAACTATCTAGTTATATTTCATACTCAATTGCGCACGCAGTGCGTGCACAATTTGTCTCCGCAGTGCAGAGACAATTTTTCCGTTCGTGGTGAGCTTGTCGAACCATGAACTGCACATTTTTCGCATAATTAAAATCTCTCTTCATTGTACTCCGTCGCTCTAAAATGGGGGGAAATATGGCAGGGTGAAAAGTTTTTATTTATTCATAGATTTAAATAATTCACCAAAACCTACACCTGGCATTGTAGGACTTGAATCTTTACCTAATAATCCAGTATCAGCCCTACTGAACAAGGCTTGCAATACTATTCGTCGACTTTCTTCATCAATATGTTTTTCCTCATTCGTTAGTGCCAAGTAAACATATGCAAGCTGTTCTCTTTCTTCTGCATCACGCTGAAGATGGTATGAACTAAAAACCATTTTTGAAATAGCTTGCACAGCAAGTGCATAAATAGTTATCAAAGTCACAAAAAGAATTGTTCCTTGCATGCTTTTAAGTTCAATCCCAATATCAAAACTTTTTGACCAAAAATAAAAAAGTACTGCAAAAAGTGTGATTCCACCTATCAATAATCCAGCTAATCCTTTTGACCATTTATCACCTTGTATCTTATATTCTGATGCTTTTGCATTCCAATATAGTGCTGGTTTTTCTAATCTTAATTTTTCATGATATGTATCTTCCAATTCATGTATTCTTTTTTCTGAATCAAGCATAAAATGTTCAAAGTTTCTATTCTTATCTGCTTGTGCATCTGCAAAAGTATCAGCTTGCTCTTTAATGTTATTTTCTAGCTTCTCATCAATATTTTCATGCCACACATGATAAGACTCTTTAAACGCATCAACTTCTTGAACTAACTTATTTGTTGTTTCATCAAGGCGATTACGTAATTGATTATAAGATGCCTTTTCAGAAGTGCGTCTTTTTGTAAGGTTGGTTTCATCTTGCATTTCAAATTCATAAGCAAGCATATACCCTTTAAAATAGTTAAAATTTTGAAAATTATTGACATGTCTATCTTTTATAAATTCGAGGAAACCAGCTCCTATTTCATTAGACAATCTGTAAGTTTCAATCCAAGTTGGCACAAAAGCATGCCCACTCCATAGCCAATGAGTTGGAAATTGTCTCAAATAACTCTGATTTAAATTATTTATCTCATTTTGAAATTCTTGCTCATTCCAATTTGAAATTTTATCCGACCAATTTTCTATCGTACGTAAAGCACTATCTAAATTGTTATTTTGAGTAAATAAATTATGAAGATTTTTAATTCCTTCTTTATTCTTAGCCCAAAATTCTTTTTCATGCAATAAAAATGATTTAAGTGCCTCTAAATTATCAAATTGCCATGATTTATTCATCACATCTGAAATTTGAATTGATATTTTTCTAGTCATTTTGGTTTACTTTCATATCGAATAGTTAAAAAACACTTATTATACAAAAAATATGAGAAAGTGTGAAAGAAGATAAGAAAATGAAAAGCTAGATTCCGTGTCGGTGCACGGAATGACGAGAAAAAGATCACCGATGCGCTAAAACCGCCAGCGCACCTTTATAAATCGGCTCATCGATAAACCCGTACCGCTCATCGACAAATCCGCTAATCCCACGCGTGAAGTGTTCTTCAAAGAGTCTAATAATCTCACGGCACCGCTCTATCTCTGCTTCGCTATGCCCGAAAATCTCATGAATAAGCTCTACTTGAGCGGGAGCGATGCACCCTTTGGCATCAAATCCCATCATCTTCTCCAACTCCAGCCAGTTGCGCAGACCGTCGCTGTTTTTATAGTCCTGATAGACAAACGAAACCGGTTTGACACCGCACGCACGAGAAGTCATTAAAAAATGGGAGAGCATATACTGAACGGAAGGGTTATCGGGGAGCAAAAGACTCTGAGAGAGACCAAGATCAGCGAAAAGATCGAGGACACCGAGATAATAGACTTTGATTCGCGGATCGATGGAGAGATGAGAAAGGGCTAACCACGCCTCTTTCGTCTCAATGGAAAGATGGATTTCAATCTCTTCATCTACCAAGGTCAAAATACGGCGAACATCTCCAACCGAGCGGATTTTAGGGACACGAATCGCATCGGGCATAAAAGGGTTGAGAAACAATATCTCCTCAGCACCCCCCTCATCAAGAGGGTTAACGCGAACGACCAGTTTTTTATCACTCTCAGGGTTGGAGGCCAATGCCATCGCGCACAGAGCTAATGCAAACGGCTTTTGTTCCGCACTGACACCGTCTTCGAGATTCAACATCAAACACTCCGCATCCAGAAACGGAATTTTAAAAAGGTGTTTAAGGTTATGGGCAGAGATCATCATCGCGGATCGAAACGACAACGAACGATTAAGATGCCGTTTTACAGGCAATGCCAATGCTTTAAGCGATGTGATATCGCCTGAAGTAATAAGATTATTGAGCTTTTCGGGGTTGCTGAGCGGCACGTTTGAACTCGTCTCTGTGGAGATAATAATAAAGGGTCTGAATTTCGGTATCGGTGAGATAATAGCGGGGCATTCCGACGATACGGCTGTTTATTTTTTCGTAAAATTCTCGAAACGGCAATTTATTAATCGGCTTGCCGGCAAAAATTTTCTTCTCACCTTTCTCACGATAGCGGGCGATCAGTTTCCCCTCACCCTCTTCACCGTGACACAAATGACATCCGACTCCGCGTGGGTTATGATAGAGTCCTGCGGCATACTCTTCTTTCGTAATAAACGACTCTGCGTGAGAGAGTGTAAATGTCAAAAATAGTAGAAAAACCCCGCGCACATGATCCCTTTAACCAATTATTAGTCTTTTATCGGTATCATACCCAAAAACAATTTGACGGTGATTAAATGCAAATTCTTGACGGTAAAGCGCTCGCACAGAAAATCGAAGAAAAAGTCTCTCTCGGTGCCAAAGAACTCAAAGTCTCAACAGGGAGAGTTCCCGGTCTGGCGGTGATTTTGGTCGGACATGACCCTGCAAGCCAAGCGTACGTCGGAATGAAGAAAAAAGCGTGTGATCGTGCCGGATTTTACTCGGTTACTCATGAAATGCCCGATGATATTTCCCAAGACGCCATCATTAAAACCATCGAAATGATGAACACTAACCCCAACATTGACGGTATTTTGATTCAGCTTCCCCTGCCGTCTCATATCGACACCACCAAAATCCTCGAAATAGTCGCCCCGACCAAAGACGTTGACGGATTTCACCCCTACAATGTCGGGCGTCTAACAACAGGATTAGACGGATTCGTCCCGTGTACACCGCTGGGTGTTATGGAGCTACTCGCCGAATACAACATCGATCCTAAGGGTAAAAACTGCTGTGTCGTCGGTGCATCCAACATCGTCGGAAAGCCAATGGCATCTTTGCTACTCAATGCCAATGCTACGGTTGAAATTTGCCACATTTTCACCGATGATTTGAAAAAACACACCCTGAGTGCCGACATAGTCCTCGTCGGTGCAGGGGTTATCAATCTGATTAAAGAAGATATGGTCAAAGAAGGTGCGATAGTGATCGACATCGGAATCAACCGTGCACCTGATGGTCGTCTCGTAGGAGATGTCGACTATGACGCCGTTGCCCCTAAAACATCCTACATCACCCCTGTACCGGGAGGCGTCGGACCGATGACCATCGCGATGCTCCTCTCAAACACCCTAAAAGCCGCCAAAATTCACGCAGAAGAAGAGAGATAACCTTTGAAGAAAAAAATATTCAACGCCGCGCACAGCGCCTACCGTTTTTCCAATACTTGGACGGGAACCATCATCATCGTTTTGTTCGTCATTTTTTTCATTGCACAGGCGTTTCGTATCCCCAGCGGATCAATGAAAGATTCTCTCCTCGTCGGCGATCATCTTTTTGCCAAAAAATTTGCTTACGGCATCTCCACTCCCCACATCCCGTTTCTTGAAATTCCTCTGATTCCGGGAACCGATGGGCATATCATCGATGGTGACGAGCCGCGTCGTGGCGATATCGTCATTTTCCGCTATCCGAACAACACACAGCTTCACTACGTCAAACGCTGCGTCGCATTGCCCGGGGATGAACTATTTTTACTCAATAAAATCCTCTATCTCCACCCACGCGAGGGGGATGAATACGCTAAAAAAGCGTTTGCCGGATATGAACTAGTCCAGGTTGATGGGAAACTATGGGTCAAAAATCCGTATGCCAAAGAACATCCGGGTATTCATAACGATGAAAAAATGGTCAATAACGGCATCTTCCCAAGCGAACTTTTTAATATCGCTCCGATCCAAGTTCCGGAGGGTGAATATTTTATGATGGGTGATAACCGTGACCACTCCAACGACAGCCGTTTTTGGGGATCTGTCCCCTACGGTCTGATCGAGGGGACACCTTGGTTTGTCTATTTCAGTATGGACAGCAATTACGAAGTACGCTGGGATCGAATCGGAAAGACACCGAGTGATTTAGAGCTTCAAGAGCCGCTTGAGCGTGCCATAGCCGAACGTATTCGCGAAGATGCCAATGACCTTGAGCTTTATTGATCTGCTCGAAATCGCTGCGGCGATACTCGCGCTTCTCATCGCCATCATCGGACATGAGATTATGCACGGTTGGGTTGCTTACAAATACGGTGACACTACGGCAAAACACCAAGGGCGTCTAAGTATCAATCCCCTCATCCATATCGACCCGTTAGGTTCCATTCTCGTCCCTTTAATGACCTACTTTATCCCTATGCTTCTCGGTGCATCCAGCGGCTTTTTATTCGGATGGGCAAAGCCGGTCCCGGTTAATACCCATACGGTGATTCGCAACGGCGGATACAATGCGGCAATGCAAGTGAGTTTAGCGGGGATCGCGTATAATATTTTTTTAGCAACCCTCTCTTCCGTCATTCTCCTCTCTTTAGCACAGCCAAGTGAAACGGATGGAATCGCCTATCTTTTCGTCTATCTTCTCATTATGAAGCTTCTGCTGGTCAATGTCGTTCTCGCGGTCTTCAACCTTCTCCCTATACCGGGATTTGACGGAGCTCATTTTATTAGTTATCTTTCACTAAAATATCGTATTCGGGCTATTGCCGAATTTTTCGCCAAAGCCGAACCTTATGGAATGATTGTTATCATCATCATATTGGTTACGCCGCTGAAAATTCCGTTGGTTATCTGGCCGATCCAGAGCGTCTTAAATTTATTATTGAACTAAGGAGAGTTATGAAATTTTACATTGCCACCGATCACGCCGGAATCGATCTAAAAGATTTTACCGTCGAACTCCTCCGTTCAAAGGGACATGAGGTGATCGATTTGGGCCCTTTTTCAAAAGATAGAGTTGATTATCCCGATTATGCTATCAAAGTATGTGAAAATATCCTCTCTGATGTCGGTTCTCAAGGGATTTTGATTTGCGGTTCAGGAATCGGGATGTCGATTGCGGCTAATCGACACCACGGTATCCGCGCCGCACTCTGCCACGATGCCTATACGGCAACCGTTGCTCGCGGACACAATGATGCCAATGTCCTCTGTTTTGGAGAGCGTATCGTAGGTCAAGGGGTTGCCGAATCTATCCTCGATGCATGGATTGCGGGAGTATTCGAGGGGGGGCGTCATTGCGGACGTGTGGATAAATTAGAGGCTATCAAAGGATAAACATGTTTTTAGAGTGGTCATTGCTCACGATTGTCACGTTAGGGGCACTTTTCTTTTTAGTTAAGATGTTCTATTTTCGGAGTATCACCGTCAAAGAACAGCGCACCAGTGAAATGATGAAGCTGACTCTCAAAGAGGCTGAAGTATTGATCCGAAAATATCAGATTCAGCTTCAACGCGCACTTGGGAATGTTGACATTCTCAGTGAAGAGCTAAACAATCTCCGCAATGAAGTCAAGTCACTTAAACAACGTAACTCGAAACACCGTTCCGAAACCGACCGCCTCCAAAATAAAATCAAAGAACTTGAAGGGCGTATCGACGCACTTATTTAAAAAAGGAAACCTTTATGAATCTCACTGTAAACGACAGAGCTATTTTGATCAATGCCATTCGGGATATCCCCGATTTTCCAAAACCGGGAATCGTTTTTAAAGACATTACCACCCTCCTCTCAGACGGTGAAGCATTCGGTGTATTGATGCGCCACTTGCATGATCGCTACAGTACATACGACCTTACCCATATTGCGGGGATCGATGCGCGCGGATTTATCTTCGGTGCCGCACTCGCTCAAATGCTCGGTATCGGTTTCGTCCCTATTCGTAAAAAAGGGAAACTCCCCTACACTACCGTATCGGAGAAATACTCTCTTGAATACGGTGTGGATGAAGTCGAAATCCATATAGATGCATTCAATGGTGTTGAAAAGCCCCGTGTCTTGTTGATCGATGATTTGATCGCAACAGGGGGAACCGCGTATGCTGCAGCAAACCTCATTAACAAAGTGGGTGCGGAGTGCATTGAAGCGTGTTTTGTGATGGGGCTTGATTTCTTAAGCGGGCAAGCAAAATTGCGTGAGATGGTTGAAGTCTATACCGTGATCGGAGTCGATTAATGTATATCCCTTCCCCTTCCAAATTTGACCCCGTTGAGGGGCACTTCGGTATCTTCGGCGGGCGTTATGTCCCTGAAACCCTTATGCCTGCCCTATTGGAACTCGAAGAAGCTTACAAAGAGATCCGTTTTGATAAAGCATTTTGGAGCGAAGTGGACGGGTATCTCACCGATTACGTCGGTCGTCCCAGCCCACTGTATTATGCCGCAAACCTTTCCGAAGAACTGGGTGCCAAAATCTATCTCAAACGGGAAGACTTGAACCATACGGGTGCCCACAAAGTCAACAACGTCATCGCGCAGGGGCTGATGGCAAAACGTTTGGGCAAGAAAAAGGTCATCGCCGAAACGGGTGCGGGACAGCATGGTGTTGCAACCGCTACCATTGCCGCACTTTTGGGGCTGGAATGTGAAATATTCATGGGTGCGAAAGATGTCGCACGACAAGAGCTCAACGTTTTTCGGATGAAACTTCTCGGAGCCAAAGTCCACGCGGTCGAGAGCGGCTCTAAAACCCTCAAAGATGCCATGAACGACGCAATCCGTCACTGGGTTACCCACGCGCGCGATACGTTTTACATCATCGGCACCGTTGCAGGACCTCACCCCTATCCTATGATGGTACGCGATTTTCAGGCGATTATCGGATGTGAAGCGCGTGCGCAAATTTTAGAAAAAGAGAATCGACTTCCCGATTATGTCATCGCATGCATCGGCGGCGGCTCTAATGCCATCGGAACCTTCCAACACTTCCTCGAAGATAAAGAGGTGCGCTGTATTGGGATCGAAGCGGGAGGACTTGGAGTCGAGACCGATAAACACGGCTGTTCACTTCTCAAAGGCCGTCCTGGAGTATTGCACGGTCAAATGAGCTATCTCCTCCAAGACGACGATGGTCAGATTCTTGAAGCCCACTCAATTTCAGCAGGGCTTGATTACCCGGGAATCGGGCCTGAGCATGCTTTCCATAAAGATAACGATAACGTTACCTATGACAATATTACCGACCAAGAAGCCTTAGACGCTTTCGTATGGCTCAGCCGCGCGGAGGGGATTATCCCCGCATTTGAAACGGCGCATGCCGTCGCATATTTAAAAAAAATGACCGATATCAAAGACAAACTTATCATTGTAAACCTCTCCGGTCGAGGAGATAAAGATATGATGCAGGCCAAACAAATTTTAAATTTCGATAACTAAAGGGACAACGGTGGAGCATCTATTTTTAGAGTGGCTAAAAGAATATGGTTACATTGTCCTTTTCGGATGGAGTATTTTAGAGGGTGAACTCGGTCTTGTTATGGCCGGGATTATGTCCCATACAGGGGATATGATTTTACCCCTAGCGATTATCGTTGGTGCTTTGGGGGGATTCGTAGGGGATCAGATCTATTTTTATATCGGACGCTTCAACAAAAGCTACATCCACGATAAGCTTCGCTCTCAACGTCGTAAATTTGCCATTGCTCACCTGTTGCTCAAAAAATACGGCTGGCCTCTTATCTTTGTTCAGCGGTATATGTACGGTATGCGTACCGTCATTCCGATGGCGATAGGACTGACCAAATACTCCTCTCGTGATTTTGCTATTATCAACTTTGTCAGTGCTATTTTCTGGGCTTCATTGACCATTATCCCCGCTTACTATTTCGGTGAAGAGCTCTTAAAGCTCCTGGCATGGATCAAAGCACATTGGTATTTCGCTATACCGTTTGCGCTCACTATTTTTGGTAGTATCGCATTTGTTTTTAACCGTATTGAAAAAAATCTTTTGGAGAAACGCCGTGAACGTCGCCCTTTATAACCAACCTTTATCTTCACTCGAAGCCGATTTGACGATAGAATTTGTCACACCCGCACAATTAGAGAGCCATCGGTTATATCCACTTTTAGCCCAAGCAGGCTTCAAAGCCGAATCGGAACAATTCTGCACTCTCCATGAACACCGTCTCATTCTCTGCGGCATCAGCGAGGAGAACGCTGAAACGTTCCGATCAGCAATGGCATCGGCTCTTAAAGCGGCGATGGGGTACACATACACCTCTCTCAAAATTGCCATCTCGGATAAAAAACTTGTCAGTGCACTGGTTGATGGAGTGCTTCTGGGCGGATATAAATTTGAATCGTATAAATCTGATCCAAAGAAAACCTCTCTCAAAGAGATCATGTTCGCTAATGAATCCGGAAGTGATTTTCCTGCATTAGAAATCCTCTTCAACCAAAGTGTAACGATTGCCAAAGCAACCAATTTTGTCCGTGATTTGGTCAATCAAACACCCTATGACATGACCCCTCAGGCGATGGCAGTCGCGGCCGATTCATTAGCAACTTCCAATAATCTCGAATGTACTATCCTCGATGTCAACGGACTTGAAGCCGAAAAGATGAACGCCATGCTCGCCGTCGGTCGTGCATCCATCAACCCTCCCCGTCTTATCCATCTTGCCTACAAACCCTCAAACCCTAAAAAAGTGATCACCCTAGTCGGTAAAGGGCTCACCTATGACAGCGGCGGACTCAGCCTCAAAGCCGCCGCTTCAATGGTGACAATGAAAATGGACAAAGCAGGCGCTTGTGCCGTGATGGGAATCATCAAAGCGGTAAGCGAACTAAAACTCGACATCGAAGTACACGCGTTTGTCGGAGCAGTCGAGAACATGATCGGCGGCAATGCCTACAAGCCTGATGACGTTCTCCGTGCTAAAAATGGCAAAACGATCGAAGTACGCAACACCGATGCCGAAGGTCGACTCGTCCTCGCCGATGTATTGGGGTATGCTCAAGAGAATGTCAAAGCCGACTACCTCTTCGATTATGCCACTCTTACGGGTGCGTGCATGGTTGCCCTCGGGCCGTATACGACAGGGGTCATGGGGCACAATGAAGCTCTCAAGCAAGAGTGGATGAATGCAGCAGAAGCCAGCGGTGAATACTGCGGTATTTTACCGTTCAACCGCCACCTCAAAAAACTGATCAAAAGTGACCTTGCCGATGTCTGCAACGTCTCTTCTAAACCCTACGGCGGAGCGATCACCGCTGCATTGTTCCTCGATAACTTCATCGATGAGAATATGAAAGAGAAATGGGTCCATTTTGATATCGCTGGATCTGCCTACACCGAGAGTGCATGGGATGTCCATACCTATGGCGGTACGGGCGCAGGAGTACGGATGAGTATAGAATGGCTACTTAAATTAAATACACAAGGAAACAATTAATGGGATTATCAATCGGACTCGTAGGACTACCAAACGTCGGAAAATCAACTACCTTTAACGCACTTACCAAAGCACAAAATGCCGAAGCGGCAAACTATCCGTTTTGTACGATCGAACCGAATAAAGCAACCGTTCCCGTACCCGATGTCCGTTTGAGCGAACTTGCTAAAATCGTCAACCCTGAGCGTATCCAACACTCGACCCTTGATTTCGTTGATATCGCAGGTCTCGTTAAGGGTGCAAGCAAAGGTGAAGGATTAGGGAACAAATTCCTCTCGAATATCCGTGAAACCGAAGTCATCTTGCAAATCGTCCGTTGTTTCGAAGATGATAACATCGTTCATACCGAAGGGCGTATCGATCCTCTTCTTGATGTTGAAATCATCGAAAATGAGCTTATTTTCGCCGATATCGAAGTGCTGACGAACCGTATCGAACGTCTCAAAAAACAGGCGAAAAATGAAAAAGATGCCGCTGTTATGATGACATTTGCCGAAGAGTTGGCGGAGTTTTTGGCGGAGGGGAACCTCGCTCGTAACTTCCCAAAAGCAGATTCGGAAATGTACGAAAAGCTGATGAGCGAAGTACGTCTTTTGAGTGCTAAAGAGATCATGTACGGGGCTAACGTCGATGAAGATGGCCTAACGGAGGACAATGAATACGTTCAACGTCTCCGTGAACATGCTGCTAAACACGGTTGTGAAGTTATCAAACTCTGCGCGAAGATCGAAGAAGAACTCGTCGGTATGGAAGACGATGAGCGTGACGAATTCCTACGGGATATGGGTGTCGAGGAATCAGGACTAGAGCAAATCATCCGAAAAGGGTTTGATAAACTCGGTCTTATGAGCTACTTTACTGCGGGTGTCAAAGAGGTTCGTGCGTGGACGATCCACAAAAATACGACGGCACCGAAAGCGGCTGCCGTTATCCATAACGATTTTGAAAAAGGGTTCATCCGTGCTGAAGTGATCGGGTATGAAGACTTCATAGCATGTGGCGGTGAAGCCAAATCGAAAGAAGCAGGTAAAATGCGTCTTGAAGGTAAAGAGTATATTGTTGCTGATGGTGATATCATGCACTTTAGATTTAATGTATAATTAGTCACTATCCAGTAATTGCAGGAGTTTTTTATGTCATTGAAGTATGCCGGTCCAAAACCTCTTATTTCGGCGCATGGGATCACATTTGATCTAAATAAAGATGATAAATTTATTTATCTCAGTATTGTGGCAGAACTTATTCAGGCATTAAATCATGAATATGAGGGGGGTAAGCGTTATACTTATCTTACCTCCAATAAACCTATGGATACCGACCGGATCCTTGAAGTTATTCGTCAAAATGATCCAATGCTCGACCAAGAGATCAATGACCGCCAAAAGATTGTTGAACAAGAGATTAGCGATGAGCTTGAGCGTGCAACGACGAATCGAGTATTATGTGATGAAGAGTGCAGTGTTCTCGTTAAAAATATTGAACTTTTGCGTACCTATCGGATCAATCGCTCTATCAATAAAACAGTCTATTACAGCGGTATAACATCATTAGCCCATATTATCCAAAAAGGGCACATCGACACTATATTCGCCCCAATGTTTCCAAAATTTAACCACGTTTTTCACTCTATCCAGGGGGCGCTGGTAAAACTTCATCCGCCGATTGACAGCGCCATCGATATTTACGAGGAAAACGGACATCTAAATATCCGCCTCGATATCCTTTTTAGGAAATAAGTCGCCCGATTGTTTGGGCGAATTTCACATTATGCCCGCTTGATATTCCAAGTTCTACCATATCTTTCTCACATAACATTACAATCGTTGACCCCATACGGAAACAACCGAAATCATCCCCTTTGCTTAGATACAAATCTCTGTAACTGTATTGACTTGGAATTAATGTCGTATTAGTTCGGATACGTGGTTCAAAACTCACTTCCATCTCTCCCACATTGAGTGCACCGACTAAAATCATAAAAAATCGTTTTCCCTCTGCACTAAGGCACTCCAGAACGACCCGTTCATTTTCAATAAACAGATTCACCTGTTTTTTAAGCGATGGGATATTGACCGGATAGAGTTTGCCGGGAATATGGACTGCATGAAGCACTTGCATATCGAGCGGGGCATGATAGCGGTGGTAATCACGCGGAGAGAGATAAAAATTGACAAACATACCGTTATGGACACTTTTTTTAGAATCCGTTGTTATCCCATCTCCTAACACGTCATCAATACTGTAGCTCATCCCTTTGATCTGTAGTGCCATATTCTCTTCTATTACTCCGCATTCGGTGATGAGAGAGTCGCACGGGCTGATCATATCATGAGAATCTGTTGAATATTTTCGCATATGGCGAAATTTTCGTGTAAAAAGGGCATTGAGACTCGGATATGTTTCGGGAGCGTCAAAATCGCTCATATCGAGCCCCATTGCCTTTACATAGGCCCTGTTAATAGCCGTCTGGAACCTTTTTCCATGCTCTTTGGAGGCAAAACGGCCAAAAGATTGAGAGATTGCAGAGGTGAAGTGTTGTTTCATGGTTACTCCTGAGTTTCATCGGTTTGAATAGGGCGTTTGGCGATCTCTTCGATCAATACGGTGGCATAACACCCCTTTGGAAGGGTAAAATGGAGTTCAAACCACGCTTCGTTCTCTTTGTACTCCCCCTCGATCTCTTCGGGAAAAATCCATCCGTATCGTCGTGCACCGTCGATCCCTTCGTGAATGGTGTCGTACTCTTTTTCGATACTATCTGCCAGAGCGACTGCCCGCGTTGCCCGTTTACCGCTTAAAAGACCACTGACGGAAATATCACGTTTGTTAAACCGTTCAATCTCTTCATCGCTCTCATAATGAAAAAGTTTCCCATAAGGATAATGCATCATGACATCACCGTGGATCAGTTTGAACGGATGCTTTTGCGCTTTCATCGCTTGAATCTCCTCTTTAGGAAGAGGCAATACCGTGCTGAGCTCATCGATTCCGAAGCTCTCGACAAGCTTGGAAATTTGGATACGGCGGCTCAGCCACCCATTAAAAAGATAGCTTTGATAGGCATTGATGTAAAATTGGGCCAGCTTTTTATTACGCTCTTTGAGGCTCCCTGCCAAAATAGCCTCCCCCTTTTTATAATTCTCCCCATCAATCCCGAAACGTTGAAAACCGAAATAATTCGGCATCCCCTGCTTTTTGATCATTTTAAGTGCTTCTTGAATTTTCATAGCCGATGTCGGATTCACTTTTTTAAGACGGATAAAAAAACGGTTTCCTTTGAGATGACCGATACGTATTTTATTGTTGTGATAAGTTTTTTCGAGGATTTTAATCCCCTCATGCTCAAAATTCTCTAACACCGATTCAAATTTGCGTGGCAATGAAATATATTGCTTGGTTTGGGCATTTTTATCTTTTAATCCCGCGTAACCGATATCACGCCCTTTAATACCCAAATGGTTGCTAAAGATATCGATCATCTGCCATGTCGAAAGGTTCTTTTTTCGAACATGCAAAACTAAATGTTCCCCTTCACCGCTAAAAGGATAAAGCGGTATTTCATCCACGACGAAGTCACGCGGAGATTGGCGAAAATGAAATTCGATTGTACTGTGAGGGAGGTAATATTGACGTTCCATGAAACTCCTAAAAATGATGACGCTTACAGCGATTGACATAGCTTCCTCGCACCGCGCGAGCCACAGGGGTGATTAATGTCCGTGTTCTAGCCGCAATACGACGAATCGTATTCAACTGATGAGGCGGAAATGCTACCAACATCTCATATTCTTCACCGCTGCAGCCGATTTTTTTTTCTATTTTTCTCAAAAATCGAGCCCCCATACGGTTTGCACGACACAGTTTTTCGATATCACTGAAAAGACCGTCCGAAATATCCATTCCGCATCGAAGATAGCGACGTGACTGCGTCACAAACGATTGACGCAATTTTGGGGCTACAAAACGGCTTTGGGTGTGAACACTCCCCCCTGCTAAGAGATAACGGAGCTGTTTTGCCGATTTCCCTATCTCTCCGGTGTAGGCAAGAATATCTCCTTGCTTTAACCCGCGCCGCATTAGCGGAGTCGTCGTTTGAGAGATTATCGTGACAGAGAGGTCAAGCTTTGAATTACCGATCGTATCTCCTCCGATAATCTCAATATTGTATTGTGCAGCAGCCGCTTGTATCCCGTGTGAGAGTTCATCCATCTGAGAGAGGCTCATCGATTTTGGCATTGCTACACCCAATAATGCATATTTCGGTACCGCATTCATCGCAATCGCATCAGAAATATTAATAATCATAGCTTTATAGCCGATTTGGTAGAGGCTAAGCCATGTTCTTTTAAAATGGATATTTTCGAAAAAAAGATCTTTACTGTATACCCACTCACCGAGGATGGCACCGTCATCTCCGATATGTGAGTCTGATGAGCAAAAAGTGGAGATAAAATAGTTTTCTGCATTCACGCTTTATATCCATCATAAAATGGTGATATTATAGACAAAATCAAATTATGGTTCCGTTAAAATCGGAAATTTACCTATTTGTGTTAAAATGTTATCTAACTAATTATTCTAACGTTTCAATACGATATTTTTTTATAAAAGGCAAAATGATGTTACTCTCTATACGAAAAATTTTTAAAAATCTAAAAATTGCTTTATTGATTCTAGGTGCCGGCGTCACTTTTTTAACCCTTCAACTCTTTCATATTTCAGCCTACAGCGAACGTTTGAGTGCATTGAAAAATCAACACCTTTTGATGGATAAAATTATTCATGCCGATATAAATGATCCACAAATGGGGAGCATATTGATAAACGGCGCCCTTGCAGAAATGGCTCTTGCCGTCAAACTCTCTGGAGAAAATTCATTTTTTGACTCCATAATGACCTCTCAACAAGAGCAGCTTAATCTGTTAGATGCGTTAGAAATTTCTTCCGAATCATTCCGTAACTATGCACAGTATTGGTCGGAATCTCTCGGTACACCTCGCCAAAATATTGCACATGCAAAAATGATGAGTGTTAGCACCCCGTATTTAAGTGACATCGATCGTTTGATAGATCACCAAATCCATCTTATCAACGACGCCATCTCTACTACTAAACTCATTGCTGTTCTCCTCTTCTTTATCGGTTTAGGGGTATTTTTCCGCTATCGTCACCTGCTTGAGCAAATTTACAGTGATATTGATAAAGCGTGTGCGGTAGATACGGACGGCTCACCAAAAAAAGTGTTGACTCAAGAGATCGATTTTATTGTTAAGCGGCTGTTGCGCAGATGTGCCCAACCTTCTGTAAACCCGAATTTGCTCCACCCGATAAGCGGCATAAACAATCAAAAAGGGCTTATAACTGCCTTTAATGCCAAAAAATCGAGCCGAGGGAGCAATAATGTTTTTATAGCCCTTTTTGAAATTGATCAATACACCTCAATTATCAATACCCTCTCAAAAGAAGACATAGCAAATCTTTTTAAAAAACTGTGCGATATGATCTCCATGTATGAACAACCTCTCGATGTTATTGCGCATATGGACGATGATCGAATTATTTTTGTTATGTCACGCAATAATAAACAAATGGCATTGGATGATTGTGAAAAAATAATCCACACAGTTGAATCTTCAGGCTTTAATACGGCAAAAGGGATTATAAAAATAACTCTAAGTGCAGGATTCCTCCTTAAAATTCCGGTAAAATCGTTGGAAGAAGCGGCGATTGATGCCCTTAAACTAATTCAAAAAGCACAGGAAAATGGCGGAAATCGTGTTGCACAGCTCAGAGATCGTGCCGATTCTTACCATTAAATCACCTTACATATTGTAACTTTTCCACTCATTTAGTACGGTAAAATTTTCCATTTTGTTACTATTTTGGACAAGATTTACATCTTTCATTCCTAACACCGCTCTATAACCCTTTTTAATCTTGCCCAAGGAGCGGCGCGCTATAATCATCAACAGATTTTATCAACAAGGAAGGCGTATGAGTATTCCCATTTATACTTATGATGCGGTTATTGTCGGAGCAGGACTAGCCGGATGTGCGGCAGCTCGCGAGTTGCAAAAAGCCGGCAAAAAAGTTGCCGTTGTCACAAAACTTCACCCTTTGCGTAGTCACTCCGGTGCTGCACAAGGGGGAATTAACGCTGCATTTAGTGATGCAGACAGCGTTGAACTCCATGAGTTCGACACCGTTAAGGGATCTGATTATCTTGCTGACCAGGATGTCGTCCAGTTTATGTGTGAAAAAGCACCGGAAACCATCCGCTGGGCAGAGCGTATGGGTGCGGCGTTCAGCCGTAATGAAGACGGAACTATTGCTCAACGCCCGTTCGGAGGACAATCTTCGCCCCGTGCATGTTTTGCTAAAGACCGTACGGGTCTTACCCTCCTTCAAACCATTTATGAACAAGCTTTCCGTGAAGGTGTCGAATTTTGGGATGAATGGTATGTTGCCGACTTGTTGTATAACGAAGGTAAAGTGTACGGTGTCAGTGCCTACAACATCCGTAACTCTGAAAAAGCGATTTTCAACGCGAAAGCGGTTATGTTTGCGACAGGCGGATACGCACGCGCTTTCAAAATCAACTCAAACGCCCATGCTAACACCGGTGATGGACTTTCACTCGTAGCACGCCATGGTCTCCCGCTTGAAGATATGGAGTTCGTCCAATTTCATCCATCAGGGCTTTCCGGAAACGGTGTTCTGATCTCTGAAGCAGCTCGCGGTGAGGGTGGGAAACTTCTCAACTCTCTGGGTGAGCGCTTTATGGAAAAATACGCGCCGAATGCTATGGAACTTGCATCTCGCGACGTTGTGGCCCGTGCAATCATCCAAGAGATCCGTGAAGGACGCGGTGTCGGCCCTCGCAAAGATGCCGTTTACATCGATCTCGTTCATTTAGGAAAAGAGAAAATCATGGAGCGTCTACCGGAGCTTCGTGACCTTGCGATCACCTTCCTCGGACTTGATATGATTAAAGAGCCGATTTTGATCTCGGCGACTGCCCACTACTCTATGGGTGGTATTCCGATGGACAAACACGGACATGTACGCAAAAATAATACAGAATTTGTTGAAGGTTTCTACGCAGCGGGTGAGTGTTCATGTTCAAGCGTTCACGGCGCAAACCGTCTCGGTGCCAACTCGGTTCTTGAAGCATTGCTCTTTGGTCGTTTCGTCGGTAAAACAATGGTTGATGAAGTTGATAACATCCCATTGTACCAAGCAACAGAAGCAGACGCAGAGCGTATGATAGGTGAGATGGAATGGGTTCTTACCAATAACGGTCAAGAATCGGTTAGTGTCTTGCGTGAAGAACTCCAACAATCGATGACCGATAATGCGGGAGTTTTCCGAACAGCAGAAACACTCACGACACAAATGGGTATTTTAAAAGATTTGCGTAACCGTTACAAAAACATTCGTATCGCCGATAAATCAAAAATTTTCAACACTGAGCTTCAAGAGGCGATTGAATTTGGCCATATGCTTGATTACTCCCTCTTTATCGTTGCCAGTGCACTGGATCGTAAAGAGAGCCGTGGAGCCCATTTCCGTGAAGACTTCCCGACTCGTGATGATGAGAAATTTTTGAAACACACCATGGCATACATGGATCAAAACGGTGAAGTCAAGCTTGACTACATGGATGTAACCCTCGGTCGCCATGAACTCAAAGCACGATCATATTAAGGGAGAGAGTATGGAGTCGATAAAATCGCAACAAATAACATTTAAAGTTTTCCGTTTCAACGAAGAGACCGATTATCTTCCTTACTATAATACATATGTTTTGGATGTCACTCATGAAGAGGTTGTACTGGATATCCTTAACCGCATAAAATGGGATCACGACGGAAGTCTATCGTATCGCCGAAGCTGCCGTCACGGTATCTGCGGCGTCTGCTCGATCAAAGTCAACGGCAAAGGGATCTTAGCGTGTAAATCACGTCTGTTTGATCTTGTAGAGGCATTCGGAAACGAGATCACTATCGAGCCGCTTAGCACTAAACGTGTTATAAAAGACCTTATTATTGATAAAAAAGATTTCTGGGACAAACACGCTGCGATTAAACCGTACCTTGTCAGCGAGATCGAAGAACATCCGGCGCAAGAGCACCTTGTTAGCCCGCACGATGCCGAAAAACTTCTCGAAGCGGACTACTGCATCCAATGCGGAGCCTGTCACTATTCGTGCCCGGCATTGGCGATTAACGATCAGTTTATCGGACCTGCCGCATTTGCTGCGGCGTACCGTTTCTCTGCCGATGTCCGTGATGAAGCATCAATCGAACGCTTAAATGTGGTGAACGAAGAGGCTCAAGGGGTGTGGGATTGTGTCAAATGTATGGAGTGTGCTGAAGTTTGTCCTAAAGAGGTCAATCCGATTGAAAAAATCACTAAACTTCATAACATGGTATTTGAAGCGGGTATCGCAAAAAATAATGTCGCAACGCGTCATGCCGTCGGTTTCGCCCACTCGATTGAAAAACACGGTCTACTCGATGAAGGTGAACTTGTACGATATTCAGAGGGGAATTTCGGTGTCCTTAAACATGTTCCGGTTGCACTTCAAATGTTTGCAAAAGGCAAAATCGTATTGCCATGGAACATGCCAAAAGCCGATAAATTAGATGAGATCAAAAAATTAGTTAAATCTTCATCTACAGTAAAGTTCTAGGGAGTACATAATGGAAAAATTAAAATACGCACTTTTTACCGGTTGTACCGCTAAAGAGAGTACGCCTGAACAAATGATGTCGACACTGGCAGTAGCAAAAAAACTAGGTATTGAGCTTGTAGAATTGACCGAAGCCTCATGCTGCGGTGCATCACATTTACAAGATTATGATGATTTTCTATCACTTGTACTCAATGCACGTAACATCGCTTATGCAGAAAAGCACGGCTTAACAATGGTAACTATCTGCAATACGTGTCAGCTCAATACGGCGATGACTAAGCACCGCCTTGATCACAATGCAGAGCTTAAAGCAAAAGTAAACGCAAAACTAGCCGAAGTGGGATTGGAGTACAAAGGTACGTCACAAATCACCCACTTCCTCTACGCTATCATCGATGATTTCGGTCTTGATAAGATTAAAGAGATGGTGGTTAAACCTCTAAGCCAATTCAATATTGCTCCGTTTTACGGATGTCACAATATCCGTCCTTCTGAGCTTCAAAATGAGACTCATAAAGGTCACGAGAATCCGTACAAACCGACTTCACTTGATGATCTTATCATCGCTTGCGGCGGAGTAAATGTGGATTATGAAGAGAAAAACAAATGTTGCGGTTTCCATGCCGAACTACAAGCACCTCGTACTGCCGCGATCCTAACAGGTAATGCGGTTGCCGGTGCGATGGATGCGAATGCAGACTGGATGGTCACACCTTGTCCGCTTTGTCACCTCAAACTCGATACTCAAACACACCATGCTTCCGTTGCGATCGGCCGTGACGTTTCACTTCCGGTTCTTCATATGCAACAGATGATAGGTTTAGCTCTTGGTTGTAGTACTGAAGAGTTAGGTCTCAAACACCACGTTACTAAGGTTGATTTCGTTTAATCGCCTCTTCCCCAGCCGGGGAGCTTTATCTCTCTACATTTTTATTTTTTAAACGGTTCAACACGGTATCCCTCCCGTCTAAATTGCTCTAGCAGTCCCTCTGCTCCAAGCAAATGCATCGCTCCGACAAGGACAAATCCCCTCTTCTCTTCTTTCATCATATGCAGTAACTTCTCCATCCAAAGATCGTTGCGCTTTTTTAAAATACTATGATACATTTTCGGTGACTCCGACATCATCTCTTGTACCAACTCACGTTCCAACCGCTCGATTTTACCACGCCTCCAATCCTCTACCATCCATGTGATCATCGTATGTAATTCTTTCATATCCGCTACTGTTTGAAGGATCATAACATCCTCTTCACCTTGACCTATCTCGGTAATAAGGGCACTTTGTTCATGGATATTCTCAAGATAGCGTTGAGGGATATGATCTGTTATAGCGCGGTTACGATAATGGCTGTCCACACCGTTTTGATCAACCCCTATTGAGGAGAGTTTTAACTGAGTCAGAGTCAACATCACCGCCCAAGGCTCCAATCGATCAAACGCTACGGTCAAATAACCTTGGGAATCGAGATATCTTTTCAATTCACTATACGTTTGAGGAGAGAGTTTATCGGAGAGCGTTTGCCCCATGGGTAGCATCATTTTGTTTGTCAATATTTTCTGTAAAATAAGGGCATTTTCTGAAGACAAATCGGTCTCAAATACGACATAATCGGCCTCCGCATACGCTTCATCAAACTCTATAGGTAAAGGATAGTCGGATCTACGAAGAACATGAATCGTCCCACCGAGGTACATCGTATGGATACCGTCACTGATTTTCCAGACGCTCGATTCGGCAAAAAGATTACAGAGGGGGAAAAGAAGAGCAATAAAAAATGAAACGAGTATTTTCATTTTCTTACTGTTTCGGTCGAAAAGCCTTAATAACCTCTTCGTTACACTCCAAATACGGCCCATCAATCAAATCGATACAATACGGCACGGCAGGAAATACGGCGTCCAGACACTCACGGATTGATTTAGGTTTCCCCGGAAGATTGATAATAAGGCTTTTGCCTCGGATTCCTGCGCTCTGTCGCGATAAAATCGCCGTAGGAACGTATTTAAGGCTCACTGAACGCATCAACTCACCGAATCCCGGCATCATCTTCTCACAGACGTTTTCGGTCGCCTCAGGGGTCACGTCACGCTTTGCAGGCCCTGTTCCCCCAGTCGTTACCACAAGACAGCACCCCTCACGGTCACACAATTCTATCATTGTCTCTTCAATCGTATCTTGATTGTCGGGAATACAACGGTACACAATCTCATGCTCTGATTTTAAATAATCTTTCATAGTATCTTGGATCGCAACCCCTGAAATATCTTCGTAAATCCCCGCACTCGCACGGTCGGATGCGGTAATAACACCAATCTTGATTGTACTCATAATAGCTCCTGTAAAAAATGGTTTCCTCTTCGGATAGAGGTAACGGTGGCATAGGGGAGAAAAAACTCTCTCGCTCCTGCTACATCGACCACTTGATCTTCCAATCCGAGATACACTTCGATCCGTATCCCCTTTGAACGGATAGTCTCTAGCAGTTCAGGTTTCCACTCATAATAGAGAAGTTCTTGAAGGGATTGGGCATCATTGCTCCCCCATGTAATGGGAGAAACGGGAGCAGGAGCGAAACAGCTCGTCAAAAATTTTTCTAAATAGCGTTCGGAATCTTTGATGTATCCCCCCATCTGAAGACGCCGAAACGACTCTTTTTTCGTCTGAAAAAAAGCGGGGGAGAAGAGTTGTAGGGTATCGATCCGATCACGGGCATTAGCTGCATACTCTGCCGCTTTGATCGCACCGTAGCTAAATCCCGCTACCGTGTAATCACTGTGGTTGAGATAAGGGTCAAAAAAACATTGATCCTCACTCAGAGCGAAACCGCTATAAAATCTCATTCATCGTTGCTTTGGCAAGAGATTTGGAGATATGCTCATACTCATCCAAAATCGATTCAAATTTACCGAGAATTTTTTCGTTCCGTTCCAAGAGGGTAGACATCTCAGTATAAAGACGATCCATCAATTTTGCCTCGTCCTCATCAGAGGGGAGAACCGTGCTTCCCATCCCATACTCATACACCATCGCATGCACCAAATCTTTGGCGACACCCAGATCATGCGACGCATTGCTGGCGTGTTCGCCGAAACGAAGATGCGACGAGGCAATCCCCGCTAAATGAACCCGTATATGGGCTTCTATCTCATGACGTAACTGCGGTTCCGCTGTCGGAGGGGTAATCGCGTCGTTGGTAAGGGTAATCTTCTCATACGGGAGATCAAACCAGGTGGCGGCGAATACTTTTCCCGCTTGATAGCGCACTTGATAACGGCGTTGTTCATCGCTGAGCATCGCAATTTTTTTCTTACCGAACATAACTTTGTCTTTGACGGCTAAAAAGTGTTCTTGCTTCACCTGAATCTCATTTTGGCGCATACACAGTAATGCCGCTTCATTAACCAATGCCGCGAGAGAAGCACCGTTAAATCCGACCGTCATTTTGGCAATATCCGCTACAGAGAGATCGTTAGGAATATGGCGAAGATATTTTTGCAAAATCGCTTCACGTTCACTAGCGGTCGGAAGTTCAACGAAAATACGGCGATCAAACCGCCCCGCGCGGAGCAACGCCGCGTCCATGACATCGATGTTATTGGTCGCCGCGATAACGACGATGCCGCTCGTCTCTTCAAATCCGTCCATCTCGGTGAGAAGCTGATTGAGGGTCCCTTCACGTTCGTCATTTCGTCCCCCCTCACGCTTTTTACCTACCGCATCGATCTCGTCGATAAAGATGATGGCAGGGGCGTTTTTCTTGGCGGCAGAGAAGAGTTCGCTCACCCGCTTCGCCCCCATACCGACATAAATCTGAACAAACGATGCACCGCTTTGGTAGAAAAACGGTACATCCGCTTCGGCGGCAACCGCTTTGGCGATCATCGTTTTTCCGACACCCGGAGGGCCTACGAGCAATACACCGCGCGGCATACGGGCACCGAAACTGTAGTATCGTTTCGGATTACGTAAAAAGTCGATAATCTCTTCAAGTTCCTCTTTAACATCGCCGATTCCGCCGATATCGCTGAAACGGACGGTCGATTTTGCCGGAGTGATAGAAGAAGACGGTGCTTCTGGCTCAGCAGAAGCTTTGGCAACCGGTACCTCTATCGGGGTATCATCCTCAAATCCGAGTCGGCTCTTCCAAGCCCAAAATCCGGCTCCGCCTATTATGGCAAAAAAGATGAGGAACCATCCCCAACCGTTCCCCCCTTTGGGTTCAATAATGAGATGTGCCGTCAGTTCTGAAGGCAATTGGGATGACGCAATTTTCACCACACCGTTTTCTTTCGTCGAAAAATAGGTGTATCCGTCATCGCTGAATGCTTTTTCGATTTGATCATTTTCGATAAGTTTTGCTGCTTCGGAGAGGGTTATTGTATCGCTGCCATCACGCAAAAGAGCAAAAAGGAGCAAGAGTAAAACGATCCCCCCTGAAAGGATAAGGATTAGTTGATTACGGTTAAAATTTGGCCATGTTATATTCATCGTGTACCTCATACTTTTCCAGCGTGATCCAATCACCGCTGATATCTTCGAGCGATTCAATCACTACTTTGTTAAAAAACTGATCGTATCCGATATACTGAGTCCCCTCACCCGATTCCACCAATACTTCCAACGGAATATTCATCTTTTTTTGACGGAATGCTTTGTTATTGGATTCAATGATACTATTAAGCTCACCCATTCTTTGTGATGAGACGGCTCCGTTTACTTCAGGTTTCATCACGGCACTCGGTGTTCTGTCCCGTTTTGAGTAGGTAAAAGGGTGAATATGGGTAAGGTTCAAAGCACGAATGTTCTCCATCGCCTCTTTCCAGATCACATCACTCTCTCCCGGATGTCCTACAATAAAATCGGTTCCGAGGGCAAATCCTTTTTCATTCAACATCCCGAATAGTTCAACATCGCTCACATGACGGTTACGACGGTTCATAAGGCGAAGCATCGCGTCGCTGCTGTGTTGAACCGCAATGTGAAGATGACGTTCCAGCCACGGCTCATCCAAAATTTCCCGAAACGATTCATTGACCTGTATCGGTTCCAACGATCCGACACGGATACGGCGAACACCACGGATCAGCGACATTTTTTTCATCAATTCCGCGATATTTCGCCCCTCACCCTGACCGTAACTTCCGACATTCGTCCCCGTGAGAACAAACTCCCCAAAACCGTTACTGGCGAGTCGTGACACTTGCTCTAAAATCTTGGCTTCATCCATACTGCGTGCATCACCGCGCACAAAGGGGATTATGCAATAGCTGCAACGAAAATTACACCCCTCTTGGATTTTAATAAAGGCACGCGATTTACCGACGAACTCATCGACAATCGCATCATCGATGTAGTTCAAATCACCGATCTCATAAAAGCGGCTATCCGATGAGAGAAGCGAATTGATTTTCATTTTTTCCGAAGGGCCGAAAACCCCTTGGATTTTCCCCGCACCGAAAAGGGATTCTCCCTTAGTGTGAGCGCCGCATCCCGTTAGAAAGAGTTTCTTTCCTTGTTTGTCCATCTGATTGATGTAGCCTCGGACACTTACATCGGCACCGTTGGTCACCGTACAAGAGTTAACGACAACGATATCGGCACTCCCCTCATCCTCGGTCACCTCATAATCATTCAAAGCACCCATCATCACCTGCGAATCAAAAAGGTTCGTACGGCAACCGAATGTTTTGAAATAGACTTTTGGCTTCATCAGACATCCATTGGCGGCGGCGGTGATTTCGGCGGTATAGGAGCCGTATAAAATGTCTGCGTCGGATAGGCGATAGTAATATCTGACTCGGCATTGAACGCATCGATAATATCGGCAGAGATCGTACTTCGAAGGGTTAATGTTGCATAGGCATTAGTTAGATACCATGCACTGATTTTTACCCCGTACGGTTCGATAAAGGTGAAAATGCGCGGCTCAACATTACTGTTTTTGAGGCTGTAACGATCGCGAAGTTTATTGATCTGCTTTCGGGTGATATCGGTGTACCCTTTGGAATATTTACGGCAAATCTCTTTTACCAAATGAGCCGCTTTTTTATGATTCGAATCAAAGGTGATAACAATGTCAATCCCGTCCCACACCGTTTTAAGCGATCCGTGCGAATAGTTGGCAATCATCGAGGTAAAAATATAGTTATTAGGGACAAAAACGATTCGCCCAGCTCGTCGGTTTGTTTCTAATGTTGTCAACGTTACATCTTCCATCAACGTTAT